>ERZ888423.344-NODE-344-length-48910-cov-15.659093_pt1 | contig 48910 bp, 40 predicted proteins | sample MGYA00520523_ERZ888423 | MGnify/ENA primary metagenome ERZ888423 (study PRJEB32303, sample SAMEA104408611) | aquatic metagenome | biome: Brackish water; feature: Pelagic; material: water | place: Baltic Sea | collected 2014-06-08T10:24:00 | depth 30,27 m ... | reverse complement strand
ATAAGTAATAGTACATATCTAGCTGTATAGTCCTTCTACTTTCGGTTATATTAAGTAGAACATGCCCATGAAGAGTATGTTAGAAACACTTACAACACCTTTTTTATCACTCAAGGCATTAATACCCTTTGCTGAAAAACTCTCTAGAATTACGGATGTTTAAGAACTAATTTCTCGTGCTATCAACTTGCTTTTAACGCCTTACCATAAAAAAAGGTCAACTCCGTAGAGTTGACCTTTTTTTATGGTAAGATTAATGTGTAATTAACCTTTTTTCTTTTTTTGTAATTTTAGCATATCCAGCACTATAGGTGTTGCTATGCAGATAGAAGAATAGGTACCCACTCCGATACCTACTAGTAATGCAAACGTAAATCCTTTAAGTCCTTCACCACCGAAGGCAAAAAGAATGGCTACAACTAAGATAGTGGTTAATGACGTAATCAATGTTCTACTCAAGGTAGTGTTAATTGCGTTGTTAATCACAGGCCCCATGTCGTCTTCTCTTTTGTTTAGACCAATAAACTCTCTTACACGGTCAAACACAACAACGGTATCGTTTATAGAATAACCCACTACAGTAAGAATTGCAGCTATAAATGATTGATCTATAGATAATTCAAATGGCATTATCTTCCATAAGATAGAGTATAAAGAGAATACAATTAAAACGTCATGGAATAAAGCTACGGTCGCACCCAAACTAAATCCAAGGTTTCTAAATCTAACCAAAATGTATAAGAACATACCGATGATTGCCAAGGCGATTGCCCAAGTAGATCTAACAGTAATATCTTTTGCGATGGTTGGTCCTACCTTATTAGAAGACATAATATTAGCTTCTTTCACATTGAAAGCTGCTAATGAATTAATTACAGCTCCTCTCACTAAAGTATCGATTCCCTCCTCTTTACTATTAATCATGTAGGTGGTTGTAATTTTATACTCGTTGGCAGCTCCGTATGTTTTCACTTCTGTATTTGCTCCTTTAAGATTGGTGCTCAACGCTTCTTTTATAGAACTAGCAGAAGCATTTTCTACATCTATCACATAGCTCCAACCTCCTTTGAAATCAACACCCGTAGAAAGTCCATTCACAGCTAAGGATATAATCCCAGCAGTGATAATTACTCCAGAAATCATATAGAATAATTTACGCTTACCGATAAAATCTCTATTGATCACATTTAACCTACGTCCAATTTTCTCTGAAGAACTGGTGTAGAAAGAAGTATCTTTACCTTTTTCGATATCTCTATCTATTAATAAACGAGTTAAGAAAATTGAAGTAAATAACGACGAAAGTATACCGAAGAATAAGATAACCGCGAAGCCCATTACAGGACCTTTACCTAACGTCCAAAGTATAATTGCTGCAATTAACGTAGTTATGTTGGCATCTATAATAGAAGAATAAGCTCCTGCATAACCGTCTTTTACAGCCATTTTAAATGACTTACCTGAACCAAGCTCTTCTCGAACACGTTCAAAAATAAGAACGTTAGCATCTACCGCCATACCTATAGTAAGAACCAGACCGGCCATACCCGGCAACGTAAGCGCTGCATGCATACCCGCTAAAATACCTACGATAAATAGTAAGTTGAATAACAATGCAATATCGGCATAAATACCTGCTTTACCATAGTAAAACGCCATAAACGCTATAACCAGTAAGAACCCTACTATCAGTGATATTTGACCTGCTTTAATTGCTTTCGCGCCCAGTGTTGGTCCGACAGTACTCTCACCGGCAATTTTAGTAGGTGCAGGCAATTTACCCGCTTTTAGTATATTCGATAAATCTGTTGCTTCTGCTTGATCAAATCCACCTGTAATAACAGAGCTTCCGTTTGGTATTTCTGTTTGTACTGTTGGCGCACTGTATACTTGACCATCTAACACAACTGCTACACATTCTTTAGGACTAGCAGAAGATGCCGCTTTTGTAATACGTTTCCATGCAGATGTTCCTTCTTGGTTCATTTGCATATTTACCGCTAGTTTAAAGTTATCTTGACGAGAAGGGCGAGCATCTGTTATTACGTCACCTTGTAATGCTGGCTCACCGTCTCTACCACTTTTAAGTGCATAAATAGCGCGGTAATCTTTACCTTCCATTTTAACTGGCTTAAAGCCAAACTTGAATACTAAATTAGAAGGAAGTGCATTTTTAACATCTTCTCTATTAAAGTATTCAGTGAAATTTTTCATTTCATTTTGATCGATGTAGCCTATTTCTGCTGACTCTGCCCAGTTTTTACCTTCGTTAGCAAGATTAGGAATAATTTTAGATAGTACAGGATTCTCTGCTACAATTTCTTCTTTAGACTTGGTCGTATCGTTTGCTGTAGTATCCATCTTAGCTGCTAAAGTACCATCCAGAGATCCATCAACTGCAGTTGAATCTTTCGCTTCCACCGCATCGTTAGATGAAGAATTAGTATCCTTTACTTCATTTAATTTAGCTCCGCCGTAAATCACTTTATTTACTTGCTCTAAGTACTCAAATCCCTTATAGTTAGGAAATACATTCCAAAACTCAAGTTTTGCTGAGCTAGTGATCAAATCTCTAACACGTTGAGGATTATCCACACCTGGAAGTTCTACGAGTATTCTTCCATTGTCTAATCGTTGAATATTAGGCTGTGCAACACCGAATTTATCTACACGTGTAGTTATAATCTCAAATGCTCTACCTATTGCACTTTCACATTCTTTTTTTAAGTAATCGTATACTTCTGTATTGGTTGAGTTATACCCGTTAGGCAAATCTTGCTCTAAACCTCTGCCGTAAAATATACCCGCTATTTTACCATTTGGCGCTTCCTTAGCATATTCTCTTGCTAATGCATCCACAAAGTTTTCTTGGCCTAAGTAATTCGCTTTTGCACTATTAAATGCAGCAAGGTAAGCTTGGTCGGTTGTTTTACCCGCCATAGCTTCAATCACTGCAGGAGTCTCTACCTCTAAGGTTACGTTCATACCACCTTGTAAATCAAGACCAAGGTTTAATTCGTTCTCTTTACATTGTTGGTAGGTAAATCCTAATCCAGGATAAACTTCAATAGGTCCTACTGAGTCTAGATAATTTCGCTCATACTCAGATCGAAGCAACTTATAGTCTGCAACACTTTCTGGGTACATTTTTACAGCGGCTTCCTCTGCTTTGTTTTCTACTGAATTGGTTACTGCTGTAAATGATAGCTGGTAGATACTAGCTAGTAAAAGCAATACGGTTACTATTTGGACGAATCCTTTATTATTCATTATATCGATTCTTTGGTTAGATTATTTGCAAAAATTTCAAAGGCTGCAAAAGTAAATTTATTCACTTAACTTAACAATAATTCTTTACATGATGGTTTAAGTTCTTTTACAAATAAGCTCCACCGCCTATTCATCCATGTTTTATTTAGTTATTACTTCATTAAATTTTTCGATAATTTGCTTTAAGCAGGCATCAAAATTTTTATTGTTTTTAATAATATAATCAGCAGTTTTTTTATGCGGTTTTAAGAATTCAGAGTAAGCTGGCTTTACATGGTTTTCCCATTGATACATGACTTCTTCTTCTTTCATACCTCGCTCCTCTATATCACGATTTAGTCTTCTTTGCAGGGTAATATCATCATCGGCATCAATATATAAGCGATAATCATACATCTTATTTAATCCTCTATCTGCATAAACAAATAGCCCTTCTACTAGTATAATGGGCGCAGGATTGTAAACGATTTCTTTGGGAAAAACACCTGGGTTATTAAAGGTATATTCTACCATTCTGATTGACTTGCCTTTTAATAAAGCGCGTAAATCTTTTTTAATACGGTTAAAATCTATACCGGTAGGATGGTCAAAATTTACTACCCCGTTAGCATCTCGCATTTGCTCAGAAAGGCCTTTGTAATAATTATCTTGCGTGATAACACACACCTTATCTGCACCAAATTCTTCGCTCAATTTGCGAATAAAGGTCGTTTTACCTGAAGCACTGCCTCCTGCTAAACCCACTAAAAATGATGGCGAACTACTCACGGTGCGAATGTATGTGAATTCTTCTTTTGTCCCTATTAACGAAAATTAAAAATACCCGAAAATAAGAATAAAATCAATCCTCAACTAGTTCAATACAGAGCATAAAAATAAAATTCAGCCTTCCAAAACCTCAAGTCATAAAATGCGTCATTATTTTTAGCTCATGTTAGAGTCCACCTAACTTTGCCTTAATTTTGTGCATTACTATTATACATTTACAAATGTCATTACTATCAGCTAGATCTAACCTTTTTACTAAAACATGGATGCTTTTTGTCATGCTCTTTTTTGTGCAATGCAACGCTCAATTTAGTGAGCTAACACTGCGAGATTCGGAGATGTTCGAGCGCATGAGTGGACCACCGCTCACGAATAAGTATAGTGAGATTAGCAGCGTGAAAGTAGTTTATGACTACCAAACAAAAAGGGTGTATTATATAGACTACCGTCACTATAAATTACACCACGATTTTTGTGACTATTTAAGCGGATACGAGCAAGATTTATCCACTTTTAACCGTATTAATTACGGTGTCGATAGCCCAAGACAATTCTTACTTGGCAATATTAACTATGTGAAGTCTATGGATAAATATGCTTTGGAGCTCTCTCCAACTGACCAAATGTCTATATCAGCACTAGCCTTTTTTTACCACAAGATATCGGAGAGTAGTTTTATAGGAGAAGACCTCACCGTATTATTGAATAATACTCGTCTCATAGCTGTGGGAGAGAAATTAAAATCCTTATTCCCGGTGATATTCCCCTCAGAAATTTATAAAAACATACAGTACCAGGGCATCTGTAAATATACTGGATTTGGCACTATTCGATTTATAGATAATCTAGAGGAAAACCAAGAACCTCTAAACCCTACCGACATTTTAGTGTTAAAGCAGACTCCGCTTACACTGCCTCATGTCGCCGGAATTATAGTGTCAGAATTGCAAACCCCATTGAGTCACCTTATTATTTTAGGTCAAAATCGTAAAATACCTATAAGCGCTCTAAAAGGTGCTTTTGATAATACTGCAATCCGACAATGGAATGGCAAGTTGGTCCAATATGAGGTAGGGGCAGATTCATTTTCTATCCAAAAGACAAATTACTTACCCCATATATCGATCGCTACTGGCAAGTTTAAATTACAAGCGAGTTTAACTAAAAACACTTTAGTAGACATAGCTTTTGTTACCCGAAACTCCAGTAAAGACGTGGGGAACAAGGCTGCTAATTTTGGAGTACTCTATCACTTGAGCAAAAAATATGATTTCAAAACGCCAGAAGGGGCATTTGCTATTCCGTTTTATTTTTATGATCAGCATCTGAAGAGCAGCGGCGCTCAAGCACTTTTAAATACATTGATTGCACACCCCTCATGGTCTGAGGAACAGATAAAAGAAGCCTTAACCGAAATTCGAAAACACATCAATCAAGGTAAGGTAAATGCACCACTTTTATTAGCAGTCAAACAAAAGATGGCATCAGATCCCTTATTTAATTCCATGCGATTTCGCTCTTCAACCAATGCCGAAGATGCAGATGGATTTTCTGGCGCTGGACTTTATTCTTCTAAAACAGGAAGTTTGACTGACACATCTAAACCGGTAGACAAAGCGATCAAACAGGTGTGGGCTAGCTTATGGTCTTATGCAGCCTTTATGGAACGGAGCTATTATAAAATGGACCAAAGCAAGGTGTACATGGGTGTGCTTGTGCATCGCAACTTCCCCAACGAAGCGGTCAATGGAGTAGCAATCACCAAAAATATTTACCGAGAAGGAAACCATGGCTTTGTGGTGAATGCCCAATTAGGCGAAGAAAGTGTAGTTCAACCTACACCAGGTGTTACGTGCGATCAATTTATTTGTTTCCCAAAGTCCGACGCTACTTTGTACAATACTAAAACCATTATTGACGTCTTGACTATTTCAAACCTAAACGATGGCTCACTCGTAATGACAGACAAGGAAATAACCCATTTGGCAAATCAGCTGGATCTTATAAAAAGACATTATGCCTTACGCAATATGATGGGCGGCAGTTATTTAGATTTTGGATTAGATCTAGAATTCAAGCTACAAGGATCTAAAAGAGAGTTGTATATCAAGCAAGTCAGACTTTATCGCGACTAACGTATTAAGCTAATTTCATTTATCACAGACCAACGACGAATTAATTCGATAAAATCACGTAAAAACTTAAGAAACTATTAGGTTACTTAAAGTTTCCTGGGTTTTCTTTGCAGCGCCTTATGGACGAATCACAAAAGATATTAATGGGAGCCATCGAACTTTTTATGCGAATAGGCGTAAAAAGTGTGAGTATGGACGATCTTGCACGTGAACTAGGTATTAGCAAAAAAACGATATACAAGCATTTTTCAGACAAAAAAGAACTCATTGCGTCAGTAATGAAAGCGGAAATAGCAAACGATGTAAAGTCATGTAACGAATGCTATGGCTCTCACGAAAATGCAGTTCAAAAAATGATCAATATCAGCAGACACGTCAGCCGTCAACATAAGGACATCAACCCTACGGTGATATATGATTTGCAAAAATACTATCCTGCCGAGTGGGGACTTTTAGATAAACATAGGACGGAATTCGTACAAGAATTAATAACCAGAAATGTACAAGAAGGACAAGCAGAAGGGTTTTACCGCGACGACTTAAACCCACAAACAATATCATCCATGTACGCAACTCTTATACAAGCCATGATGCAACAACTAGCATCAAAGGATAACACCTTTAAATTTAAAACCCTTCACTTACAGATGGTTAGCTACCATTTGAATGGCATTTGCACGGATGCAGGAAGAGCATATTTACAACAACACATAACCGAAATAACGAACGATCAATGAGATATATTCTGTCTTTTACACTAGCCCTCACGGCGCTTTTTGGCGTAGCGCAGCAAACCCAAAAATTATCATTAAGTATTGACGAAGCGATTGCACTCGCTAAGGCTAACCATGTAGCCTTAAAAAATGCGCAATTAGACATCGATTTTGCAAACAGCCAAGTGAATGAGATTAAATCACAAGGGCTTCCACAGTTAAATGGTAATGCAAGCTTTGCGCATACCTATCAAATTCCTACACAACTTATTCCTGGAGATTTCGTTGGTCAGCCAGGGACCTTTATCCCCGTACAATTTGGAGTTCCGTTTAACGTGAACGCCGGAATAGGTGTACGACAATTACTATTTGACGGGACATTTTTCTTGGGATTAAAAGCAGCATCCGAGTTTGTAAATATTAGCAAACTAAGCGCATCATCATCAGAGATTGATGTTAAAGAAAGTGTTATAAAAGCATACTATATGGCTTTAATATCTGAAGAAAATATCCTTCAGCTTGAATCAAGTTGGGAAAATATTCAGAAGGTAAAAGATGAAACTCAAGCAATGTACCAAGAAGGTTTTGCAGAAAAACTGGATGTAGATCGAATTACATTATCGGCAGCTAATTTGGAACTCAGTATTAGCCAGCTTAAAAATCAAGCTAAGCTTGCTAAGCAACTACTCTTAACTAGTATAGGGGTCGACTTAAACCAAGAGCTTGCTTTAACCTCTACGTTACCTAATGAGAATTCCTTAGAGTTAAAGACCGTAACATTTGATCCCAATAACAGAATTGAGATGAAACTATTGGATCAACAGCAATCTTTAAATGAGTTAAACCTAAAACGCTACAAAGTAGGATATCTTCCAAGCTTATTCGGTAATTTTTCATACGGGACTAACACTTTTGCCACCAAAGGTCAAGTTGGAGATCTTGGAAATGACTGGTATACTTACGGCAGTTATAGCCTAGGGTTAAGTCTACCTATTTTTGATGGTTTTTATAAAAAAGCAAAAATAGATCAAGCCGAAATTGAGATCACCAAAACTGAAAACACTAAAAAACAGGCCACACTTGGAATGAACTTACAAGTAAGTCAAGCCAAAACAAATTATGCTAATGCTCTGAAAGGCCTAGAAATTCAGAAAAAAAGTCAAGCACTTGCAGAGTCTATTTTTAGCACGACTTCTATTAAATTCAAAGAAGGACTAGGAAGCAGTTTTGAAATGATCAATGCGGAGAACGACCTTACACAAGCTAAGACGAACTACCTCAATGCCCTGTATAATCTAAATGTAGCCAAAATCGACTTTGACAAAGCCCTAGGAAATCTATAATAAGTACAAAAAATACACTAAAATAAATCAATGAAAAATACACTATTTATACTCTCGCTGGTAACTCTTATTTCAGCTTGTGGAAGTAAAACTGAGAATGCACTAGATGCTAAAAGAGCAGAACTTGAGACTCTAAACACCGAAATGAATAAACTAAAAGAAACTATTGCTACCGTTAAAGGGGAAATAGATCTATTAGATACTGCCGCTCGCACAAATGCAATAGCTGTAATGGCTTTAGAAATAAATAAAAGTGGATTTAAAAATTCTTTCCAAGTACAAGGTCTCGTAGAGTCTGACCAAAACGTACTCGTGCGTCCAGAGGTGCCTGCACGTATCCTGAAAATTATGGTGAAAGAAGGACAGCATGTTACCAAAGGTCAAATAATAGCGAACCTAGATGGTTCTGTAGCGAGTTCTCAAATAGCTGAGCTAGAAGGCACACTTGGTTTAGCCAAACTTAACTTTGAAAAAACAGAAAAGCTTTGGAAACAGAAAATAGGCAGTGAAATGCAATACCTTCAGGCTAAAAACCAATTTGAAAACTTGCAAAATAGCATAAAAACAGCTCGTACTCAATTGGGCAAATACTCGCTTCGCTCACCCATCAATGGCACTGTAGATGAGCTCATGATTAATGAAGGTGAAATAGCTGGAGGTATGACTAGCGGTCCCGTTGCACGTATTATAAATCTAGCAGACATACAAGTAAAAGCAAATGTGTCTGAAAGTTATCTTGGTAAACTAAAAAAAGGCCAGACTGTAGACTTAAGTTTCCCCTCTATTGGACTTACTATGACAGAGAAAATTTCTTCTATTAGCAATGTTGTAGATGCTAGCAACAGAACTTTTGTAATATATGTGGAGCCCAGTAAAAATTTAGATAAATTAAAGCCAAACCTTCTTGCCATGGTTACCGCTTATGATTTTGACAATGCGGATGCCATCGTGATACCTACTAAACTCGTAAGAAATGATGGACAGCAGTATTTTGTATATACCATTAAAACGAACGGCAGTAAGAAAACCGTGGAGAAACGCTACATAGAAATAGCCCAACAATTCCCCAGCGAAACGGTTGTGAAATCCGGATTAGAGACCGGCGACTTGGTAATAACAGAAGGAGTAAATAGTGTGATTGTAGGTGACGAGGTAAAAATCATCGAACAATAATATTTTTGATTTGAATCCTCAAAAGATGTAAAGCTGCACTAGAAAAGTCTTCGAATCTAATTGCATAGCATACATCATAAATCATTTAAAAAAACATGAGTAAAATACAAGAAATAATCAAAGAGTTTAAGCTCACCACCTGGGCCGTGAATAACAAAACCAGTGTCTATGTAATCATGGGTATCATACTTATTATTGGTTTCAAGAGCTACACAACTATGCCTAAGGAAAGTTTTCCTGAGGTTAAGCAGCCCATTATATACATCAATACCGCCTATCCAGGTAACTCTCCAATTGATATGGAGAATCTGGTAACTCGTGCTATTGAAAAAGAAATAAATACAATTACTGGTCTTAAAAAGTTAACCTCTACCAGTATCCAAGATTTCTCTATAATCATAGCAGAGTTTGAATTTTCGGTTAAAGGAGAAAAGGCCTTACTTGAGGTGAAAGACGCTATAGATAGAGCCAAGATGGATTTGCCTAATGATCTGCCTGCAGACCCTAGCGTCATGGAAATGGACTTTTCACAGTTCCCTGTAATGAACGTGAATGTTAGTGGTGACTATGAAGAAGACAAGCTTAAAGAATATGCAGAATACCTACAAGAAGAGATGGAAAACCTCTCCGAAGTATCTTCTGTAGACATCTCAGGATTAACTAATGAAGAAGTCGAAGTATCGATAGACAGAGTAAAAATGGAAGCATTAGAGCTTTCCTTAAATGATGTAGAACAAGCTATACGGGGTGAAAACATTACCATGTCGGGTGGTGATATTAAAAGTATAGAAGGCAGCGATATTACCCGAAGAAATATCAGAATAGATGGGGAGTTTAAAAACTGGAGAGACATTGAAAATGTAATCGTTAAAAATGAATTTCAGAACATCGTATATCTTAGAGACATAGGCACCGTAAAATTCGGACCTAAGGAATCTGCCAGTTTTGCGCGCTTAAATGGAGAGCCGGTAGTAACCCTTGACATCAAGAAGAAAAGCGGAGGAAACTTAATAGCTGCGGCAGAAAAAATTCAAGAAATAGTTAAGAAAGCGAGGAAAGACATTTTGCCAAAAGACCTGGAAGTGGTTATAACCAATGACCAAAGTAAAATGACCAAGAACATGGTAAACAATCTTGAGAACAGCATCATCATGGGTGTCCTTTTAGTTGTTGGCGTTCTTGTTTTCTTTTTAGGCGTACGCAACTCACTTTTTGTAGGAATCGCTATTCCATTATCCATGTTAATGGGTATTGCCATTTTGAATTATAGCGGGACTAGCTTAAATATGATGGTATTATTTTCTTTAATACTAGCATTAGGGATGTTAGTAGATAACGGAATTGTAATCGTTGAAAACGTATACCGACAATTTTCTGAAAAAGGCAAATCACGAGACAATGCGTCTAAAGAAGGAACGGGTGAAGTAGCCACTGCGATAATAGCATCTACAGCAACTACTGTTGCGGCGTTTATTCCCCTAATGTTCTGGCCAAGTTTAATGGGTGAGTTCTTTAAATACTTACCTATAACACTTATCATAGTACTTTCTTCATCTTTGTTTGTAGCATTGGTTATAAATCCCGTACTTACCGCAGATTGGATTAAGATAGGTAATGCAGAAAAATCTAAAAACACAAAGTTTTGGGTAAGAAATGCCATTCTTCTGCTTGTAGCTGTTTTACTTTATGTAATCGGTCAAAATATAGTTGGAGGTCTATTTATTGGCGCAGTAGTCATTGGGATTGTCAACAGATATGTGCTTACACCAGGAGGTAATTACTTCATGGAGTACTCCATGCCACGCATTGAAAACACTTATGCTAAATTTCTTCGATTTGCACTAGAAGGAAAGAAGCCTATCGCATTTCTTGTTGGGATAGTTGTATTCTTTGTTTTAACGCTAGTGCTTTTTGCGGTAAAAACTCCTCCGGTAGTTTTCTTCCCAGATAGTGAGCCCAACTATGTGAACATCTATATAGAAACACCGTTAGGCACAGATATCGAAAGAACCAATGAGATTACCAAAAAACTCGAACAACGCATTTTGCCAGCTATTGCAAAAGACAGTGCAATAGTGGAGGCAGTACTGGCTCAGGTAGGAGAAAAAACAGCAGACCCGAAGGAGGGGCCACAAAGTGGATCATCACCTAACAAAGCACGTATTACTGTTTCTTTCTTTGAGTTCGAAAAACGTGTTTTCTTGTCAGAAACGAATACAAGCGAAATTATGAAAAACATAAAAGCTGCTTGTGCCGATTTTCCTGAAGCTCAACTCACCTTTGCTAAAGACAATATGGGTCCTCCCGTAGGAAAACCTATAAATGTAGAAGTAAAAGGTGAAGACTATCTTACCCTAATAGCAGAGGTAGAAAAGATAAAAGCAAAAATGGAAGCCGAAAACTTAGATGGAGTTGACCAACTAAAAACAGACCTAGAACTCGGAAAACCTGTTTTAGAAATCAACGTAAATCAAGAAGCAGCCCGCCGTTTTGGATTAAGCACCATGCAAATAGCAGGAACCATCAGAACTGCTTTATTGGGTAAAGAAATTTCTAAATATAAAGAAGGCGAAGATGATTATGAAATTCAGCTTCGTTTTCAAGAAGAATACCGATACAACCTAAACAATCTAATGAACACTCGGATCACGTTTAGGAATATGGCTACCGGTAAGATCAGTCAAGTACCTATAAGCGCAGTAGCAGATGTTAAGTATAATTCAACCTACGGTTCGGTAAAACGAAAAGATCTAGATCGCGTTATCACCATATATTCTGAAGTAGAGGAAGGTAAAAATGCAAATGCCTTGGTTGCTCGCTTTAAAGAACTATTGGCCGACCACGAAATGAAACAGGGTTATGAATTTAGTTTTACAGGCGAACAACAAGAGCAAGACGAGTCCATGGCCTTCTTAGGTGGAGCAATGATGTTGGCTATGTTTTTGATATTCTTAATTATCGTAACCCAGTTCAACTCCATTGGAGGTCCGTTTATTATTATGCTTTCTGTGGTATTTAGTACTATTGGAGTATTCCTAGGTTTCTCCCTTACCGGAACAACTTTCTCTATTATGATGACGGGCATCGGAATTATTTCACTCGCAGGTATCGTGGTAAATAATGCTATTGTATTGATTGATTACACCAACTTACTTAGAGCACGAAAAAGAGGTGAACAAGGCTTAGATAGCGATGCCAGACTTACACTCCCAGAAATTGTAGATAGTATTGTAGAGTCTGGTCAAACACGATTAAGACCTGTTTTACTTACCGCCATTACAACAGTTCTAGGACTATTCCCACTTGCAGTAGGTTTCAACGTAAACTTCGCTCGTTTACTTAGAGAAGGAAATGCGGAATTATATTGGGGAGGTCAAAATGCATCGTTCTGGGGCCCTATGGCTTGGGCGGTAATATATGGTTTGATATTTGCTACCTTCTTAACCCTCGTAATTGTTCCTGTAATGTATTTTTTAAGTGACAAGCTAGGAATTTGGATAAAATCTAAATTTCAAAATGACTAAATATTGACAAGCATTTTAGCATTATAAACAACCAAAATCGACTCCTTTGAAATACAAAAGAACTTGAACTATAGTTTTAGTTTTTGGTTAAACTAAGCCCCTATTCCTTAAGAAATAGGGGTTTTTTATGGAATAGAATCTATCTTTGATTCCATATCTATTATGAACCATCAATTGAATTGGGAGACAAACACTTTGCATGACCTATCCGTCATAGATTACCATCACATAATGGCACTGCGGACCTCCATTTTTGTGGTAGAACAAAATTGTCCCTACCAAGATATAGATGATAAAGACCTCACTGCATTTCATGTTTACGGAAAAATAGACCAAAATGTGATCGCAGTATGCAGGATTTTACCCGCAGGTATTTCGTATGCAGAAATATCCATCGGTAGAGTCGCCGTATCCATGGAGTATCGAGGAACCAATGTGGCCAACGACCTCATGCATCAAACCATCCATTTTATAGAAAACCAGTGGGGTAAAAAAGATATTCGAATTTCAGCACAACAACATCTAACCACCTTTTATAATCGGTTTGGCTTTGTTCAAGTATCCGAAATGTACTTAGAAGACGATATTCCTCATGTAGAAATGCTAAGAACCGGTAAAAACGAATAGCCATCTTTTTTTAAACTATAGTTAGCGCACTATTTACTAAAAATCCGAAGCTCACCCCTATCATCAAACAAAAAAATTATCTTCGCCCCAATGAGAAAAGAAAGCAAAAAATTCCTAAGAGATTATCTAAATGCCAACTCTCCTACGGGTTTTGAAACTGCAGGTCAGAAAATCTGGCTAGAATATATGAAGCAATACATCGATGAATACGAAGTGGATGTGTATGGCTCGGTGGTAGGGGTAATCAACCCTGGACAAAAATATAAAGTAGTTATTGAAGCTCACGCCGATGAGATAGCTTGGTTTGTGAATTATATCGACGAAAAAGGCTATATCTATGTTATCCGAAACGGCGGAAGTGATCATCAAATTGCACCAAGTATGCGTGTTCACTTGCATACGCCTAAAGGTAAGGTAGATGGGATTTTTGGCTGGCCAGCTATACACATACGTAATAAAGACAGAGAACCTACACCTTCTCTAGCTAATCTAACTATTGACGTTGGCGCTGCTAATAAAAAAGAAGTTCTTGCTATGGGTATTGACGTTGGAACCGTAGTAACCTTTGATGCTGAAATGATGGAGCTTAATAAAAAATACGTGGTGGCTCGAGCCATAGACAATAGAGGTGGAGGTTTCATGATCGCAGAAGTTGCTCGATTATTAAAAGAAAACAAGATAAAATTACCATACACCTTGTACGTAGTAAATGCAGTGCAAGAAGAAATAGGCTTACGTGGAGCTGAAATGATCAGCAGAAGACTGAAACCAGACGTAGCAATCGTAACAGATGTAACCCACGACACACATAGTCCAATGTATGATAAAAAAACACAAGGAGACACCAACTGTGGTGGCGGTCCAGCAGTAACTACAGGGCCGGCTGTTCAAAACAATCTTCTCAAAATGATTATAGATGTAGCTAACGAAAACAAAATTGCCATTCAACGACAAGCCGCTAGTAGAAGTACCGGCACAGATACAGATGCATTTGCGTATAGTGATATAGGTGTAGCGAGCGCACTTATATCTTTACCTCTTAAGTACATGCATACTACCGTAGAAACCGTAGCCTACTCCGATATAGAAGATTGTATTCAATTAATGTATCACACACTTTGTCAATTGGAAGCCGGACATGATTTTAGATATTTCAAGTAAACGCTAGTGATTTTAAAAAAGGCTTCCAATTGGAAGCCTTTTTTAGTAGTGCTTACTAATAGGCACTTAGCGATTTGTGCTGTTCAAATCCAAAATAAAAGTGTATATTGGTTATATAATAAGGTGAACGCTATGCACAAAACTAATTCATCCAGCACTGAGATACTGCTATTACTTAAGTCAGATTGCTCAAAATCAAAAAAAGTATTTGCCTATGCAAAAAGCATAAGTAACCAAGTAAATGTCATAGACTTACTTAAGACCAAAAGCACTGGGACTATATGGCAAAATATTCTATCTAAACTAAATATGTCACCTAAAGAACTATTAGATAAGTCAAGTCCATACTACCAAGCCAATATAAGAGGACGCGATTTTGACGAAAGAGATTGGACCATTTTACTAATGAATAATCCAAGTTTAATAAGGGGGCCTATCGCGATAAAAGGAAATAAAGCTAGGCTAATAGACAATCCTACAGACATTTATAAAATGTAAAAAAACCCAGCTATCTCATTTTATCACATACAAATAATTTGGATAACTATTTTGAACTATGCCTTGTTGCAAAGTTCTTACTTTAGTCCACCTTTGCAGTATTCAACATGAATTTTAAAAAATACACGACTTGGGGTCTTGCCATAAATCTTATACTAATTACAAGTACATCTGTTGCACAAACCTACAAAAGCTCAAGCTGGTCAACCAATTTTTATCTTGGCGGGAGCAACTTGCTAGGGGATTTGGGAGGGAGTCGATTTATAGGAAATAGAGGGATTTTTGATTATAATATAAGAGCTAATCGACTGGCACTAGGAACAGGCTTAACTATGAACTCCGGTGCGTTTTCAGTTGGTCTTAATGTTTTAGGCACACGATTAGTTAGTAATGATGCATATTCAAAGCAGAAATTTCAGGTAGCGCGTAACTTGAGTGTAAGGACTAACCTAGTTGAAGTAAGTTTATTGACCGAGATAAGGCCCTTTAGTAGATCTGCAGGTTTTAATAGATTTTATGTATATTCCGGTTTAGGTTGGATTTATTATAAACCCATGAGCAAACTAAATGATGAATGGTATGATTTGAGAAAAGGGGGAACGGAAGGCCAATATTTGGAGAATGGGCCAGGACCTTACAGCGAAATAGACATCATAATTCCTTACGGACTAGGATATAAATTCAGACTCGCCAAAAGCACATCCTTGCTCCTAGATTTGGGTTTTAGAAAGACATTTACTGATTACCTGGATGATGTGAGTACTGTTTATGCAGACCCTGCACAACTAAACGCAGCTCAACCTGACATCCCTGTATCACAACTTGCCGACAAGTCAGATATACCTAATACAAATGGTTATCAGCGCGGTAATCCTCTAAAAAATGATTCTTATATTATTATCGGATTAAAATTTGAATATATCTTAGGGGGCAAATCTGGAGATGGATGCTATTATAATCGTAATCCACCCAAAACAAGAAGCACTCGAATAAATCAACGCAAAATGTTTACCCGGTAGGTTGCCTAACCGCTAAATTCGTTCATCACGCCATTCAGTCCTTTGATGATCCATGCTTCTATGGCCAAGCATGTTCGATCCTTTTGTAAGGCTAACTCAATGGATTCACTTTCATCCCACTGTCCCAGAACGAATTCAACTTGTCTGCCTTTAGGGTAGTCATTGCCAGCACCAAAACGAATCCTATCGTAGCTATCCGTTCCCAACTGTGCTTCTATATCTTTTAAACCATTATGTCCTCCAGGACTACCTTTGCCTCTTATTCTAAGTTTTCCTAGATCTATAGAAATATCATCCGTAATAATCAAAAGGTTCTTAGGGCTTATACGTTCTGCACTCATCCAGTGCTTTATCGCCTTGCCACTTAAATTCATATAGGTGGTTGGCTTGATACAAATCATTTGCTTTCCTCTAAATTTAAATTTAGCGACAAACGCATGCCGACCTGTCTCCCATTCCGCCCCATGTGATGCCACCCATTGATCCAACACATCGAACCCTATATTATGTCTTGTATTAGTATACTCCACACCTATATTTCCCAAACCTGCTATTAAAAATTTCATGTCATCTACTTCTTTTGAGTTGCATAAAGACTTCCAATTCCACATTAATTGATTTTATTTATTTGAGTCATTGCCGCTTTGTGGGCCGGATACAGCGATATCAAATATCCAAGAATACTTACCGTGCCAAAAGTGAGCAAAATATCTGTCCATATTAATTTAACGGGATATGCATCTACAATAGCATTTTCAAGCTGCAACCACCCGAACTGCTGCTGACAAATTACCAAAATACTCGCTAAAACAATACCTACGCCACCACCCAAAATGGCTATATAACTCCCTTGCCAAAGAAAAACCCTTCGGATGGTACGCTCTTGAATACCCATGCTTTTGAGTATCCCAATGTCCTTTTTCTTATCCAGCACTAACATAATCAACGACCCAAAAATATTAAACGAAGATATAACAAGTACAAGTGCTAAAATGGCAAAAGTGAACCACTTCTCACTACTCACTATTTTATAAATCATCTCATTTAGCTCTCGTCGTGTTTTAACAACCCATGAACGGCCTAGCGTCTTTTTGAGTTCCTCTTTTACCTTAGTGGCATCAGCGCCGCTCTTTAACGATATCTCTAGAGAGCTTATAGCCCCAGGATACGTCAACAGTTTTTGAGCAAAGCCTAAGGATGTTATGAATGTTTCATTGTCTTTCTCTTCGTTAACCGTAAAAATTCCACTTGCCCTTAAGTAACCCGCACTTAATGATGCCATAGGATTCAGCGAATTATAATCAACATCCCTTCGTGGTACAAAAATGGTAACCAACTCAGGACTACCTGGAAAAAGATTTAGCTTACGAGATAATCCACCACCAAAAACACCATAATATTGTGTAGAATCCCCTAAATTATAATTTCCTAAAATTATCAGTGAATCTAACTTGGCAGATTCGAAATTTTCACTTACTCCTTTTATTCTGCCTATCTCTTGATGTTGATCGTATTTAACAACCACCTTTTCTTCCAAAGCTTGAGCCACATTTTGAACCTCTTCAAGTGTTGTAATCTTTGCTTTTAATGCATCGGTATAATAAAAGGTTTTTTGTCCACTAGATGTAATTGTTATCTCAGGATCATACTTATTGATAGTGAGTTCCAGAATCTTTTCAAATCCGTTGAGCGTAGATAAAATCACAATCATTGCGAAGGCACCTACTCCAAATCCCAGCATTGCAATACTTGTAATTACATTAATGGCATTCACTTTTTTCTTAGAAAAAAGATACCTGAATGCTATAAAAAGAGGAAGTCTCACTCCTCTTTTAAATCAAGATTATCTAAGATTTTATTGATACGTTGAGCGTAGTCTAAAGTACTATCTAAGTAGAAATTAAGTTCTGGTATTTTACGAATACGCTTACCAATGACCGTGGCTAACTCCCTTCTTATTTCTTTGTTATGAAATTCAATAGTTCTAAGACTAACCTCTCTATCCTTTGAGCCTAAGACACTTATGTAAATCTTAGCTAAGCCTAAGTCTGCTGTTGCTACTACTTCCACCACAGTAATGAGTTCTCCGGGAAGAATCTGACTACCATAGCGAGATAAAATAGGTGCTAAATCTCGTTGGATGGAACGTGATATCTTCTCGGTGCGAATACTCATTTACTATTTCAGAGTAAACTCAGAGCTTCCCATTTTATGGTCATCGCTAAACACATTAAGAATATATTTACCCGCGCTCATTCCATCTGTTTTAGGTATGCTCACACTACCTTTTTCATTTGAGTTTTGAAAATTAACTCCTTTCTTAACCGTATACATTCTCTCACTTCCCTCGAAATTAAATGTACCAGAACCAGCCGAGCTATTGTGTAATGTACTTTTGTTTGGAGTTATTACCTGGAAATAAAGCATTTTCTCTCCTTTACTAGCTAAGTCATTATTCGCAATAACATAGTTCACATCTATTTTCTCCAGTTTGCTAATTTTGTCTGTAGTTTTAAAGTCACCAAATACGGCATCTCTAAGCGGTAATACGTCCAAGGCTTTAAAGAAGATACGAGACCCAACAGCGACTTGCTTAGTAAGTTCTGTATTCACCACTACCATTTCAGCTACTTTTTCTTGCTCTGCTTCCACTTGCTTTTGAATTACGTAATTTTCGTCTTTCAAGTATTGGTTTTCTTTGCTTAATCTTTCTATCTCGGCAGTCAAAGCTTCTATCTCGCCTCGCAAATTAGCAATTTCACTTTTTGCTTTTGCAGCAGTCAATTTACCGCTTTTTAACATTTTACGAATTTCAGCAACTTTAGCCTGTAATTCCGCATCTCTAATTCCAATAATACTATCTAATTGTGCATTTTGGCCAGTTTTCTCTGCTAAATTAACTCTAAGTTCTGCCTCCAATAGTTGAAGTTCTTCTAGGTCTGCAGAAGTGCTCTGCAACTCCGTAGTAGTCTCATTTAGTTGATCACTTTTTGTAATTAACTTATAGATTAAACCAACGTTTAATAGCAACAATCCGAATATCATTGCGAACAATAATCTTCTACTTCTTTGATCTTTTACTTCTAATGTCATGGTATTTATTTTTTATGTTTATCGTTTTGGTACAATTTGCAATAGTGCAATATTACGATTAAATTACTTAACGTACCTTTCAGACGTTTTGTTGCTTGATTAAATTCAATGCGCTTCCCGCATTAAACCAATCTATTTGCGCCTCGTTATACGTGTGATTTGCGGTAATATTATCGCTCGTTCCGTCTGCATGATGCGCTACTATAGAAAGCGGAACGCCTGCAGCGAAAGACTCTAAACCTAGTATATCAAATGTATCCGTTTCTTGTATTAAATCGTAATCTGCTGGATCAGCAAATGTTAAGCCTAGCATGCCTTGCTTTTTAAGATTTGTCTCGTGAATACGTGCAAAGGATTTTACAACTACAGCTCTTACTGCTAGAAATCTTGGCTCCATAGCGGCATGTTCTCTACTTGAACCTTCACCGTAATTTTCTTCTCCAAATACAATAGAAAAATCTCCTGAAGCTTTTATGGCTCTTGCTACTTGCGGAACACCTTCGTACTGAGCTGTGTAGGGGTTTAAGATTGAATCTGGTTTCCCATTAAATGCATTTTCTGCACCAATTAGACAATTATTTGAAATATTATCTAGATGCCCTCTGTAGGATAACCATGGACCCGCCATAGAAATATGATCTGTAGTACATTTACCTTTTGCTTTAATAAGTAATTTAAGCCCTTTCAAATCTCTTCCTTCCCAAGGCAAGAAACCTTCTAATAATTGTAGTCTCTTAGAGTTTGGATCTACTTTTACACTTAACCCACTGCCATCCTCTGATGGAGCAAGGTAACCATTATCTTCAACCCCAAATCCTTTTGGAGGTAATTCAAAGCCCGTAGGCTCATCAAGCATTACGGCTTCTCCTTTGTTATTGATAAGCGTATCTGTAGCAGGATTAAAATCTAAGCGACCTGAAATGGCTATTGCTGCTACGATTTCTGGCGAAGCTACAAAGGCATGGGTATTAGGATTACCATCTGCACGCTTGCTAAAGTTTCTATTAAATGAGTGAATGATACTGTTTTTAGGCGCATTTTTTGGATCACTGTATCTAGCCCATTGACCAATACAAGGACCACAAGCATTGGTAAAAATCACAGCATTTAGATCTTCAAAAATGCCCAACAAACCATCTCGCTCTGCGGTATATCGCACTGTTTCAGAACCTGGATTAATGCCCAGTTGCGCTTTCATGATTATTCCTTTATCTACCGCTTGTTTAGCAATAGACGCCGCTCTACTCAAATCTTCGTATGAAGAGTTGGTACACGACCCTATAAGTCCCCATTCTACATCAAGAGGCCAACCGTTAGCTTCTGCTTTTTCTTTCATTTCACCAACCTTGGTATCTAAATCGGGAGTAAAAGGCCCGTTCATGTGCGGTTTTAGCTCGCTTAGATTTATTTCAATCACCTGATCAAAGTATTGCTCTGGATGAGCATATACTTCAGCGTCACCCGTTAAGTGCTCTCTTACCTGATTAGCAAGATCGGCAACTTCGGCTCTGCCTGTAGCTCTAAGATAACGTTCCATGCTATCATCATAACCAAAAGTAGATGTAGTAGCTCCAATTTCTGCCCCCATGTTACAAATAGTACCTTTACCCGTACATGACATAGAGGTAGCACCTTCACCAAAATATTCTACAATAGCACCTGTACCACCCTTCACAGAAAGTATTCCTGCTACTTTTAAGATAACGTCCTTAGGCGCGGACCAGCCACTTAGTTTGCCGGTTAATTTTACACCGATTAACTTAGGAAACTTAAGCTCCCAAGCCATACCAGCCATCACATCTACCGCATCAGCTCCACCTACTCCTATAGCTACCATGCCCAATCCTCCTGCGTTTACCGTATGAGAATCAGTCCCTATCATCATGCCACCTGGGAAAGCATAGTTTTCTAGGACCACTTGATGAATAATACCTGCTCCTGGTTTCCAAAAGCCAATTCCATATTTATCAGAAACTGATTCTAAGAAGTTGAACACCTCATTAGAGGTGTTAATAGCATTCTGTAAATCTTCATCTGCACCCATTTTAGCTTGAATTAGGTGGTCGCAATGTACCGTGGTAGGTACAGCCACTTTCTTTTTACCCGCTTGCATAAATTGCAAAAGAGCCATTTGCGCTGTAGCATCTTGACAAGCGATTCTATCTGGAGCAAAATCTACATAATCTTTACCTCTTACGAATGCTGTAACTGCATTTCCATCCCAAAGATGGCTATATAATATTTTTTCTGAAAGTGTAAGTGGCTTTCCCACTACAGCTCTGGCTGCAGCTACTTTACTTTCTAAATTTTGATACGTTTTTTGAATTAAATCGAGGTCGAATACGGTGTTGCTCATGATTGTGGTTGCAAATTTATTCTTTTTGCTTTTTTATTCGCAAGTCAAAGACAGATAGATTCATTAAAAAGATGAAAAAAATCCCAGTGATGAAGTATCATTTTTAAACTTTGAGTCTCAATTCATTTTTACCCTAATATGTCACTCCTAAAAATAGCGCATATATCCTAAAGTAAATGCCAATCAAACATACGAAATAGAGCACCCGAACTCAGCGTGCAACACTCCTATTCTACTCTAAAATCCCAATACAACTTTACCCTTGGCTATTTCGTCCCCATTTTTAGTAAGTTGGTAAATAAAAGCACCATGTAATCCTGTCATGCCATTTACCGCTTGATACGCTTCATTGCTTAATGTTGCTTCATGAACGACCTGACCTAAGGGGGTAAAGAACTTTATAACATACTGCGATGCGTCATCTTCTGGCAACTCACCAAGACTCACGAACACCTCATTAGTAAGTGTGCTGCTAAATACGCCAAATGGACATTTGATAGGGGGCGGAAAATTTAGAATTCCAAGTTTACGTAACGTAGCAATCACTGCTGGTGGAACAGGGATATAGGTAGAGAATATAGTTGTTCTGAAGATAGTGAGGTTAGCTCGCATCTGAGCTACCTGCTGCTGGGTAAACATATTTTGGCATTTACCTGGTGTATAATCCATATAATTTTCAATCATATCTGGCAAGTCATCTGGTTGAGCACTGTAGCAAGAATTAATGGATGGATAACAATTTTGATTGGCAGCACTAGCCAGAGGAGTATCTTCCATATAGTCATCTACGGTGCATCCTCCATCTCCCCAAATATGGCGTAAACCCAAATAATGTCCCACTTCGTGCACCGCTGTTTTCTCGCCTGTAGCTAAAGAAGAAGGGTTATTCTCTCCTACTATTTTGTAATGCAATACAACCCCTTGTTTATCTGCCGTAGCAAATGAACTGGTGCCTGGCCAATTATCAACACCTGTAGGCGGATACGCATACCCTAACAAACCGTCACGGCCGCGTGAAGACAAGTCACACACCCATATATTTAAATATTTATCCGTGTCCCAAGCTTCGCTCCCATATGCCGTCTGCTTTACCCGATCTGTCATGGCAAGGCTTGTAGGCGACGACCCAAAAGCAGTTAAGGCCGTTTGAACACGCACAATTCCATTTGTTGTAATACCACTTGGATCTCGGGTAGCAAGTACAAATCTGATTCCCGCATCACCCGCCACCGGTTTAAAAATATCGCGTGTATTGATGGTATCTGGATTGGTTCGCGTATAACATTCGTTGAGCACACGCAATTGTGAGGTAATTAAATCATCGCTTAAATTATGTTGCGCTGTATTGTAAACTATATGAAAAACCACTTGAATAGTGTGAATCGTATCTTGTGATGTTTTCGTTTTGATTTTACTTTGAGCTAGCGCTTGTTTAAAAGTCGCATCCATATTTTGCTTAATTCCCGGATTGATCGACTCTAAGTATTCCATATATGCGGTATGTCCGCATTGTTCTACCTCTTGACTAAAGGCACTAATACTTAAAAAAAGAATTAAAATAGAAAGTAGCTGTTTCAACATCTGGAATTTAATAAGTTTCGAAAATACTAAATTTTGCGAATTATTGCATCACAGTTCAAAAATCTCCTATGGCGCTCGGTATTCCCGATATTAAATAGCCTTATTGTCCTTTAAACACAGGCTTGCGCTTTTCTAAAAACGCGCTAACACCTTCTGCGTAATCACTTGAATTACCTGCAATGTCTTGATAGTATGCTTCATAATCTAGCACCTCTTCTAGGGTTTTGTTTCCTGAATCATTGAGCATTTTTTTAATCATACCAATAGCTTTGGTAGGCGCATTGGCATAATAGCTTGTCACTTGCAAAATGGCATCATCTAACTCATCTGCAGGAACTGCTTTGTTAATCATACCCCAACTCACCGCTTGACTGGCCGAAACTTTAGTTCCCATTGTAGCTAACTCAAAAGCCTTATTTGACCCTACCAACTTAGGTAAGAAATAAGAAGACCCAGAATCTAAGACCAATCCTATTCCCACAAAAACTTCAACTAAATTAGCTCTCTCGTCGGCAATGCAATAGTCACATGCCAGGGCCAGGGAGCAACCTGCTCCAGCAGCCACACCATTAATTCTGCCAACAATGGGTTTAGGCATGTTACGCATGGCTAAAATAATTGGGTTATAGCCATTCTTCAAAAAATCATTGAAGTCTACTTTTACACCCGCTATATCTTTCAAATCTTGTCCAGAGCAAAAGGCTTTTCCCGCCCCTGTTAAAACCACCACACGACAGTCATGATCGGCACTTGCCGTTTGCAATGCCTGCAAAAGTTCGCAGCGCATCTCAGCTGTAAAAGCGTTATAGCTCTCTGGACGATTAAGGGTAATAGTTGTAATTCCTTCGTTTTGGTTATATAAAATGGTAGTGTATTCTGACTTCATTTTTTAATTTAAAAAAACAGTATAAAGGAAGAGCATAAAACTCCTACGGCAGCACCCATGGCCAACTCTAGTGGCGTATGGGCTTTTTGCAAATATCGTATAACTACAACCAAAATGCTTAAAACTAAAAATACCAGAAGGAGTATAGGCATACCTACAAAGTGAAACTTATACAATATCATAAGCGAGCTCCCTACTAGAAACGCCCATACAGCAGCATGCCAACTCACTTTAAGCTCCAGATAAACTAGAAACCACAAGAAAAGATGTAAAAATCCTGCGCCGATATAGAAACTTATATATTCATTCAGTAAAAATACATTGACCAGGGCAAATCCGAAATTAATCAATGAATAGGCTCTAAAAATAGATCTACGATCTAGCAAACTAGGTTCGGCTATATTGATATGGCGAACCACTTTAAAATACACTAACGGCAAGATAAGGTATACAAACCCTATCCATACCAACCCAACGCCAGCGCCCCAAAAATCGAGTCCTGCAACGAATGGCCAGTATACAAAGAGACTATATAACGGTAAAAAAATAGGATGCAACACAATTGCACCAGCTTGAAGGATACCTTTCATTTATAATTCTTTTCTTAATCGAGCCACCGGCACATTTAGTTGTTCACGGTATTTTGCTACGGTTCTGCGTGCAATTTGATACCCCTTTTCTTGTAAAATATCCTTAAGCGCCTCGTCGGTGAGGGGCTTTTTCTTGTCTTCTGCTTCCATTGCTTCTTTCAGTATTTTTTTAACTTCCCGATTACTAACTTCTTCGCCACTGTCAGTGGTAATTCCTTCCGTAAAAAAATCTTTGAGCAAAAAAATACCAAAATCGGTTTCTACATATTTACTGCTAGCCACCCTAGATATGGTAGAAATATCCATTCCTATTTGTTCTGCGATATCTTTTAATATCATAGGTCTAAGATCAGACTCATCGCCACTCATAAAGAATTCCTGCTGAATTTCGACGATCTTGCGCATGGTAATTAGCAAGGTGTTTTGGCGCTGTTTTACTGCATCAATAAACCACTTCGCTCCATCTAGTTTTTGCTTAATGTATTGCACTGCATCTTTTTGAGTTTGAGATTTCTTTTTACTAACATCAAATCCTTGCAACGTTTCATTATAGGATTTGCTTACGCGCAGTTCGGGAGCATTTTTTGAATTTAAGCTTACTTCCAAACTGCCATAATTTTCTTTAACAATAAAGTCAGGAATAATAAAATCCTTGCTCTCTGCGCCCTCTGATCCTGATTGCGCTGGTTTCGGATTTAGTCTGGCAATAAATTCCAATGTCTCTCGGAGATATTCTTCGGAGATATCAAATTTTTTAAGAATTCTGGCGTAATGTTTTTTAGAAAAATCTTCCATCATCTCGTCTATAATACTATAAGCAAGTTTATAGATCGGATTATTCCCCAATTCTTGTTTTCGTTTGATTTGAAGCAAGAGACACTCTTTAAGATCACGTGCACCCACACCCGCTGGGTCTAAATCTTGTATATACCCTAAAATACGAGCAAGGGTAGCTTCCTCAGTTCTAACATTTTGCGTAAAGAGTAAGTCGTTTTTTATAGCGACAAGTGATCTTCTTAAGTAACCGTCATCATCAAGCGTTCCAATTATTTGATCTGCTAAAATTTCTTCTTCAGACGTTTTTAGCGCTCCTGTTACTTGCTCTAAGAGTCGTTCTCTAAATGAAATGTGGTAGACTACAGGCATAAACTCTTTTTCTTCGGTGTCTCCTTGATAGTCGCCACTAAGCTGCACACCGCCATCATCATCGCCTAAGTAATCTGAAATATCAAACTCATCTTTGGTGCTCTCGTAATCAATATCTTCTGACTCACTAAAACTAAAATCAAGTTCTTCCTCATCATCTTTACCATTTTCTAAAGCCGGATTTTCAAGAAGTTCTTCTTCCATACGTTCCTCAAAATTAAGGGTATTAAGCTGCAGCAGCTTGATAAATTGTATCTGCTGAGGGCTCAGTTTTTGAAGTAGTTTTTGACTTAAATGTTGTTTTAACATGTGCTTACATAAAAAGTAGGTATAAGAACTTACTTTTGTACTCCAAAATTAGCAAGATTTCTAGTATCAACAAGATGCATACCAAACAATTAGACCAATTTGTAGGACAAGAGGTTACACTCCAAGGATGGGTAGCCAACAGGAGAGAGAGTAAAACCGTTGTTTTCATCAATTTACGTGATGGAAGAGGGATGTGTCAGTGCATTCTTGGTGTTGAAGATTTAGGTGAAGAATTATTTGCCACTGCTAAATCACTGGGCCAAGAAAGCTCGGTAGCCATTACCGGGAAGGTTGTTGTGGACGAAAGACAGATAGGGGGATATGAGCTACATGCCTCACACCTCAAAGTATATCAAAATGCCAAAGATTATCCCATTTCAAACAAGGAACACGGTATTGAATTTTTGGTAGATAATCGACACCTATGGTTGCGTAGTCGCCGCCAATGGGCCATTATGAGAGTCCGAAACAGTATCATTTACGCAATACACAACTTTTTTCAACGTGAAGGTTTTGTACAAATGGACGCGCCAATCTTTACTGGGAATGCCGCCGAAGGGACCACTGATCTTTTTGAAACCGATTACTACGGACAACCGGCTTATCTTACTCAAAGCGGGCAACTATACGGTGAAGCTATGGCCATGGCCATGGGCAAGATATACACTTTCGGCCCTACTTTTAGAGCTGAGAAATCTAAAACCAGACGTCACCTTTCTGAGTTTTGGATGATAGAGCCTGAAATGGCGTTTTGTGACATTTTTGAGAATATGGACACTATCGAGGCTTTTCTTAGAGCGGTGGTACTAGAAGTAATCGAAAAATGCCCAGAAGAATTGGAAGTATTAGGTCGCGATATCAGCAAGTTACAAACCATTTCAAAAACCTTCCCTAGGTTAAGTTACGACGAAGCGGTAGAAATACTTAAAGGGCATAAAGATGTTGAGGGTCAAAACTCCATCAAAGTACTGGAACAAGACCTGCTTAACGTCGAAATGAGAATCGCCGAAGTAAAAGCAGACATATCCTCAAGAGAAGCTGCAATTGCTGCAGGTGGAATGAAAAAGGGTGAGATAAACTTTAACCAAAATAAAATAGATAGTCAAAAACAGGAACTTAAACAACTGGAAGAAGACCAACGCAATATCCCAAACTGGCTAAAATCTGCACGTGATTTTGTGTACGGAAACGATTTTGGAGGAAGCGACGAAACTGTACTTACGCGTTTATTTGATAACCCGATAATGGTGTACGACTGGCCACATGAAATTAAAGCATTTTATATGAAACGCAATCCTGAAGACCCTCGTTTTGCGAGAGGTGTAGATGTACTTGCACCAGAAGGATACGGCGAGATAGTAGGTGGTGGCGAGCGTGAAACCAGCGAAGAATGGCTGGTAGAAAAAATACAAGAGCATAAACTTCCGATGGATGTGTTTCAGTGGTACTTAGATCTTAGACGATATGGCAGTGTTCCACACGCTGGTTTTGGTTTGGGTTTAGAGCGACTTGTAGCGTGGGTTTGCAAATTGGACCACGTGCGTGAGACAATTCCTTTTCCTAGGTATTATGGGAGATTGGAGCCATAGCTAATTGGTCTAGGTTATAACCTCTCCCACACACAAAACTCAAAAGCAAATTCGTTCACTTCGCTTTGCGCATAGCTTTCACAACTTGTCTGCTTCCAGTTGTTTAAATTAGGCTCTGGGAAAAAAACATCCGCATTCGGAAATTCAGCATCTACCTCACTTAGATACATTCTATCTACTACATCTAAAGACTGGCGATATATTTCTGCTCCTCCTAAAATGAATATTTCACCATTTTGCTCTAAGTTATTGGCCAATTCTAGCGCCTCCGTTAACGAGTGCGTAACAAAAGCTCCATCGGCCTCATACTGCTTACTCCTTGTTATTATAATATTGCTTCGGTTAGGAAGTGGTTTGCCTATGCTCTCAAAACTCTTTCGCCCATGTATAACTACATGACCCGCAGTAGTACTCTTAAAAAGACGTAAGTCGTCCTTTATTTTCCAAAGCAAGTCATTGTCTTTTCCTATTGCATTATCTTTTGCCCGAGCTACTATAAGCGAGATTTTGTTCACGAGTACAAAGTTAGTTCGCTAATTCTAAAAGCTGGAATTTAAGTTTATGTGCCGTCCAAATTAAGAATAATCATCTTAGCGCTCGTTGTTTTCAATTGCTATCCTACATTCGCTGCACGATTTGGAACAAGCTATTTCATATATTCAAAAGGGGACATACCATCGATTAGGCAATGGGAATAAATTGTTGTATGTTTTGCATGGGTATGGCCAAATGGCCAAGTTTTTTATCCGTAAATTTCAATCTGCCGAAGAACTGGGCTACACCATTATTGCTCCTCAAGGCTTACACAAATTTTACCTAGAAGGCGCCAGCGGACGAGTGGGAGCCAGTTGGATGACCAAAGAAAATAGAGAGGATGATATCCAAAACTATTTGATTTATTTAAACGCTGTTCATAGCGAACTATCCTCCGAAAAAAACTGGGACGAAATCGTAATTTTGGGTTTTAGTCAAGGCGTAGCTACTGCGTTTAGATGGTTGGCAGAAAGCAACATAAAGCCAAGTAAATTTTTGATTTGCAGCGGATTAGTACCGCCTGATGTAGACTTAAACATCAAAAAAGACATCTTTGACCCTATTCAAATGTCTTATTTTTCGGGAGTAAATGACCCTTACAGAACAGAAGCCTCTGTACAAGAATTTCATGACAGTGTCTCCAGTAGCCAGCTCAATATGGAACTGGTTAATTTTGATGGTGTACACGAAGTATGCATAGAAGAAGTGCTAAAAAGGATATAATCCCCGTTGTTTATTTTTGGGCTCTAACTACATAATAACTGGCTGTAGTAAGAAAGTTTCGGAAAAAAGGCACCGCACTGATTAGCCCTAATTGCTTTCGTGGTTTTAGCCCAAACTTGGTTTCATAATTGGGATTGATAAACCAATCCGTCTTTTTCAAAATACTATACTTATTCGATTTTAAAATGCGATTGAGTCGATCGATGGTAATCCGAGTATCATATATCTCCAACATTCCTTCAATCTGTGCATCTGACTCCCCAATACTTTTTAATAACCCTTTATACAGGGGTCTAGGAATAATGTGAAAATACGGTAGTTTAGAAAACAGCTTATGTTTTAATAACTGCTGATGCCCACCAAAAGGATTATACCATGGCGGGAAACCAATAAAGTAAAGACCGTCTGGTTTCATAAAATCGCGACACCGTTTCATAAAAAGCTCCTGATTAGGGATATGTTCTATAACATCTCTGGTGATTATAATATCAAATTGATCTGGATTTACTGTATCGTATATATCTTCTGCTATGAGGGTAAGGTTCGTAACATTGGAGTGTTCAGCAAAATACAATTTCCCATTTGCTATACGTGACACCGAAATATCTATCCCCACACACGTACATCCCAGATCCAAGAAAGGCTTTAAATTTCCAGCTTCGCCACAGCCTATTTCTAAGACGCTAAGCGAACTATCTATTTTTTTAAGTGACTCTAAATACGGAATTACATATTTTTGAGTGGTTAGTGCTTGCTCGTTGAAATACCGCAAACTATCACTATGACGCTCTTGCATATTAGTAATTAATCGTTTTTAGGCGGTAAAGGGGCATTGCCCTTATTGAGTCTGTTCGGATTTGGTTTTTTGTTAGGATTAGGTCTAGTTGTCCCATCCACTTTAGGTCGATTTTCGTTGCGAGGTTGTTGTGCCGGGTTTTTATCTCCTTCTACTTTGGGCTGATCCGCTCTGTTTTTAGGTGCGTTTCTATTATTCCCACCTTTAAAATTACCTTTATTGTGATTGCTATTTCGATTTTGAGGACCTCTATCCTTATTGCCTTTATTCTTGGCATCCATACGGGTAAGATCTGTATCTCCAAGCAAGTCATCTTTATATTCTAGGGTTTTAAATGCCACTTCTGCGCCTTTTGCAGTATCGCTTAAAGTAGGTGGTGTTTTCCCTTGATTATTTTGAGTAATGATTTCATTTACTCTATCTATATCTACTGGGATCCAATCAAAACTATTTTCATAACAGTACCATGCCGTTCCTTTCAAGATATCTATTTTCCGGAGCGTGGCTAATCCTGATTCCGTTTTTAGCTTCACCTTTTCTGATGGAAATTCTTTTAGTTTTTCACTATACAGTTCCAGTTCATAGTTAAGGCAGCATTTTAATCTACCACACTGTCCACTGAGTTTAAGCATATTTATAGATAGGTTCTGAACCTTAGGCGCACTCATGCTAACTACTTTATAATCTGTAAGCCAAGTACTGCAGCATAATTCTCGGCCGCAACTGCCTATACCGCCTAATCTGGAAGCTTCCTCGCGGTAGCTTACTTGCATCATTTGTATTCTCGCTTTAAACTCTGCAGCATAGCGACGTATTAGTTCTCTAAAATCAACTCTTCCTTCAGAAGTATAATAGAAGGTAACGCGTTTGCCATCTCCCTGAAACTCAATATCGCTAATTTTCATTTGCAAACGAAGTTGCAGCGCTATAGTTCGGGCTTGTTCTAATGTTTTTTGCTCAATACCCTTAAATTCCTGGTATTTTTTTGTTTCAAACTCATTAGCCACACTGCGAATGGTTCTCATCTCAGCATTATTTTCATCAACTCCATACTTTTTGAGTTGAAGCTTTACCAGTTCGCCACTTAATGAAACTTCTCCTACGTCATAGCCTATATCCGAATCTACTATGACTTTATCTCCCGTATATAAATCAAGATTTTTAACGTTTTTAAAGAACTTTTTTTGGCTCCCTTTAAAACGCACTTCTACTATGTTAAAAGGCTGATAGTCTTCCGGTAAGACCATGTCAGTTAACCAATTATACACATTTAATTTGTTGCAACTGCCTGTACTGCAACTGCCATTATTGCCACAACCAGCGCTATGACTACCATTATTATTTCCGCAACTTCCGCATCCCATCTTTATATTTCGTTTTTATTTTAATTATCGTTTTTTTAAGCGCCAATTAGTGGCTCTCTATAAGAGTCGAACTCTTATTTTATGATGGTCAAATATATCTCAAAAAAGTAAACACTTTAGCTAAAAATACATAACCTAGTACTTGAAGGTGTGCACATGGCCTCTAACCACCCTATTTGCGTATAAAATTATAGCGTAAGTTTAGCGACAAATTAAATAATGCAACCTTGGCATTTGCATTTCGTTGAATGTGATAAATCACTTCATTGATCTGCTCATAGCTCGTTTCTATGTATGCGGCATTCAACGTACTCGAGAACTTTTTGATAAAATCTTGTTGATCCGTTTCTGCTTTTATTACGTAGCCTGTAATCGTTTTATAAAGCAAACTCTCTCGCATTATAGCCAAGCCATTGGTTAAGAATAACTGTAATTGAACTCTGCCTAACTTGTGCAATTCCTCTGTAATCTCCATAACTTTTTTCAAATTATTGGAATAGCAGGCGAGCATCCAATCTCTAAATATTTCAGAATAATTATCTTCTACACTCTCAACCAGATCGATAGCTTTTCGCAGATTTCCTTCAGATAGGTAGGCCAATTGTTCCGCTTTTTTACTGTCTAAGTTATATTTTTCTTGTAAAAAGAGTTGTGCTTCTGTTTCTGTATATTTAGGAATTTTAACCAATTGTGTTCTACTGGTAATGGTGGCTAAAAGTCTATCTGAATTTTCAGCTACCAAGATAAAATACGTCTTTTGCGTAGGCTCTTCTATCACTTTCAAAAGAGCATTACTTTGCTCAGCAAGATACTCTGGCATCCAAATAATCAGCGTTTTAGCTTCCCCCTCATAGGGTTTCATACCCAGTTTGGTCACTATCTCTCGCGTTTCTCTTCGGGTAATATTAGGCGATTTATTTTCGCTATCTGCTATCTTTCCTATCCAATCCGATGTATTCATAAACGGACTAGCTAATAACTCTTTTCGCCATTCTTGTACATAATCCGTACTAATGGGTTCTTTGCCTGATGTTTTTACAACTGTAGGATACGTAAAGTGTATATCGGGATGAGTAAGCGTACGTACCTTACGGCAAGAGCTGCATTCTCCACAAGAGTCTGTATTGCTTCTGCTGGTGCAATACAAATATTGCGTAAGGGCTAGAGCCAAATGTAATTTACCACTCCCTTCCGGGCCTAAAAATAACTGAGCATGTGCCAATCGTTCATTTTGGACATTAGCTATTAGTTTAGCTTTTATGGGCGCTAAGCCTGGAACATCTGCAAACTTCACTAAACCTCTTTCTTTTGATTAAAAAATTCGTTTTTGATACCGAAGAAAATAGTAATAGCTAGTAAAACATAAATCAAAGAGCCAAATGTAGCAGAAAGCATAGTGCCCAATGCATACGTAGCAGGCTCGTATTTGAAGGTTATCGTATGTTTACCTGCTGGCACTTTTAATCCTCTAATAATATAATTTAACCTAAAGTAATCTACTTCTTGATTATCGAGATAAGCATGCCATCCTTGGGCATAATAAATTTCTGAGAACGCAACATTCGACTCTGTAGCAGAATTATACGTGTATTCTAATTTCTCAGGGTGGTAACTCGTTAATACTACACTCGCATTAGAATCTACAGCTATAGACGTACTAATTAAATCTGCTTGATCTTTTTCCACTACACCTGAAGTTTTCGTGTCTAAAGTTCCTAAGGCGATTATAGCACTGTCTGCATTGGCGACCACTTTTATATCTCTCAAAATCCATGCATTCCCGAGTGCGGAACTACTTATTCCAGACATAGGTTGTCCATTTTGCTCCGCTTGATTTGGATAGATAAAATACTTCATATTAAGCATGTCCAAAATAGCATTATTCTGTACCTTACCTTGCCCTAATTGCTCGATTAAGTACCAATCCCATACATCTTGAAATCTTCTGATTTTAGCAGCACTATATCCTCCTATTGAATTATGAAAAAATGCACATCGATTACTACTTAAGGTGTTTTCGGTAAGATCTAGTACTCTGTAATAGCTCTTATCTTGTTGTATAGCTAAATCTGCTTGATATGGAAGATAGGTTGCCTCTCTCGCTTTTGGCTTCTCAAACTTATTATCATCTAAATAGCGTTTTCCCACCGTCCATAAGTCTAAGGTTACTAATAACCCAAGACAAAGCAACGCATATTGAGTCTGCATCTTTTGCTTATAAACTAACCATAGTACAAGTAGCACCGCTATGATAAAAAACAAGCTTTTATTCCCGTCTTTTTTCATCTCTTGAATACGATTATCTACCAGTTGTTCTTTGACACTAGCTACCGCTTGTGCATCGGGTTGTCTTCCTTGTTGGTTCAAGATATACTGTGCATAACGGGTATCGCTGTCGTAAGCTATTTGGCCTGTTTTTTCGTCGTATTTTGGGGTACTTTCAAAATCATTTAAGAGTGTACCCGAATAGGTTAGAATAAATACTAAGCCCACAGCGGCTCCTGCTGCATACGTTAGATGTTTAAGGTTAAGTTCTTTGTTTTTGATATTGTTCAACAGCTGTTCTACTCCCAAAATACCCAATAGCCCAGCACTTACCTGTACCAACACCATCATCATACTTGGCGCTCTAAACTTGTTGTACAACGGAAAGTAATCAAACATTAATCTATTAAACCATGCAAAATGATTGCTACCCAAGGATAGCACGATGGTTAGCAACATTACAGTTACAAGCCACCATTTCTTGGGCCCTTTTACCAAAACAAGACCCAATATCATCAACACAAAAATAGTTGCACCCATATACTTAGGACCAGAGGTAGAGCCTATCTCCCCATAGTACAAACCCAGTTTATCTGAATCTCCACCACTATAATTAGGGATAAATGTTGCTATGATATCTGACCAACCATTGCTATATGAGAAAACATAATCTTCCGTTAAACCGCTCTGTCCATCTTCACTTACCGCAACATTATCTTTAGATATGGTAAGGGCAGAAGCCCCACGAATAGACTCTTTAGCATATTCATTAAGCATCAAGATATTCAAACTGTTAGCTCCTAGAGCCAACACAACACCTAAAAGAGCTAAACTAGATGCCACGATAAAGTCTTTAATCGCATTTTTTTTGATGCTATTCACCAATTGAAAAACGAAGAACAAAACCACCATAAAGCCAGCGTAGTAGGTAATCTGAACATGGTTAATATATACTTGTAATCCCAAGCCTACAGATAAAATGGTAAGGCCAAGTAGATGTTTTTTTCTAAAAAGATATTGCACACCAGCGATAATCAGTGGCAGGTAGGCCGTAGCAATAGACTTAGTGTTATGCCCTACGGCGATTATAGTGAAGTTTTCAGTTGCGAAGCCAATACCTATTGCCCCTACAAGCGCGAGCCAAGGTCTTACCTTAAATGAAAGTAGCATAATAAAGGCACAGAAAACGTATAAGAATATTTTGGACCACACTCCAGGTGTAGTTGGGAATAATAAGTGCCTAATCAGTATTGGCTTAGTAGGATTACTTATTACCTGTGCGGGCATACCACAAAAAAGGGCATTTGTCCATAGGATCGTTCGATCTTCTGATTCTATATAATCAGCAACTTCGCGAGACGCTCCCTGATATTCTACGATATCATGTTGTACCGGTACTTTTCCTTGAAAATAGCCTTTAAACACTTTACTAAGCGGCTTGATATCCAAATTACGAGGAACAAAAGCTCCTGTAACTAAAACTATTAATCCTAAAATAATAAAATACGACTTGTACTTCTTTACGAAATCTTGCATCTGATGTTGTGATTGATTAGGTTCAAAAATAGAATTAGTTAGGAAAGTATCGAGTATTATTTAATGGATACTTTTTATTCCACTCCGTTAAGAAGGGTTTTACCTATTCTTCTTTTGAATTCTCAGCGAGATGCGCTGTGTGCCGTTGGCGTAATTTAATAAGCTCCTTAAGTGGCATTGCTGGATTACCTGCTACGGTTTCGCCAGCGCCAACACTTTTGGTAACCACACTACCTAGGCCGATAGTGGTGTTATCTCCAATGTAAATGCCATTGCGCACACTAGAGCTTGGTGCTACCCAACAGTTTTCGCCTATTGTTGCACTTCCTGCTATCATCGAACAGGCAATAATGAGCGAGTTTTTACCAATCGTAACATTGTGTGCGATATGCACTAGGTTATCTATTTTAACGCCTTGGTGAATTACGGTATCCTTTAATGACCCACGGTCAATACAGGTATTATTACCTATGTGAACGTAGTCTCCTATCACTACACCACCTAGGTGCGGGAATAATTCATATTCTTGAGTGGCTTCGTTTTTCACATAGCCAAAGCCGTCGCCTCCGAGCACATTATTGGCACCAATTATTACATTTTGACCTATTACCGTGTTCGATTTTATTACAGAACCTGCACCTATGTTGGAATTATTGCCAATGGTTACATTGCCTTCTATTACCGCATATGCTGCTACGTGTACCTTCTCTCCTATTATTGCTTGTGGGCTAATAGAAGCGGTAGGATGTATAAATGAAGTATTCACGGTTTCTACTGAATTGAATAATCCTTGAATTAACAAGGTTAAATCTTGTTTTGGATTTTCTGACGGTATAAAAACAACATCTGCATATTGCTTAATCATTTCATTGGAAAATAAATCCTGACCCACAATCACACATTTACATTTGCTATTTTGAAGTAGCGTGGCATACGTATCTTTATACTTGGATGAGATAAACGCAACATGTTGTTCTCCTGCTTCGTCTATCGCCCTAGGACGGGTTATCTCTTGATTTATGTTAACGTCATCGCCCATAATTAGTTGACTACCCCGTTTCTCAAACCACGCAATTATATCCGCTACCGTTGTCATTTTTTCCTGTATTTAAAAATCAAAAAAACGGATAAGCTCAAAAGACTCTGCAAATTTTTGCTGTATTTGTCCGCCGCGCAATTGAGCTAAAGACGTAACAAAATTAATATTGTTATAACTTCTTTGTTTTTGACTCTCGTAAAGATTGAGTGCTGCCATTTTTTTATCTAAGTGTAGTTGGGTAAGTTTTACAAACACAAAAGAAGTGAACCCAAAGTTATTCCAAGGCATCTCGTATCCCAACAAGCACGTATGCTTAAACGCCCGCATGCCTTCTTGATGCACCGTCATATGGTCTTGATGAATATCAGATGAACTCGGCACAAATACGAGATCAGGTTTCAACTCCAATCTAAGCTTTACAAAAGTCTCCAAAATATCTTGTCGAAAAGCGGGAAAATCTCTTACCTCAAAATCAAATGTATGAATATGCTCTGGCTTAATACCTAAAAACTGGCACGACTTAAACATCTCCTCTATAATCACTCCTTTTTGAAAACCGTCTGGAGTTGATTTTTCACAGGTGCTCATAACGGCAATATGTACTTCTTTGCCATCTGCTATAAGTTTTGCGATAGTGCCCCCAAGCCCAAACTCAGCATCATCAGGATGCGGGGCTAGTATCAGTACTTTTTTTATTTGACCAAACATGTAATTTATTTTTTTTGAAACCAATTCCTATTCTATGTGCATTAAGATGTGATTACCTTAAGCGAGAATCACTTCATTGTTCTCTGGTATTTATTTACTGTTAACGATATTATTTTTTCAAAGGTATAAAAATCTTCACTCGTTGTTGGTTCTACTTGATTCCGTAAAACTAACAGGAGCCAAAAGCACCTTTATTTTTTCACTAATTCATCGAGTAACTGGTCTAGCTGTACTGCGGTGGACTTTCGGTTATATTGCGCAATAGACTGATAATCTGCATTTAATGTACCTTCTTCTTGCATGCATTTTTTAATAAACGCTAACATCTCGTTGCTTTCTTGAGAATTAAACGTTACTCCTGAATTACTCTCTTGGATCAATGCAGCCGCATCCCCCTTTTTATTACCAATGCAAAGTATAGGTTTTCGGGCCGCTATGTATTCCATCATTTTGCCGGAAATAATAATTTCATCATTGGGGAGCGAAGGCAAAATCGTAAATAGCATGGAAGCACTTTTCATGAGAGAGAGGCTTTGCTCGTGAGAAACAAACCCTTTAACATCCACCTCTAGATTATCTATTTCATTCACTTTATTAATGAACTTCTTAGCGATATTACCCGCTAAAATTAGTTTAATCTTAGCTACCGAATCTCCTAATTGCTTGAGCGCTGAGACAAAACCATCAGACGGATATTCATCCGCCAATAGCCCTACAAATATAATCGTAAACGTATCGCTAGGCAAAATTGGAGCATTCTCCATTTTTACATCATCAAATCCATTGTAGATATACGTTACCTTATCTTGCTGCGCACGGGGCATTTTTTGTTGGAGCAATCGTTGCATGCTAGGCCCTATGGTCAGTATACTATCCGCATTGGTCAACACGCTTAGTTCTAATTTGGTGTTTCGTTTGTTAGCCCATGCAGATTTACTGGCTTGGTCTATACTAAATAATTCTATCCAAGGATCTCTAAAATCAGCCATCCATATTAGCTTAGGAAATAGTTTTTTTAATGCTACGCCCACCAGGTGAGTGGATTGAGGTGGACCTGTAGTTACTACTACATCCGGCAATTCACGCTGTATTATTTCTTGTGCTGCTTTTTTAGCAAATTTATTCCACCCCACTCTAGCATCAGGCACAAACAGGTTTTCCTTGATCATAGAGGCCAATTTCTTAAATATACTTTTCGAATTATTTACCCCTCCACGCGGAATTCCTTTATGCGAAGATCCCGTTGTAAGCAGCGAATAAGTCTTAAGTGGTTCTAAGGTAGAAGTCTGCACCACATTAATCTTGCTTATCAGCTCCATAAATGAGTCATCCATATTCTTATACGATGCATCCTTTGGGTTTACCGTAACCACTGTAACGTCGTTTCCCATTTGGTGTAAGAAATGAGCAAAATACGACCATCGTTGGACTCCCGAGCTGTTATCGGGTGGCCAATAATAAGTAAGTATGAGGACTTTCTTTTTCAACGGTATGGCAATATTAGCTCTATTTTAAGATACACTCTTTAAAAAATATGGATACTTGTTGTTTTTATTTTGAAAGAATAGTAGTCAATTTGCAAGCATAATAGATGTGCGGCATAGTAGGTATAGTAAGAAGAAACGGGGCTAACCCAAAAGACTCTCAATATATTGAGCAGATGCTTCAAGCACAGCATCATCGTGGGCCAGATGCTACAGGAAAACATGCTATTAGCCAAGGTCATTTAGGCCACAATAGGCTGAGCATATTAGACTTATCTGCATCCGCCGATCAGCCATTTTATTATCACAACGTGACTCTTGTTTTTAATGGGGAGGTGTACAACTACGTAGAGCTTAGAGAAGAATTGCAGGAACAAGGGCACGTATTTACCACCACAGGTGATACCGAAGTGATATGTGCCGCTTACCTTTCATGGGGACAAGACTGCGTCACTCGTTTCGTTGGGATGTGGGCATTTGCCCTTTGGGACCATACCGCAGAAGAACTTTTCTGCTCTCGCGACAGATTTGGGATAAAGCCATTTAATTACATCATCGCTGAAGGCGATTTTATCTTTGCCTCAGAGTTAAAAACATTAAAAATAGTTCCTGAGTTTAATCCTGAAATAAACCAAAAACAAGTTGCTCGTGGGCTAAACTTAGGATTCGCTGGATACAAAGACGAAACATACTACCAACATGTAGCACAACTTCGAGGGGCTCATAACCTCGTTTGGAAAAATGGAAACATCATTATAAAACGGTATTGGGATTTAAAAAAAGTACCTATACCCGAAACCGAAGCAGAAGCCATAACCGAGTTTAAGAGGCTCTGGCAAGACTCTCTAAGACTTCATATGCGTTCTGATGTACCTATTGGTTCGTGCTTAAGTGGCGGCATAGACAGTTCCGCAATAGTGGCAAGTATAGCAAAAGATCATAGCAAGCTAGATTATAAAACATTTACTATCTTTTACGAAGGCAAAGGAGCTGTGGATGAGCGACCATTTGCAAAACTATTGAGTGAAAGATATAAAAATATAGATTCTAAGTATGAGCAGCCGAGTGATGCCGACTTAGAAAAACATTTTGACCATTTTTTAGATGGAGTGGATGTACCACCTGCGGGAAGTTCTTATTACTCCCAATATTTTGTGATGAAACTAGCCAGTCAAAGCAAGATAAAAGTACTGATTAATGGGCAAGGAAGTGACGAGTACCTTATAGGCTATATGCATACCTACTATCGCATTCTTGCGGATTGTTTGCGGAGTTTAAAATTTTGGCGTTTTGCTAAAGTATTGAAGGCGCATCAGAGAGAACACCAGGTGCAATTTGGCGAGTTAGTTAAAACATGCCTGTTCTCGTTCATCTTGGTTTTTAGAGACGAAAACAGCTTTATGCAACTAGAGTTAAAGAAAAAACACAAGCAGCAAGCGGAATATGACTATGCAAAAAGCAGTCTTCATTTAGAAAATAAATTTGCCTCTAGAACGGACAACTTTCTCTATCATCTCCTTATGACTACCACATTGCCAACGCTTTTACATTTTGAAGACAGGAACAGTATGGCATTTAGTATAGAAAGTAGGGTTCCTTTTTTGGATCATAGGCTGGTAGAATATGGATTCTCACTCCCTATAAAATGGCGATTAAAAAATGGAGAAACCAAGTATATACTAAGAGAGGCAATGCAAGACGTGCTGCCCGATGCGATATGTAAGCGAAAGGATAAAAAAGGATTTGTAACCCCGGGAGAACAACGCTGGGCACAAGGACCTTTAAAATCTCACTTTGCTGCGCTAGCAGACAACATTCATTTGAATTGGAGACTCAATATGCTTAAAAAATGGAGAGGTTAATGATATTATTTCTTGATTCTCAAGATCTTATTCACCAGTGAATTAAAATCTTCTGAAACATTAACTGAATATATGACAATAGCATAAACCGTTAAAAAACCGACACATTTAAACGCGATATTTAGAATTGGATTCGAAGCATTTGGCAAGAAATAAAACAATCCAAACAGCGCCACGGATATGAAGAGAATATAGAAAAAGTTAAGATTAAACGGACTCAGGTTAAATGCCAATTTGATAAATAAATATTTAATTAAATTGAAAATAACAAACGAGATAAGTGTCGCTGCGGCGGCTCCCTGTATGCCATATAAGGGTATAAGCACAAAATTAAGACCAATATTGATTGCTGCCGTAACCCCTAAAATCCAAAGAAATGCCTTGTTCCTAGTTGAGTACGCAATTATTGGCCCATTAAAACCAGTAGAAACATCTACGATCTTGGCGGCTCCCAATATTAAAACTGCATATTTGGTTTGAGCATACTGATCTCCTTTTGGCAAGAGCAGATATAAATCATCTAACCCAAGCCAAACTGCAAAATACAATGCAGAACAAAAAAGCAGCAAAGAACTACTACTTTGCTTATACAGCTTATTCATACTCTGCATGTCATTATCTGTCCAATACTTTGAAATGAAAGGAGCTGCGATAGACGATAGCATCGCATATGGAATAATAATCGCATTAATAATATTTAAACCCCAAACATATAACCCCGTGGCTTCCATCCCAAGCAAACTGGCAACCATAAAGGTATCTATATTGGTAATTAATGCTCCGCCTACTCCTATTGCAAACCCATAAGCAGCATAGCTTATCAATTTTTGGGGTTCTGGAAGCTTAAAAACATCCTTAATATTAATAGACAATTTGATGGTTAGAAGTGACTGCTGATACACAAAAAAACCAACAAAAAGTACTACTTGAAAAACAACTAAACTGATTATAACAGACTCAAATTGAACCCATTTATAAAAATAAAGCACCACCAATAAGGGCTGCACCAATTTTATAAGATTATTGAGTAACGACGGGACGGCAGTGCGTTGCAAACTATTGCACACATAATTCAGTATACTTATAAAGGGAACTATGCCCGCTACTAATACGGTCAAATCTATCACCACCGGCGCAAGGCCACTTTTGGCAAAATAATACGATGTGACTGCGTCTCTAGTGAAAAGATAAGCCAGTAAAAAAAGCGTGGTGAATAGTATCGGACCAAAGAAAGTAAGCGAATACAGACGTGACAAATTCTGCTTATCTCCTTCAAACTTTGGGAAATAACGAATAAACATCACATGAAAACCAAGTAATAAAAAAGGAGCAAACGTAGCGCCAGTAGTGAGTATAAATGAGATGATACCCAATTCCCTTATCTCGAGCATCCCTGTGTATATAACAAGATTACTAAGCATACCAATAAGCATAAAGCTATAAGCTACTAGGGTACTTTTGCTACCTTGTCTCTGAATTACTCCCATTTAATTATTACATCGACTCTTGCATCGTCCCGTCCTACACCAATTTAAATTTGTACAAGTCCAGCATTTACCCCGCGAATCAAAGTGTACAAATGTATGACGGGCATAACTCTTATCATAACTAAAAATACTTCGTCACACCACTCACCTCGTTTGATTACTGAATATGAAGTATCGTGCTTTTAAAGTGACTAAACTGCCCATCTATGGCCGCCGGTAATTCGTTCTGTATAAAAAATAGCTAAATAGATAGAGTGGTTGTAATTTTGAATACTTAATCTAGCTCCTATCAATCGTCCTACACATTACTAATTGACCCGTTACATGAAGAGAGAAAAACTTCTAGTTATCTTGCTTTCCCCATCTTCCTTTAGCATGCAGGATGTGAAAATATTGGAAATGCATTTCGAGGTCAAATTGTTAATTCACGTAAAAACCACAGGTTTAGGCTACCCTATAGAATTGACCAAATTTGCGCTACACTCGATCTATCTAATGCTTACAGGCTATCGAAAAACATTCTCTGTTTTTGCGGATACGCATATGCTCGTCCCCGTATTACTCTCCAAAATACTCGGTACAAAAACCTATATCACTATCGGAGGATACGAAGTTTTTAGCAAAGAGGAAATTGACTTTAAGCAAGACGTAATGCCCAAATGGCGCAGAAACGTAATTCACTTTGTCATTAAGCATGCGACAGTACTTTTACCCAAATCACATGAATTAGCTGAAAAAACGATTCGTATAAGAGGTAGCAAAGACCATGTAATTACCTTATTTAATGGATTCGACCCAACCCTGTTCAACGTAAACACAAATGTCAAATGTACCCCAAGATCTGTGCTCACTATTGCGCAAGTTAGTGACTATAAGACATTTTTAATTAAAGGAATAGACAGAATACTTACGTACGCAGAAAATAATCCTGACTTTCATTTTACGATAGTGGGTATTCAAGATTCAATGTTGCATTATTGTCCGAAATTGAAAAACCTCACTATCGTAAAGCCAGTAAGCCATTCAGAAACGATACTTTACTATGCAAAAAACCAGTTTTACCTGCTCCCTTCTCGTTCAGAAGGTATGCCAAATGCCCTCTGTGAAGCTATCTTTTGCGGTTGCATTCCGTTAGCCTTCAATGCAGGCAATTCCAAATTCATAGTTCACAATCCCGACTTTATTCTTCAAGACGAAAGTCAAGCAGAATTTAACCGTATCGTACATCTTCCTCAATTAGAAGAAGCATCCACATCCATCCGAAATCGTGCAGAATCTTTATTTTCCTTGAGTACAAGAGAAGTCTCGTTGGTTAACATTATTTCACGGTAAAAAAGGAATGCCGAATCATCTCTAGATTTCATTATGCCGTCACCTAAACCAGTCCTGAGGTATGTATTGGATATAATTATATTCGCAGCGGATGTTTAAACCTACATTGTTTGTTATCACCGTAGGATCCGAGAATCATGCTAGTTCTCGTATCAGAATGGTTAATTATTTTGAACAAATAAAGGAAACATTCAATCTTACATGGATGCCACTTCGGGGTTATAGAGATTACCGAACAGAGGGGAAAGCATCTTTAACAAACAGCATAGATAAATACTGGAGATTACTAAAAACAACCTTTTTTCTTTTAGGATTCAACTACGATTATGTAGTAGTTCAAAAAGAAATAGTAGCAAGTTGGCTGTTAAAACATTTAAAAAGAAAAGGGTCTGTTTTAATTTTTGATATGGATGATGCCATCTATCTAGCACACGAAAACACCTTTTCAGACTACTTGAATTTATTTGATAAAATTGTTGTTTCTACACCCTTTTTAGCGGAGAGATTTAAAGATATTGATACACCCATTCTAGTTATCCCTTCTTCTGTTTTCTTACCAAACATAGCTGGAAATAGAAAACTACTAAATGACCAATGCATTCATATTTCTTGGATTGGATCTCCGTCAACTAGCAAATACCTTACTAAAGTAAACGAAGCTTTACTGGAATTGTCTAAAAGTTGTGAGGTGCAGATGCACATCATGGGGGCGACAATTCGACTAAACGGAGTTAATTGCGTTTACCACGATTGGAGCATTGAGAATGAGCGTACCTTGCTTAGCAACACCGACGTGGGCATAATGCCATTGGACAATACCGAATGGGAAACCATGAAAGGAGGCTATAAATTATTGCTGTACATGTCTTACGGTATTCCGGTAATAGCAGATGCAGTAGGAACGAATACCTTAATTATACAGCATGGGATTAACGGTTACTTGGCTCAAGAAACCTCGCAATGGTTAGATTATTTTAATCTACTACTATCGCATAAAGAAGAGGCAATTCAAACGGGAACAAACGGCAGGAAGACCGTTGAGACAACCTACAGTTATGATGTAAATGCATCGAGATTAATACAATTTATAAAAAACTAGAGATATGACAAGTCCATGGACAAGAGAAGCGTTAATTAACGAGATAATTAAAAGAGATTTTGTGACCATTGACCTGGGTTGCGGTCCCAATCCGAATCCAAATATCATTGGAATAGACTCATTACCATTAGAGGGAGTTCATTATGTAACTGACCTTGAGAAAGGCTTACCCTTTTTAGAAGACAACTCAGTTGATAAGGTTACTTCTAGGCACTTTATGGAGCATATCGAAAATTTTGAACCATTGATTTCAGAAATTTATCGTGTGTTGAAAGTGGGAGGCGAAAACCATGTCATTGTTCCGTATTGGGTTAATCCACATTACTACTCCGACTATACGCATAAACGTTTTTTTGGGCTTTATACCTTTGATTACTTAAGCAATGGCAACAATGATAAACCACTAAAAAGGAAAGTTCCCACGTTTTATAATAACATTAACTTCAATGTTTTTGAACGTACAATAGTGTTCAGAGATGGAAATAATCAGGTATTAAACCTATGGAAAAAAAGAATCCTACAACCGCTATTCAATGCATCAACTGGCACGCAAGAGTTTTATGAATTTTATTTATCTTACTTATTCCCTGCAAGTGAAATCATTTTTAAGATGAAAAAATAAGGTTATCCCGAAATCCTCAAAAACTATCTTAACCTATCTAACAAAGTAATAGTGACTAAATATCAGTTTATCCTACCTTTGCATTCCAATATTTAAGCCAATGCTGAACATTATTTTATTTGGCCCTCCAGGGGCAGGAAAAGGTACTCAAAGTGCTAAGCTAATAGAACAGTACCATTTGACTCACCTTTCTACAGGTGACGTTTTTAGATACAATATAAAAAATGAAACAGAACTTGGTATCTTAGCCAAAAGCTATATTGACCAGGGAGAACTCGTTCCTGATGAGGTAACCAATAATATGGTAAATGACTTTATCGACCGAAATTGGAATGAAAACGGATTTATTTTTGACGGTTTCCCAAGAACCATAGCACAAGGCAATGCTTTAGCCACTATGCTTGCCGAAAAAGACTCTTCTATTACCATGATGCTTGCTTTAGAAGTTGAAGAAAATGAACTGGTAAAAAGACTGATAGAGCGAGGTAAAACCAGCGGAAGGATAGATGATCAAGATGAGGACACTATTCGCAATCGATTTAAAGTATATCAAAACGAGACTTCTCCACTTGCGGCTTTTTACAACGAGCAAGGTAAATATGTAGGCGTACTCGGAATGGGTTCAGAAGAAGAAATCTTTGATAGACTTACAAAGGCTATCAATTCCTTTGCTTAAGCCAAAACACCAAACATAAAAACACCTGAACCATGAGTAACCAAAACTTTATAGACTACGTAAAAATATGCGGCAAAAGTGGCAAAGGAGGCCCAGGAAGTCACAGTTACTTTAGAGATAACCTAAACGCTAAAGGTGGACCCGATGGCGGTGACGGCGGAGCAGGTGGATCCATTATTCTGCGCGGTAATGCTCAGTTTTGGACCTTACTTCACCTCAAGTTTAAACGACACGTGTACTGTGAAGACGGTGCCCCAGGCAAGAAAAAACATCAAACCGGTAAAAGCGGCAAAAATCAAATAGTAGAAGTACCTTTAGGTACCGTTGCGAAGCATCCTGAAACATTTGAAGTACTGGGTGAAATTACCCAAGACGGTCAAGAAATCGTATTACTAAAAGGTGGCAAGGGTGGATTAGGCAATGCTAATTTTAAAAGTGCTACCAATCAAACTCCTAAATACGCCCAGCCAGGTGAACCAGGCAAAGAAGAGTGGTTTATTTTAGAGCTAAAAGTACTGGCAGATGTAGGTTTAGTAGGATTTCCTAATGCAGGAAAATCAACCTTGCTATCGGTAGTCTCTGCAGCTAAACCAGAAATAGCAGATTACCCGTTTACTACACTCGTACCGAATTTAGGAATAGTACAATATCGTCAATACAAATCATTTGTAATGGCAGACATCCCAGGTATTATAGAAGGTGCCAGCGAAGGAAAAGGATTGGGAATACGATTTTTACGCCACATCGAGCGTAATGCAGCTCTTCTTTTTATGATACCTGCAGATAGTGAAGACATCACCAAAGAATACGGCATATTGTTAAACGAACTGAATAGTTTTAACGAGGAACTAATGTTTAAGGACAGAGTACTTGCCATAACTAAAAGTGATATGATCGATGATGAATTAGAAGCCGCGCTTAGAGCAGAGATAGACGTAGACTGTGAAGTAGTTTTCATATCATCCGTTTCAGGTAAAAACATCATCCAACTTAAAGATAAGCTTTGGGAACTGATGAATAAAGAAGGCGCAAATTCAAGCGACTAAACAGGGTTTGACCAAAAATACACAGCTACTTTTTTATAGTATTAAAATAGATCTTTAAGATCAAGCATCGATGAAATAGGAGTACACTTTTCATTTGAAAAGGCACTCGGGTCATCGGTAAGCCAGTATGCATGCCAACCGCTTTGAATTGCTCCCTTTACATCTGCTTCTAAATTATCTCCTACGTAATGACTTGTTTTTAAATCACTTCCTGCATTTTTCAACGCTGTTTCAAACACTAACGGATGCGGTTTTTGAGCTCCTACTTCCTCTGAAATAGTGAGCGTCTTGAAGTATTTCTCTAAGTCTGAACAACGAAGCTTTGTTCGTTGAGACTCCGCAAAACCATTGGTAATAAGATGCAAATCATACTTGCCGGCTAGGTAATCAAGCGCCTCTCTTGCACCTGGCAACAATGCCGTTTTGGTAGGACATATCGCTATATACTTAGCCTCTACACCTAACGGAATTTCTTCCTCATCAACATCCATTTCTCTAAAGGTATCCCTAAATCTTCTCTCCCTGAGCTGTTCTTTGGTTACCCTATGTTGCCTATATAGCGCCCATAAATCATGATTGACACGTGTGTATATTCCTATAAAATCATCCACATTTCTACTTGAAATAAACTGTACTTTGTACAAATCATACAATTCTCTCAACGTTTCATTCGCGTTGGTATCAAAATCCCAAATAGTATGATCTAGGTCAAAGAAAAGGTTTTTAGGCATCCGGGTTTTTAATTAAATACTACGCGAAATAAAGGATTAAAGGGGGGAATAAAGCGCATTGGCATATTTAGTGGAATACCTACTGGAAATGCATCTAAATAATCTAGGACTTCACCCCAAACGATAAGTCACCTGCATCTCCCAAACCAGGCAGTATATAGCCATTTGCATCTAATTTGTCATCGATAACCCCGATCCACAAATCTGCATTCGGAATATGTTTAGTGACATAATCTACACCCTGTTTACTACCAATTACAGAGACTAAATACACTTTTTTGGGTATCCCTCGCTTACGTATTGCCTGGTAGGTTTGCACCAAACTTTGGCCTGTAGCAAGCATCGGGTCACATAAAATTATTATTCTATCGTTTATGTCAGGTGTTGCAAAATATTCCAACACAATTTCAAATTCGGTATCGTTGGTGTGCTTTCGGTAAGCCGAAATGTAGGCCAAATCTGCTTGATCAAACATATCAGAGATGCCTTTTTGCAAGGGCAATCCAGCTCGTAGTATTGTAGCTATAACAGGTTGTTCATTTAGCTTTTTAACTTGTGCAATTCCCAACGGGGTATTTGTAAAGTGTAAATCATAATTCATTTCTTTACTAATTTCGTATGCAGCAATTTGTCCGATACGTTCTATGTTTTTACGAAATCGTGCTCGATCTTGCTGAATCTCCTTATCTCTAAGCTCACGTAAAAACTCACTAACCAATGAAAATTCTTTAGATAAAATATGTACCACACTTCGAAAATATACCTTTCTGCTGTTCTATTATCCACTTATTATATTATTCATTGCTTAACTTTGACCGATGGATTTTAACGACCCTCTTGTATCACAACTCATAGATCTTGCCATCACGGAAGATATCGGTGACGGAGACCACAGTAGTCATGGTGCTATACACGCTGGAACAGAAGGTAATGCACGACTTTTGGTAAAAGACAATGGTATCATTTGCGGCATTTCTGTTGCAAAATATATTATGCATCTTATAGATGAAGACGTAAAATTTAATCAACTACTAGAAGAGGGAAGTGAAGTAAAACCAGGAGACGTAGTATTTACCGTGCATGGTAGCGTGCACAGTATTTTGCAAGCAGAACGGCTTATGCTCAACTTCATGCAACGCATGAGTGGAGTAGCAACTATAACGCATGAGCTTGTACAACTGCTACTAGGCACAAATGCACGTCTCTTAGATACACGTAAAACCACTCCAGGTCTTCGTACTTTTGAGAAATACGCAGTAACCGTTGGTGGTGGTGTAAATCACCGATTTGCTTTATGGGATATGGTTATGCTCAAAGATAATCATAACGATTATGCTGGGAGTATTACCAATGGGGTTATGCGCACCAAAAAATATCTTACTACCAAGAATAAAAGTCTCAAAATCGAGGTAGAGACCCGCAACTTAGAAGAAATTAAGGAAGCTTTACATACAGGTCTAGTAGATCGAATCATGTTTGATAATTTTACTCCTGAACTTATGACAGAAGCCGTAAAATTAGTAAACGGAATATGCGAGACAGAAGCCAGCGGGGGAATTACCCGTGAGACCATCCGCAGCTATGCAGAAACAGGTGTTGATTATATTTCAGTAGGAGCGTTAACTCATTCCGTAAAAAGTCTCGACCTCAGTCTAAAAGAATATTAGTTAGAGGGTAACATAACATCTACGTAACACCTTACCAATAAAACAAGTAAATCTGCAGATACCTGTTGAAACGGCAATTCTGTTTGCAGAATATTTACGCTGTCTTTTCATCATATTTTTGGGGTAAAAAAAAATCCCTACGCTCGTTGAAGAGGTAG
>ERZ888423.343-NODE-343-length-49058-cov-15.224252_pt1 | contig 49058 bp, 34 predicted proteins | sample MGYA00520523_ERZ888423 | MGnify/ENA primary metagenome ERZ888423 (study PRJEB32303, sample SAMEA104408611) | aquatic metagenome | biome: Brackish water; feature: Pelagic; material: water | place: Baltic Sea | collected 2014-06-08T10:24:00 | depth 30,27 m ... | reverse complement strand
GTTGTAAGTGTTTCTAACATACTCTTCATGGGCATGTTCTATTTAATATAACCGAAAGTAGAAGGACTATACAGCTAGATATGTACTATTACTTATGTAATTAGAATTGACTTAGCTTGATATACGAATACCTGCTAAAAGTATAAAAGAGGTATCTCCTAAGAATGTCTTGAAACTTAATCTTCGCCGTCTTTTTTTATTTTTTGGCTAATGGTACGTCCTAATACCAATGGGAAAAATTCTTGACTGTAAACACTTGGATGTAAGCCAAAATCAGATTGAGAAGACAATCCTACTGATTTAATCGCTCTATAAGTACGCACAGCCATGCTGTTAATCACCGATAAACGATTTAAAGCAGAAAGTCGAGTGTTGAGTACTATGAATTTAAAGTCTGGCTCAAAACGCTTGTATTCTTTGGTTTTAAAAACTACACTGTCTCCTAGTTCAGATAAGCCTAAATCGGCATATATTTTCCGCATTAAGTATTCTATGTGATGTTCTTCTTTAAAACCATAACATACGTTAATGAAATAGGATGAATTCTTAGATAACTCCTCTACTTTGTAACTGATTCCCCTTGGGTTATCCGTGGTATTAATATTCAGTAACCAATAAAATCTTGCTTTCTTTGGTCTGAAAATAGTTATTGAATGTAAGATAGCCTTCTCAATGTTTTTGGAAAATGACGAACGCGTAAAATAAACCAGGTTGGTATAATCGTACGGGAGGGTTTTATCTTGTTGTATGTCGCTTAAAATAGGGACTAGTTTGTCCGCAGTTGTGAAATCTTCGTATTTGCCTCGTAGTTGACGTGCTTTGTAGTACAAGTATAATAATCCAAAAATAAGCACCGAAACAGCCAGTGGGAACCAGCCTCCGTGGGCAAATTTAGATAAGTTAGAAACTAAGAAAATCAGCTCAATATTCACAAAAACTAGAATAGATAATAATATCCACCACTTTGTTTTTTTCTTAACTCCCACAAAAAAGAGCGTAAATAGTAGCAAACTGGTCATCAACATATCTATCGAAATAGCTAAACCATAAGCACCTTCCATGTCGGCAGAACGTTTAAAAATAGCAACAACTAAAAGACAACCTACAAATAGTAAAGAGTTGATAGCAGGAACATATACTTGTCCTTTTTCGGTGGCAGGGTATTTAATCGCTAGGTTGGTCCATAGTTTCAATTTTATAGCCTCGCTTACTAGCGTAAATACACCAGTGATAAGTGCCTGACTAGCAATAATAGCTGCTAATGTCGCTATGAAAATGACATAAGGTAATAGTGCATCTGGCACGTGAGAATAAAATACGCTAGTATGATTTGCTTGCGTGTTAAGTAAAAAAGCACCTTGTCCTAAGTAGCTAAGGAATAGACAAATGATTACATATATCCATGATGCGCGTATATTTTTCTTACCTATATGGCCAAGATCAGAGTACATTGCTTCGGCTCCCGTAGTACATAAGAAAACGGCACCCATAATCCAAATTGCGCCTGGGTAACTAATTAAAAAGGTGAAAGCGTAGTAAGGGCTTAGTGCTATAAGTACACTTGGTTCTATCATGATCTGACGTAAACCTAAACCTGCAATGAGTGTAAACCACACAATCATGACAGGGCCAAAGTATTTGCCGATAGACTCTGTGCCAAATTTTTGTATAAAGAAAAGACCAGATATAATGGCTATAACAATAGGAATGGTGGGCAGGTTGGGCATTTTTACGTTAAGCCCTTCAATTGCTGACGAAATGGATATAGCGGGTGTAATAAAACCGTCTGCCATAAGAGTGGCACAACCTATGAGTGAAGGCACTATAATCCATGCTGGTCCACGTTTTTTTAGCTTGGCGTACAACGCAAATATTCCTCCTTCTCCATGATTATCAGCATTAAGTGCTAGTAGTACATATTTTCCTGTAGCAAGAAGTATTAATGTCCAAAGTACACAAGAAAGACCGCCAAGAACGAGTTGTTCTGAAAAAGGTTGGCCATGGGTAATGGCTGACATTACATAAAGAGGGGAGGTGCCTATGTCACCAAAAACGATACCTAAGGCTACAAGAGCGCCACCTTTGGTAAATTGAGATTTGTTCATTATTGTTACCTAAACGAGAGTCTACTTTTTTATATCTGTATAGTAGAAGCTCACTTTTTTATTCACTGCAAATTTTAGTCAATTATTAATGCAAAGGGTAAAAAAGGTTAAAAAAAAAGATAGAAACTAAAGGATTTACGCAAACAAAAGAACTGAATCATAATTATTTAACGCTAGGTATCTAGTAAAGCGAAAGCCCTAAGCATGCATATTCTTTTATGGAACATTGATCAAATGTATTACACTCAAAATGTACTAGAACAAAAAAATGCCAAGCTTTCACTTGGCATTTTTTATAAGAGTTAGAAGAAACAATTACTCGCCGTCTACTAGTTCCAAATCACTTAAAAATCCTTTCAGATTCATAATGATGGGCACATTCATTAGGTCTGCACCTAGTTCGTTAGCTAAATGAACACTCACCCAGTCTAGTCTGTAAATGATGTCAAACATTGATTGGAGTGTAAATTCTGGTACGTGTAACGGAAAAACTTTGTTGTTCTCCAGCTCTAAGTGAGAAATCAAGAAATCAAATCGAGCTTCTACTCTAGGATTTAAGGTGGAGTATAACATCACGTAGTTAGTATCTAGCTTTTGAGTATAAGACTCAATCATGTTATGATTTGCTTCGGGTAATACACTTACAAAACCTTCTAGTTTTGCGTTTTCTTGTAATTGTTGTGTGAAACGTACCGCTACAGGCGCAAACTGTCTATCGGCTACGATTACAAATTTTTTAGTTGGGGTGTTTTTAAAGAAATCAAAAATACGTTGAGCACTTTCTTGCATACGTGGCATTTCAGCTTCAAAATAGGCTCTTATAGATTCTAGTTCGGCGCGCTGGTCATCGCCCATAAGTTCACCTAAAATAAGCGCAAGATAACTAAGACCTAAGCCAATGGTCATACGTGGTTGGAATCCACCTTTTAATCCGTAATGTTTCAGGTTATTAGCCTCGGCAAGTGCTTGCATAGTTCCGCCTCCTGCAATAACTACTATGTGACATCCTTTTTCTTTTGCTTCATGAAAAAGGCTGATGGTCTCTTCGGTATTTCCTGAATAAGAATTTAGGATTACCAATGTCTTAGCTGAAATAAAATTAGGTAAATGGTAATCGGCTACCGTTTCTATCGGAATTGGACATTTGTCAAATAACCAATTTTTGATTATTACTGCTCCAATACCGCTGCCGCCTAATCCACCTAAAACGATGTTGTTATAATTTTTTACGTCTAAACCATGGGCTGAGTAGTTTTCTAAAACGTAGTCAAATTGCTCTGTAAAATTCTCTAAAGACGATTCGTGTGTTATCATTTAAATTTCGTAATACCTTTGTGGCCCGCAAAAATAAACTTAATAGGCGTTTCGCGTATATTAAGACTGCGTTAAATATAAAGAATAGAAATGCCCATAAATTCAGAGGAAAATATAGAGGTACAGGAAGATGGCCTTTTCTTGAAATACTCCTTTACCGTTGACAAAGGTCAAGAGCCTTTGCGAATCGATAAATTCTTAGTAGACAGAATAGAGCGTGCTTCTAGAAACAAGCTGCAAGAGGCAATAGAGCGCAAACAAGTTATTGTGGATGGTAAGGCTGTTAAGTCTAATTACAAGGTTAAACCCAGTGATTTTATTGAAGTACTCGTAGATAAAGAGCCAGAAGATTTAGAGGTTATTGCACAGGATATCCCATTGGATATTCGGTACGAAGATGATGCGATTATGATTGTGAATAAACCCGCAGGCATGGTAGTGCATCCTGGTTTTGGCAATAAAACCGGTACGTTAATTAATGCTCTAGCTTATATACTTGATGACAAAGAAGCCCACAAAGGGAAGCGTCCTTGGTTGGTGCATCGTATTGATAAAAATACCAGTGGATTGCTCGTTATAGCTAAAACAGACGAAGCAATGGCGCACCTAAGTAAGCAGTTTAAAGATCACACTATTGAGCGTACTTACTTAGCGTTAGCTTGGGGTAGTTTTGAGCCCAAACAAGGAACGGTAGAATCGTTTATTGGTAGAGATGAGTATGACCGAAAACGCTTTGTTGTTACAGAGCCTAGTGAGGATAGAGGAAAACATGCCGTTACTCATTATAAAATTCTAGAGGATTTTGTGTACACATCACTTGTGCAATGCAACCTAGAAACAGGGCGTACGCACCAGATTAGGGTGCATCTTAAGCATTTGGGGCATCCTATCTTTAGCGACGAAAAGTATGGTGGAAATCGAATTTTAAAAGGTGTTATTTTTAGCAAGTACAAGCAGTTTGTAGATAATTGCTTTAGTATTATGCCACGACAAGGTTTACATGCTAAGTCACTGGGATTTACACATCCTACTACCAAAGAATGGGTGCAGTTTGACTCAGAATTACCACATGATATGCTGACGGTCTTAGAAAAATGGAGAACCGCTGCCGCTACTTATGGTTTTTGACCAAAACTGGAGTCAAAATAACTAAGTCGGGTAATCAATTTACCAAAAACGTATTCTTGAATGGTAACTATTTGCTTAAAACCTGTAAAAGTGGCAAAATAGCGTTCGGTGTCTTGAATAATGGCATTCCCGTTCTTGTCAAGTAATGTTTGACCATCTGTAATGCCACCCTTGCGATGAAGTCGGAGTTCCTGTATCTTGCCATTGGTAAGTTCCGCAGAAATGGTCATATAGGGTACTGCTTTGGCAATAGAATCTTTACTTTTAGGAGTTAGATAATTGGCAAATCCTTCAAAATTTTTGAATGTAAAAAGGGAGAAATAACTTCTGGCTGCTGATTGAGAAAGATGACTAATTGCAGGTTGTATTCGGTAAGTACTATCAATGCGGGATAGGGTAAAAGATTCCGATGGCATTTCATAGTTAGTAACGGTTATTTTGGCAATTTCACCTGGTTTATAGTCAAATACAGTGCGGTCGTACCAATCTTGAATATCGGTGCTGTATTTTGGGTCTAATACGCCGTCAAAACCGAGTACATGGGCTACATAAGGAGTTTTAGAACCTTCAATATGAAGGAAAGAACCGGATTGATCTGAGTTAGGCGGCCCTACGTAGTAATCCCTGATTAACTCACCGTCTTCGTATATTTTAACATGTTTAGAGTTGCCCACCATGCGACGAATTACAGTTTCACGGCTTGCGCTAGGCACGGGTCCTTTTATACGTATTTGACTTATGGTTTCATTGAGTAATAAGTCAATGGCTGCTTGACTAGCTTTATATTCCTTGTTTAGTATCCAAGACCCTTCTTTTTTTTCTAGAACAATAGTCATTCCTTCTCGATCTTTGATGGTTATGAGATCTATTTTTCGTACGTCATTTACGGCAAAATTGCTAGCGTCGCGTAGGTGAGCTTCGCCATTTTTGCTGCCAACCAGATAATACACTCCAACAGCTGCCAATAGAAGTATAATGATCCAAACGTAATTCTTCATATATGGGTTCAAAGTAACAGCGGAATGGAGCATAAATGCAAAGCTTTTTGGTCAAAGTACGGAATCAAGTTAAAACAGGTAGTTTATAACTGCGTGAAATAAAGACATGAGGGGTTGTCTATAATCAAAGTTATCGGAGAAAGAAATAGGTGATAGTATGGGTAAGTATAGGCAGTGTTGTCTTTTGATACGTGAAGTGAAAGAGTAATTCTGTTTATAAAATAAGCAAAAAAGGATAGAATGAATAAAATATAGTTATGATACCTTTGAAAAGTTGAAAACAGGTATATTTAACCTTCAGACCTACGTGCAGAAAAATCAAGCCAACATCATTGTTTTGGCTGATGAGCATACCATGAATTATTGCTATCCTCTTCTTTTGGAGGAAGTGTCCTCTTTTATTGTTCCATATGGAGAAGGATATAAAAATTTAGATAGCTGTGAGTTTATATGGAAAAAACTCACAGAGTTTGGCGCAACTAGAGAAACAATTTTACTTTGTCTTGGAGGCGGCGTGGTTTGTGATATGGGAGCTTTTGCAGCAGGTTGTTTTCAGCGAGGTATGAAAACTGTGCTAGTTCCTACTACGCTGTTGGCAATGGTAGATGCATCAATAGGTGGCAAAAATGGAGTCAATTTTATGGGGTATAAAAACTACATTGGTTCTTTTAGTGAAGCCGAAGAAATCTTCATTTGCGATAGCTTTCTAGAAACTTTGTCATACAAAGAAAAAGTGAATGGGTACGTAGAAATGCTTAAGCACGGCCTTATTGCAGATCGGTTACATTACGATCAGGTAAAAATGCTCTTTCTACAAGAGAATCAACATCTAGAAGATCAACTAATTCTAGATTCTATTGCGATTAAGAAAAATCATGTGGATCAAGATTTTAGAGATCAAGGTGTACGTAAACGGCTCAATTTTGGGCATACGATTGGTCACGCAATTGAGTCATATAGCCTAACTATAAATGATGAAAACGAATCGCTTTCTCATGGGGTTTCGGTAGCCTTAGGTATGATTGTGGAGGCTTATATCAGTACCAAGATGGTAGGTCTAAGCAAAGATGAACTGCATGAATTAACCATGGTGTTACAACGAGTAGTAAGTGGGATAAGTGATGACATTCCCACGTATGAGGAATTAAAGCCATACTTAATTAAAGATAAAAAAAATACAGAGCAAGGAATAAACTGCTCTTTGATAGCAAGTATTGGCGAGGGCGTACATGATCAGTATGTGGATGTTTCGCTCATCAAAGAAGGACTTGATTTTTTAGCAAATCTTAAATGATTAGACTCTTACATCCTACGGCTATTGTAAAAGGGGAGGTTAAATTGCCAAGTTCAAAAAGCATAAGTAATAGGTTGCTCGTGCTACAAAAACTATATGAGCCGAGTTTGTTTTTAGATAATCTTTCGGAGGCAAATGATACGCAATTATTGGCCCGTATTTTAACACAAGAATCCAGCCTAATGGATGTTGAAGATGCAGGAACCGCACTACGATTTTTAGTAGCCTATACTGCGGTAACACCCGGAGAATGGACTATCAAAGGCACGGAAAGGCTTCATCAAAGACCAATTGCAGAATTAGTAGATGCTTTACGACTTTTTGGTGCAGACATAGAATACTTAGAAAATAAAGGTTACGCTCCTCTAAAGGTCAAAGGGAAAAAGCTTGTAGCAAGTTCTACGTTAATTGATGTAACTAATGTAAAAAGCAGTCAATTTGTATCGGCATTGTTACTCATAGCTCCTCTAATAGAGGGTGAGTTTAATTTAAAAGTAAATACTAAAATGTCTTCTTATTCATACGTGCATCTTACTATATCCTCCTTAAGAAGAATGGGTTTTCCTGTGTTTATAAAAGGTCAGTATTTGAGCGTAAACAAGCAACAGAAGTTTGATGGAGAGTACTTTCAGATAGAACCAGACTGGACCTCTTTTTACTACTGGTTGAGTATTGCACATCTTGCCAAAGAAGTAGATTTATTTTTTCCGGGATTAAGGTTAGAGAATATGTCAAGAGAGCGCACAAAACTTTACGATGTAGGCAATAAGGCCATGTTTTTTGAAGAAATAAATGGAGGTATTCGTATCACTAAAAAGAAAAAGGGCAGCATAGAAGTAGTATCAGACTTAAATTACTCACAATTTCCAGATTCGGCTATGACTTTTGCCATGTTAATACCTGCCGTAGGTAAAAAAAATGCAAAACTAAAAGGTTTAGATAGCTTAAAATACAAAGAATGTGATCGCGAAAAAGCACTTAAGAGCCACTTATCTAAAATAGGAGTGCAGCTTACTAAGTTAGAAGATATTTGGATGCTAGATGCTACTGAATTTAATCTTAGGCCAGAAACGTACTTTGAAACCTATGGCGATCATAGAATGGCTATGTGCGTGGCCCCATTGGCCTTGCTGCAGCCTATTTTGATTGAGGATAAAGAGGTGGTTAAAAAATCATATCCTCATTTTTGGCAAGATTTAAAGAAGGTTGGCTTTGTAGTGGAAGAGGTATCGGACTCGTTAGACCCATCTAAAAACTCTAGTGTATCTTCGTACCTAATTTGAATACCCTAGGAAAGAATATTAGGCTTACTAGCTATGGTGAATCACACGGGGAGGTGATAGGAGCGGTCTTAGATGGCTTCCCCCCGGGCTTCACCTTAGACAAAAGCTTCATACAATATCAATTAGATAGAAGAAAGCCAGGTCAAAGTAGTATATCTACTCCACGAACTGAAAATGATGAAGTGATTATCAATAGTGGTGTTTTCGAAGGAAAAACTACTGGAGCACCTATCCATTTTCAGATTAAGAATACCAATCAAAATCCCAAGGACTATTCACATCTTAAGGAAGTCTACCGACCAAGTCATGCCGACTATACGTATGAAGCAAGGTATGGTTTGAGAGATTACCGAGGTGGAGGTCGCAGCAGCGCCAGAGTAACGTCGGGCTGGGTGGCAGCGGGGGCCTTAGTGCAAGACCTATTGGTTAAAGAGAAGGGTATTTGCGTTGGAGCGTATGTAAAACAAATCAGTACTATTAAGCTAACAGCCGAGCCTCAGTATTATAGCTTAGATATAGTAGAATCTAATATGGTGCGTTGTCCTGATGCCAAAATAGCCAAAGAAATGATTGACGCCATTCAGCAGGCTAAAGCAGATAAAGATAGTCTAGGTGGCGTAATAGAATGTGTAATTAAAGGTGTGCCAGCAGGACTAGGTAACCCTGTGTTTGATAAATTAAGTTCGGCGTTAGCACATGCCATGATGAGCATTAATGCGGTTAAGGGTTTTGAAATAGGAGGCGGCTTTGAAATGAGTAGTATGCGAGGCTCAGAAGTAAATGATGCTTTCTATAGTGAGAATGGAAAACCAATTACGGATACAAATAATTCAGGAGGCATTCAAGGCGGCATTAGCAATGGAATGAACATTGTATTTAGAGTGGCATTTAAACCAACGGCTACCATTGGTATGGAGCAAAAAACCATTACAAAATCAGGAGAGGAAATAAGCCTCGAAGCAACAGGACGCCATGACCCTTGTGTAGTGCCCAGAGCAGTTCCAATTGTAGAGACATTAGCGGCTTTGGTGATTGGTGATTTTCTTTTATAAAGTGAGAAGTTTTTAAGAAATTTGTGCTTAGTGTTACTTCTCTAAAATAATATTCTTGGGGATACTGGGTTTTAGGATCTTAATCCTTAAACTTCATCTGATTAATATATATTCCATTCCTTTTTAGCATTAACATTGCACTCCGAATGCAAAAAGCCATTATTCTTCTCCTCGGAGCGTACCTTAATTTTATTAACCTCATCTCTAAAAAGATAGGAGGGAGGCACGCATTCTTATTGTTTTGCTACCCTTTTCCGGTCAAGTTAAAACCAGCTCAAGCTAAGTTTTTAGAAACCAGTAAACAGTCTTTTATTCAGTTTGAAGGAAAGAAAATTGCTTGTTTTTCGTGGGGTAGTGGTCCGCAAACTATTTTATGTTTACATGGCTGGCAGAGTCAAAGTTATCGTTGGAAAAGGTTTGTGGAAGTTTTTGATAAAGAAAAATTTACCATTATAGCTGTTGATGCGCCGGCTCACGGCAAATCTGAAGGTAAAATATTCAACGTTCCTATCTACGCTAGACTAATAGAATTATTATTAGAAACCTATTCGGTCACCTATATTTTAGCTCATAGTTTGGGTGCATTTGCCACCATGTGTTTATTTTATGAAAAGCCAGAATTAGCCGTAAAAAAGGTGGCGTTAATGGGTACCCCAGGAGAGGCAACTGAGTTTGTGGATGAGTATGCGCGTGTATTGAAAACATTGCCGCGTGTTAAGGCAAATTTGGAATCCTATTTTGCAGAATATGCAGGATTAGACCCAAGTTATTACTCTACCATACGATTTGCCCCTTCGCAAACGTCACAGGCACTTATTATACATGATACTGGAGATGAAGAAGCGCCATATGCACATGCAGTTCGAGTGAATCAATTATGGCCAAATAGTGAACTAATTACTACGAATGGTTTAGGTCATAAACTGCGTGATATCAGCGTGGTCAATGATGTAGTTCGTTTTTTGAATTAGCAAGAATTAGTAGTTTACATACTATTCTTTTTTAGATATAACGTTGACTGTACTGTAGTTTAGCTTTACACTACTTAGTTAAAAAATATAAATACTCAGGCGAGTTACATTTTGTCATTTGTCTGTTTATTGAAAAAAAATACGTTGATTTGACCCTATGAAAAAGATAGCCTTGCATTGGCAGGTAATTATTGCGCTGGTACTTGGAATCCTATATTCTGTGGTTGCTGTTCAACAAGGTTGGGTGCAATTTACGGCAGACTATATTGCTCCATTTGGCACCATATTTATTAATGTGCTTAAACTTATAGCTGTTCCGATGGTACTCTTTTCCATTATTTCAGGAATCAGTAGTCTTAAAAACATACGACAATTAGGACGTGTAGGGATAAAAACGTTGAGTATTTATTTAGCAACGACCGTCACAGCGATACTCATAGGACTCTTATTTGTTAATATAATAAAGCCAGGGAATTTCCCGTCGGATGCATCTAGGCTCGAAAAACGGGTAGAATACGAGCTTTGGAGAAGTGAACACCCAAATGTGCCTCAGCTCGATAATGTACATGAAATAAGTAAGCCAGAAAATGCAGAATTAGTAGCATCGGTACGCAATCGCCTTTCTATTCAAGAAATGGATGAAACTGCGGCAGACAAGTTAAATAAGGCGCTAACAGAAAAAAACAGAGGCCCTCTCGATAAGATAGTAGATGTTTTTCCAAGCAATATTTTTAATGCTTTGCTCTCTGCTAATATGCTTCAAGTAATTTTCTTTTCCATTTTCTTCGGAGTAATCCTAATGCAGATACGAAAAAAGGATAGGAAGCCTGTGGCTAAACTCGTCAACGGACTTAATGAAGTTTTTATAGGAATGATAAACGCCGTCATTAAGATAATGCCTTTTTTTGTCTTTGCCCTTATGGCAGGTAGTTTAGTCGCTTCAGCAGGTAAGGATTTAGTTAAGTTACAAGAACAATTGGTCTTCTTGATGAATTATTCTTGGGTATTAGTTGCTGCATTAGTAGCGGTTGCATTTGGCTTGTATCCGTTATTGATACATCTATTTGCCAAAGGTATGAAGTTCGGCACATTTATTAAAGGAATGAGTGAAGCACAACTTACGGCATTCTCTACCAGTAGCAGTATGGCTACATTGCCAGTAACCATGGATTGTGTACATGATAATTTGAAAGTACCTAAGAGCATTACGAGCTTTGTATTGCCGATAGGAGCAACGGTCAATATGGATGGCACAAGTCTTTATCAAGCAGTAGCTGTTGTAGCACTTGCACAGTTTCATATGATAGATTTGGATTTCACGCAACAAATGGTGATAGTACTCACAGCTACTTTGGCAAGCATAGGAGCTGCAGCTGTTCCAAGTGCGGGGTTGGTTCTTATGATTGTGGTACTAGAGAGTGTAGGTCTAAATCCTGCATGGATTGCGATTATTCTTCCGGTAGATAGAATACTGGATATGTGCCGTACGGTAGTAAATGTTACAGGAGACGCTGCCGTAAGTGTAATTGTTTCTGAAACAGAAAATGTAGAAGAAATTTAGTAACTCTTTATTTATAATTCAACCAAACTTCAATCATTACTATAAAATGTCTTTAATTGAGGTAAAAAGTTTGAGATTAAAGTTCTATTTGCAACAATAAAAAAAATGAAAAAAATACTTTATCTATTCATAACTCTTATAGTCTCACAAACGGTTACTGCACAATGCGGAACGGATGAATACAATAGAAGATTATTGAAAAATAAGCTTCAGAATGGAGAAAGCTTTGCTGATTATATCGAACGTAATCTAGATTTCGAGTTTGAAACATCTATTGATCCAAAAACAAAAAAAGCTACGAGCGTGATACCTGTAGTCTTTCATGTGGTGCACTCTTACGGTCCTGAAAACATATCAAAAGCACAAATAGAAGATCAGCTTCGTATCTTGAACGAAGATTTTCAGCGTTTGAATAGTGATAAGTCTAAAACCCGAAGTTTTTTCACAAGCAGAGCGGCGAATATGGGCTTAGAGTTCAAGTTAGCACGTATCGCTCCAGATGGCTCTTGTACAGAAGGCATCACAAGAACATATGATCCTGTGAATACCTATGAAGATTTTGAAGATAATAATGAAGAAGTAAAGGATGCCGTAAAGCCTTGGGATAGGAATAAATACTTAAATATTTGGGTGGTGACCAAAATTGTAAGCTCTAGTACTACAGGTACAATTTTAGGGTATGCCCAATTTCCAGGCGACAACGCAGCCACGGATGGAGTAGTCTTGATACATGATAGAGTGGGTACCATTGGCACAGCAAATGTTGGAGATGCAGGCCGAACGCTGACGCACGAAATAGGACATTGGTTGGGGTTGTATCATCCCTTTCAAGGAGGCTGTAGCAGTCAAAATGATAGAGTAAGTGATACTCCTCCTGTTTCTTCGCCATCATATGGCTGTACGGCGAGTAGCAATCCAAATACATGTTCAAACGATAATCCAAACGAAATAGATAACGTTGAAAATTTTATGGACTACGCTAATGGAGCTTGCATGAATATGTTTTCGACAGGTCAAAAAACGCGTGTAGATGGATTCTTAGGTAGTACCTCTCTGGGTAGAGCTACCAATATATCTTTAGCAACAGCCACAGCAACAGGAATTAATACGACTCCTAGTTGTGCTCCAATTGCAGATTTTTGGTATGACTCGCCAAGTCAAACAATATGTGTAGGCGGTAGCATTAATTATAAGGATTTAAGCTATAATGGTACAATAACAGATAGAGTTTGGACATTTGAAGGCGGAACACCATCGGTTTCTACTTTTACCGACCCTACTGTGGTTTACAATACGCCAGGGGTATATAAAGTAGAGCTAGAAGCGGGTAATTCCTTCGGATCTAATAAGGTGACAAAAGCACTCTTTATAAATGTACTTCCCGAAGATGCGGTAAATAAAGCGCCGTATGGTCAAGATTTTTCTGCTGCGGCATCAACCAGCAATTGGAGTTTGCAAACGGATTATAATAATTATGGATGGAAACGAAATACACAAAGAGGATTTAGTAGCAGTGAGTGTTTAGAATTGAAAACAGATGCTAATGGTCCTGCTTCTCAGCGCTTTTCAGCTATTATGCCTCCAGTTGATATGACTACGCATACAGGACCAGTTTCACTGCATTATAAGTGGGCTTACGCAAGAAGAGATAATATTACGTCAGAGGTACTTCAAATTTGGACATCTACTGATTGTGGCTTAACTTGGAAAAATCTTAAGGTAGTAAATGGAGATAACTTGGCTACATCTGCCATTTCTCCTAATTGGGTGCCAACCAATGCTTCAGAATGGGGTGCAACTGAATTAGATTTGTCTGCTTTTGCAAGTAGCACTAATCTAATTCTTAAGTTTGATGTAATCAGCAAGTCTGGGAATTCTGTGTTTTTTGATAATATAAATATAGGCTCTTATGCGCTATCCGTTCCCAGTTATCAAAACGACCATAATTTTGCCTTAATACCCAATCCTGCGCAAAATTCTATTTATATAAAATTGATAGCAAATGCAAATGATGCAGTGGTTTCTATTGTAGATATCACAGGTAGATTACTTTTGCAGCAAAATTTAGATCCAAGCAGTCCGTACATAAATACAACTGAACTTACCAATGGCGTATATGCAGTTCGTGTGAATACAGATGGTAAAAGTTGGTCTAAAAAATTGATAATCAGCAAATAATGTCAAAAAACCTAGTTATAGTAGAGTCCCCCGCCAAAGCCAAAACCATAGAAAAATATTTAGGCAAAGATTTTACAGTTAAATCTAGTTTCGGTCATATACGTGACCTAGCTAAAGGTGATGGAGCTATAGATATAGAAAAAGGCTATTTGCCAAATTATATTATATCTCCAGATAAAAAGAAAATAGTAGCCGAGCTAAAAAAATTAGCTAAGGAGTCTGATATGGTGTGGTTAGCATCGGACGAGGACCGCGAGGGAGAAGCTATTTCTTGGCACTTGTCAGAAGTGCTAAATTTAAAGGCAAGCAATACCAAACGTATTGTATTTCACGAGATTACCAAAACGGCTATTTTAAACGCGATTGATAATCCTCGAATGATTGATGAAAATCTAGTCAATGCGCAACAAGCACGTAGGGTTTTAGATAGATTAGTTGGGTTTCAGTTGTCTCCTGTGTTGTGGCGTAAAGTGAAACCTAGCCTTAGCGCAGGAAGAGTACAAAGTGTGGCCGTTAGACTAATTGTCGAAAGAGAAAAAGAAATTTCAGTATTTACATCTTCATCTGCTTTCAAAATACAAGGGGATTTTTTAGCTTCCAATAAAAATATTAGAGCGGAACTTAGTAAAAGGCCAGAAACGTTTGATGAAGCTAATGCATTTTTAACCTCCTGCCAAGGAGCTACGTTTAAAGTAGGAGATGTTAAGGTACAACCGGGTAAGCGCACCCCCGCGGCACCATTTACTACTTCTACCCTTCAGCAAGAAGCAAGTAGAAAGTTAGGCTTCAATGTGTCAAAAACAATGTTGCTAGCCCAGCGATTGTATGAAAACGGACACATAACCTATATGAGAACAGATTCTGTAAATTTGTCAGAATTTGCCTTGGCAAGTGCTAAAGATACCATTACTAAAGACTATGGTTCGGAATACAGCCATACCCGTAAATACGCTACTAAAAGTGCCAGCGCTCAAGAAGCACACGAGGCAATAAGACCTACAGATTTTAATATAAGTGATGCGGGAGATGATGATGGTCAACACCGCTTGTACCAATTAATATGGAAACGTTCTATCGCTTCTCAAATGACAGATGCACAATTAGAACGTACTACCATTGATATAGAAAATAATAAGAATACAGAAGTTTTTAAAGCCAAAGGTGAGGTGATCAAATTTGACGGTTTCTTGAAAGTTTATTTGGAAGGAACAGATGATGAAGACGATGATGAGCAAAGTGGATTGCTACCTAAAGTAACTGTCGGAGAAATTCTCCCAGTAGAAGAAATTACGGCTACACAACGATACACAAGACCCGCACCACGGTATACGGAAGCAAGTTTGGTTAAAAGACTAGAAGAGCTAGGAATAGGTAGACCAAGTACGTATGCACCAACTATCAGTACGGTTCAAAAACGAGGTTATGTGGTAAAGGATGATATCGAAGGCAAGACAAGAAAATATGAATTATTGTCGCTTAAAAATGATGTAATCAAGGTAGAAACATTTTCTGAAAATTATGGTGCAGACAAGAATAAGATGCATCCAAGTGATATTGGGAAAGTAGTAACCGAGTTTCTAGTAGAGCATTTTGCAGATATCATGGATTATGGGTTTACAGCATCCGTAGAAAAGGAATTTGATGAGATTGCCAATGGTGTTGTTAACTGGTCAAAAATGATCGATGATTTTTACAAGCCTTTTAGTAAGGAAGTAGAAAAAACCATGGAAAATGCCGAAAGAGCGACAGGCGAAAGAGCCTTAGGAGTTGACCCTAAATCAGGTAAGCCTATGATAGCGCGTATTGGTAGATTTGGACCTATGGTGCAAATTGGCGAACAGGATGATGAAGAAAAGCCGCAATTTGCTAGTTTAAGCAAGGGGCAAAATATTGATAGCATAACCCTTGAGGAAGCGCTAGATTTATTCAAAATGCCAAGAGCCTTAGGCGATTTCGAAGAAAAGGTAGTAAAAGCAAATATTGGACGATTTGGTCCTTATATTCAGCATCTAAAAATGTTCGTTTCCATTCCAAAAGAAGAAGATGTAATGGAAATAAACTTAGAGAGAGCTATTGAATTAATCCTTGCCAAAAGAGAATCGGATGCGAATAAGCTTATCAAAAAATTTGAGGAAGATGCCAATACGCAGATATTAAATGGTAGATGGGGGCCCTATATCAAATCAGGGAAAGAAAATTTTAAACTCCCTAAGGATCTAGAAGATCCTGCAAAACTGACCTTCGAAGAGGTTACTCATATTATGGCTAATCAGCCTGCTAAAGGACGAAAACCGCCTGCAAAGAAAAAATAGAAGAATCTCAATTGCTTAGAATTTTTTTTTTATAAATTAAACAGTTGCATTCAGCGGGCGTTTAAGGCGTTTTTAAGATACCCGTACACTATACTTTACACTATTAGTAGTGGTCCTATTTTGCTTTTGCTTTCGTTTTTTATCTTTGATTTGGTATTAAGATGATGAACGAGAAAGAATTCCAATCCATGCTGTATTTACTAGACGACTCAGACGAGCGTGTAGTGGAACACGTAGAAAATCAAATAACACTGATGGGTATGGATGCGCTTCCTTTCTTAGAAAAATATTGGTCTGATGAGGCTAATGTAGTGGTACAAGAACGGATGGTCTTGCTTATTAAAAAGATAAACCAGCAATTATTGTTACAAAGCTTGCGTATTTGGGAGGCTACCGAAACACAAGATTTACTCGAAGGCGTTCTCATCATAGATCAAATTGCAAATCCAAATCTGGATAGACAATTAATAGAAAACCAAATTGATAAAATTAAACTGGATGCGTGGTTAGAACTTAATTATGATCTCACTTCATTTGAAAAGGTTAAAATATTAAATCAAATATTATTTGACGCACATGGTTTTTGTGGTGATACAGAGAGCTACCACAGCAGTAAAAATTCATTTATATCTTCCGTTTTAGAACGGAAAAAAGGCAATCCGATTTCTTTGTCTGTCTTATATATAATAATTGCGCAGCGTCTTAACATCCCAATATTTGGGGTTAATTTACCGCAACATTTTATTTTAGGATATGTAAATGAATTTGATTGGATGCCTTTACTCCAATTTAATGACGCTTCATCGTTATTGGACGGCTCAGGGAGCGAAATAATGTTTTATATCAATCCCTTTAATAAAGGTCTTATTTTTAATAGGGATAACATTATTAAATTTTTGCAGCAATTAAAAATAGAGCCAAGCGACGATTACTTCAAAGCGTGTAGTAACAAAGATATTTTGGTGAGAATTTTAAGAAACTTAGAAACGTCTTATGCAACTGAAAATAATACGAGTAAATTAGAATTGGTATCTCAGCTCGTTGCTATTTTGGTAAGTGATAAACAAGCCTAACGTATCAAAAAAAAAGCATACAATTAGATAAAATAATAAAGGCTCTACCATAGGTAGAGCCTTTACTTTATATAGACTGAGTAGCAGGCGTTAAGCCAAAACTACTACTTTATTGTTTAGTATTTCTACTATTCCACCGGTTACATCAAATGTTTCTTCGCCAGCAGCAGTACGAACCACTACTTTTCCTTTATCCAAACTGGATATAAGCGGAGCGTGATTAGCCAGTGCTTCAAAGGAGCCCCCACTGCCGGGCAATTTCACCGAAACCGCCTCGCCAGAGAATAGCACCTTGTCTGGTGTTATTACTTCTACGATCATTATTCAGCCTCTTTTAGAAGTTTCTCTCCTTTTTCAATAGCCTCTTCGATGCCACCTACTAAGTTAAATGCAGCCTCAGGATATTGGTCAACTTCTCCATCCATAATCATGTTAAATCCTTTGATGGTGTCTTGTATATCAACTAGGCATCCTTTTAATCCGGTAAACTGCTCTGCAACGTGGAAAGGTTGAGATAAGAAACGTTGTACACGTCTTGCTCTAGTAACCACTAGCTTATCTTCTTCACTTAACTCGTCCATACCCAAGATAGCAATGATGTCTTGAAGTTCTTTGTATCTCTGCAATAATTCTTTTACACGTTGAGCGGTGTTATAATGTTCTGCGCCTACTACATCAGGAGTAAGAATTCTAGAAGTAGAATCCAAAGGATCTACCGCAGGATAAATACCCAAAGAAGCTATCTGACGAGAAAGTACTGTTGTAGCATCTAAGTGAGCAAATGTGGTTGCTGGAGCAGGGTCAGTTAAATCGTCGGCAGGTACATAAACTGCTTGTACGGATGTAATAGAACCTCTGTTTGTAGAAGTAATACGCTCTTGCATTACACCCATTTCTGAAGCAAGTGTTGGCTGATAACCCACCGCTGATGGCATACGACCTAATAGCGCCGAAACCTCAGATCCTGCTTGTGTAAATCTAAAAATATTATCTACGAAGAATAGAATATCTCTACCGCCAGATTGCTCATCTCCATCACGGAAATACTCTGCGATAGAAAGCCCTGTTAAAGCCACACGAGCTCTTGCTCCTGGAGGCTCATTCATTTGTCCAAAAACAAGTGTCGCTTGAGATTCTGCTAATTCTTTTTTATCTACTTTAGTTAAGTCCCATCCACCTTCTTCCATAGATTCAGTGAATTCTTTTCCGTATTTGATTACGCCAGACTCTATCATCTCTCGAAGAAGGTCATTTCCTTCACGCGTACGCTCACCTACACCTGCAAATACAGATAGGCCAGAATATGCTTTCGCAATATTGTTAATTAACTCTTGTATAAGTACTGTTTTACCCACACCGGCACCACCGAACAAACCGATTTTACCACCTTTGGCATAAGGCTCAATAAGGTCAATTACTTTGATACCAGTAAACAATGGCTCAGCCGCTGTACTTAAGTTTTCATATTTTGGTGCTTCTTGGTGAATAGATCTTCCGTTAGTTCTATCTAACTCATCTATCCCATCTATCGCATCACCTACCACGTTAAGAAGTCTTCCTTTTAAAGCCTCTCCTACGGGTACCATTATTGGGTTACCAGAGTCTGTTACGATGGCACCTCTTACCAAACCTTCTGTAGAATCCATTGAAATGGCTCTTATAGTATTTTGACCTAAGTGAGATTGAACCTCGAGAACTACCTTAGATCCGTCATCTTTCATAACGGTAAGTGAGTTGTAGATTTTTGGAAGAGAAGATCCCTCTTGGTCGAACGCTACGTCCACCACTGGGCCTATGATTTGTGATATTTTTCCTGTGTTTGCCATGTGTATTCGGCTATTTAATTTTAAGTACTGCAAATGTACAATTTGCGACTATGTAGAGCTGTTCTAAATAAGTTTATTTTAGTGTTTTGTCCTTTAACCTTATCGGACTAAATGGGTGCTTGGGCATACAAAACTGTTAATGGCTGGATTGTCCCATTATCTTGGCCTTATACATCTGCACTACGTTATTTAAACCGTAATAAAGTGCATCAGAAATAAGGGCGTGACCAATAGATACTTCCAAAATCTCTGGGATTTCGTGTACAAAATAGGCTAAGTTCTCTAAGTTTAAATCATGCCCTGCATTAAGACCTATTCCTAATTCGGTGGCCCGTTGTGCAGTTGCCTTATAAGGTGCTATTGCTGCTATTTTATCGTGTGAAAAACCAGAAGCATATGCCTCGGTATATAACTCAATGCGATCGGCACCGCATGCCAAAGCTGCCTCTACTTGCGATACTTCAGGGTCTAGAAAAACGGAAACACGAATATTTTGCTCCTTAAATTGCTTGATAATGGGCGTTAGGTATTCTCTCTCTTTAATGCAATCCCATCCTGCATTACTCGTAATAGCGTCAGGCTTATCAGGAACCAATGTAACTTGATGGGGCTGTATGTTAAGCACCATTTCTATGAAGTCATCACTCGGATAGCCTTCAATGTTATATTCCGTTTTAACTACTTTTTTTAAGTCATACGCATCTCTAAATGTAATATGTCTTTGGTCTGGTCTAGGATGTACCGTAATGCCTTCTGCACCAAAATTTTCAATGTCGATAGCCGCTTGTACTACATTCGGGGTGTTTCCTCCTCGTGCATTACGAAGAGTTGCTATTTTATTAATATTAACGCTCAGTTTTGTCATGGTATAAGGTATCTTATTTGAAGGGTGAATGTTTGTTTTATATTACTATTTATCTCATCTAATCCAGATCCGGTTGCAAAATTATCCATTAAATTGTCCAATGGGATATCCAATTGGTTTATAGCGTATCTAAACCAAATATCTATTCCTTTTTTTACGGTGTAACGGGTCATAAGATAATACCGAAGACCTGAATAGCCGTTTGTGAATAGGGGATAGTCATAGAGCGGGACTTGTTCAAAACTATAAATTCGATTATTGAAATTTTCTATGTTGCTGAACGCTATTCTTCCACTCAATTGAAGCTTACTTTTCATGGGCTTGTAAATAAAGTCTTGGTAAATCATGCTTCCATAGGAACTAGAATTTGGTGTAGCAAAGATACTCGACTCTATTCTACTCCTGAGCTCTATGCCTTTATTAAGGGTGTAATTAAAATGAAAACGATGTCGTTGCGTAGTAGTGAATTGAAGCAAACTTGTTTGTGAAGCAGCGTATGAGCGTTGTTTTGTTTCTGTTCTGTATCGATAGTACGCTTGAAATACTTTATTGGGTTTATATTGGATCTCACTCCAAAAGTCAGAGCCTGAGCTTGGCGCATCTGTGGCAGACCTTAGCCATGGATTTTGAAATAAGTCATAGTAACCCAATAAAGTAAATTGTCGTGATAATTTAGATTCAAATCCAACATATAATCCGTTTTCATTTGCGGTAGTGCCGCTCTCTCCAAAACCGTTACTCTGCAAAGAGATGAAACTTTTACCGTAATTTCGGTAAACTAAGCAAATATCCAGCGGCTTCCCTAAGCTGATTAAGGCCCCATGCACTTGTGCGAAGCTATTTTGATAACTACTCAGACTTATTTCCCCAAAAAGGTTAAGATTACGATAAAGAAAATCATAATAAATGCCGTTTTTAAGGTATTGATTCCCTCTAAAATTAAATCGATTGTAGACCTGAGGTATTGGTTCTAACGGTTGATTTAGTCTTCTCAGGTAACTCACTGCTCCAACTCTCCCAAAAGGAAGACTATACTCGGTAAATATCCCCGTTTGAAAGTCTCTAATAGCATCTTTATCATTTAATTCAGAAGGAGTTCGGTGCAATCCTCCATCTTCTTGAATGTTGGTTGTTGAAATGAGTTGTCCTAAACCATCCAAGTCAGAGGAATCTAGACCGTAAACACCATTGCCGTCTAATCGTTTATAGGAAACAAAGGCTCCTACAGTGGTGCGGTTAAATTGATAAGTGGTTGCTATCCCTCTTAAAAATGCATTCTCTCGTAAAGATCGGTATGCTCCAAAACCATTGAAATTACGTTTTGCATTGGTAATGATGCTTGACTTACCAAAGGCTATTCCTGTATTTAGCGTAAGTCCTTGTCCAAAATTGGCTTGATAATCGCCGAGTTGTAGTGACTTAAGTCTACCCATGTTTTTAAGGGAGAAGTAACAGGAGAAATAATCGTAACCCAGAGGATTATTCCCATCTAGGAATGATTCATAAGCATCTTTTTCCATATTAATGCCATAAGAAACGAGACGGTTATAGTCAAAACGATAACGAAAATTAGAGTATACGCCAGAACCAAGATAATGATTTACAGAGAGGTCTGTTAAGGTGTCTGTTATAAGCGATCCTTTTTTTCTCGGAGAACTTGTTTCCGTTAGGGTTAAAAACTGGTGAGAACCTTGTTTCCATATTTCTCGTACATCGCCTATTTTTAGGGTCAGGGTTTTTAAACCAATAAAAGGAATTATATTTCTAATGTCCTCAGTACCAAAACTGGGTAAAACTTGAAGTTCATAAACACATAGAAAGTCTCCAAATGTTTTGCGGTGGTCTAGTATTTCTGATACTTGAAAACTAGAAAAAAAAGGAACAGCTAGCAGTTCACTGGCAGTTGCTTTGTTTAAGTCAAGTGGATTTTGAAGGTAAATAACAAGGTCACTTGTGAATTGTTGGATGTCTACTTCGTCTGCAGTGTTCTCCATATATCGCTCAATAAATTGATTAATGAACTCGTTTTCTGTTTGGGCATTCAGCCTCGTAAGACTAGCGACAATAAGTATAATTAAGCCTTTAAAACGCATGGCCTAAATTAAGGGATGGTGAAAATCCAAGTTGATTATGATACGAAGCGGCAATATCTATTTTTAGATTGCTGGACTTCCATCCGAAACCCAATGCAACCAGCTGATTTAGTCCAAATCCCCCTCTCAAGGTGTAGTGCTCTTTTGATAACTCAATTCCGGCATTAATAGCTAATTTTCGATCTGTAGCTTGTATAGCATCAGCATATAATTGTATGTTTTGTCCGAGTTTATAATTGGTGCCTAGTTTAAGAACACTGCCCATACGTTCTTTTGGAATACGCGTCAACTCACTTCTGTTGGGATTGAAAATTTGAGTGCCAATAGTTAACTTTTTATTCACCTTAAAATAAAGACCTGCATTAAAAGTTAAGGTGTTACGTTTTTGATAATAAGCATCTTTTGATGAAAAGTGATGATAATTAAGGGCTACACCTGCGGAGATATCTTTGTTAAGTTTTCTGGCAACGGCAACTTGCGCTTTTTGCTGCGTAAGCGATGCCAAAGGTGATACTTGGTAGGATAAACCTATTGAAGTGTTCTTTATCGAATGATGGTATACAGCCATAAGATTAGAATAATCAGATATACCAAATCTATTGGCCGCATTTAAGGAGAATTCCTTTTTAGAGAAGGCGAGAGCCGCTACATTATTCTCAATAGCAAACGCGTTTAAATAGGTAGCCGATGCGCCACCTAGTGAAAGTGTAATAGCATTATTAGCCGAAGGGAAATCAGCCATACATAAATTAGTTAATACACTCAGTAATATAAATGTGCCAATTTTACACATGAAGCAACTGAAATTAGGGTTTTTAGAGTTCTCGTTTTAGTTGCGTTAAGAAGGCTTTGATACGCTCTAATTTTTCGATGAGTTCTACATTAGCATCTACAATCTTAGAATCTGTTTTCAATTTGTCCTTAGCGCCCTGCAAGGTATATCCGTTTTCTTTAACTAAATAATAAATTTTTCTAATTTCATCGATATCTTTAGAGCTGTAGAATCGAGTGCCTTTTGGATTGCGTCTGGGTTTTATACTCAGGAATTCACTTTCCCAATAGCGTAATAATGATGCAGTGACATCAAAATGTGCAGAGACTTCAGAAATGCTATAGAATAATTTGCCCTCTTTTAATGCCATTAGTCAAATGACTGATTTGGGTTAGAAGATAATTTTAAGATCTCCTCGTATTGTTCGCTGCTAATGTCGTTATAGAAATAACCTACAGGATTCACTTCTACTCCGTTTTTAGCAACTTCATAATGGAGGTGAGCTCCAGTAGACTTTCCTGTGCTGCCTACAAGACCTATCAGTTGACCACGGGTAACTTTTTGTCCTGGTCTAACATTGATGCGACTCATATGGCCGTATAATGTGGTGTAGCCGTAACCATGATTAATGATCACATGTGTTCCGTAACCCCATCTTGCATATTCTACTTTTTTAATTACACCATCACCTGTTGCATATATTTTGGTGCCTTTTGGAGCAGTGAAATCAATACCTTTATGCATTTTACGGGTCCTGTAAATAGGGTCAATTCTGTAACCAAATCCTGAAGCTATGCGTCGTAGTTTTTTGTTAGGTATAGGTTGAATGGCAGGTATAGAAGCAAGCATTTTACTTTTGTTCTGAGCCATCTTGATTAATTTTTTGTATGAATCTTCTTGCACTTTATACTGTGCAGACATGTCGTCTAACTTTTTATGAAGTTCCTTAAAGCGTGCTCCATTTTTTATTCCGTCTAGTGAAGTGTATTTATCTACTCCCCCAGTACCCGCTTTTCTAATATCCTCAGAAACAGGTTCGGCTCCAAAAATTTCTCTGTATACGTGATCGTCTTTTGAGGCTAAATCATCTAAACGATTTTGCATCTCTATCGACTTTTTTTCAAGAAGCTGCACGTGGAGCTTGAAATCGGCATTCTCTCGTTGAAGCTCTTCGGTGTCTTGACCACTTAATGCGTAGGAAGCACTGATTGTTCCGATTACAACTGCTAATGAAACTACTCCTAAAACCTTCGCGGCAATAGCCCAAAAATTAGTCGAAACTCTTTCGTATTCAAGAGTTTCTTTATTAAATCTAAATTTCGCTTTTGTCATTGTATTTTTGCCGTTTTAAAAGCAAGCAAATATAATTTTTTTGTACCAATAACAAAAGACCCGATCAAGACACGATGACCGCAGCAGACGTTAGACGACAATTCCTTGAATTTTTTAGACAAAAAGGCCATAAAATAGTAGAATCTGCTCCAATTGTGGTAAAAGACGATCCTACATTGATGTTTACCAATGCGGGAATGAACCAATTTAAGGACATTTTTTTAGGCGATAAAATGGCAATAAATAAACGCGTAGTAGATACACAAAAATGCCTAAGAGTAAGCGGTAAACATAATGACTTAGAGGAAGTAGGTGTAGATACTTACCATCATACTATGTTTGAAATGCTTGGTAACTGGTCATTCGGGGACTATTTTAAGGAAGATGCCATAAACTGGGCATGGGAGTTACTTACAGAGGTTTATAAGTTAGATAAAAACAGATTATATGTATCTGTTTTTGAGGGTGATAGCAGTGAGGGATTAGAATTAGATAGTGAGGCTAAAGATTTATGGCTTAAACATGTTACTGAAGACAGAATTATCCTAGGGAATAAAAAAGATAATTTCTGGGAAATGGGCGAAACAGGCCCTTGTGGTCCTTGCTCAGAAATACACGTTGACTTGCGTTCTGATGCAGAAAGAGCCACGATAGATGGAGCAGCCCTTGTGAATGCAGATCACGATCAAGTAATAGAAATTTGGAATTTGGTGTTTATGCAGTTTAACCGTAAGGCCGACGGGAGCTTAGTTAATCTGCCTTCAAAACACGTTGACACCGGAATGGGTTTTGAACGACTAGTAAGAGCTGTCAATGGCCAAAAATCAAATTATGACTCTGATCTTTTTATGGATACCATCCAAGAATTAGAAAAGATAAGCGGTAAAAAATATGGTAAAGATGAGCAGATAGATATTGCCTTTAGAGTCATCGCTGATCACCTTAGAGCCGTATCGTTTGCTATTGCAGATGGTCAATTACCTGATAATAATGGAGCTGGGTATGTTATTCGACGAATCCTTAGAAGATCGGTACGATATGGGTATAGTTTTTTAGGCTTGGAAAAACCATTTATGAAGGACTTAGTTCCTGCATTTGTGACCAAATTTCAGGATGTATTTCCTGGTTTGTCAGAGCAAAAAGACTTCCTTGTTAAGGTAGTGGAGCAAGAAGAAAAATCGTTTTTAAATACATTAAACAAGGGTCTGAAACTGTTCGATGATTACTCTTCAAAGGGAACTAAGAATGTAAGTGGTAAAAATGCGTTTGAGTTATATGATACATTTGGATTCCCCATAGATTTAACACAACTTCTAGCCAAAGAAAATGATGTAGAAGTAGATTTAGAAGGGTTTAAAGAGGCCCTTCTACAGCAAAAAAATAGAAGTCGTGCAGATGCTAAAAAGGAATCGGGTGATTGGATAATATTAGCGGAAGACGAACGCGAAGAGTTTGTAGGGTATGACTATTTAGAAACGGATGTGAAAATAACTCGCTATAGAGAGGTTTTAGTTAAAGGTAAAAAGCAATATCATTTGGTACTTAACCTTACTCCTTTTTATGCTGAAAGCGGGGGGCAAGTGGGCGATAAGGGCATGCTTATCGGTAAATTAAATGATGAAAAAATTAATATTATAGATACCCAAAAAGAAAATCAACTAAGTATACAAATCACAGAGCAATTACCCTCTAATCTTAACCAACCGTTCCTTGCAAAAGTGAACATGGAAAAAAGAACAGATACTACCCAAAATCACAGTGCAACTCATTTGCTACAAGCGGCGTTAAGAGAGGTTTTAGGCGACCATGTAGCACAAAAAGGTTCTTTGGTAAATGAGAAAAATTTACGATTTGACTTTTCGCATTTTCAAAAAGTAGAAAAGGCAGAAATTCTTCAAATAGAAAATATAGTAAATGCTAAAATCAGAGAAGCTATTGCCTTAGATGAAGCTAGAAATGTTCCTTTTGAAGAGGCTACTAAAGGCGGTGCTATGGCGTTATTTGGTGAAAAATATGGTGATACGGTTCGGGTAATTACTTTTGGAAAGGATTATTCTGTTGAACTTTGCGGTGGTTGTCATGTGAGTAATACCGCTCAAATAGGGAGCTTTAAAATAGTGCACGAAGGAGCGGTAGCCGCCGGAGTAAGGCGAATTGAAGCTATAACAGGAGCTAAAGCCGATGCTTATATAAAGGAAAAATTATCGCTTATTGACCAGATAAGTGCAGAAATGGGCAATCAGCAAGATCTGTTGAAAGCCGTTCAGACACTTCAAAAAGAAAATGCTGAACTAAGACTAAAATTAGCATCATTTGAAAACGCTCAACTAGGTAATATAAAAGAGGAGTTGTTGAAATCAATGAAGTCTTCAAATGGCGTTAACAGTATCGTCCAAATTATTCAAGTAGGCAATACAGGTCAAGCAAAAGACTTAGCTTTTCAGCTAAAAGAAGAAGTTGAAAACCTCTTCTGTGTATTGTTAGCCAATATTGATAACAAGCCCAGTATTAGCATTATGATAAGCGATAATCTGATTAATGAAAAGGGCTATAACGCAGGGAACCTAATAAGGGAATGGGCCAAAGAAGTAAAAGGCGGCGGTGGCGGTCAGCCCTTTTTTGCACAAGCGGGAGGGACAGATGTAAGCGGATTGCCTATGGTAAAAAAACTTGCAGAGGCATTTATCTCCTAGTCTAAATCTATATTACAGGATCATACATCATTACCTTGGAATAGTTGAAATGACAACGATAGGATCGTAAATATACAGTCTTACGGATATCAAACTAAACCTTATTTTTGTAGAGCTTTAAACATGTTAAAAAACGATAAATACGAAGTAATAGTAGGCTTAGAGATTCATTCTCAATTACTTACAAAATCTAAAGCTTTTTGTTCCGATAAAGTTGCTTTTGGAGAGCCTGCCAATACATTGGTAAGTCCGATAAGTTTAGGGCATCCAGGCACCTTGCCTGTTCATAACAAAGAAGCTGTTAATATGGCTATTATGCTGGGTCTAGCCTGTGATTGCGATATAACAAAATACAATACATACGACCGAAAAAACTATTTTTATGCGGACTTACCTAAAGGATATCAAATAACACAACTAGGAACTCCTATTTGTCTAAATGGTAAAGTGGAAATCACCTTAGCTGATGGCCACACTAAAGTGATAAATCTAACCCGTATTCATATGGAAGAAGATACAGGAAAAGGGCTTCACGATTTGGATGTAGAAAATACCTTGATGGATTACAATAGAGCGGGTACACCATTAGTAGAAATCGTGACCGAACCTGATTTTAGAAGTGGAGACGAGGCTTATGCATTTCTTTCTGAAATACGAAAACTAGTGAGGTATTTAGGTGTTTGTGATGGGAATATGGAAGAGGGAAGCCTTCGTTGCGACGCGAATGTTTCAATTAGAGCTATTGGAACAACAGCATTTGGCACTAAAGTGGAAGTGAAAAATATGAATTCTATGACGAATGTAAAAAAAGCCATAGAGTATGAATTTGAACGTCAATGTAAGATGGCTGATGCTGGAGAAGAAATACATTCAGAGACACGAAATTTTGACGCGCTCAAAGGAACTACATTTAGCATGCGAAGTAAAGAATTGGTGAATGATTACCGTTTCTTTCCAGAGCCAGACTTACCACCACTGGTGGTTAGCGAAGAATGGATAGCGCATGTAAAATTAGCAATGCCAGCCTTGCCTAAAGAGTTATACAATAAGTTTAATACTGAAATGGGTTTGGGGGAGTATGATGCATCTATTCTGACTGAAAGTAGAGAGATAGCAGAGTACTTTTTAGCTATATGCGAGCATACGCAAAATTATAAAGCTGCGGCCAATTGGACGATGGGTGCAGTTAAAAATTGGGTGAACAGTAACGCTTCTCATATTCTTGTTTTTCCTATAAGTGCTGCAACTATTGCTGAGCTTATTTCGTCTATAGACAGCGGTGTGATTAATTTTAGTATAGCAGAGCAGAAAGTTTTCTCTGCATTATTGATTAATCCTTCTCAAAAAGTTAGTGAGATAATTGCTGATCAAAATCTAGCTTTGATGGATGATGACGAAGCACTGCAAGCATGGGTGAATGAAGTGTTAGCTGAGTTACCAGATAAGGTTGCAGAATATCGTTCAGGTAAAACAAATCTTATGGGATTATTTATTGGTCAAGTGAAAAAGAAATCGAGTGGTAAAGCAGACCCAAAAAAGACAAATGAATTGCTAACAAAGGCGTTAGTATAAACGGAACGACAATTGCATATCTAAAGAATAGAATAAAAATGAAAAAAATAAACATACGCAACATAGTTCTTGCCTTTGGCATTGTAGGCTTATCCATAGCCTTCGTATTTGCAGATGAGCTGGCAGAAAACGGGAAAGGGTATACCATCTCTGCTCAAACCAATCTTGAAGCCAATTCGCTGGTTATACTAAGTAAGATTACAGATACCAGATTAGAAAATATAGATACGGTTATTATTTCTGAGAATGGAGTATTTAACTTCGAAGGAATGGCTTCCGATGAGAGCATATTGTACTATATTACCTTTGGCACTACGCAGCCTCCAGGCATTCCTATAGTCCTAGAAAATGGTGCTAAGGTAAATATGAACATAACCAAAGATGTTTCGTACAATCTAGAAATGACTGGGGGAAAGTACAATAGTCACATGGTTAAACTTTTTAAAATCTATACTGGCTACGAGAATAAAATGGCTGCATTCAATAGTGAAGTAGCTAAAATTGACCCGGCTTCCGCCACTGAGGAATTAAGAGAGGAGACAACTGCTCGCTACAATATGTTGATGCAAAGTAGATCAACGGATATTCAGAGTTTCGTTGCAAATGAGGAGGCTTCCCCAGCGACTTATTTTGCAATTAAGTATTTGTTCAATCAACCTGAACCAAAATTAGTTATCCTAGGGAGCAAAGTAATGTCTTCACAATTACCTAATTCTACCTATACTTTAAATTTGGTAACCTTGGCAAATAGCTATGGGCCGACAATAGAAGGCGCAATGGCTCCTGAAATTAATCTTAAAACTCCAGAGGGAGAAACACTTGCACTGTCATCACTTAGAGGCAAGGTAGTCCTTATAGATTTTTGGGCGAGCTGGTGTGGTCCATGCAGAAAAGAAAATCCGAATGTGAAAATAATTTACGATAAGTATAAAGATAAAGGATTTGAAATATATGGTGTTTCGTTGGATAACAATGGTGACCAATGGAAGGCCGCTATAGCAAAGGATGGACTAGGTTGGAAACATGTAAGTGACCTAGGCGGATGGAAATCTAGTGCTGCCCAATTGTATCAAGTTCATTCTATTCCGCAGACTTTTTTATTGGATAAAGAAGGACGAATTGTAAAATCAGGTTTTAGAAGTCATGAGCTAGAAACCTTATTGCAGGATTTACTAGACTAGTACATTGTATAAAGCTCTTTTATTAGGATTACTAAGTATAGTGTCAGCATGCACTAAGGTCTCAGAAGAAAATGAGTTGGCCACTCCAATAGCTCATTTTTCAGCCGAAAAAAAAGCACTTTATCAATCGTGGCGTAACACGCAATGTTACTATGAGGAGAGACCTTTCGGTATATTCTTAGTGAATAGAAACGACACGATGCAAGAAGAATTCATAAAGACAAATGGTATGCTTGTAGAGTTTGATATTGAATGGCAAACGGATACTACATATATTTTGTCATTTAAACGATTAATAGAGAATCCACAGGGCACAAGCTTGCCAGATGGCTTGGATACTCTAGTGCGCAAATGCTCGATGAAACAAGTCGGACAAACAAGCTACTTGGAAGCTGCCACTAGTAACATGACGGCACATACGGATACAATTTATACTACCTACCATAGGCCAGACAAAAAGCTTGGTCCTGTGATGTCAAGATAAATTTAAATTTAGCTTAACTTTGGCATAATGATAGGGTGGTGTAGATGCTCTAGGGTTGCAAAAAAATATAATGGTTCAAAAAATACTCATAGTAGATGACGAAAGTGACATCGTAGAACTTCTAAAGTACAATTTAGAAAAAGAAGGTTATAAATGTTACTCTGCAGAAAATGGAGCTGAGGCGGTGCTAAAAGCCAAGGATAAAAAACCTGATTTGATTCTTTTGGATATTATGATGCCTGTTATGGATGGAATTGAAGCGTGTCGCCAAATTCGTTTAGAAGAGTCTCTAAAGGGAGTTTTTATTGCATTTTTAACCGCTCGTGCAGAAGAATACTCTGAAATTGCTGGCTTTGAAGTAGGAGCAGATGACTACATTACAAAACCTATAAAACCCCGAGTATTAATAAGTAGGGTAAAGGCCATACTTAGTCGCACAAAAAATGAAGCCAAGGCAGATACCATAACAGTAGGAGATTTGGAGATCGATCGGAATACATTTAATGTTACCTTACGTGGCAATAAGCTTGTTCTGCCAAAAAAAGAATTCGAATTGCTCTACTTACTAGCATCTAAACCAGATAAGGTTTATACCAGAGAGTCTATTCTAAATAAAGTATGGGGTATGGATGTAAGTGTGGTGGACCGTACCATTGATGTGCATATTCGTAAAATACGTGAAAAAATAGGCGATGACCGTATTCAAACAATTAAAGGAGTAGGATATAAATTTGTAGTTTGAGTCAAAACACGAGCCCTACGTTCATTGCCTTTGTGGCAAGCCTTGTTGCAGCCTTCTTGTCTTCATTAGGACTAGGAATTCTTACATTGAATATTGCTGCTGTTATAATTAATTTTATAGCGGTTTTAGTCGTATGCTATCTAGTGTTTAGTTACTTACTTAAAGCCTTTATACATGATCGTATTAAATTAATTTATAAAAACATATACAGGTTCAAGACGGAAAGCGGCAAGGGTTACGGCGTCCTAGACGAAAAAGAAAGGGATCCCATAGGTGCCGTAGGTAAAGAGGTGGTGGAGTGGATGATTGAGAGTCGCAAGGAAGTTAAAGAACTTAAGCAACAAGAGAATTTTAGACGAGAGTTTTTAGGAAATGTTTCTCACGAACTAAAAACACCTATTCAAAATATTCAAGGGTATATACACACTCTTTTGGACGGTGCACTCGACGATAAAAAGGTAAATCGTATTTTTTTAAATAAAGCAGCAAAGAGTACAGATAGGCTCGTTGAAATGGTAAATGATCTTACCAGTATTAGCACCTTAGAAGATAGTAGTTCGCTTGACATTAAAGATGTAGATCTGCTAAAGCTTACTCAGGATGTATTCGAAATGGCTGAAGATCAAGCCAAATTAAAAGAAATAACGTTAGCTTTTAATAAAAACAATCCCAAAAGCGTAGTGGTAAAAGCTGACTTAGCCAAAGTGAGACAAGTTTTGGTAAACTTGATTGTAAATGCCATTAAATACGGAAAAAAAGGAGGTAAGGTTACGGTGCGATTTTTCGATATGGATAAGAATATACTTACCGAAATTGCAGATAATGGATTCGGTATAGAAGCTGAACATTTACCTCGACTTTTTGAGCGATTTTACAGAACAGATGCTGGACGTAGCAGAGATCAAGGAGGCACGGGATTAGGATTAGCCATTGTAAAGCACATTATTGAATCGCATAATCAAACCATAAATGTGCGCAGTACCATAGGAGTAGGGAGTACTTTTGCTTTTACCTTAAAAAAAGGATAGAAACGGGTTTCAACCCTTTTTTATTGTAGTTAAAACCCTATGTAATGATGTTCTATCGAGTGAAGTAACCTCTATTAACTATTTTATTTTTAGCACAACACACCTACCTTCGCACAATGAGTCTTTCAGATCAAATATCAGAACAAATGAAAACGGCTATGAAAGCCAAAGATGCCACTACCTTAAGAGGACTGAGAGCAATCAAGTCTGCACTTATGCTGTTAGCCACACAAGAAGGGGGTAAAGCAATTACGGAAGAAGATGAAATGGCTACCTTAGTTAAGATGGCTAAACAACGAAAAGATTCACTTGGCATTTATCAAGAGCAAAATAGACCTGATTTGGCCGTTATAGAAGAAGAAGAACTGGCAATAATAGAGAAATTTCTTCCTGCTCAATTAAATGAGGAAGAGGTTCACACTGAAATAAAATCTATAATAGCCCTAACAGGTTCGGCCGGTATGAAAGATATGGGAAAGGTAATGGGTATGGCCAATGGTAAACTAAAAGGTCGAGCCGATGGTAAGATGATAGCTGATATGGTTAAAGCTTTGTTAGCGTAATAAGTGCACCACCCCTTTGTAGTAATGAACATTTCCTGTGAAGTCAAATGCTTTGATCTGGTATAGGTAGTAACCGGTTTCTGCATCACTGCCCAACCAAGCAGGTTCTGCATCTGATGAAACAAATATTTTCTCTCCCCAACGGTTGTAGATTTCTAATTCGTAACTCTTAAGGCCTAAAGCTACAGGTCTGAATCCGTCATTCAAAGCGTCAGAATTTGGTGTATAGGCATTGGGTACGTATAGATGGTATGCGAAGTTTACATACAATTGTTTGGTAATGCTGTCCAAACATCCAAATTGAGTGCGGACCCACTGTTGTATTTCATAGTTCCCGCTATCTAAAAATCGATGCGCAAAATTGGCCGTAAAAAATTTGGTGCCATCACTAAGTATATAGCGAATTGAATCGGCTCCATAGCTATTGTTTATTCCTAAAATTTCAGGTGTAAATATATCTGGTGTTTCAGGACTAAGAAGAAAGTCCGCCTTTGGAAGTGGGTATATTACAATTGATTTGGTAATGCTATAAGTACAGCCAGGCAGAGTGGTTATTTGCAATGAGATGTCGTAATTGCCAGATGTGTAATACGTATATTCAAACGAGTCAATTTCATTCTTCACAGTTCCGTTATCCATGTTAAATACAGCCGACGTAATAGGGGTATTTAGCCCTTTTGAGGTAGTAATAATCCATTGGCCGTCACCTTCGCATGCATTCCCTATTTCGAAATCTGGTTTTACGATGTTGCTAATATTTACGCTATCGTTTATGGTTGTTTGACAATTATATTGATTAGTTACTCGCAGCGTAATATCATAGGTGCCCAAATTGATAAACGTGTGATTAAACTGCTTGGTAGTGTTTTGTGTGCCATCTTCCAAAAACCATTCGTATTGGTTTTGCGTCGTGCCGCTCTCCAATTTCACTAGATTATCTTCACATGGTTTGCTAACTATAATTTGAGCAATTGGAGCAGGTCTAATAATGACCGTATATGTCGAGTCAGAAACGCATCCACGATTGGTAACTATACGTTGCTGGATGATATAAGTACTATCCTTAGGAAATCTGTAACTAAAATTTGCAGTAGTTAGTGTGTCCCCATTTACGGTCCATCTGTGAGCAGACACCGAGTCTGTCTTATAGCCAGTCGCACTAAACAGAATATCGGTATTTTCACAAACCCCTTGTATACTTTGTGCTAGTTTTTCTTTGTAATATATAGTATAGTTTTGGGCAGAAGAGTCAATGCATCCTTTATCAGATTCCACTATTTGTCTAGCCGTAAAATCTCCAATAGTTGAGGGTATAATTTTCAATGTACTGTCTCCAGTGGAATATCCTATTCCAGTATTCCAAAAAATAGTGCGTGTTCCATCGCTTAAGGTAGAGGAGTCAAATATGCTAAGGGTGTCTCCAAGACAAATATTAATTACGCTAAAAGCACTAATAGGTTTAGGATATATCGTAACACTAGCGGTTGCGGTATCCATGCAATTGGAAAGGTTGCCGACGATTAAACTCACTGTAAACGTTCCCGTATCCAAGTACAAGTAATTCAAGCTATCAATAGTTGAGGTAAATCCGTCACCTAAATCCCATTGGTAAAAAGAAATACTATCACGAGTGCCACTAAAGGTAGAAATGCTCAATTTTACCGAATCTAAAAAGCATTGGTCTTGCAAGCTTAAAGCTATTTCTGGCTTATCCAGGGTTACAAACGAATCGGATAAGCTGCGTGCACATCCTTTATCAGAAGTGGTGGTAAGAGAAACGAATGTCCAGTCTGACGTAGGTACGGTGGTAACGATAGAATCTCCCGCATAAGAGATGCCATCCACAACCCAGAGATTTGTGATGGATCCATAGGTTATAGTGCTCCCAGATAAAATGGTTGCTTTAGATTCTTCACATGCACTGGTATATAGAATTTTCGGATTTGGCAGTGGTTGTATTTCTACAAATTGAGTAAGTGTATCCCAACAAGCAAATTCGTTAGAAACGTATAATTGAACAGGTAGTATAAGTGAAGAGTCTATTTTATAACTTATTGTGTTAAACTGCGATTCACCCAAGTAATCAAAACTCCAATGTAAACTATCTGCAACGGTGCCCATATAATCAGAAGTATTGGTGAATAAAAAAGTGGCTTCGGCACAACTATCCTTAAAACTAAAGGACGCGTTAGGCTTTTCTTTGATCTTAACCGAGCTAGAATCAGATATAGAACATCCTCTGGTATCGGTAACGGTTAATGTATAGGTTGTGTTTTGTGTTGGATTGGCGTTCGTTTTATATCCTGTTGTATTTGATAGGTTATTGGTAGGTTGCCAAATTGTGTTTTTTAACTTGGATTCTCCACCTTTAGCAATATCTCCAATAAGTATACTTGATCCAATACATAGATTTACGGAGTCTGGCATATTGAGTTGCATGCCAGCATAAATAATTATTTTAGCCGTATCATTTGAACTACACGATCCTTTGTTTGTAGTTAAAATCATTTCAACAGTATCTCTGACCGTTGAAGAATTTAAGGCTTTAAATTCTGTAATACTGGTATCTGATTGATTAACATAGTTAGTGTTATTCCAAGAGTAGGAGTTAGCTGAATCACCTATAAAACCAAGATTCATAATCTCATTGGGACAAAGAATAGAGTCTCTGCCAGCATTCAATAGTTGAATGGATTTAATTTGTTCTGTGGTCTCTTCGCATACGCAGTTATCTGTGGAAATATGAAGCAATAAATTACACGTTAAAGAAGATAATACCTCAAATTGTTTTGTCCTATAAATAACAGAAGCGGCATTTAATGCATTCCATATAGTATCTGTATCTATCACGAATTCTCCATAATCCACTTTGCCGTTTGCATTGGAGTCGTATACGATTTGTACTACTAGAGCCGTCCCCGCTACTTTATCTGCACCGTTATTGGTTATAGCGTAGTCCATACTGACTTTTTCATTGAGTCCGCTTGGAACAGATTCGGCTCTTAAAAAAGATAGGCTATAAGCCTCTTTTACGGCAGAATCTCCAAGTTCTAAGGAACTCGTTGCTACATTTATGTCACAGTATGTGTTTGAACTTACACAGAAAGCGGGTGATGTTACGACGGCTTGCGCATAAAATTTTTTAATGCCACAGGTCAGGTTGCTATTATTTAGGGATGTCTTAATTTTAAATATACAACTATCTCCAGCGCTAATATTAGGAGGGATTTTCCAACTGAATATGTTTTGACCATTGGTGTTATCCCACGAAGGTGTATACGTCGGTGCATTGTGAAGGGTGTCAATGTAACTAGTATCCACAAGAACACCAATAGGTAATGTGAGGATAAATTTATCTGTGCTTCCTGTTTTTTCTGGGCCTAAGTTTATAAATTTAGCGTATGTACTGTCTTGATAACCACATACCTCCAGTGGATTCATATAAAAATCAATAGCAGAATAATACGGTTTAACGACATCTTTTATTTGTATGGGATCAGCCAATAGATAGGGAGCATTTACAGGCAATCCACATTTTAAGAATCCTCCGGGTCTAATCAGAAATGAGGATGAGCTTGTGAAATTACAATCTGTAGTTAACCATAACTTTAGAATCATTTTATACCCCGAAGAACTTTTTACACTAGCCAAACCATTTAGGTCCAGTTGATTATCTCTATTGGCAAAATTCCATCGGTATGCGTTCCCTCCCAAGTTTGTAAATCCACTAATACATATTGAATCTGAACGGCCATCTATAAATAACCAAGCGGTGTCAGATAGGGTGAGCCCAGGTCGGAGCTCTAAGTCTAAGTAGGTGTTGTAAACCTTAGGACTTCCTGTATTACTTATTTCAATTTGATAAGCTTGCTTTGCACAAAGATCAATATCAGAAAGTTGCGTGAGTACTTTAACGTCTAGCCGGGTATTAATTGGCTCATATTTTAATATGGTGGTGTAGTAGCTACAGGGGTTTGCTCTTATAGAATCAGGGTATTGACCGCAATCGTACCCCATGCGTAATAATATGCTGTCCGTGTTACAGGAGATGTACTTGACATAAACTATTAAGTCTTTGTATGCATTGGAAGCAAGATTGCCCAGTTTATATACATCTATATTTTTAGGGAGTAGTGTATTTGTCCCTTTGTCTCTTATCGCAACAATTTCAGTATTTGCATTCTTAAGTGCTCCTATCCAAACATTATTAGCTGCGGCTTTTGGGTCAGTATTAGATACACGAATCTGCCACTCGACAGTGTCTTTTTCTGGGTAAACGTAGTTGTTCGTAACAGTAAAAGATAGGTTTGGTCTATTGTAGTCAATTATATCATAAGTATTGGTCGAATATAAGGTATCAAGCCCAGAGCCTAAAAATCCTAATTTTTGATAAACGAAAGCATAATTGAAATAATTCGGTCCATCCGCAGCTTTACAATTGGGGGCTAATACGGTAGAATAGGTTCCATAAAAACCGTCATCACTTAGGAGGATACTTCCGCCAAGATCAGTGTAGAAAGAGTCTGTTCTGTATTTAAGTTGGTTAGTAGTGCTAGTATATGGAGTGATATTAGAAATATATTGTGTAACAATGGTTCCCGTACTCTTTGTCCTGCTGTGGTTAAAATTACTAGTAATTACATCAAAACCAAGGGGTTTTGTGAGGATAATTTCTTTTAGCTTAGCCCATTTGCGGTATTCGTACGGAAAAATATTCCCTCCTGCATAGTTTGAGCAACATGCCCCGACACTCAGGTAATAACTTTGGCTAATTCCGATGTTAGAACATCCATCAGCATTGAAGGTATTGCTGCCGTAGTTTGTGAAGTAATAACCTATAAGTTTTAATCTGGCAGAAAAATTATCGCAACTATAGCGTTGACTTGCAGATGGATTTGGGACGGTGCTGACATAAAAGTCATTGTCAATTTGTAATTGATATTCAGCATTACCGGGGTTTAGATCCACCACATATTTTACGTTTAAAACCAAACTATCAATATTGATGTAATTAAATGAGGAATAAATAAGGCATCCCGAAGCCAAAAGACTGTTTAATCCCAAATCAAACGTATAAGTCTTGGCATTGCCACTTGTTGAATAAGAGAACGGCACATTGGAACAGGTTACAACATGATTTCCGTTGCGGTAAATACTTAGTGATGCAGTCTTAACGGAGAGAAATTTTCCATAGTTTAGGGTTGAGGTTGCTTTACTATAATTCCAGCTTGTAATGCTACCTGCGTTGTGAATTTTTCCTGAAAAGGTGGTTAGCAACGTATCCCCATACATGATTCTATTCAGTTTTATCTTATTGTAGTCTAATGAGCCAGTGGCATCTGCTATTCCATCACTGTTATTATCGGGTTGTCCGTAACTTATTCGTTTCGCTGTAAACGAGTTAAAATGCAAACCTGTCGAACAACCGGTTGCGCAATGAATCTTAATATCGTCATCGGTACAATAAATTAACAAGGTTGATTCAGGATTACATGTGGTATCTGGGTTATAGCTTATGTCTAATTTTAAATTCTGAGTTTGACTCGTAGTGGCAGATCCACAAATACCCGTTACTTTGATAAGTAACTCACTCCTCGATAAGGTGACTTGTGGCACACCGTTAAAAAAAGCAATCACTGTATCTGATTTTTGAATGATTCTAGTAGGAGACCAGCTGGTGCCGTTGGTGTGTTCAAATCGTAAGTCGGCCGCAGTGAGCGAGTGATCTAATAATGAGGGTAATCTTAGCTGTACTTGTAGTTGCGATTTTGCAGATACCCCAAGTAAATATCCGTAACTTATGGTAAATTCTAAAACCTTTGTTTCATTACTCAGAATATCCGTAGGAATTAGTTTTTGCATTTGAAAACTTTGGTAGGTTCCATAGCTTCCGTAGGTTTCATTATAATTTATCGTACTACCGCATTGATTTTTATAGGTCGCTTTATATTTCCATCGCTGATTATAGAGAGTACCTACATTGCAAATGTCTGGGCTACAAGATTTAGTTTTCCATTTAATAATTAGGGTATCACCTGGGGCTAAACTTTTTAATTTAAGAAACGCTTGTCCTTTTGCATTAGCTCCTAAGCAGGAATACACTCCGGTACTAATGGTGCTAGATGTTTGATATGGAGTTATAGACTGTGCCGAATCATTCACCCCTTTTTGAATGGTAAAGGTGCCCGTGAGTATTTGTGATATAGAATATTGATAGTAACCTGCACCGTATGATTGGAATACATTGAGATCGATATCTCTTGCAGTATCATTGCCACTGCTGTAAATCACCAACTGCTGGTCGTGCTCTATGCTATCAGATAGGCAGCTGGTTGTATTTGAAGTAGGTGTAATAGTTAGGGCAGGGATTATGTTATTCAAAGTAGTATTTGCTGCCGCAGAGGTCGTTTTACATGTACTGCCATAACATCCCCAACTAAGACTATAAGTCGCATTTAAGTTAGAACAGGCGATAACTTGTATACTATCTATAAATATATAGGTTTCATTTAGGTCCAGATAGATATCGTTGTTGCCAATGGTTTTAAAGTCTGTAGTGTCTAAGATACTGGTTGTAGTAGTGCCCGTGGTAGATATAGAGCCTCCAGAAGTAACAAATAATACTTGACCTGTGTTGTAGGTTCGGCTAAAAGTAAGGGAAGTTAATTTTCCTGATCCTGTATTTTTTACGGCAATTTGTCTTTCGAATTTCTCGTATTTATAGGCTACCTTAAGTTGATTTGTTATGCTTTGAACCACTAAAGATGCCTGTTTAATATTGAGCACATTGCCATTAGCTGAAACAGATCCGCCAGAGTAAGCAGTGGTTGTGCGAATAATGGCTAGTCCTCCACTATTTAGAAATGAGCTAATACTACATGCGGTCCGTACTTTAATTTTTAGTTCTCTGGCTTGTGTTATAGATAGATTTGAGACGTTAAAAATAGGTTGAGAAAGGTTAGAGGTGTCTTTTTCTGTCACCCCAGACCCAGTAACGGAGCCAGTGACGTATGTCATCCCGCTCGGCAAGACTACTTTGGTTTCTATCCCAGTTACGGTAGAAGCAGAAATATTTCGTACCTCAATGGTTATAAAATCAGATTCAATGCATAAATGAATATCACCGGGGTTCGTTATTGTAACCCCAAGTTTTGATTGAGCACTAGCAGTAAAGACCGCTATGACAGTCAGTAAGATATAAATTAGACGTAACCTCAAAAGTAGGTTTACTATTTTTGACAAATGTAGTCTTTATTGGGATTTTTAACAATAGTTGAAAAACAGTTTTATCCTTTGGTTACGGCCCTTATATCCATAAGAACACCATAGTTTTTAGCATAAAGTTGATCGAGATTTTGTGCAAATAGCTCATTAGGTTCTCTTAACAGATACGCGGTGTTATACACCCCCGCACTCAATTTAGGTAGTTTGTCTATGGCATTGCTGCTGTAACTCACCCACGTTTTTTTGCCCAATAAAACAGCAACAGAATTTAAAACCCATTTTCGGGTAAGGGGTATCATACTCAGCATAGGAGAGAGCAACATCGCTATAATGGCTAACGAAACATCAAAAATTCGTTTTTGCGATCTATACTCTTGCTTACTTAAATTGAGTTCAATTTGTTCTCCAAAATATAAACCGTTGGCATTTTTAGAATGGCTCCCGATCACAAAATTACTATCTGCAGGCAACGTATAATAGTTTACATGTGGTCCTATTTTAGTCATTAGCTGCATGGTGCGTTCAGTAGTAATATTATTAGTACTAAATATAATTTCGTTGACGTCGTATATTTTGACAATTTCTTGTAACTGATTTACACGACCGAGCCAGTTTGTACTATCTTTTTCATCATCATTTACATAGCCTAACTGCTGGTAGTTTTGATTATAGCTATGTAGTAGTTGAGTAACCTTATTCCAATTCTTTTTGTCACCTACAAGGATGCTCTTTGTGTTGTTCCTGTGGCTAAAATTTAGTGTCTTGTACTTAAAGAAATGTAATGCAGTGCGCCAAGCAAATAATACGGCTGCTACCACGAGCGTGCCAAATAAAATGATTCCCCTGCTGTATCGCAGCGAGTTAGGTAAAAACCCATAGATGATGGAAATGAGTGCGGTGCCAATAAGCAAAGACCGTATCATTTTACTGAAATCCCATCGATTTCGGTAGCTCCCCAAAAACCACATACTTAAAATCCATGTTACAGTATAATAAGGAATATGAATTGTCAGCATCTCAATAGGATATATTTCATTACCTCTTTTGATATGCTCTTCCCAATAGCCCTTTAGCCAATATATAGATACGAAAATTAGAATTGCTTCTACAACAGGCATCCAATATTTTTGAAATGTATTTACCCCTAGTGCGATGGCAGCTCTCGCATATATGGCTGTATTTATAAATAGTTTGAAAAGGTTTTTGTTATTTCCCGTATAATGTTTTTCCGCAAAAATGATCATCGCCTTATAGAAGACGCGCACATAATTAATACTTTGTTTCTTGGTGCTTTCTCCTTTGTAATGGATGATACTTGTTTCTGCAAAGTAGTAGTTTTTCCAACCTCCTTCGGTTATTCGGTAACTTAGATCAATGTCTTCTCCGTACATAAAAAAAGTCTCGTCAAGCAAGCCAACCTGATCTAATGTTTCTTTTCGCAATAACATAAATGCACCGGCAAGCACATCTACTTCATTACTCTCATCATCGGGCAAGTATCCCAAGTGGTACTTACCAAATTTTTTAGATTTCGGGAACACTTTGTTTAGCCCAATCATCTTATAAAGAGCGACTTCTGGAGTAGGAAGACCTCTTTTACTTTCAGGTAAATATTTGCCTTGTCCGTCTACCATGTGCACACCGCAACCACCTAGATTAGGCTTACTATCTGCATAGGTGAGTAATTTGGTAAAGCAGTTTTCTGGGACAATGGTGTCGGGGTTTAGGAGTAAAATATATTCGCCCTTACTCTCTTTTATGGCTTGATTATTGGCGGTACTAAAGCCAACATTGTCTTGGTTTGCAATAAGTTTTACCTCGGGGAATAGAGTTCTTACCATTTCATTAGAGCCGTCTACAGAATTGTTATCTACGACAAAGACCTCAGCATCAATATCTTGTGTAGCGTTTTGCACAGACTTAAGGCACTGCTCGAGGAAATGCTTTACATTGTAGTTTACTATGACTATTGAAAGTTTCAAACTAAATGGCAAACATACGTAAATCAAAAGTGTTATATGACATTAGGTTTTATGCCATCGTATTTTAAAAAATTATTTGCTCAGCTACAAGACGAGGATTTTTCGTATGCTCAGGAAATTAAGCGCAAGGAAGGTTTTGCGGATGAGATGTGTCATAATTACCCTAAAATAAATGATTTACTTATTTATCTTCAAACAGAATGGGAGGCAGCCAAAACGGCAAATGAAAATATTTCAACCTATGTTATCAATCGTCAAGACGCTGCGGGTATCATCATCAAAGTAGGTCAACAGCCTAACCTAGACATTCACCATTATTTTATAGACTACATAAAAAGTCAACTGCAAATAGATGATTATATCTTACATGTCAATAAACATACCGCACAGCGTATAAGTGGTTCTACCCAAGAATCTTGGTTTTATTTTTTGAAAGCAAAACCAACATTTATAGAGGGGAAATATGCACAGCGGTATGGCAACGTAATAATAGAATTAAAAAAGGATGCTAAAAATGCAGTACAGTTTAAATTGCAATGCAACTATTATACGGGCTTCAATTATCAAGAGCCAATAACCTTTGATGCGTTTTTAGCAAATCTTTAACCTTTAATTGGTTCATCGCGTCTAAATATTTTATTCGTTTGTAATAGAGCGAGAGGTTAACTTCGCACTGTTAGTGCAAATGAATTTTCAGAATCCTACTTTTCTTTGGGCCTTACTACTGTTAGCCATACCTCTTATCATTCATTTATATAATTTTAGGCAGTATAAAAAAGTAGTCTTTAGTAATTTGGCTATGCTTAAAGAGATCCAAACGCAGAGCAGTAAGACTAGGCAAATCAAAAAGTGGTTAATACTTGCTAGTCGTATGCTGGCGCTCGCGGCACTTATTTTGGCCTTTGCCTTACCTTTTATTCCTTCTAAAATAACCCAATCAGGTCGGCAGTTAGTTAGTATTTATATTGATAATTCAGAGAGCATGCGTGCCGAAGGCGAGAATGGACAGCTGTTTGAAAATGCAAAAAATACAGCGCGAGAAATTATACAGAATTTATCTCCAGATGCGGAAATTCAAATTCTAAATAATGACCTTAGTCCATACTCTAGCCATGTGCATACTTCCGAAAATGCTATAAAGCTGTTAGATGATATGACGATCTCGTATTATCCAAACGACTTTTCTAAGATAGTGCAAAAAATAAGCGCCAAATACAGCAGTGAGGGGTATGCATCACAGCATACGTTTGCCATAAGCGATTTTCAGCAGCGAAAAAAGGATGAGTACAGCAAGATCGATAGTAATTTAGTTCTGCATCTTATAAAAATACTTCCTGAAAAGTTTCAAAATATAAGTATCGATTCGGTTTGGCTTGAGGAACCCGTGGTAAAACCACAAAGCCCAGTAAAACTAAGCGTGAAGGTCGTAAATAATGGGGATGACGCGATAGAGTCTTCTACGTTAGTGCTTAAAATAAATGGAGTTCAGCAAGGTGCAGAGAGTTTTGGCCTGCAATCAAAGGAAACCAAAATAATAGATTTAGCTTTTACAAGCTCTCAAAAAGGTTGGATAGAAGGAGATGTTAGCGTGAATGATGTTCCTGTAGTTTTTGACAATGTCTATCACTTTGCTTTACAACTAAAACCGAGTATCAACATACTACAAATAGGTGAGGCGTCGGTAGCTATTGCTAAAATTTTTAACAATGATCCTATTTTTAAAGTGACTGCGGCACGGGAAGGAAGTCTTGACTATTCATCTTTTGGAAAGTACGATTTTATGATTGTAAATGAGCTGCATGATATAGGAAGTGGCTTGGCAGAACAGCTCAAACAATTCGCCGAAAAAGGAGGTGTAGTAGCCATCATTCCGGCCAAGCAAATGGGTAGTTATAATGCTTTAAGCAGTGTCTTAGGAATGGCAGCTTATGGTGCGATGGTAAAAAAAGAATTAAGCATTAAACCAGAAGATTTAAAACAGCCTTTTATCAAAGATGTCTATAAAAAAATACCGCAAAATAGCTTGCTCCCCAACGTTATTGAATGTTATAACCTTCAAGTGTCGGCAGGGAGTCAAGCCATATTTTCGTTAAAAGACAATTCGCCTATTCTACTAAGGGAAAGGCTGGGGGCAGGCAGCGTGTTTCAGTATGCGATGCCTATGGACAAAGCCTATAGCAATATGGCACAACATGAGCTGTTCGTGCTAAGTATGCTCAAAATGTCATTTAGCCGCAGTGAAAAGCAACAACTAGCCTATCCTGTGTTTGGCACAAATGCGATACCTATTGAGGGAGCGAGTAATGCAGAGAATACGCTATCATTGGTATCACCAACTAAATCTGTACTAGTAGAAAGTGCGGTAAACAAAGGCGGACATCGTCTTTGGCTGAATAATGAATTGAGCGTGGCAGGCGTTTATAGCGTTCGCGATAAAAATAATATAGAACAGGCTAAAGTAGCCTTAAACGTAAGCAGGCAGGAGTCTATACAGCAGTATGCCACTAAAGAAGAATTATATAATTCTTGGGGTGGAGCAAAACTTGATTTTATGACCACTTCTTCAGCATCTATAAAGAATGTAACCCGTAAAATCCAAAGTGGAACACCGCTGTGGAAACTCTTCGTACTACTTTGTTTGATATTTCTGCTTATAGAGATACTTTTGCTAAGATTCTTAAAATCATAACCACGCGTGCCAAAATCGTACCTCATACACAATGCCACGCTCATTCAACATGGGCATGCACATCATTTAAATCAAATAGATGTTCTAATTACAGACGGTATCATTACCGATATAGGTAAGGGAATAAAATCCGATGCCATACTCATAACCGGAGAAGAAATCTTCGTTAGCGCCGGTTGGGTTGACTTGAGGTGTCACCTTACAGACCCAGGCAATGAACATAAAGATACGCTGACCCATTTGCTCGATACGGCTAGGGCAGGAGGATTTACCAAGATGGTGACATTGCCAAATAGTGAACCTGTAATATCTGATAAGTCACAGGTGAAGTATGTACTGCAATCAGGTGAAAACCACTTAGTGGATATAAGGCCTACCGGAATTTTATCCTCTATAGATAATCAAGAAAATCTGGCAGAACTTTACGATATGCACACGGCTGGAGCCGTTGCCTTTACCAATGGAGATCATAAAGTAAGTAATGGCTTACTTAAAAAAGCATTGCTGTATGTTAAACCGTTTGGCGGTCGAATTATTACGCATCCAAGTGATAAGTCGCTAGAGCACCATGGTATGGTAAATGAAAGTGAAACTACGGTTCATACCGGACTAAAAACAAGCCCTTCACTGGCAGAATATATACAACTTAAAGAGCATATAGAGGTAGCCAAGTATTGCGATGCCCCATTGCATTTTAGCACTATATCGTGCAAAGAATCCGTTGACATAATTAGAAAAGCAAAAAAAGAAGGTCTTCAAGTAACCTGTGATGTAGCTATCGCTAACTTATCTTTTACCGATAAGGAAGTACTCAACTTTGATGAAAACTTTAAATTATACCCGCCACTGCGCACGGAAGAGGACCGACTTGCACTTATACAAGGAGTAAAAGATGGAACCATAGATGCGATTTGTAGCAATCACGCTCCACAAAACATTGAGAATAAAGAATTGGAGTTTGATTATGCCGATTTTGGAGCCTTAACACTTCAGCTGCTCTATGCTTGGTATACACGCTATCTAAGCTTAGAACTGGAACTTGCTCTATTTGTGAATGCACTCACCGCGAATGCTAATGCCTGTATTCAAGAGAATTCATCTAAAATAGAGGTGGGATCAGTTGCCAATCTTACTGTTTTTGATGCTCAAGCAACTTGGGTACTAGATGCTTCGTCTAATAAATCGTTGTCTAAAAATTCACATCAATATGACCAAACCTTAAAAGGGAAAGTAATTGCGGTGTTTAATAATAATCACACTCATTTAAATAAATAAAAAATGTTAGAACAGTACAAACCCGCTTTAAAACAAGGTGTTACCATGACCATTATAGGTCTACTTATATTCTTTGTTACCTACGCAATTGATCCTTTATTTCTTGCAAAACCAAAAGGTTGGATGGTTTTAATAGTGGTCAATATGCTCGCACTGCCCATTTATTTTTTAATAATGGGCGCCAAGGCTTGCAAGCCGAATTTTGATTATTATTCATTCGGAAAAGCATTTAATGCAGCATTCTTTACAGGAGTAGTAGCGGCGGTTCTTACATTAGCTTTTAATGTAGTGTTTGTAAATGTGATAGATACAAACTGGGAAACCGAAATGGCAGAAGAGGTTTTGAATAGCACCGAAGATTTTATGGAAAAAATGGGAGCACCACAAGATGCTATTGATAAAGCTATGGATGATGCTAGATCACAAGCAGCAAATAAGTCTAAAGGTTTTATGGCTCAACTTCAGTCTACGGGTGGGGGGCTTTTATGGTACGCCGTAATTGCACTTATCATTGCTTTAGTACAACGCGATAAAGAGCCTAAGGATACCCTTGTAATAGAATAACATTTTGGATATATCTATTGTTATACCGTTGCTGAATGAAGCAGAATCACTGCCTGAATTACATGCTTGGATAAAGCGCGTAATGGATGAGCATACATTGAGCTACGAAGTTATTTTTATTGATGATGGTTCCACAGATGAATCTTGGAGTATTATCGAGCAGCTAAAAAATTCCTTTTCGGAGGTAAAAGGGCTTAAATTTCGAAGAAACTATGGAAAGTCGGCAGCACTTAATGAAGGATTTGCCTTGGCACAAGGAGATTCTGTATTTACAATGGACGCTGATTTACAAGACAGCCCGGAGGAACTTCCTGCTATGCATAAAATGCTTTGGGAAGAAGGTTTTGATCTGGTGAGCGGTTGGAAACAAAAAAGGTATGATCCCATTACCAAGACTCTCCCCACTAAGTTATACAATTGGGCTACGCGTAGAATGAGTGGCATTTTTTTACATGATTTTAACTGTGGGCTAAAAGCATACAAAAATGAAGTGGTAAAAAGTATAGAAGTATACGGAGAAATGCACCGCTATATTCCCGTAATGGCGCACAGAGCAGGATATAAAAAAATAGGGGAGAAGGTAGTTCAGCACCAATCACGTAAATATGGTACGACTAAATTCGGCCTTAGCCGTTTTGTACGTGGTCCTCTGGATTTATTGAGTATTATTTTTGTATCTAAATTCGGAAAAAGACCGATGCACTTTTTTGGCTTATGGGGTGCCATTGCTTTCTTACTGGGATTTAGTCTTACTGCATTTGTGTTAATTCAAAAGTTTATTGCCTTAGCAAATGGGATGAGACATACATTAGTCGCAGATAATCCATTGTTTTATTTGGCGCTAACCATGCTCATAGTCGGTTCACAGTTGTTTATGGGCGGTTTCTTGGCAGAAATGATCAGTCGCAATGCTCTCAATAGAAATCAATATGAGATTTCTGAACGTATTGGCTTTTGAAAAAATCCATTGTCATAATAGGTTCAGCATACCCGCTGCGTGGTGGCGGTATTTCTACTTTTAATGAATTGCTTGCTACTAAACTGCAGGAGGCAGGGCATCAGGTTAAAATTATCACCTTTAGCCTTCAATATCCATCATTTCTGTTTCCGGGTAAATCCCAATACGCGACTGAACCTAGAGCAGAACACTTAACAATTGAAGTTTCTCTCAATTCAATAAACCCTATTAGTTGGTATAATGTGGGCAAGCAAGTCCAGTTAGAAGCACCCGACTTGGTTATTTTCAGGTATTGGACACCGTTTATAGCGCCCTGTTTAGGAACGGTAGGACGGCTTATTCATCAAAACTACAAGACTAAAATAGTAACTATTGCAGATAATATTATTCCGCATGAAAAGAATATTGTCGATAAACCGCTCACATCCTACTTCCTGAAATGCTCGGATGGATTTGTCACTATGAGCAGGTCTGTTTTAGAAGACTTGAAAAAATTCAACATTCGTAAAGCTGCGGTTTATAATCCTCACCCAATGTATGAGAACTTTGGAGATGAGATGACCAAACAAGATGCGCGGACTAAACTAAAATTAGATGCTTCGGGTAAGTATCTGCTCTTTTTTGGTTTTATTCGAAAATACAAAGGACTCGATATATTGCTCCAAGCATTTGCAGACAAACGAATTCAAGACGCAGGCATAAAACTGATCATCGCAGGAGAATATTACGATAAGCCAGATGAATATGAAGCAATTATTAAAGAATATGCGCTACAAGATGCTGTCATTCAAGTGAATGATTTTATTCCAGATAGCGAGGTAAGTACTTATTTCTGTGCGGCAGATATGGTGGTACAAACCTATAAAACAGCTACGCAAAGCGGCGTTACCCAAATAGCATACTACTATAATAAGCCTATGTTAGTTACAAATGTAGGTGGCTTAGCAGAGCTTGTTCCCGATCAAAAAGTAGGTTATGTTACCACAACAAGCGTTACCGAAATAGCAGATGCTATATTAGATTTTTATCAAAACAAAAGAGAAGCTGCATTTGTAGACAACATAAAATTAGAGCGTGAACGCTTTACGTGGGATAGTATGATAGAGAAGCTGATTAAGGTGGCAGATCTATAAGGCTATAAATAGATTTTAAAACTTACTCTCGAAAGCACCTAAATCAGGATTGCCTTTTCGAGGCCTGTTATAATAATCATCTAATATAGGAGGGGAAAGCAGAATGCCTTTGTCCTTAGCTGCGGATGCAGTGTCTAAGTCAAAATTGTATTTATCAATCTGCATAAAATTAGGGTTTTTATCAATCACATTGTTAAACAACGGATTGGCAAAAAAGGACCTTTTCGTTTTTATTAGGTTATAGTTTATATAGGAACTAGTGTCAAAAAAGGTTGGATTAGAATCAACGTCTGCATATATCTCTCCGTCCGTCCTCGTTCCGTAAATGATATTATTGATAAATTGGTATTTTAAATAATAGCGTTCTAAAATTGCTCCTGTTAGTTCATCCCTTCTTACATTAAGGTAGACAAAGGTTTCATCTTGTCTTCCTGAGATGGTAGTGCTATAAAACGTACTGTTTTTGACGGAGTAGTCTCCGCCGTTCTGTCCAAAAAAGGTAAATCTGCCACAGTTTACACTTACCGTGTTCTCTACCACTATGGTGCTTCCCTTTCCGCTAATGCCATCCACGCTCATATTGCGTATCATCGTTTTTTTAATGGTAACATTGGGCTGTCCTGCCTTACCCGAACTCGAATCACAATAAATGCCCACTATACCGTTCTTTATTATGCTGTGCTCCACTTGGTTACCATAACTGGGATGGCTAATCCATATCCCGCCCCATTGGCCGGCTGTTTCTTCCCAATCGGGTTGTAGCCTATCTCCCTGCATAATTATAGGTTCATCTTTGGTCCCTTTCATATCCAG
>ERZ888423.340-NODE-340-length-49241-cov-9.220652_pt1 | contig 49241 bp, 42 predicted proteins | sample MGYA00520523_ERZ888423 | MGnify/ENA primary metagenome ERZ888423 (study PRJEB32303, sample SAMEA104408611) | aquatic metagenome | biome: Brackish water; feature: Pelagic; material: water | place: Baltic Sea | collected 2014-06-08T10:24:00 | depth 30,27 m ... | reverse complement strand
AGAGAGGTGGCCGAGTGGTCGAAGGCGCACGCCTGGAAAGTGTGTATACGCCAAAAGCGTATCGAGGGTTCGAATCCCTTCCTCTCTGCAACATTTTTTTGATTTTAAATCAACGCAATGACAGAAAAAGCTTTAAATAAACTAAAATATTTTGGGCTATCCATTTCTGTTTTTGCCTTATTGTTCAAGCTGCTGTCTTGGCAGTTTGCCGAGGTACTGCTGATTGCAGGCTTGGGATCTCTTGGCGTCTACTTTTTGGCCAAAATATTTAATTGACACTCGGGTGTCATGTTCTTGATTTGCCTCGAGAGCTGCCTATAACCTGATTAGTCTTCAGCTTCTGGAGTATAATATATTTTTTGTTCGACACTACGCCAAAGCAACAAAGAGGCCACCGTATTGTACGGGCGCCACTGCTCAATAAGTTGGTTCAAATGCAAATCGGTTAGCGGGTCTAAATTATAATTGCGTTTGATGCTGTTAATCAGGGCTAAATCTCCTTTGGAGAAAATGTCTTGAGCCCCGAGCACGAAAATCAAAAACATTTCGATAGTCCAGCGCCCAACTCCTTTTATTTGGATGAGTGCATTATGGATTTGGTCGTAATCCATGACCTCATAATTTTTGGGCTCGTCCAAAAAATGTTGATAGATATTTTTGATGTAGTCTACCTTTCTTTTGGAAAGCCCGGCAGACTGAATCAAATCGTTATCCAGGGCCAGAATTTCAGAATAAGATAAGCGGTCTATAATCTTCAAAAAGCGCTGTTTGATTGTCAATGCGGCTTTAAAGCTTACTTGCTGCTCCACAACCAGTAGGGCAAGTGCTTTAGCGTGATCTGATTCATATCGATCGGACAGCGTTATTTCATGTGCAAACTTATGGGCTAAAAATGCCATTATCGGATCCCTTTTTAGGGCCTGTAATGCGTTTTGGAATTTAGAAGGACACATAAAGAGAGGTTTATTAGAATGGTGTTGTGACTTATGCCAATTCAAAAGAGCCGACCTGAATATTAAAGCTTGGGTTAAGTTAGGGTTAAATTTTTAATTTCTCATTTATTCCCTGTTGCGCTGGGCCCTTGAATCGAATAGGTTTTGAGCCAAAATCCATGGATCATGCCTTGTTTATAAACTAAATATTTTTATATCTTTAGAGCCTTAAAAATTAAAAAACTAATCATCAAACTTTTAAGTCGATAGCAATGAAAAAACTATTTTCTATTCTCGCAATTGCCGCTTTGGTATTTGTCGGTTCAAACAATGTGCAAGCTGCTCCTGCAAAAGCACTTTCTACTAACGTTTCTATGATCAGCACAACGGCGGGCACTCTGCTTGCTCAAGACGAGGCAGCTCCTGCGCAATCAGAGAGTTTTCACCAAGAATTGAAGCAGCGTTTCATCGAAGGAGGCCCTGGATTTATGGGAATCGTATTGTTGTGTTTGATCCTAGGTTTGGCTATTGCCATCGAGCGTATCATCTATCTCAATTTATCAACGACAAACACTGCTAAGTTAGCGTCTAGTGTTGAAGAAGCCTTAAAGAGTGGTGGTGTTTCAGCGGCTAAAGAAGTTTGTCGCGACACTAAAGGTCCTGTTGCCTCTATTTATTATCAAGGTCTTGATCGTGCAGACGAGAGTGTTGAAGCTGCTGAAAAAGCGGTAGTGGCTTACGGTGGTGTTCAAATGGGACAACTTGAGAAAAATGTTTCTTGGATTTCGTTGTTTATCGCTTTGGCCCCTATGCTTGGGTTCATGGGTACGGTAATCGGGATGATTCAGGCCTTTGACAAGATTCAGGCCGCGGGAGATATGAACCCATCACTTGTTGCTGGAGGGATTAAGGTAGCCCTTTTGACCACGGTATTTGGTCTTATTGTAGCGATTATCCTTCAGATTTTTTACAACTATATCGTCGCAAAAATTGATAGCATCGTGAACAACATGGAAGATGCGTCAATCACTTTGATCGATATGTTAGTTGCCTACAAAAACAAAAAATAATCTAAAAGCTGAGCGAAAATGGGTTTACACAAAATTTTTAAAATCGTCGCACTGCTTTTAGGGCTTGCCGGAGTTGTCTTCTGGTTCCTCTTGGTGTCAAAAGGTGATGAATACGTGAAAATGACCGGCGAAGGCGTTTCCCCAATGTTATATACTGGATACATCATTATGGCCATTGTAGTGTTAATGGTGCTAATATTTGTCGTATCCGGGGTGTTGGCGGGTAATGTCAAAAAGACGCTAATGTCTGTTGGGGCATTTTTATCCGTCGTATTGATTTCTTACGCTATGGCTTCCGGAAGTACAGAAGGCTTGCCCCTTGTGGACAACAAAGTAGTTTCTGAAGGCACATCACGCCTAGTGGGTACGGGGCTTATTGCCTTTTACATCTTGGCTGTAGCGGCCATTGTTTCAATGGTCTTTAGCGGCGTTAAAAAAGTAACGACAAAATAATATGGGAAGAAGAGCCACACCAGAAGTGAATGCTGGGTCAATGGCAGACATTGCCTTTCTTTTGTTGATTTTCTTTTTGGTGACGACCACCATTGAGAAGGACAAGGGAATTGCTCGTCAGTTGCCACCCCCTATTGAAGAAGAATTGGACGTTGTGATCAAGCAAAAAAACTTGTTTATCGTAAACGTGAATAAAAGTGATCAATTGTTGGTGGAGGATGAACTAATGGAGTTAAAAGACTTGCGTCAAGCAGCTATCGACTTTCTTGACAATGGTGGTGCTCCTGCCGGTTCTCCAGAATACTGTAACTATTGTAAGGGGAAGCGCTCTGCTGAGTCTTCAGATAACCCGCAAAAGGCAGTAATCGCTGTGCAAAATGACCGCTTGACTTCTTACGAAATGTATATCTCGGTACAAAATGAGTTGGTAGCCGCCTACAATACCTTGCGTAATCGTGAATCTCAACGCCTTTTTGGTTGGGATTATACGGAAATGAAAAAAGGTATTGACGAGGGCCAGATTACTGGAGAGCGCGAGGACCTAATACAGGAGCAACTCAAAGAAGTACAAGAGCTAATTCCACTTAAGCTTTCTGAGGCTGAGCCAAGAAAGTCAGGTAAATAAAACCTTAAGACATGTCAAAATTTAAGAAGAAAAAAAGTGGTGACCTACCTGCGATTTCTACGGCATCTTTGCCCGATATCGTTTTTATGTTGTTGTTCTTTTTTATGGTTGTCACTGTTTTGCGTGACAGTAACCTGCTCGTAATGCAGCGTTTGCCAAAAGGAGATCAGGTAGAAAAGCTTCAAAAGGACCGTTCTGTATTCATCTTTGCTGGTAAACCAGGACCGGGATATGAGAAGTATGGAAAGGAAGCCAAAATCCAAATCGGAGACAAGTATATGGACGTGGGGAATATTAAGTTTGCCCTAGAAGAATACCGTCGTAAACTTCGCCCTGAATTACAGGACAAGATTATGATTGCCTTAAAGGTTGATGGAGAAACAAACACAGGTTTGGTCTCTGACATCAAACAAGAATTGCGAGAGCAGAATCTTTTGAAATTAATCTATATTACCACGCCTGGAAATGCACTGGAATCTTACTAGTGCTCTAGTCTATAACAATGAAAAAGCCTCTGTAAAGAGGCTTTTTTTGTCTAAAGCATATAATTAATGAACGGAGTCGGGTTTAGCATAAAGGACCTTCGTCGAACGATTAATTCGGTTGTTCTTGTAAGGTTTATTATATCAGTCTTCTGCTTGACGCCTTGGACCTTGATCGCCCAAGAGACAAGCGTCTTTGAGACTATAGAAGACGAATTTTATCGAGAGGATCAGTTTTATTTGGCCCTGAGCTACAACCTTTTATCTGATGTGCCCCAGGAGGTCGCTACGCGTGGGCTTATCGGTGGAATTCACTTTGGATTTATTCGTGATTGGCCCGTAACCCCAAAAGGCAATTGGGCTTTAGGAACAGGGATCGGCCTGGGGTATGACCGTTATGGTCAAAATATCATTGCGCAATCCAGTCAAGAAGGACTGCCCACATGGACGATAGAGCAGAGCCCAAGTGCAATTGAGGTCAATAGCCTTCAACTGACGACTGTGGAATTTCCATTAGAAATAAGATGGCGAACCTCAGAGGCTCAAAGTTATAAATTTTGGCGCTTGTATGCCGGAGTGAAGTGGAGTCAACATCTGGTCTCTAAAACGGTTTTTAAGGGTCCAGAGGCTTCAGAAACCCTTACTGAATTGTCGCAATTGCGCAAGGGTATTTGGTATGCGACTCTTTCCTTTGGTTACGGAATATTTAATGCCCAGGTTCAATGGGGACTGAATCCGCTTTTGCTCGATGTAGAAGATCGTGTTTCCCAGCAGTCCATTGGTCTGCGCCCGATCAAGCTGGGGATTATGTTTTATATTTTATAAAGGTATCGCGTAGGGTCCCCGCGGCCGTAGCGTTTTAAGTCAAAGGCCCGCTGCGGAGAGCCTATTTGTTAGAGATTTAGGGCTAGACTCAAGGCCAAAACTTGTGAAAGAGTACCGACACCAAATCCGGTAACCAATTCTACAATATTATGGGCTTTTGCGTTATATCGCGCAACACCTACCCAAAATATAGCAATTATGCCTAAGGCTATTGGGAGCAGACGTGCCTCTGAAATGAGGTTCAAATCATATAAGTCTGTCAGGATTAAATACGTCACTAAACCCGAAATCCCCATCATATGCAAGCTACTTTTATGACTTAAAATAGCCATGATCATTGCCGTTAAAATACGGACTGCCCCCCCGAGAAAGAACGCCATCAGAGCCAGGGCGTTGTTACCTTCGGCCGCCTGAAACACCGGAGTGATTAGCGTAAAATAATAAATGATACTTAACCAAAGCACGAGATTGATGCCCAAGGGCCAAATACGTTCATGGACATTTTTTAAGTGAATACTTTGAACCTTATTCCCCTTCCGTAAAATAGGATAGATCATTAGGGGAAACGCCACAAGCAATAAAAAAATTACAATAAAATCCACCCAATTACCTTTAAGCTGATGTTCACAATGAGCCGCCAAACAATAAAACCCATAAGCGTATAGGGGCATAAACAGCGGATGCCCTAGATAATTCCCGATAAATTGACGTGTTTTAATATACCAAGGCTGGACCATGGGGCTTACAATACTTTTCTCAATCGAGCCACTGGGACATCGAGTTGTTCTCGATACTTGGCCACGGTACGTCGGGCAATGGGGTACCCTTTGTCCTTAAGGACTTGGGCTAACTTATCATCAGTAAGGGGCCGGCGTTTGTCTTCCTCTTCGATCATACTCGCCAAGATGGTCTTAATCTCTCGGGTTGAGACATCTTCCCCTTGATCGTTCTTCATGGATTCACTAAAGAACTCCTTAATTAATTTTGTGCCATAAGGGGTATCGACATATTTGCTATTGGCCACGCGCGATACCGTAGAGATATCCATCCCAATCTCATCGGCGATATCTTTGAGAATCATTGGCCGCAGCTGGCGTTCGTCACCACTCAAAAAATAATCCTTTTGCCGGTTCATGATGGCACTCATGGTTACATAAAGCGTGTGTTGTCTTTGTTTAATCGCATCAATAAACCACTGAGCCGCATCAAGTTTTTGCTTGATAAACATTACCGCATCCTTTTGCGCTTTGGAGTGCTGTACGGTCTCCTTATAGCCTTTTAGCATTTCCGAATAACTGCGTGAAACATGTAATTCTGGGGCATTACGTCCGTTTAAGGTCAATGCTAAACTAGCGTCTTCTATTCGGATGGAAAAGTCAGGAACCACAGTTTCAATCAGGCGATTTTGTCCTGAATAGGTGCTGCCCGGTTTGGGGTTGAGTATCGCAATTTCGTGAATGGCGTTTTTAAGCGCTTCTTCATCCCAGCCCAGTCGTTGAATGAGTTTGTCGTAATGTTTCTTAGAAAAGGCGTCGAAGTGCTCTTGAACCATCACAAGCGCTTTTTGGGCCGCAGAAGAAGCCGTTTTACGCTCTAGTTGTAGGACTAAGCATTCTTGTAAATTACGTGCGCCAACACCGGCAGGGTCTAAATCTTGAACTAAGTGTAAAACATCTAATAAGGTATCGTGGTCGGTATAAATGTTTTGAGTGAACGCAAGATCATCGACCAGGTCATCAATACTGCGCCTGAGGTAACCACTATCATCTAGGGAACCAATCAGAAACAGGGCCATTTGCATTTGTTCATCCGAGAGCTGATAAGTGTTGAGTTGTTCAGTTAGGTATTGATAAAAAGAAGTCCCAGAGGCATAGGGCGTTTCTCTTTCTTGATCATCGGCACTATAATTGTTGGCACTGAGCTTATAGCTCGGAATCTCATCATCACTGAGATAATTATCGACATTGATATCGGTCTCTATGATTTCTGTACCCTCTTGGTTATAGGTGTCATAAGGATCCTCTTGATAATCCTCTGAATCAGACTGCTCTTTTCCCCCCTCTAGCGCTGGATTTTCTTCGAGTTCTTGGGCAACGCGCTGCTCAAAAGCTTGAGTCGGCAACTGAATCAGCTTCATGAGCTGAATCTGCTGGGGCGAGAGCTTTTGTGAGAGTTTTAATTGAAATTGCTGTTTGAGCATATCGCTAGGGCATTACCTAAAGTTAACAAAAATACGGTTGGCTTGCGCCGATACTCAAATTATAGCCAATTTCGTGCCAATTCTAAAAATGGGCGCTACCTGGGGTGCGTGGATAAGGAATGACATCACGTATATTTCCCATGCCCGTAACAAATTGAACCAGTCTTTCAAAGCCTAATCCAAATCCACTATGGACACAACTGCCAAATTTTCTAAGATCCAGATACCAGTAGAGTTCTTCTGGGTCGATGTCCATAGCCAACATTTTTTGTTTCAGCACATCATAGCGTTCTTCACGTTGAGATCCGCCTACGATTTCACCAATACCGGGAAACAGCACATCCATGGCCCGTACCGTTTTACCATCATCGTTGAGGCGCATATAAAAGGCTTTAATTTTTGCAGGATAATCATACAAGATCACGGGACACTCAAAGTGCTTCTCAACTAAGTAACGCTCGTGTTCGCTTTGTAAGTCTGCGCCCCACTCTTCGATGGGATATTGGAACTTTTTCTTTTTGTTGGGCTTGGAATTCTTCAAAATATCAATAGCCTCAGTATAGCTTACACGCATAAAATTGTGCTCAAGCACAAAGTTTAATTTTTCTTTTAGGGGCATAGGACTGCGTTGATCCTGTGGTTTTGCCTTATCTTCCTCTAAAAGGCGCTTTTCTAAAAAGTCGAGATCATCACTACAGTGCTCCAGGGCATAGCGTACGACAAATTTGATAAAGTCCTCTGCCAAATCCATGTTGTCGTGTAAGTCATTAAAGGCGACTTCCGGTTCGATCATCCAAAACTCAGCTAAATGGCGCGAGGTATTAGAGTTTTCAGCGCGAAAGGTCGGGCCAAAGGTATAGACCTTGCCCAGTCCCATGGCATAGGTCTCAGCTTCGAGTTGTCCGCTAACCGTTAAGTGGGTTTCTTTACCAAAGAAATCTTGGCTGAAGTCCACCTGACCGTCTTCATTTTTTGGTGCATTTCCGGCCGACAAACTACTTACACGAAACATTTCACCAGCGCCTTCCGCGTCACTGCCCGTGATGATCGGGGTGTGCATATAGTTGAATCCGTTGTTTTGAAAATACTGATGTACCGCAAAAGCCAGCTTGGACCTTAAGCGCATTACAGCGCCAAAAGTATTCGTGCGCACACGAAGATGGGCTTGTTCTCTTAGGGTTTCCAAGCTATGTCGTTTTGGACTTAGAATGGTTAATTTAATTTCTTCGGGGTCTGCAATTCCCAAAATATCGATGGACTGAACTTGAATCTCTATAGCTTGCCCTTGCCCTTGACTGGCGACGAGGGGACCAGAGATTTTAATGGCGGCCCCTACGGTAATTGACTTGAGGAGTTCTGCGTCGAAGGATTCAAAATCTACCACACATTGAAGGTTGTGCAAAGTAGACCCATCATTAATCTGGATAAATCTATTGCTACGAAATGCGCGTACCCAACCCGAAACAGTTACCGGGTTTATACTAGGGTCCATGGCTAAAATATGAGAAATTACGTGCTCTTGCATGGGTATAATCGTTATAAGGGTAAAGATAATTTATTTCTTCGGTCTGTCCTCGAATTCTTCTTGAGTCATGGCCTTTACTTCTTCATCGGTTTCGGTCAAAATTTCTAATGCCGGCTTGAGAAGCGTTTGCTTATTGGCAATACTCCTTTCTAGTGAAAGCAGTAAAGAGGGCAGTAAAAGTAAATTTGCGAGCATGGCAAATAGAAGCGTAATAGAAACAAGGGCCCCTAAGGCAATAGTCCCCCCAAATTCGGAGATGGTAAATACTGAAAACCCAAAAAATAAGACGATGGAGGTATAAAACATACTCACACCAGTTTCTCTTAAGGCCAAGAAAACGGATTTTTTAATTTTCCAGCCATGGGCGATGAGTTCTTGACGGTACTTGGCCAAAAAGTGAATGGTATCGTCTACTGAAATCCCAAAAGCAATACTGAATACTAAGATGGTAGAAGGTTTAATATCTACACCGAGAAATCCCATAAGCCCTGCCGTGATGAGCAAGGGCAAAATATTCGGAATTAAAGAGATAAGGATCATTTTTAAGTTACGAAACATCCATGCCATAAATAAGGCAATCAGAAAAATGGCCAATGACAGAGACAACAATAAATTGTTGACCAGATACTTAGTGCCTTTCTCAAAAATAAAGGCTTTTCCTGTTATCGAGATACTGTAACGATCCTCCGGGAATATTTTGGTAATTTCCTGGCGCAGATCCTCTTCAATCCGCTCAAATCGTTCGAGTTTCGTGTCTATTAAAAATGCCGTAATTCGGGCATATTGTCCCGTGGTGTCTACGTAACTCGAAAGGAGGTTCGTATTTTCTGCACCGCTTTGGGCATAGGAGAGGATAAAGGAGCGCTCTTGGTTATTGGGGAGTTGAAAATATTCAGGATTGTTGTTGTAATAGGCCTGTTTGGAATACTTGACTAAGTTCACAATTGAAATGGGTTGTGAGAGTTCAGGAATATCGTTGATGACCTGTTGCAAGGATTCCATGCGCTTTAGCGTCGCTAAATTCATCACTCCTTTCTTGCGTTTGGTATCCACTAAAATTTCAAGGGGCATGATCCCCTCGTATTCCTTTTCAAAAAACTTTATGTCTTTGTAAAAGCCCATGCTTTTGGGCATATCGTCGATTAAACTGCCTGAGAGTTTAATTTGAAACATACCGATAATACTCATGCAGAGCATAATGATCGAGAGCGCATAAATGGCGATTCTGTGTTCGCGAACCATAAGCTCCATCCAATCGACAAAACGACCGATCCATCGTTTATTCAAGTGTTTGAGATGCTTGTACTTTGGCACCGCCATAAAGCTGTAAATAATCGGAATGATAAAAAGCGATAACAGAAATATGGCAATAATATTAATCGAGGCAACAATACCAAATTCTTTGAGCAATTTACTGTTGGTCAAAATAAAGGTTCCAAAGCCAGAGGCAGTGGTGAGATTGGTCATCAGGGTGGCGTTTCCCACTTTACTGATCACCCTTTGCAAGGATTTGGCCTGGTTGCCGTGCCGTTTAATTTCTTGTTGATATTTGTTGATCAAAAAGATACAATTAGGAATGCCGATAACAATAATTAGCGGTGGAATAAGCGCCGTTAATACCGTGATTTCATAATGCATCAATCCCAAGAAACCAAAAGACCACATTACGCCGATTAAAACAGTCACCAGTGAGATAAAGGTCGCGCGATAGGAGCGGAAGAAAAAGAAAAAGATTAGCGAGGTAATGAGCATGGCCGCCCCGATAAACAAACTGATCTCATCGACGATATTTTTTGAATTGAGGGTTCTGATATACGGCATTCCCGAGGTGTGCACCTCGATACTCGTTTGCGCTTCAAAGGCCTCGATTTTTGGGATCAAATCACTGAGAATAAAATCCCGACGGGCAAAGGTGTTGACGATACTTTTGTCCAGATATAAGGCCGTCCGTACAGAGTTTTTCGCGGGATTGTAAATAAGCCCCTCATAGAACGGTAATTTATTGAAAAGTTCATGCTTATAGCGCGCTATGGTATTTGGGGTAAATAGAGTATCGTCGATAAATGGGACGAGCTCAAATTCCTGCACATCTTTTCGTTTTTGTAATTTTTTTAAATCCCCAACCGATAGGCTTAGTTCGACCTCATCAAACGCCTGAAGTTCTTGGGAAAGTTTCATCCAAGCATTAAAGTTCTCCGGGGTAAAAAGGGTACTGTCTTTAACCCCTAAAACAATGAGGTTTCCTTCTTCACCAAAAATATCCAAGAACTCATTGTACTCCAGATTGTAGGGATGATCATCGGGCAATAAATTCGCTTCGGTGTAGGTAAAGCGCATGTGTTGCCACTGAGAGGCCATGAAAATGGTCACCAGAACAATTGCCGAGAGTATCCCAATACGATTGCGTAGTATAAAACGGGCTACCGCGCTCCAAAATCCTATGCTAAAGAGTTTATCCAATGGCTCAGTTTAACGTGCGCAAAGGTATAAAAATCAAACCCATTGACCTTGAGCGAGGCAGCGTTAAATTTTTGAGAAAAAACTAAGGGCGGCCCGCAGGGCCGCCCTTAGTTTTAGGGGATTATTTTTATTTTAGTTTGTTGCTTTGATCAGGGACTTTGCTTAATCGCCAAGCGCTGAACAGTTTGTCAGCCTTGAGGCTTTATTCATTTACGATAATGAACTCAGATCGACGGTTTTTCTCGTGATCTTCTTCAGTACAGTTATCGCCGCAATTCACCACAGGTTGATCTTCACCAAAGCCTTGTCCGCTGATACGAGAAGCATCGATACCTTGGTCAATCACGTATTGAACCGTAGCTTGTGCACGACGATCAGAAAGCGCTCGGTTGTAATCAGCGTTCCCTTGGGTATCTGAGTGGCTTTCTACGCGCACCACGAGTTTAGGGTATTTATTCATGATTTCGACCAAGCGATCGAGTTCAAAGGCTGCTTGAGGTTTGATATCGCTTTTGTTGTAATCAAATAAAATAGTTTCAAGCTCGATTTTATCGTCAACAATTATGGCCTCAACAGGCTTTAATTTTAAGGTCTTGTTCATACTTCCGTTGCCACTTGCAGGCACATCGATCGTGGTGGGCTCAAATCCGGCGTACTGTGCAGAAACAGTAAGGGGCGTATTGCAAGCGCCCATAAGTTGGCCTGTTCCCGATTCTGATGTTTGAATGGTGCTCAAGCGCTCAGAGCTGCCGTCTCCTAAACTCACCCGTGCGCCAAATAGAGGTTCATCGGTATAAGCATTGACGACCAATACATCAATGGTCACATCACAAGGCGGCACTTTTGGCGTTACTTGGTAAATGTCGTCCATTCCTTTTCCTCCTTCGCGATTTGAGGACACAAAACCTGATTTAGTTTCTGGATTATAAATGAAGGCAAAATCATCACCAGCACTGTTGGCACCATTGCCTAGGTTTTGTACCATTCCAAATCCATCATTTTGTGCGTCGGCTTTGAACACATCAAGTCCGCCTAGACCCATATGGCCATTACTGGCAAAATACAGGGTTCCGTTACTGTCTAATGAAGGGAATAGTTCTTTGCCCCCAGTGTTGATACCACTGCCTAAGTTTTCAGGAGTGCCAAAACTTCCATCTTCGTTAAGGGATACTTGATACAGGTCTGAAGCGCCGAAGCCACCAGGCATGTCACTTACAAAATAAAGTGTTTTACCGTCTGGACTTAGTGCAGGATGCCCTACAGAGTATTCCGAATTATTAAAGGGCACTGGATAGACGCCTTTCCAACCACCATCGACAAGTTCAGAATAATACAAATTAATTTGATTTACCCCATTTTCATCTTTGACGTACTTACCGTCTAAATAGTCATTGCGATCAAAATACAAACGCTTACCATCTGCGGATAGCGCCACGCCCCCTTCATGATATTTGGTGTTGACATCCCCTTCTAAGATTTTGGCATTTTTAATGGTATTGCCAACAAGTTCTGCTTTGTAAACATCTAAAAATGGCTGATCATCCCAATGATATTTTTTGCGCGAAGTATTGCGTGATGAGGTGAAATAAAAATCTTTTCCGGCCAAAGTCCCGCCAAATTCAGAAAATTCGGTGTTGATGTCGCTCATATTTTTGGCATCAAAAGCAGGGAAGGCTTGGAGCATTTCAGCGATAGCCATTGGATTGTCTAAAAAGGCTTTTGCCCGCGAATCCTCCGGTTTTTCAGCGGCAAATTTATTCATATACATATCGTGCTCACTGAGGTTACCACTGGCTTTAAGGACCTGAGCATAGGTGTAGAACACCTCAGGGTTTACTTTTCGGCCTTTGACCACCCGCTTAAAATAGGTTGCCGCACCCTTCAAATCATTAATTTGATAATAACAATAGCCGAGTTGTTCAAAAACGTAACGACTGCCTTTGCCGCGCTTTAACAATTTCAGATAGGCCTCTGCAGCATCAGCATAAGCCATACCCTGATAGAGTTCATCCGCCTTTTTAGTGTCTTTATCTTGTGCTGACCCGATAACAAAGGTCAAACAAAGGAGTAGAGTGATAATATTTTTCATTTTAATGGAATTAAAATTTAGCATTAGAAGTAGCGCGGAGAACGCAGTGTTTTTGGATTAGAGATCAGGTCAAAAGTAATCACCACTTCGTGTGAGGCTGAAGCGACTGCACTGAGTTCACTCATCACGTGGTCATAAGCATATCCGATGCGCAAAAAGGGCGCCACTTGAAAGCCTAAGAGTCCGCTAAATGAATCTTCCGTTCTGTAAGAGGTTCCGATTTCAAACTTCTCAAGGAATAAAGCGTTGAGGTTCAAATCAATTGAGGTTGGTGCCCCAAACGCGGATTTTATCATCGTAGAAGGTTTCAACTTAATATTATCGTTGACTTGAAATACATAACCGGCGGTCACAAAGTAGTGATTGACTTCGCTTCCGTATTGTAGTCCATTTTCATCAAGATGTACGCTATTGAGCATATTCGGCACCGATAAGCCAAAGTAATAGTTGTCGCTGTAAAGAAACGCTCCAGCCCCTACATTGGGATAGGTATTGTTGATGTCTACCGCAAAAAATGGATCATTCGGGTCTTGAATTTCAAGACTGGTGAGGCCCACATCATGAAATGTTGCTCCAGCTTTAATCCCCAGTGCCAATTTCAGTTGCTCACTCATTTGAAGCGTGTAAGAGAAATCGACCATGACATTGGTCTCTTTTACCGGTCCTAATTCATCTTTTATTGCGGAGAGACCTAAGCCTACTTTATCATTCACTGGAGCATGGCCAGAAAGGGTAAAGGTAGTAGGGGCTCCCTCAAGACCAGACCATTGTTGGCGAAATAGAGTCGTTACCGACAAGGATTCTTTCAGTCCTGCGTATGCCGGATTCACCACGTTCATGTTGTACATGTATTGGGTGTACTGCGGATCTTGCTGAGCCGAAGCGGTCAGACTGATCAGGAGTATTGCGATGGCTAATTTTTTCATTATGCTTGGTAGTTATTTCTGATTGAGTTTGATTAGTTGGCGGTTTGATTTACATAAACCCAGCCGGTGACCACTTCTCCGTATTCGTCATTAGGTTCGGTAAATTTGATCACATAGTAGTAGGTTCCGGTAATTAGATCACTTCCATCTTGGTCCACACCACAGAATTCGTTGACATAATTATCTTGACTAAAGACATTCGTGCCATATCGGTTGTAGATATCGATGCTAAAAGCACCAAATCTATCGGCGATGAATTCTAAATCAAAACAGTCGTTTAGGTCATCCCCGTTTGGAGAAATCCCTTGAGGGATAACACAATTAAACTGTGTAACGGTAATGCTTTTGCTGTTGCTACAGTCCCCTTCTGAAAGGGTTACCGTAAATGTGCTTGGCTCTCCACTGGTCTGAGTGCTCCAATCAATTATCAGGGTACTGCTTGTGGCTCCCGGTATATCGACTCCATTTTCATCAGACCATTGGAAACTACCTACATTACTGTTTGTGGCAGCGACCAGGGTTTGTTTTAATGAACCCGCATCAGGGAGACATTCTTCTGTTAATGCTAAATCGAGTTCAGGCCCAACGAGAACACTTTGTTCTCCAGCGCAATCCCCGACACTCACAATTACCGTATAGCTCCCTGCGGTTGTTGGATTGTACGTAGCCTGGTCGGCCCCTGCGATTTGCTCGCCGTCGAGCAGCCAAACAAAGCTGACATCGTCTAAAGCGTAATTATCTGGGGTGGCATCCAAAATGGTATCTGGTCCGGCACAAGTGTCTCCCCCTAAGTCGAACATTGGTTGCTCATAGCGCACGGCGACAAAACCAATGGTGGTGGCATCACAAGGCTCTAAAGCAACGGTCACTGAATACCCTCCAGCGGCCATAGGGGTGTAGATAGGATTTGTGCTCAATACATTGCCCTGAGCATCCGCCCAGGTATAAGACACAAAGTTCAAATCAATATTTGGATTTTGAGGGGTGGCGTCTAATTCTGGGAATGGATCTCCTTCACAAACACTCACAACAGCAGGAATACTGATGTCAAAATTAACGGAAGGATTGACCACTAAATCAAAATCGACAACGGCAAAACAAAGCGGCTCTAAAGCCTTTTCTACGCGAACAAATACAGTCTCAGGATTTGAAGTATTGGTGTAGGCTGTTGGAAAGGCAATGGCATTTAGGTTAACTTCTGCCTCCAGCTGACTTAGGTGGAACGTGATGTTAAAGTTGTTTGGAGACTGCCCATTTAATACCTCTGGAATAACTGAAGTCAAATCGAAGACTCCTTGGCCACTTCCTGTCGTGTCACAAGTCCCAAGATCTGCAGGGGCAACGATTTCAGGGGTACTATTTAGGTAAGATAACGTGATGTCATCGATGGCGAGGTCATTCCCACATCCACCAGGGGCGTTGTTGATGAGCACCAATTGGATGTCATTGTTGGCTCCGGTATTAAAAGAAATAAAGAACTCTTGCCAATCTGGATCTGGACCATTAGCAATATCACCCGTGACGGTTTCCTCTATGATGTTGCCCATCATATCTTCAATGCGGAAACGCACATTCGATGGCACACTATTCCCGCCACAAATACCACTGTCCGTATCATAAACTGTTGTAATCCATGCACTGAAGGAATAATCTGTAGTCGGATTTAAGGAAATAGTACGTCTGTAAAATTCGCCTACAGGGATGTCCGCATTGACAAATAACATTCTTCCGTTTGTATCGCCTTCTGTATGGTCTTCCATACTCGGGTGCCATCCTGTGTTAAAGCCTGCAGAGGTATTGCTTATGGCATATTCACCATCTTCAATTTGACCTCCTGTATAGCAGGTATAGGTCGTAGTTGCCCCATTTAAATTACAGGATAATCCGGTGCCTGTGCCGAAGGTCTCTTGGAAGTCGATATCCTCACATTGAGGCTCAATGGTACATGGGCTGGTCAAAAATACCACTTCGACACTCTCGATGACAGTACAGCCATTTCCTTCAATCTCAACTGTGTAAACTCCAGAAGAGGTAACGTTTAGGTTTTGTGTCGTCGCGCCCGTATTCCAAAGGAAAGTAACCTCGCTGGCCGAAATCCCATCCAGTTCAGGGAAAAGACTCACGGTTGGTGTGTCACAAACGACCTGATCTGGCCCTAGGTCTGCGGTAAACCCGGCATTAGAAGAAGGGGTTACGACCACATCATCGGTGATGGTTTCTGTTGTCCCACCGGGGGTTTCGAAGATCGAAACCGCCGTGTATGTGGTTTCTACCTGAGGACATACCGTAATGGCAAGGTCAGTACCAATAACGGCACCCGTCTCATCACGCCACTCAAAGCTAAAACTTGAGCTCGGCGCGCCATTAGGAACAAATCGCCAAGTTTCATTTGTCGCTTCCCAGAAACCAGTGTTGCGTGTAAGGGGAACACTGTATTCATTGCTGTTGTTCCCAATTAGCCCGACTGCGGCCAATCCATCATTCCAATCAGGACATGCTGGTTTGTCTATCAGGTTTACGTCGATCACGTTAAGAGACTCGTATAATAAAATTTGTTGGGTTGTGAAAAATCCAGCACAAGTGCTGCCGAAATGAGGCATTTCAAATACGTTCATTACAAAGACGCGGTAGGGCGCATCTCCTGTAACGTAGTAATTCATTCTGGCGGGATCAGGATCAATTGCCGGGTTTAGGTCATGAAACGCTCCGTAAATAGTATTCAGCGGAAAATTCGGTTCAGTATTAGGGATTTGATCTGCAGGATCCATTGACCATCCGTTATATTGATCGGCCAGCGATAAGTCAAAGCTAATTTGACCATTGGCCCCCATGACCAGTTGATTGTAGGTGTTACCAAAATATTCAAAATCAAAGCCCATTGGAATCGGGAAACTCCAACGATCATCAATTAAGAGGTTTGTAGGGGTTCCCCCGGTAAGTGGTGGTAAGTCACAAAATGGCCCTTGAATTTGATAAGAGGTCGTTCCGCGACCAGGGACCGCCAATAATTCGGCCTCTAGGTCAACACAGGGGCCAGAACACTCTGTAGACACATCGTCTCCCGCATCAAGTAACGAACAAGTTCCCTCATCAATACAGAAAAAAGTCAGAGAAGGACTTTCTAAAACACAGTTAGGGTCACTGTCATTGGCCACTGTTAAAATAACATTAGTTAAAGAGGCGTATGGACCAAACAAGTAGGTTCCTAAGGCCGTTATCGTTTGCCCAGGACTTCCTTGGTTATCTGTAACTAAATAGGACAACCCTGTTCCTAAATCAGTAAAGTCTGCTGAAACAAAAAACTGGTTGTTTGTCTCACAGTCGCCTAAAGTATCAAATAACACCGTAGGATTGGTACAAGTACTGCAGTATACATCAAAATCCCAAGGGGTAAATCCACTACTTTGGCAGCTGATGCTTCCATCTGATTGGATGATTACGGTCAGGCTATCTCCAGAGGAAGTATAGGTAAGTCCGGTCAGATCACCGCCGTTTCCGTAAGGCGTTGCCGCGTTTAAGTCTGTGACGCCATCCGAATCTAAAATAATGACTTCGTCAAAACTGGATTCAACTTGACCGGTATTAAAATAGATGATCAGGGGCAAGCCTGTATTGCTCTGAAATGCAAATTGGGTATTATCATTGTTTCCATAGCAATAGGTAGTATTCACGGGACCTGCAGAGCAATCCACATTTTGGGCCTGGGTGAATAAGCTCGCTGACCAAATTAGGGCTAGTGCCATTAGGGATTTCTTCCAACGAAGAGATGAAGATGTATTCATTGCGAATATGATTGGTAGTTATTGAGTCTAAAATACGCATTTTTGTTAAAATATTTAAGATTTGAACTGCTCTTTTGTTTCGTACCTTTGGACAGCCTTTAGCGTTATGCTGGAAAAACAAGAAATACAATACGAAAAAGTCATATTGGTCGGGTTAATCACCAAAGATCAAGACGAGATAAAATCAGCCGAGTATTTGGATGAATTGGCCTTTTTGGCCTATACTGCTGGAGGCCAGGTGGCACGCAGGTTTACCCAAAAACTTGACGTTCCCAATCCAAAGACTTTTATCGGCACGGGTAAGATGGAAGAAGTCAAAATATACATTGACGAAAATGAGGTAACCACGGCAATTTTTGATGATGAACTCAGCCCGGCCCAGCAAAAGAATATTGAAAAGATTCTTCAAGTCAAAATTATTGATCGGACCAATCTCATCCTGGATATTTTCGCCCAACGGGCGACAACCTCCTATGCGAGAACGCAAGTCGAATTAGCCCAATATGAATATTTGTTGCCTCGACTGGCCGGGATGTGGACCCACTTGGAACGCCAAAGAGGAGGTATTGGTATGCGGGGTCCCGGTGAAACAGAGATTGAAACAGATCGACGTATCGTCCGTGACCGAATAGCGCTTTTGAAGAAAAAAATAAAATCGATTGATCGGCAGATGGGGGTTCAAAGGAGCAATCGAGGGGCTTTAGTCCGTGTTGCTTTAGTGGGCTATACCAATGTCGGCAAATCGACCTTGATGAACGTCATTAGTAAGAGTGAAGTTTTTGCCGAAAATAAATTATTTGCGACTCTTGACACTACAGTTCGTAAGGTCGTTATTGGAAATTTGCCTTTTTTACTGAGCGATACGGTTGGGTTTATTCGCAAATTGCCCACCCAACTCATCGAGTCTTTTAAAAGTACTTTGGATGAAGTTCGTGAAGCCGACCTGCTGTTACATGTCGTTGATATTGCCCATCCTTCTTTTGAAGACCACGTAAACTCCGTCAATCAGATTTTGGATGAAATCGACAGTAAGGATAAACCGACCCTAATGGTGTTTAACAAGATTGATGCCTATACTCCTGAACCATGGGATCCAGAGGATTTGACTCAAGAAAAAACGGCGCAACACAACAGTATTGAGGAGTGGAAGAACACCTGGATGGCAAGAACTAATGGGGACGCCCTCTTTATTTCAGCTTTGGAAAAAGACAATCTTTCTGAGTTTAGAAAAGTCGTCTATGACAAGGTGCGCGAGATCCACATTACGCGATTCCCGTATAACAACTTTCTCTATCCTGAAGAATTCAACGAGTAGGCCGATACCTTGTCTCGACAAAGGACAAGTGGGGATCGGTGCCCACCTTATTTTAGTGTATAAGTAATTCCGACACCCAAAGCTTGACGAATTTGAAAGCCTTGAACGGCATTATCATCATAAATGGCTTGAAAGGCAACGTTTGTGGTGATTAGGTTGTTCACGCGCATGCTTAAATTAGCCGTATAGTCAATATCCACATTTTTAGGCTTTTCCAAATAGTTTGAATAAAGGCCTAAAATATTTTCAAGCGCAACATTAGGCAGCAATTCAATTTTTGCATAGCCATTAAGGGCCATCCCAAGTTCAAATCGGGTGGTCTCTCCAGAAGCAACCCCGAAATACTCGTCATCTTCATCGAGTCTATTTCTAGGGTCGTTGGGGTTTGTGAACTGACTCGCAACGACGATTAAGCGCCCTGTTGACGGGGCAATGTTCAGCTTTAAATCTTCTTCTTTTTTCCATAAAATACCCGGGCCTAATAAGAAATTTGCTGGAGAAAAGAATTTAGAATTGCGCACGTCACTGCTAATTTTTACCGAAACACCATTGACAATTTCGGTGCGTTCACTGGCTTCAAACCCAGAGTCAAATTGGGTTTTGAAATTAAATAGTCCCGAATAAAACCACCGGCTATTCCTAATCTTTTTACCAACGACTGAGATAACTTCGACGCGGTCGTTTGTTTTCTGTAAATTGTCTTGGGCTTGAATTTTGGCGGCCCCGTACTCAGCCGTTACTTTAGTGTCCCAGTTGACCCCATTTTTATTGTAGTTTAAGTTGTAAGTGAGGTTGACGTTCCCAGAGACATTACTGATCCCCCCACCTTGCCATTCTTTGTTAAACGCAGCTTGATTAAACAGGAAGGTAGATACCGCACTTTCTGTCCAAACAGTTTCTACTTTTTCCTGGGGTTCTTGCCCCCATATTGCTGGGACTACTGAGTTTATGAGCAGGAAAATCAGGCCGGTCTTAAAATTGAAAAAACGCAAAAGTCTTCGAAAAGCGGCTTTGGTGGGATAACGAGCAATCATTTTGGTTAGTTTTTATGCAAAGGTACAAAGGAACAGGCTTCGCCGAACATTAATTTTTTTACCACAGGGGTAAGTCTTTGGGCCAAAATCGCATAGGCGGAGGGTGGAATTTTTTCATCGCTGCAACCTTTGAGTAAAACCAGCCCATTTTGGTAAGGACTTAAGTCCATCTCCGCGATGTGGTCGACCCAAAGAATCAGGTTAAAAGACACCTTATCGCAAACCAACACCTTATTGGCGTAGGCGGAAAGGGTTGTAGCCACGAGTTGATAGGCCCATGCCGGGACAATGGCCTCTGTACTGCAAAAAACACGGACATAAGCCTTTTTGAAAGGTGTGATTTCCAGACGACCGAGTTGTGCGCGAAATTCCTTTTCTCTTAAGATCAATCCCTGTTCGAGAAAGTTAGAAAGATCCAATTCTTTCACAGGCCATTTTGGCGGGTGTTCCGCCAGATCTATATTCAAGAGCGCGCTTTTGGCAACACGATTGACGATGGACTCCTGACTCATAACATACCTAAGGCTAATTTGGCCTCTTCGCTCATGAGTTCTTGGCTCCAAGGGGGGTCAAAAGTGATTTCTACTTCGGCGTCTTTGACCAGAGCAATACTTTTTATTTTCTCTTCGACCTCAAGAGGAAGTGTTTCTGCAACAGGACAGTTTGGGGTGGTCAGGGTCATGAGAATCTTGACCTCGGCATCCTCATTGACCATGACGTCATAAATGAGTCCCAATTCATAAATATCAACAGGAATCTCTGGGTCAAAAATGGTCTTGAGTACTTTGACAATTTTCTCGCCTAATTCTTCGGTATTCAATACTTCTTGGCTCATAATTTATGCGTTGTTTTGAGCGGCAAATGCCGTTGCGTATAGCTTCATTTGTTTAATCATCGAAACCAGTCCATTCGCTCGCGTGGGAGATAGGTGATCGTTCAGGCCGATTTCTTTAATAAAATCAGTTGGGGCGTTTACAATATCTTGGGCGGATAATCCAGAAAATGCACGAATCAGCACGCTGACAATGCCTTTGGTGATAATGGCATCACTATCGGCCCAAAAATAAACCCGACCGTCTTGTTGTTCTGCTCTAAGCCAAACTTTGCTTTGACAGCCTTTGATGATGTATTGGTCCGTTTTGAATTGCGGGTCGATCAAGGGGAGCGTTTTTCCTAGACCAATGAGATGTTCATACTTATCCATCCAGTCGTCAAACAGGGTAAACTCTTCAATTATTTCTTGTTGCGCTTCTGTGATCATTGATCCTTGGTTTTTACAGCGATCATGATGTAAGGAGATTCATCAGCGGACAAAGATAAAGTATCGCCATTTTGAGTCCACTGCATCGGGCGCCCAATATGTCTCAAAAATTTGTATTCAATGGCCATAACGGCATCACTACAGTACATTTTGGTGGCCATCAGTGAGTCCACAGAGATGTTTTCTTGACGCAGGATCAAACGGCCACCAAACTGATTGCAGCCCGCATTTCCAGTGAGACGATTTTGTTCTAAATCAAAATTCAGGGTCGGTTGTGTTTCTGAAAGGGACATTTCTTCGATTGCGATCACGTGATAAAGACCCGACGGTGCTGGAATTTGGGATTCTTTAAGTGTTTTTGAGCCCCCGCAGCTTCCCATGAGCCCGATAACTATAAAAGCGCCAAACAACATGGTGTTTAGAGAATCAAGTCGAGTTGTAAAATGAAGTCCACGCATATTTTTAAAATTATTGAAGCATATTAACGGCCCTTTGTACCCCTTTGATCATTATATCAATTTCTTCTTTTGTATTGTAAAACGCAAAAGAAGCCCGTACCGTTCCTGGGATCCCATAAAAATCCATTACGGGTTGAGTGCAATGTTGTCCCGTGCGCACGGCAATACCCATTCGATCGAGTAAGGTGCCCACGTCGTAAGGGTGTAACTGACCAATATTGAATGAAACTACGGCTGTTTTGTGTGTGATATCACCGTAAATCTTAAGCCCTTCAATTTGCTTTAACCCCTGAGTCGCGTGCATTAAAAGTTCGTGTTCGTAGGCGGCAATTTCCTCAAGGCCAATCGTATTGAGGTATTCAATAGCGGCTCCAAAACCAATGCCACCGGCAATATTTGGCGTTCCCGCTTCAAATTTATGGGGTAACCCAGCATAAGTCGTCCCTTCAAAGTAGACTTCTTTGATCATTTCACCACCGCCTTGATAAGGGGGGAGTGCTTCGAGCAGCTCTTTTTTACCATAGAGCATACCCACGCCAGTTGGGCCGCACATTTTATGCGCCGAGGTTATATAATAATCCACATCTAGGGCCTGGACGTCTACCGAGATGTGGCTGCTGGCTTGGGCGCCATCCACCAGAACTTGGACCCCGTGACCACGGGCCATTTCGATAATGGTTTCAATGGGATTAATGGTTCCCAATGCATTTGAAACATGATTTACGACCACTAATTTGGTCTGCGGTCCGAGTAAACTCTTTAGCGTCTCGAGTTGAAGCTGTCCATTTTCGTCTATGGGCAGCACTTTCAATACGGCACCAGTAAGGGCGCAAGCCATTTGCCAAGGAACAATATTTGAATGGTGTTCTGCTTGACCTACGATGATTTCATCCTTTGGCTGGAGCCAACTGCGAAAACCATGGGCCACTAGATTGATACTATGCGTGGTGCCCGCAGTAAAAATAATTTCTTCGCGCAGACGGGCATTGAAAAAGGTTTTTACCAAATCGCGCGCACGCTCATAAGCATCGGTCGCCTCTTGAGAAAGCGCATGGACCCCGCGGTGAATATTGGCATTTTGATACGTGTAATAATGCACTAACGCATCAATGACCTGCTGAGGTTTTTGACTGGTGGCTGCATTGTCAAAATAAATCAAAGGCTTATTGTGCACTTGCCGGAGCAAGATGGGGAAATCGGCTCTTATTTTGTCAATTGCGAAGCCCATAGCGATTAAAGGTCAAAACCAATTTGCACATTCATTTTTAGTGCAACGAGTTTATTAATTCTCTTTTTGAGTTCAGGAATGCGCACACTTTCTAAGACATTATTGGCAAAAGCATACATCAAAAGGGCTTTAGCCTCTTTTTCAGCGATTCCGCGAGCACGCATATAGAACAAAGCGTCTTGATCGAGCTGGCCGATGGTACATCCATGAGAACATTTTACATCATCAGCAAAAATCTCAAGCTGAGGTTTGGCGTTAATGGTAGCCTTATCGCTGATTAAAATATTGTTGTTTTGCTGAAAAGCATCTAGCTTTTGTGCTTCTTTTTCAACATATATTTTTCCATTAAATACCCCAACCGCACGATCGTTAAATACCCCCTTATAGTCTTGGTGGCTCGTGCAGTTCGGTGCAATATGATGCACCAGTGTGTTATGGTCGACATGTTGGGTGTCCTCAATTAGGGTAATGCCATTCATTACCGATGACGCATGTTCTCCGTGCTGATAGAAATTCAAATTATTTCTTGTCAATTTACCACCAAAAGAAAAAGTGTGTACCGAGGCTATAGAGTCCCGCTCCTGCTTGATATAAGTGTTGTCAATTAACGAGGCTTCCTTTTGATCGTTTTGGATTTTATAATAATCCACATGAGCTCGCGCCCCAACGAAGATCTCGGTCACTGAATTCGTCAAAACGGCATTAGACGATAAGGATTGATGCCGCTCAATAATCTGGACATGCGCATTTTCTTCAACCACGATTAAGTTTCTTGGTTGTAACATTAAGTCTGTTTCGACCCCCGTGTAAAAGTTTATGATTTCAACGGGTTTTTCAACTTCTTTATGTTTTGGGATATACAAATAAGCACCTTCACGTGCAAAAGCCGTATTGAGGCTACTCATTCCGTCATTAGGGGCCACTTTGTTAAAGTAATTTTCAATGACGGGGAGGTACTTGTCTTTACTCAGCACTGCTGAAAGTAAACAGATGTCCACACCCTCATGAGTGGTTTGAGATAAAAAAGAGCTGTACTTCCCATCGACAAAAACAACTTTATAGGTGTCAATGTCGTGCAAAAAATACTTGCGCACGTCTTTAAGTTCTACGGCATTTTCCTGCTTTGGGAATATGCTGAGTTCGTTTTTTAAAAGACTATTCAGTGCGGTGTATTTCCAGGCTTCAGACTTTTTGGTTGGAAACCCTTTTTCTTCAAAAGATTTTATGGCCGTATTGCGAATATCGTAAATCGGTCCATGGCTGTCGATAAAATCGTCTACAGCCAAGAAGGAGGAAATAAACTTTTCTTTAAGTTCCATAAGTTTAATTGAGTTCTTCTTTAATCCAATCGTAACCTTTTGACTCTAGCTCTAGCGCTAGTTCTTTTGTGCCCGATTTCACGATTTTTCCATCCATAAGTACATGGACAAAATCAGGCACGATATAATCTAAAAGTCTCTGATAGTGGGTGATCAGAATTACCGCATTGTCTTTGCTGCGCAATTTATTGACGCCATTGGCCACAATTTTCAGTGCGTCAATATCCAGCCCAGAATCTGTTTCATCCAAAATGGCCAATTTTGGATCGAGCATGGCCATTTGAAAAATTTCGTTGCGTTTCTTTTCTCCACCAGAAAAGCCTTCGTTTAACGAACGCGACAAGAATTTTCGGTCGATATCTAAAAGCTCAGCAACTTCTTTGATTTTCTTGAGCATCTCCCCTGCGGGCATGTCCTCCAAGCCTTGGGCTTTTCGTGTCTGGTTGATGGCGGTTTTGATGAAATTGGTCACCGTAACTCCAGGAATTTCAACGGGATATTGAAAGGATAAAAACACCCCTTTGTGGGCGCGCTCCTCTGGCGCTAAGTCCGCAAGATCCTCTCCTTCAAATAAAATTTGGCCTTGAGAAACTTCAAAGTCTTCCTTGCCTGCAATAATTGAGGCGAAGGTGCTTTTTCCAGCACCATTTGGGCCCATAATCGCGTGAATTTCACCAGGGTTAACCTCGAGGTTAATGCCCTTGAGGATCTCTTTTTCCTCCACGCCAGCGTGGAGGTTTTTAATTGCTAACATCAGTCTTTTTTTGATCTTGAATTTTTATATCAACTTTCGCAGGTTGATCCCCTACGCTGACGATTTCTTTTATGGTGATGATTTGTTCCCATACTTCTTGGCCCTGATCAAGCGCTGGGTTTCGCGTAACGATACCACGCACCATTACCGGGACCATGTCATAGACGTCGTTTTTTACCTCGGCAACGCGATCACCTAATTCTTTTGCTATATCGTCCATCGCGACGGCATAAATAAACGAGGCTCCTTTTAATACAGCTCCTTCGGGAGAATAATAGTATTCACCCGCGATATTAGCGCCGACATTTTCAGTAACTGCACCTTCTTGCTTTACTTTTTTTGAAGTTTTATCTTGACAACTTGTGGCTAAAATGGCGGCGCAAAGGGCGATTCCTAGAGCGATTTTTGTATTCATGATTAAATGGTTTATGGTCTTTATTTATCCTACAGAGCCTTCAAGGCTTATTTCTAAAAGCTTTTGGGCTTCGACTGCAAATTCCATAGGCAGTTTATTGAGCACCTCCTTGCTAAAGCCATTGACAATTAGCGCTATGGCTTTTTCGGTGTCGATACCACGTTGGTTACAGTAGAAGATTTGATCCTCACCAATTTTACTGGTCGTGGCTTCGTGCTCAACCTGGGCTGTTTTGTTGTTCACCTCAATGTAAGGGAAGGTATGCGCCCCGCAGAGGTTACCCATGAGCAGTGAGTCACACTGTGAAAAATTACGGGCATTGGTTGCCCTTGGACTAATCTTGACCAATCCTCTATAGCTATTTTGGGATTTACCGGCAGAGATTCCTTTTGAAATGATCGTACTGCGGGTATTTTTGCCCAAATGAACCATTTTTGTTCCCGTATCGGCTTGTTGGTGATTGTTGGTTACTGCGATAGAGTAGAACTCTCCAATGGAGTGGTCTCCTTTTAAAATACAACTGGGGTACTTCCAGGTCACGGCGCTTCCTGTTTCCACCTGAGTCCAAGAAATTTTGGCCCCTGTTTCACAAATTCCACGCTTAGTAACAAAGTTATACACCCCCCCTTTACCGTTTTTATCCCCTGGAAACCAGTTTTGAACGGTAGAGTATTTAATTTCTGCACCATCTAAAGCAATCAACTCTACAACGGCGGCGTGTAATTGATTTTCATCACGTGTTGGCGCGGTACACCCTTCGAGATAACTCACATAACTGTCTTGGTCTGCGATGACCAAGGTGCGTTCAAACTGTCCTGTCCCGGCCTGATTGATTCTAAAGTACGTGGAAAGCTCCATGGGACAACGAACCCCTTTTGGGATATAACAAAATGAGCCATCACTAAATACCGCACTATTCAAGGCCGCATAGTAATTGTCTTTTTGGGGAACAACACTACCAATGTACTGTTTCACTAAATCTGGGTATTCTCTAATGGCCTCCGATATGGAACAAAAGATAATGCCTTTTTCGGCCAAGGTCTCCTTAAATGTCGTCGCTACTGAAACAGAGTCTATCACGATATCCACGGCAACCCCGGCGAGTTTTTTTTGTTCGTCAAGCGAAATCCCCAGTTTATTAAAGGTTTCGAGCAGTTCAGGATCGACTTCGTCAATACTGCTGTACTTCGCCTTTTTAGAAGGGGCTGAATAATAAGAAATATTCTGAAAGTCCGGCTTTTTGTAGGTGACATTGGCCCACTCGGGCTCGGTCATTTCTTCCCAAATTCTGTAGGCCTCTAGCCGCCACTGGGTCATCCATTCAGGCTCTTCCTTTTTTTGAGAAATGGCGCGAACGATGTCCTCATTGAGGCCAACCGGAAATGTATCGGATTCAATATCCGTATAGAACCCGTACTCGTATTCTTTGGTTTCGAGTTCTTTTTTTAAATCGTCTTCTGTGAATTTTCCCATAGTATTTTTTAGTCCTTACAGAGCGAAACTTTCACCGCAGCCACATGTTCTGCTGGCATTAGGATTGTTAAACACAAACCCTTTACCATTGAGTCCGCCACTGTACTCAAGGGTCGTTCCGACCAGATATAAAAAACTTTTTTTGTCCACAACAATGCGTACGCCATTGTCTTCAAAAATTTGATCTTGCTCTTGAGCTTTTTTGTCGAATTTTAAATCGTATGACAAGCCCGAGCATCCACCACTTTTTACCCCAACGCGTACATAGTCATGGGTTGGGTCAAAACCGTCGCTCGTCATGAGCCGGTCTATTTGTGATTTAGCGTGTTCACTGACTTTGATCATTAATATAGATTTATTCTAAATTACTGCAAATATAGCGCAAATCGATTGTATGGCCATAGATGAAAGAGAATTTAAAATTATCCTACTATAGAGGCTTTCGATCTTATTGAAGTCAATAAAACAGAGGGGTTAAACCAAAATATGCGTCATGACTTTAATCTGGTTGATACTCAGAATCTGTCGTAAATGATGGGTCCGAAAGACTCAACAAAAAGGCTTTGAGGTCGGACTTTTCCTCTGCGGTGAGTCTGACACCACCCTCGGAAACTTTTTTCAGTAAAGGAGAAACCGTTTCAGAATAGACCAGTCCTTCACTGTAGTGATCAATCACTTCATCAAGGGTATTGAAGCGGCCGTCGTGCATAAAGGGTGCGGTAAAGGCCAAATTTCTCAGTGATGGCGTTCTGAATAAGCCGTCATCTCGGGGGTCACCGGTTACCGCGCCAAGGCCACGATCGGAAAAGAAGGTGTCTAGTCCGTTATTGTGAAAGCGATTATCGGTCCAAAGGGGGTTCATGGGGTTCCCATGGCAATGAAAACAATCCCCCCGGGTTTCGTCTAGAAATACATTCATGCCGCGCTCTTCAGCGTCGGTTAAATCTTCTTGACCATTTAAGTAACGATCAAATTTAGAGTTACCGCTAATCATAGTGCGTATGAATTGTGCAATAGCTCTGGAAACCTTGACTGAATCAATAGCAGTACTGCCAAAGGCCGCATCAAAAAGTTCTGGGTAGGTTCCAGAATTCTGAAGAGCCGCTACGGCATTAGGCCAGGTGTTGGCCATTTCTATGGGGTTTGTGACCGGCTCAAAAATTTGGTCCTCCAAAGTTGCGGCACTGCCGTCCCAATTGAATGGGCCCCGTCGATTCCAAGCCAGGTTAAACAGGGGCATAGAGTTCCGGAATCCAATAGATCCATCAATCCCAACACTAAATTGGTTGGGATCAGAAAAACTGCCACTTTGTAAGTGACAACTCGCACAGGATTGGGTGTTATTGGCCGAAAGTATCGGGTCGTAAAACAAGGCTTTCCCTAAGGCAATACCCTCTACCGTTAGGGGATTATCCCTTGGGATTTCTGGGGGAAGTATAGAACTTTCAAAAAATGGAGGAATATCGAGCTCGGCAGGCGTCGCCATATACTGTGATCCATCATCACTCATACACGCGGCAGCCACCAAGATCAATATTCCGTAAACCCCATTTTTAAGCATTATTCATTTATTTTTTGAGGCGCATGTAATTAATTTCCTCTACTAAATACGCCATTAGCACCGTTTTCACTCATCAGGATTTGAGCGTTGAAATTAGGCATGAGCATGCTGTAGAGCTCATATAAATTCCAAGTATGGGGGTTTTCAAACCACTCGGCAACATTCATTTGCACTTCGATATCAGTTCCTTCTTCAATCACGACATCGCCCAAATCTACGGTAAAGGATGTGTCTTGGAGCGTGATGGGATTGGTGCTGTTATCGTTTGCACGAATAGCGTGGTAAGCGAATCCAACTTCCTCCTCAGGAACAGATTGGGTATCGAGGTATTTACCCTCGAGTTTCATGTAATGGTAACCACCACCCAACATCATGGGCACAATCCAAACGCCACCATCGGCTGAGTTGAGATCGGGATAGTTTCCTGCGTTATCTTCATCGTCAAATCCAAAAGTAAAGGATACATTGTAGGTTCCTTCTTCGATCACAACGTCGGGCGTAAAACTTAAATTCACGCCTTCTCGGGCATCGACCAAATTATAATCTCCCGCACTAAAACTAGTGCCTTGGGCATCGGTAAACGTAATGTCGGAGATGAGATACACGAGTTTCGACAAGGTCAATGATTCGCCTCGTTCATTGATATAGGTCGTTGTTTCATAATCAGCATTTTCGATAGGAACACCATCCCAGTTATGCGTAAAACTGAAGGTCGGACTGACCTCTGCCAGGGGGGTGTCGTCATTGTCTTTACACCCTGAAAATAAAAATGAAGTTACTAGAAAAGTAAAGGCGATTTTTGATGCGATTTTATTCATGGCTTGGTTTAAAAAATATTAGGTTAATCGTTATGGTAAGATGGGTCAATGAAAGATTGTTATTTACTAGTTTAATATCTAGTCAATTTTATAAATCAAAATGTCTTTGTATCCAAGGTTTTGAATAATATTCCCGTCGCTACTTTCAGTATTACCCACCACGAGTAACGCCCCGTCTACACCCTGTGCAGCGGCTTCTGAAAAATCTAAGGAAGAGCCGCCAATCGATACCTCAAAAATGATGGCCCCTTGAGCATCGACCACAACAGTCCAGGCGTCGTTTTCACCATTATTTGTCGCTACATCGACATCATTGCTTCGCGATGACCCAGTGACACAATATAGATTGTCATTCATGGGTAAAAGATCTTTGGCCGAATCAAACATACTGCCGCCCAAACTTTTTTCCCAAACTAAATTACCCTGCGGGTCTATTTCAATAAGCCAAACATCAGCATTGCCGTAGTTAGTGCTGACGTCTTGATCATTGCTGCGGGCATCTCCGACGATCAGAAAATTTCCGTCGAGCGTTGTGGCTATATCGTAAGCAATATCTATTTCACTTCCACCGAATGACCTGGTCCATGCCAAATCACCTTGAGCGCTTAGTTTTACAGCCCAATAATCATAACTGCCTCTACTGTCGGTAATGTCAAAGTCATCACTTTCTGAAGCGCCAATAAGTACGAAGCCGCCATCATTGGTTTGCATGACATTATAGCTGCGATCATTATTGCTTCCGCCAAAGTAGCGCTTCCAAAAGAATTGCCCATCTGCGTCGAGTTTGATCCCCCAGTATTCGCCAACGCCATGAAGTGTTCCTGCATTTTCTCTGTCGTCATTCCCTTGGCCGCCACTGGCTGAAACATCAAAGAACCCAGTCACCATAAGGTCACCTTCTCTAGTTTCAATAATATTTTGGGCTTGATCACTCCCCGGGTAGCCAAAATTTTGACACCAAATTTCGTTGCCCTGCGCGTCAACCTTTAGTATGTAGTAGTCGTGAAAACCACCGTTACTTCCCGTAAAACAGTTATCGCTTCTGCTGTAACCGACAAGCACATATCCGCCATCACTGGTTTTCGTAATTCCTGTAGCTAATTCATCATCGTCACCACCATAAACCTTAGTCCAATCTACACCACCATCTGGGCGCACGCGCATTAAAAAATAGTCGGCATCTGTGGTTGATTTTAAGCCGGTAAAGTGCCCGTCATTGCTATAGGTAGAGCCAACGACCATAAAGGCACCATCGTCTGTGCTTATCACTCCTGTGGCTTGGTCAATCCCACTGCCGCCAAAGCTTTCAACCCAGGCTAGGGTCCCGTTGAATTCTGCAGGAGGATTAGTAATAATGGGTGTTTCGTCGTCTGATTTACAGCCTATCACCACCCCTCCCAGGATTAGATATGAGAAAATTGATGAGGTTAGAAACCGTTTCATAAGTGGGACAAATTTGGGTAAAAAGTTATTCTGCCACGAGCTTTAGCGTTTGCAGGTTATTGATCGTGATCATATAGACCCCTGAATTCAAATGACTGATATCTAGATTAAATTCTTGCTGATCAAAACCATTTAAAGAGAGCACTTCCTGCCCTAAAAGATTATGCACTACGATTGAATTTATCGGGGTGCTGGCACTGCGCAATACAACAAAGTCATTTGCGGGGTTCGGGCTCATGGTAAATGCTTGAATGTCCTGATCTTCCAAACCAAAATTTTCTGATTTTACCAAAGTGAATCCTCCTTCTCCCGAAATCACGATATTCCCACTCGCGAAATAGGGATAAACATTCCAAGTCCCGTTAAAGTTTACATTGTCGTTTGCTGGGAAGGTATCAAAATAGCCTATCTCTGTCATTTGCTGGTTGGCAATATTGGAAATATCGATAACACGCATACCGCCACTATAGTTCGCTAGGTAATAGCGATCTCCTTTTACATAACCATTGTGATCAATTGAGGCGATATTGCCAAAATATTGAAAGAAATAAAACGGATTGTCTAAGTCCGCAACATTGGCGACAATGGTACGGGTATTGAATCCAAAAGCATTTTCATCGAGCTCGTCTCCGATGAGCAAAAAGCTTCTGTCTTCGGTTAGCCAACTTTGGTGCGTGTAATCTACACTGCCATAGTTTATTGTAGAAATAAGCTGTGGATTATTCTTATTGGTAACGTTCACGATAACCACTTGATTTTCGTTGCTCCCTACATAGATTTCCTGTCCTTGATAATCGGCATCGGGGCCGTCGTAAATAATGACTTGAGCATCGTGGGTGTATCCACTATCAGAATAACCCCCAGCAGGGGTTGGGTTCAATGGGTTAGCGATATTAATAAAATGTGGTCCCCCATTAAAGGTGCCTGTTCCTACGGCATAGGCAAAGCCCGTTTCTTCATTGATTACGATATTGTGGGCGCTGCCAAAGGCATTGTAATGCGCATCTTCTGTAAACGTCTCAGGCGGGTTAGCCACGTTGCGAAGGCGGGTCAAATCAAAGACTTGCATCCCGTGTCCCCCAGCTTCACTGACGATAAAGGCATAATTGTTATACACTTTGATGTCTCTCCAGATACTTGGAGAAGTATGGGTGGCTAGTTTTCCTAAGTAAATCGCGTTAACGGGGTCTGAAATATCAATAAATGCCGTTCCATTATCGAGACCGACTAAGGCATATTCTTTGCCATTAGTGGGATCGGTCCAGCCCCATGAATCATTCCCGTCCCCAGCGGACATTTGGGATAAATAGAGTTTAGATTGCATAAAGTAACCCTCACATGGGAAGCCAAATGAACTTCCACCTTCACAAGGAAATTGCGCCATCATGGTCGCTGAAGTGAGCAGGGCGATAATAAAACTGAATTTTTTCATACCGTTGTTTTTGGTCGTGTGTTGTGTTTTAGCGAACGATTAATTTTTTAGTCACTGCATTATTGATGGTGACAAAGTAAATTCCTGCCTGAAGTCCAGCGACATTAAAATCAGCACCTTCAGTGGTAATTGAAAACCCTTGGTCGATGGTTTTTCCCGTAATGGAATATAATTGAATTTGATCAATAGTGCCATTGGTTGAACTTAGGCGAACAAAATCACTGGCTGGATTTGGGCTCATACTCAATCCTTGAGCGAAATAGTCATTGACCCCTAATTCTTCAACAGTTAAAGCAAAACTACAGCTGTTTGTATTTCCTGAAGGATCTGTGGCCTCAAAAACGATGGTATACGACCCCAAAGACAGCTGTGCTCCAGCTGGTGGCGTTTGCGTAAGACTTACGACATCACAATTATCTGCGGCCACGACACCCCCTGCGGAAATATAGTTTGGCATGGTGAAAAAACTAGATCCAGGTTCGGGATTATCAGTCATATCTCCAGGACAACTGATTGTCGGAGGGCTGTTGTCAACGACAATAACTTCAGTGGTACACGTACTGGAGTTTCCAGCAACATCAGACACGGTAAGGGTAACGGTTATCGGAGCGCCAACATCCGCACAGCTAAAAATATTTGGGCTTACCGTAGTTGAATAAAAACCACTATTGTCACTGGAACCACCGTCTACATTGCTTCCAGTAATGGTGACATTTCCAGCGGTATCTAGAGTTGCTGTATATGGAGCACACACAGCGACAGGTGGTGTCGTGTCTGTACCGCTAACCGACGCACGAACCATAAAGAATCCGTTGTCTATATCATTGATATTAATGTTTCCGCTGCTGAAAAACGGATATACATTCCATACACCACTGAAACTCGTATTGTTATTGCTCGGAAAGCTATCAAAGTACCCAGACTCATTGAGACTCCCGGGGGTTGCAATCCCACTTATATCGATCACACGCATTCCGGCTGTGTAACTTGATAAATAATATTTATTGCCCACGACATAACCGTTGTGATCAATAGCCGCAGTGGTTCCAAAATACTCGTCGTGAAAAACGGGATTGTCCAGATCAGAATAATCTGCGATGATCGAGCGCGTGTTAAATCCGAAACTACTCTCGTCTAATTCATCCCCAATAATAAAATATCGTTGGTCTGTCGTTAACCAACCTTGGTGGGTATAATCCACATTACTGTAGTTAAAATCAGAAATAAATACAGGATTCGCTTTGTCTGTTACATCGACAATTACTGCCCGATCTTCATTATTCCCGAAATACAATTCTTGGCCTTGATAATCCGAGTCTGGGCCATTGTATATGACCACTTGAGCATCATGGGTGTAACCACTTCCCGAATAGCCACCTTCGTCCACTGGATTTAAAGGATCCTGAATATTAATAAAATGTGCCCCACCACTATAAGTGTTCGCGCCAACAGCATAGGCATAACCTGTTGCCTCATTGATCACGATATTGTGTGCACTCCCAAAGTTGTCAAAATGGGCGTCTTCTGTAAAGGTTGCAGGCGGGTTGCTCACGTTTCGTAAACGTGTTAGGTCAAAGACTTGCATCCCATGGCCACTCGCTTCACTCACCACGAAAGCATGATTGTTATACACTTTAATGTCGCGCCACGTACTGGATTGAGTATGCGTGGGTAATTTTCCCAGATAAATTGGATTTACTGGATCACTGGTGTCGACAAATGCCGTTCCATTGTTCAGGCCGACCAAAGAGTATTCCTTTCCGGTTTGTGGGTCTGTCCAACCCCAAGAGTCATTGGCTGAACCCGCATTAAAGGTAGAAAGCGGGATATGAGATAAGAGGTCATAGCCATCGCAGGGGTATCCTCCTGCCATTCCTGCGGAACACGGTTGGGCGATAACCACATAAGACATTAAAATAAACGTAAGGGTTGTGTAGAGACGCATTGTAAAAGTTTGAGTTAAGTAAGACTAATTTGCGGGTAAAACTAACGAAATAATGTTAACTATTGTGTTAATGCGTTATGATAAATGTCAGTTACTGCCTGTGGCTTAGAGGCATTAAACATCCTATTGATTACCTTTGTCCCTTAAACCATACCTATGTTTGGCCCTAAAGAAGAATCCCGCACGCCATTGTCTGCAATCGGAGAGTTTCCCTTAATTGAGCATCTTACGGCGTCTTTTAAAACACATCACAAAACCACTGTTCTCGGTGTTGGAGACGACGCCGCACTGATTAAAACCGCAGCGGGACATCAGCAGGTGGTGACCACTGACTTGCTCATTGAAAACATCCATTTTGATTTGGCCTACATGCCCTTAAAGCATTTGGGATACAAGGCAGTAGCGGTTAATTTAAGTGATCTGTGCGCGATGAATGCCGCGCCAAGACAAATCACGGTTTCCATTGCCGTTTCGAATCGTTTCCCATTAGAGGCTTTGGAAGATTTGTACTCCGGTATTGCGATGGCCTGTAATGTTTATAAAGTGGATTTAATCGGCGGAGACACCACCTCCTCGACAACGGGACTCATTATTAGTGTCACGGCGATCGGGGTTGTAAAACCGTCGAACGTCGTTAAAAGAAGTGGCGCCAAAGAAAACGATTTGCTCGTTGTTTCTGGAGATCTTGGGGCGGCATATCTGGGCCTACAGGTCCTTGAGCGCGAAAAGCAGGTTTTTCAAGTTAATCCAAACAATCAACCAGATCTTACCCCCTACACTTATCTCGTAGAGCGTCAGCTCAAACCCGAAGCGAGAATAGATGTCATTGGATTGTTGAACGATCTAGGCATTCAGCCCACATCAATGATCGATGTTAGTGACGGCCTGTCTTCAGAAACAATTCATCTAACCAAAGCCTCTAAATTAGGCGCTGTAATTTATGAGGAACATATTCCCTTAGATCCGCAAGTTATTAGCACTTGTGAAGAATTTAATATGGACAGTACGACCATAGCGCTCAATGGCGGAGAAGATTATGAATTGCTTTTTACCCTAGCTCAGAACGATTACCCTGCCCTTAAAGGAAATCCTAATTTCACGGTGATCGGTCATATGACCCATGAGCGAGAAGGGGTACACTTAATGACTCGAGCACAAACGAAGATTCCCTTAATTGCTCGCGGATGGGATCCGCTCGCTTCCCAAGATAGTCAAGATTAGTTCCGGGGCCTCTAACCAACCCATATGACTGCCTGAATAAGTGTGCAGTTTGGCCCCTGTGTTTAAGGCCATATCTTGGCTGAGGGCTCTAGGAAATAACGGATCTTGATCGCCGGCGACAAGGTGTTTATGGCCCAAAAAATTCTTTAATGTTTGTCGATGATCCACGCGAGTGCTCATCGCCCGAATACTTTGCGTAAGGGTTAATTTTGGCACTTTCAGGGCCCGCGTAGTGAGTTGTGCGATTTCGTCGAAGTACAGGGTCAATTGCTCTTGTAAAAACAAGCCTTTTATGGCCATTTTAACATAGGCGTCTTTATGGCGCTGAATGAGCGATATACTGCGTTTGCGCTCAATCAGGCGTTCAGGGTTATCGCGATAAACACTGCCGTTTATCGCCACAAAAGCTCGAGGTTGAATTTTGGCCAATTCCAGCCAGGCGAGTCCGATATACACACCCATCGAATGGCCGACGATACTAAAGGAATTAAGGGACAGTTTTTCTCGGAGGTGTTCAAGGGCATGACTTATTTCAGCCAATTGATCCGGAAATAATGAGTCTGTATTGGTTCCGTATCCGGGTAAATCAATTTGAATGCAGGTGTAATTCAGGCTAAGCGGACCAATCAACGCATCCCAAATCTCTGCGTCTTCTAAAAACCCATGCAAAAAAAATAAGGCCGGTCCTTGTCCGTTGATCTGATAGCGTAACACAATTAAACTCTGGCTTAACGCAATCTAAGAATTCATTAAGCTTTCAATTTCATCGGCGTCTATCGGAATGTCGGCCATAAGATTAATCGGGTCGCCCTGTGGTTGAACCACGACGTCATCTTCAAGGCGAATACCAAAACCTTCATCGGGCAGATAAATTCCGGGCTCTACGGTAAAGACCATATTTTCGGTGATGGGCTCAAAGAGTAACCCATAGTCATGCGTATCCAGACCCATATGGTGGCTGGTCCCATGCATAAAGTATTTTTTGTAGGCCGGTTGCTCTGGATTTTCGTTTTGGACGTCTGCTTTATCCAAAAGACCTAAATCCAAAAGAGCACTGGTCATGAGTTTACCGACCTCCACGTGATACGCCTTCCAATAGGCTCCGGGCACGAGCAGTTTGGTGGCCTCATCCTTGACTTTTAAGACGGCATTGTAGACCTCTTTTTGACGCTTTGTAAAGCGACCATTAACCGGAATGGTTCGGGTCATATCGCTGCTGTAGTTCGCGTATTCAGCGCCTACATCGAGCAGCAGTAAGTCCCCGTCCTGACACTGTTTGTTGTTCTCTATGTAGTGCAGGACATTATTGTTTGATCCACTGGCGATAATGGGGGTATAAGCAAAGCCCTTGGAGCGATTTCTGATAAACTCATGAATGAATTCTGCCTCAATTTCGTATTCCCAAACACCGGGTTTTAGCAGGCCCAATACACGGCGAAATCCTTTGTTCGTAATCCCGCAAGCGTGCTTTATGAGTTCTATTTCAATGGGGTCTTTTACTCCGCGCAGCCTTTGTAAAATCGGGTTGCTTTTGGCCCAGCTGTGCGCGGGGAACTTCTTTTTGGTTTGCTCAATGAATCGATCTTCTCTGGTTTGTGTCTGTACCGACTGACGATAGTGCTCATTGGTATTGAAATAAATCGTATTGGCCTGTGTCATGAGTTGAAAAAAGACCCGGTCAAAGGCGTCCAACCAATAGACGGTTTTTATTCCGCTTGTACCATAGGCCGCTTCTTTGGTCAATTTAGCCCCTTCCCAAACAGCAATATGATCGTTGGTTTCACGCAAGAAGAGGATCTCGCGATGTTCCGGTTCTACGGCGTCTGGAAATAGCAACAAGAGGCTTTCTTCTTGATCGACTCCACTGAGGTAAAATAGGTCCCTGTGTTGCTCAAAAGGCAAAAGCGTATCGGCACTCACCGGATATTGATCATTGCTGTTAAATACCGCAATACTTTTAGGCGCCATTTGGGCCATAAAATTTTTGCGATTCGTTTCAAAAAGGCTTTTGTCTATTGGATGATATTTCATGAGTCGACTTTGTTTGAAACCTCAAAAATAGATAAAATACTGCCTTTATCGTCTGATGTCCATCAGAAATTAACGCCGAGAATGGGCCTTAGAAGGTCATTTTTAATTAGATTAGCAACACTGAAAAATTTATTTCCATGAAACAATTTTCCCTTCTTTTTTGTGCGTTTCTTATGCTAAACACAATTTTAGCGCAAACGCCTGCCACTTCTGCTCAAGACATTCAAGCAGCGCTAATTCAAAAGCAGACGCTAAAAGCGCAGTCCTCAGTAAAGAATTTGGCCTGGCGTAATGTGGGCCCCACAATCATGAGCGGTCGTGTCGTGGATTTAGCGGTAAATCCCGATGACCCAACAGAATTCTATTTGGCTTATGCCAGTGGCGGCGTCTGGTATACTAAAAATAACGGGACCAGTTTTGATCCGGTATTGGACAATAGCATGACTCAAAATGTTGGGGCTTTGGCCGTGGATTGGAACAATAAGATCATTTGGGTCGGGACTGGTGAGGTCAATGCATCAAGGTCATCTTATGCGGGAATTGGACTGCTCAAATCAAAGGATCACGGTAAGACCTGGCAATCGATGGGATTAGTTGACGGCCATCACATCAGTAGAATCCTTTTGGATCCTAAAAATCAAGACCATGTCATTGTGGGGGTTACCGGACATCTTTACTCGGAAAACCCGATGCGGGGTGTTTACAAATCAACAGACGGTGGGATGTCCTGGAAACAAACCCTGTTCGTGGGTTCAGATACTGGTGTCATAGAAATGGCTTCTGAGCCCGGAGCGCCTTCGGTAATTTATGCGGCAACTTGGCAAAAAGACCGAAAGGCTTGGCACTTTGAGGGCAGTGGCTCAAAAAGTGGGATTTACAAAAGCACTGATTCCGGAGACACATGGCAATTAGTCACCACAGCGGAGAGTGGATTCCCTACGGGTCAGGGCGTCGGTCGCATTGGTCTTGCCGTTTATGATGAAAATACAGTGTATGCCATTGTCGATAATCAAGATCATAGACCGTCCTCAGCAGCGGAGCGCCAGGGCCTGGACGCTTCTGATTTTGAACAGATGAGTACTTCTGATTTTGCCAAATTATCCGATCAAGAACTCGAATCTTTTTTGCGCAATAATGCATTTCAAGAGGATTACACAGCGACCTCGGTAAAAACTATGGTGGCCAAGGGTCAAATTACACCCCCGGCGTTAAAGGATTATTTATTCGATTCAAATGCTCAATTATTCGACACTCCGGTTATTGGCGCAGAAGTATATCGAAGTAATGATGGTGGAAAAACTTGGGCAAAAACCCACACGGGCTATTTGGATAATCTGTATTATTCTTATGGCTATTATTTTGGAAAAATCCATGTGCGTCCTCAGGATGCCAATACAATTTATATCTACGGCGTGCCCCTTTTGCGTTCGGACGATGGAGGCCAGAGCTTTGTCAGTTTGGATGCGCCTAATATGCATGGGGATCACCACGCTTTGTGGATTAATCCAAATCGACCGGACCATTTGATCAACGGTAATGACGGGGGATTAAACATTAGCTATGACAATGGAGCGCATTGGATCAAGTGCAATACGCCCGCGGTGGGTCAGTTCTACGCCGTGGCCGTGGACCATCAGGCCCCGTACAATGTTTACGGTGGGCTTCAAGATAATGGCGTTTGGAAAGGTTCAAGTAAAACGGTAGAGAGTGTTCGATGGCATCAATCAGGACAATATCCCTATACCATGATTATGGGTGGGGATGGCATGCAAGTCGCCATTGACCAGCGCGATCACAATGTCGTTTTTACAGGGTATCAATTCGGTAATTACTACCGTTTGAATTTGGCTACGGATAAGCAGACCTATATTCAGCCCAAACACAGTCTGGGCGAGCGTCCTTATCGCTTTAATTGGCAAACACCAATTCTTTTGAGCAGTCACAATCAAGACATCTTATACTTAGGGAGTCAAAAATTACACCGTAGCTTTAATCAGGGCGATACCTGGACGGCGATCTCGGGCGATTTGACCAAGGGGCCCAAACAAGGTAATGTTTCCTATGGCACACTTACCACCATTAGTGAATCCCCTTTTGATTTTAATACGCTCGTTGTAGGAAGTGATGATGGTCTGGTGTCTTTAACCCGTGATTCGGGAGTCACGTGGAAGTCAATCAGCGCGGAATTGCCAAAAGATTTGTGGGTGACTCGTGTGGTTGCTTCGGCCCATGAAGCCTCGAGAATCTATGCCACCCTGAACGGATACCGATGGGATGATTTCACCCCATATGTCTATGTCAGTGAGGATTATGGTCAGTCGTGGCGGTCATTGAGTGACGGACTGCCTTTAGGCGCAGTAAACGTAATTCGAGAAGACCCCACCCATGCCGACTTATTGTATTTAGGAACGGATGATGGTATTTATGTCAGTATGGACCGCGGGGATAGCTGGGGGCTTTTTGATGGCGGATTGCCCAAAGTCGCCTGCCATGACTTGGTCGTGCAAGAAACCGCTTCAGAGCTCGTTGCCGGGACTCATGGCCGTTCAATATATATCGCAGATCTAAACCCGATTCAGCAATATGTCGCCCAAGGCGCTCAGGGACTTTTTGTTCTGACGCCAAAGTCCGTGCGATTTTCAAATCGCTGGGGGAAGTCCTACAGCGATTGGTCAGCACCAAGAATGCCGGATTTTTCACTTGAATTTTTTAGCCCAAAACAGGGCCAGGCGACCATCAGCTTAAAAGGTTCTGGCAAACAAGCCATTTGGGAGAAGTCAGTGCAGGTCGCTCAAGGATACAATCATTGGCCGTATGATTTGACCCTAAATCCAGATCAATTAAAGGCCTTTAAAAAGGCGACGGGTCAAGTGGTTGCATATAAAGAGGGGGCGCCCCTATTTCTGCCCAAAGGCACGTACACTTTAGAGGTCAGTGCGGGCGGGCAAATCCGTTCGGTGCTCCTGAATATTGAGTAAATAAATCATTTCGAAATACATTCCAGTGAAAGGAGATGATCGCTATTGTGGTTGGGCGAAAACCTCCATCAAAGTTTGTTAATGATTGCTTTGGGTATTACTTTTGCTGGACTAAATGAAAAAGAAGATATGAGCCTACTTTCCTCTTCAGTAACCCGCAAATTTGCCATGGCCTTATCAGGGCTGTTTTTGGTGGTTTTTCTCACCCAGCATTTTGTCATCAACATTACTTCTGTTTTGGCACCTGAGGTATTTAATCAGTGGTCTCATTTTATGGGAACCAATGGTTTGGTTCAAGGGGTTTTACAACCGATTTTAATTTTTGGTGTTGTGTTTCACTTCATCATGGGATTTGTATTAGAAATCCAAAACCGCCGTGCGCGTTCCGTGCGCTATGTGCAGTATAAGGGCGGTGCTTCTGCCAGTTGGGCCTCTCGAAATATGATTATTTCTGGCGCAGTCGTCTTGGCATTTTTAGGACTCCATTTTTACGATTTCTGGTGGCCAGAAATAATGCACAAATATATTGAGTCGCACCCAGAAGACCCAACTCGTTATTATTTAGAAACAGTGCATAAATTCGAAAACCCAGTGCGCGTTGGGCTTTATGCGACGGCATTTGTTTTGCTTGCCTTGCATTTATGGCATGGCTTTGCGTCTTCGTTCCAAAGTGTAGGGTTCGACAATAAATACGCTAAGGGACTCAAAGGATTCACGAAATTTTTTGCGGTATTTATCCCGCTAGGCTTTTTATTTATTGCCCTTTATCATCATTTAAATCCAATCGCACACTAAACGCCTGATACATGTCATTAGACTCAAAAATCCCTCAGGGACCGATAGCAGAAAAGTGGACCAAACACAAGACATCGATCGATTTGGTCAACCCCGCAAATAAGAGAAATCTTGATGTCATCGTTGTGGGAACAGGGCTTGCAGGAGGAAGCGCAGCGGCTTCTTTGGCAGAGCTCGGATACAATGTGAAAACGTTTTGCTATCAAGATTCACCGCGGCGCGCGCACTCAATAGCCGCTCAAGGGGGAATCAATGCTGCAAAAAACTACCAAGGAGATGGGGATTCTACCTATCGATTGTTTTATGATACCATAAAAGGAGGAGATTATCGTTCCAGAGAGGCCAATGTGCACCGTTTGGCTGAGGTCTCAGGAAATATTATTGATCAATGTGTTGCTCAAGGTGTTCCCTTTGCTCGCGAATACGGAGGACTCCTTGATAACCGTTCTTTTGGAGGGGTACTCGTGTCGCGTACCTTTTATGCTAAAGGGCAAACCGGACAACAACTTCTTTTGGGCGCTTACTCGGCCATGAACCGTCAAATCAATCGTGGTAAAATTAAGCCCTATAACCGTCATGAAATGCTCGATTTGGTCATCATAGACGGTAAGGCAAGAGGAATAATAGCCCGTAATTTAGTCACCGGAGAATTAGAGCGGCACTCGGCCCACGCTGTGGTTATTGCCTCTGGGGGTTACGGAAATGTCTTTTTCTTATCGACTAACGCCATGGGCAGTAATGTGACTGCATCCTGGAAGATTCATAAAAAAGGCGCGCATTTTGCCAACCCGTGCTACACGCAAATTCACCCGACCTGTATTCCCGTTTCTGGAGATCATCAATCTAAACTGACTTTGATGTCTGAGTCTTTGAGAAATGATGGTAGAATTTGGGTTCCGGCCAAGTTGGAGGACGCTCAAGCGATTCGAGAAGGACGTTTAAAGCCCACTCAGATTAAAGAGGAAGATCGCGACTATTTCTTAGAGCGCCGTTATCCATCTTTTGGTAACCTTGTCCCGCGTGATGTAGCCTCTCGTGCTGCCAAAGAACGATGCGATGCGGGATATGGCGTCAATAAAACTGGTGAAGCGGTCTATCTAGATTTTGGAGCGGCCATTATGCGCTACGGAAAAGAACAGGCAGTTATCCACCATTTATACGAGGCTTCAGAGGATAAAATTCGCGAATTAGGCGAGGCCGTGGTCGAAGCCAAATACGGAAACCTATTCCAGATGTACGAAAAGATCGTCGATCAAAACCCATACAAAACACCGATGATGATTTATCCTGCGGTGCATTATACTATGGGGGGTGTTTGGGTGGATTATAATTTGATGACGACTATTCCAGGGTGCTACGCTGCTGGAGAGGCAAACTTTAGTGATCACGGGGCAAACCGACTTGGAGCAAGTGCCTTGATGCAAGGTTTGGCCGACGGCTATTTCGTATTGCCCTACACCATCGGAGATTATCTGTCTGACGATATTCTTACCGGAAAAATCTCAACAGACGCTCCAGAATTTGAAGCGGCCGAAAAACAAGTCCAAGCCACCATCGATAAGTTACTCTCGAGCAAAGGCGAGAAGCCCGTGGATTATTTCCACAAACGATTGGGTAAAATCATGTGGAATAAGTGCGGTATGTCCCGTAACGAAAAAGAACTTAAAGAAGCTATCGCTGAAATTAAAGCACTTCGCGAGCAGTTTTGGAGTGAAGTGCGCGTGCCAGGTGCTGCAAATGAACTCAACCAAGAGCTGGAAAAGGCGATGCGCGTTGCGGATTTCTTAGAGTTAGGAGAGTTGTTCGCCAAAGATGCCCTTCACCGCAATGAATCCTGCGGAGGCCACTTTAGAGAGGAATATCAAACCCCTGAAGGAGAGGCCTTGCGTGATGATAAAAACTTCATGTATGTAGCGGCCTGGGAGTACAAAGGTGAGCCGGCCGATGCCGTACTTCATAAAGAGCCATTGGCGTACGAAAATATTCAAGTAAAAACACGATCATACAAATAGACTATGAAGCTTACACTGAAAATTTGGAGACAAAAGAATGCCCAGGATAAAGGTCGCATGGTCACTTATCCAATTGAGGGTATTGATGGGGATATGTCCTTTTTGGAGATGCTCGATGTTTTGAACAATGATCTTATCTCTCGTGGAGATGAACCCGTAGTCTTTGATCACGATTGTCGCGAGGGAATTTGCGGATCTTGTTCTTTGCAAATTAATGGAGAGCCCCATGGTCCTGATCGAATGATTACAACGTGTCAATTGCACATGCGGAAGTTTAATGATGGGGACACGATCGTTATCGAGCCTTTCCGCGCCAAAGCGTTTCCCGTAATTAAAGATCTTATGGTCGACCGAAGTGCTTTTGATCGTATTCAACAAGCCGGTGGATTTATTTCGGTTAATACTTCTGGAAATACCATAGACGCCAATGCGATTCCCATTCCAAAACCCGATGCGGACGGTGCATTTAATGCGGCGGCATGTATTGGATGTGGTGCTTGTGTTGCGGCCTGTAAAAACGCGAGTGCGATGCTGTTTACTTCGGCTAAGGTCAGCCAGTATGCCTTGTTGCCACAGGGTCGTGTTGAGGCAACTCAGCGCGTCTTAAATATGGTGGAACAAATGGATAAAGAAGGGTTTGGAAACTGCACCAATACCGGCGCTTGTGAAATAGAGTGTCCAAAAGGAATCTCTTTAGAAAATATCGCTCGATTGAACCGCGAGTTGCTCAGCGCGCAGCTAAAGGGTTAAATAGGCAGTTAAAGGGGTAAATTGACGGATCGTTTAAGCCCGGGGTTAAGCCTAATCGAGGGGTGGTCAGAAGGATCTAATTGGGTTTGGTCTGATCCAAAAATCCAAAACGGCTACTCTTGATCTAACTGATTTAAATCGTACTGCTCGTTCAAACTCCAGTTTGCGCGAATGTCTAACAGCCCAGGGAGGTAATGCACGGCTTCGGGCTGTATTTTTTTGTCGTAATCTCCGGTATCCCAAAGCGCATTTTCATTGCAGTCTAAAGTGATGCGTACCCGGTATTTGTCAGGATCGATATAATCAAAATAAACACTTGCCCCATCGGCTTCTTGGCGCCAAGCCTCAGCGACAGGATTTTGTTTGGTGTCCACGAGTTCAATCAAAATGGGACAATTCGTTTGACCGCTAAAGTTAAGCTTGATGGTTCCGTAATCCGAAAGGGGTTTGGTCTTAAAGGTATAGGATAAGGTATCGTGCGTTTGGGCGAAAAAGTCCTGAAAGGCCTCAGGGAATAGATCAACTTGGTAGCGATTATCGTCCTTAATTTCAATGGCCAAAGTCACTGTATTGCGCAAGCTATCGAGTCGAGTTTCCACGGGAATGATCGTTGAATCCTTGTCAATTATTTGAATCTTTTCCGGGTCAATTTGCCAAATCGGCGTGTTTGCAGAAAAACGAATGCTGTCTTTTGGAGAAAACACGCCCCGCGTGATGGGATTTACTTTGAGGGAGTCCTGGTAAAGGTCTTTGAGTCTTATGGCTAAACTATCCCGGCCAAAGTCCGTTTCTGCGGCAAACCAAAGCGTATCTTGAGCGTCAAGATCAAACGCGGGGGTAAACCAAAAGTTCAAGGAATCAATTTTTTGCGCTTCCGTCCACGTGTAACGAAAATCAGAAGCCGTGCTAAATAAAGGCGTAACTCTGCGGTTTTTACGCTGGCCATTATAGCCAAAAACGATGCGATTTTTTCCTGCATGGGCTCCTCGAGTCCAGGCAAACTCGGGTTCCTGTGAAAACAAGTACAAAGGCCTTATACTGTCCCCGGGTAAGTTAATGGGCTCAAGTTTAAAGGCAATTTGATCGGTTTGCGTTTGAAAGGTGTAATTCTTTTGTTCTTCCTTAAGGGCGAGGACATAATATTGTCCTTCTTTTAAATTAGTTAAGGAGAACGCCCCATCAGAACTGCGTGCAGTGGCCACATAACGGGGCTTAATACTGTAAATAGTGCTGTCGGTCATTTGTTCTGCCGGATAGAGCATGACGGTTACCGGGCCATCAAGCTCAGGCTTATTGGCAGAGCGGACCTGACCGCTCAAACTCAAACTATCTAAATACGTTCCAGTAGAAAAAACGTATTTAAATTGAGGCAGTACGTTTTCTTCATTGTTGTCTACGATACTGTTGCCAAAATGCAAAACATAGGTGGTCTCTTCTTGAAGCGTGTCAATAAAGGTGATTTTAAGTGTTTTCGAAGAGGTTTGTGGGCTCAAGATTGGATCGTAGTTCAGGGGCGGGGACACCAAGAGTTCCTCTTTGACTTTCTTGAGTTTAATGAATTCATCAAAATCAATTTCTATGCGCTGCCCCTTAAAATTGACCGAATAGTTGTCGGGAAAAAAAGTTTTGGCCACTGGGGCCAAGCTATCTTTAGGTCCTCCTGTAGGGGAACCTTTTTTGGCACACCCGGCCAAAATTATCATCCCCGTGAAGGCAAAGAAGATGGGTCTGATTAATGAGTTCATTAGGTCAAAAGTAAGTAAACTTTCTCAAGCAATTGCGATGCTAGCACAACTTAGTGAAGCGCCGAGTTCACGAGTTAAGATCGACCCACAAGCCTCGATCGTGGCGCCCGTAGTAATGACATCATCGACCAGGAGGAGGCTCATTTTACAGGGCTGAAAAGCGGGATTGTGATCGTGATATTCATAGTCAAGTCCAGTGAATACAGAGGTCATCAGCATTTGATATTTAGGATTTAGGGCAAAACTGTCCTGTTTTGACCAACGCTCCCATCGTCCTTGCTTGGCTTGTGTTTGGCGCATTTGCGTTTGAATAAGGAGGGTTTCAAGGCAGGGTATGTCTAAAGATTCGGCCAGTGCCCTACCAAAAATCGCCGCTTGATTATAGCCCCGCAGGCGTAATTTTTGCGGATGTATGGGCACAGGAACTACCGCGGAAAAATCCTGATAGCTCTGGATTTGTCCGAGTTCTGCTCCAAGCCATGACCCCAACCAATGGCCGATGTCTTTTCGTCCGCGATATTTCAGCGCATGAATTAATTTCTGTGCCCCTCCTTTTTTATGATAATGCAACAGCGCTGTCCCCTGAACAAGAGGTAACCGGCCGTAGAATTTATGAACAAAACGTTCATTCTGGTCTCGATGATAATGGGTCAAGGGCAGCGCATTGCGACAGGCGATACACAGCAGAATATCCGGTTGGTCCAAAACCGTTCTACAGCCAGGGCAATACTTGGGAAATAAAATATTTAGCATACCTTTAATCACATCAAATAATCACGTCAAATACGGACAAAACCATTTTGCCAAGATTATTTTCAAAAATGGGTTAAAGGGAGTCTTTATGAATAACGACAATCAGACAAAAAATTTTAAGCGAATCATAATTATTTTGGTCCTACTTTTGTTTGGCCTAGGCGTGTATACCCTTATTTTGTTTCAGGAAAGTCAGGCAAATCAAAAGGACTTACAGGAACAAAAAATGGCGATTGCTCAGGAGCTGGGTGATTTAAAAGGAACTTATGATGCTTTATTAAAAGACTATCAGCTCCAAGACCAAGAGCTTATTGAGGCCCGAAGCAGAATAGCTCAATTACTCGATTCCGTTGAGTCGGCAAAGCCCAGTATGGCCATCATAAAACGATACCGCATTGAAATCGCCCGACTTAAAGAGGAGCGCACCATGCTTTTTGCCCGCGCAGACAGTTTGATTCAAGTCACTCAAAGTCTTTCATTCAAGGTAGACAGCACCTTGGTTGTTTTGGATGAAACTCGTTTGGAGCGTGAGGGCTTACGTCAAAAAAATGACGATTTAGAACGTGTTTTAGAGAAGGGCTCACGGCTTCAAATAATTGATTTTTCAAGTAATGCAGTTATTGTGCGACGCAGTGGTAAAATAGTTGACACCAAGCGCGCCAGTCGGGCCGACAAAATTAGAGCTTGTTTTACCATTACCCCAAACGCAGTGGCTGTACCCGGAGAGCGAAATCTTTATCTTCAGGTAATCAATCCGAAAAACAATTTAATCGGCAGCAGAATGACTCTGGAGCAAGGCCAAGAGCGCTTGTATTACAGTGCGACAACCCAAGTGGATTTTCAACAAGAAGAAGTGGACGTTTGTATCATGGTTGGGGCACAGGAAGAGGATTTAGTTTCTGGGCGCTATATCCTGAATCTTTACCAGGACAGTACGCGTCTGGCCACCACAACCATGCTCCTTAAATAAGTCTTTAAAAAATAGCCTCGACCAGGACTGAATTGCCGCATGTTTTATATTTTTGCGCCATGTCACAACAAGAGGATTTGTTCAAAAAAGTAGTCGCTCACGCCAAGGAGTACGGCTTTATATTTGCGTCAAGCGAAATTTACGATGGGTTAAGTGCTGTTTATGATTACGGTCAAAATGGTTCAGCCTTAAAAAATAATCTACGTCAGTACTGGTGGCGCAGTATGGTTCAGTTACATCAAAATATCGTTGGTGTTGATGCGGCTATATTGATGCACCCCACGACCTGGAAGGCTTCAGGGCACGTAGATGCCTTTAACGACCCCTTAATTGACAACAAAGACTCTAAAAAGCGTTATCGTGCTGATGTCTTGATTGAGGATTATGCTGAAAAACTTGAGCAGAAAGCCCAAAAAGAAATTGCTAAGGCCCAAAAGCGATTTGGCGAAAGCTTTGATCTGGCTCAATTTGAGGCGACTAATGAACGCGTGCTTCGATACAGAGAACAGCAAAAGACGATTTTGTCTCGTATGGCTCAATCTTTAGAAAATGAGGATTTGGCCGATGTCAAGGCTTTGATTGAGGAGTTGGAGATTGCTGATCCCGATACGGGCTCCAAGAACTGGACCGATGTGCGCCAGTTTAATTTAATGTTTGGGACTAAGCTAGGAGCCAGCGCCGATTCGGCCATGGATCTTTATTTAAGACCAGAAACCGCCCAAGGTATTTTTGTAAACTACCTCAATGTCCAAAAATCGGGCCGTATGAAAATACCGTTCGGAATTGCCCAAACAGGAAAAGCCTTTCGCAATGAAATCGTGGCGCGTCAATTTATTTTCCGAATGCGCGAATTTGAGCAGATGGAAATGCAGTTTTTCGTCCGTCCAGGTCAAGAAATGCAATGGTATGAGTACTGGAAAGAGACACGACTCAAGTGGCATTTGTCCTTAGGCATGGGGGCAGAGAACTACCGTTTTCACGATCATGAAAAATTAGCACACTACGCTAATGCCGCCGCGGATATAGAATTCAATTTCCCTTTTGGCTTCAAAGAATTGGAGGGAATTCACTCGCGGACGGATTTTGACTTAAAACAACATGAAGCTTTTTCGGGTAAAAAATTGCAATATTTCGATCCGGAACTTGGGGCGTCCTATGTGCCTTATGTGGTGGAGACTTCAATTGGTTTGGACCGACTGTTTTTGGCAGTATTGAGTCATTCTTTGCAAGAAGAAACCTTGGCCGATGGCACGAGCCGTACGGTGCTAAAATTACCTTCTATTTTGGCGCCCGTTAAAGCGGCGATATTGCCCTTGGTGAAAAAAGATGGACTGCCAGAATTGGCTCACGAAATTGTTGAGCGTCTCAGATGGGATATGCCGGTAACTTATGATGAAAAAGATGCGGTCGGAAGGCGTTATCGCCGTCAGGATGCCGTAGGGACGCCTTATTGCATTACGGTAGATCATCAATCTTTGGAAGATAGAACAGTCACGATTCGTCATCGTGACAGTATGGAGCAGGAGCGTATTGCTATTGCTGAATTGAGTCAAAAAATGCAAGAAGCCAATTCCTTTAAACATTGGCTTGGCTCAGCCCTAGCGTAAGACAATATTTTGAATCCATACTGGATTGGCCTCAGGGCAACGATTCATGCGTCGCATTCCTGAGAATTCCACCCATACCGCTATTTCTGCTTTTTGAAATTCTTCGGGTAGGTTCACAGGATCGAGTAATCGCTGAGGGTCGTCCTCTATCATAAGGAGCCACATACAGCCTTGTTCTGGGCCCTTTGCACTCCCGGCCACAATGCGCGCGGACAAATGATTGGCGCTTGGTGGATTACTTTGATTACTTTGAGCAGGGTTACTCAGGTCCATTGAGGATTTATTTTTACTGGTTAAAAGCGAACTACAGCCGCTCAGGATAAGGATCAAAAAGACAACTAAAGTGTGGATTCTCATAATTACGTTTTTGGTTTCGGACCTCGGAATTGCGGTAATTCCGATTTGTCGCGATTTTGAAATACAAAAATCGACTTTTTATATCGTTGGGAAGGTCAATATTTATCCTATAGAAGAGTTAAATTTTAACACATTACTAAGAAAATCCACAAATTGATTGTATTTTTAGGCTCTTTTTTGAAACAATTAACCCTAAA
>ERZ888423.338-NODE-338-length-49524-cov-11.970507_pt1 | contig 49524 bp, 49 predicted proteins | sample MGYA00520523_ERZ888423 | MGnify/ENA primary metagenome ERZ888423 (study PRJEB32303, sample SAMEA104408611) | aquatic metagenome | biome: Brackish water; feature: Pelagic; material: water | place: Baltic Sea | collected 2014-06-08T10:24:00 | depth 30,27 m ... | reverse complement strand
CCTCGTAGGCATTGGCAGCCATCGGAGTGATCAGGATCTTGAGCTCTTCGTGCGTGTAGCCAAACATCTGCTGGCGACGCAAAACGCTGTCGTGGCTGAATACCACGTGCTCACGGCTGGGAAGGTCCGACAGGCTCGTCATTCCAGCAGCGAGCCACTCGCCGTAGGGATGCTGGGCTGCAAGATCGGACTTGATCTCTTCGTCGCTGATGATCCGCCCTTGCTTGGTGTCGATCAGGAACATTTTGCCAGGCTGCAAACGGCCCTTGGCAACAATCCGTTCCGGAGCGATGTCGATCACGCCAACTTCTGACGCCATCACGACGAGGTCGTCATCGGTGACCCAGTAACGGCTTGGTCGCAGACCATTTCGGTCGAGGACGGCGCCAATCATTTCACCATCGGTGAACGTGACCGAAGCGGGCCCGTCCCACGGTTCCATCATCGCTGAGTGGAATCGGTAAAAGTCGCGCTGCTCCTGCGACATTGTTTCGTTCTTCTCCCAGGCTTCCGGGATCATCATCAAGATGGCATGGTGGATCGGATAGCCCCCGAGGTGCAGGAGTTCGAGTACCTCGTCGAAGCGAGCCGTGTCAGACGATCCGGGCGTGCAAATTGGGAACGCGCGCTCAATGCCTGGCAACAATGGGCTTTCAAGCATCGCTTCGCGCGCCTGCATCCAGTTCTGGTTGCCCTGCACGGTGTTGATCTCACCGTTATGAGCAACGAATCGATACGGGTGCGCGAGCGGCCACGACGGGAACGTGTTGGTCGAGAAGCGGCTGTGAACAAGCAGCAGTGCCGACTCGACTCGTGCGTCGCTGAGGTCGGGGAAAAACTCACTCAGCTGCGGAGTGGTGAGCATGCCCTTGTAGACAATGGTGCGGCTCGACAGCGACGAGAAGTAGCTATCGAGGTCGCCGACGAGTTCGCGGCGCGATGTTTTGCGGGCGACGAATGCCTTGCGGTCAAGGTCGATGCCTGTACTGCCGTCTGGGTCCGAGACAAACAGCTGCTTGAAGGTCGGCATCGCCGCGCGGGCGGTCTTGCCAAGGCAATCTGGGCTCGTCGGCAGGTCACGCCAACCGAGCACCTGCAGGCCGGCAGCGACGACGCTCGCCTCAATCGCTGTTATTGCTTTGGCCGCGTTATCAGCGTTGGCCGGCAGGAAGGCGACGCCAGCCGCGTATGCGCCAGCCTCGGGCAGATCGAAGTCGGTGACCTCCTGGAAGAAACGATCCGGGATCTGTAGAAGAATGCCTGCGCCGTCGCCGGAGTCTGGCTCCGCTCCGGTCGCACCTCGATGTTCGAGGTTGGTCAGTGCTTTCAGGCCGGTGACGACAAGCTCGTGCGAGCGGACGCCTTTCAAGTTGGCAACGAAAGACACACCACAGGAATCGTGTTCCTGCCGTGGGTCGTACAGGCCAATGGGGCCAGGTGGCTTCTGCATTGTCACATCCGCGAGGTCGAGTGTTCGGCTACGAGATGCTCGAGACAACGCTGGCTCAAGCGGGGGGATTATTAGTGTAGAGGGTCATTGGTCGCGTCCGCCGGATCGTTCGTTCGTGATCCTGGTGCTGTCAACCCCAGCGACGGTTAAAGAGCGACCCTGCAACCGATGCAAGGTGCGAGCCGGGTAGGTCGGCAACGATCGGCGCGATGTCTTCAAAGTGATCGAGGTCGTGCACCGTTGGCAACAACGTCACCCGACGTCCGAGACGTTGGAGCTGATCGAGCTGGGCCTGCCCGGTGTGATCGGTGCTCATCGGCACGTTGTCGAACGCTGCCGGCTCGACAGATGCCAGCGCAATTCCCCAGCACCCGCCGCCGTGCGTCATTCCCAATGCATCGTTGCCGCCGCGGAGCGCCTCGAGCGCCGCCTCAAGGTGTTTGCCCGACGAAGGAGTGTCCATCCCAATCACGAGGCCGGGGCCGAGATCGGCAAAGCCGTTGGAGAGACACTCGCCCAAGCCGTTGCCGCGCTGGCGGTGCACGTCGTAGTCGGCAGGAATCCACAACCCGGCAGCTCCGTCGATCAGTGCAACAGCGCGGACGTCGTCATGGGCTGCGCACACAGCAGAAACCGCTGTAAACGTGTCGTGCAGGCATGCCGCAGCAATCTGGGCAGCCTGCTCTTGACTCAACGGCGGAACCAGGCCGGTCTTCACCTTGCCGACAACCGGCTCCTTGGCAATGACCGCGATATGGAATGGCACCGTCATCGGATCTCGCGAAAAATTCGGCCCGTGTTCTTGACAGCTCTGGCGGTTCCACCAATCATGCGGGTGACCTGAGAGCGAACAGACCGTTCGGTGTACTCGATGGCAATGTTGCGAACCTTGAGCCCGGCATCACCGTGCTCGACATGCGCCGTCACCAGCAGCAGCGCCAGTGGATCGAGCGATGCATTGCAGTCCATGAAATCCACGATGTCGGATGAGCACGCACGTGCACCGAATAGTCGCCGATGTTGACAAGATGCCACCCTGAACCCGGTCGCCACGCCGTTTCGAGATTGATCAGACGTCAACGAACTCAGGCGAGCGATTCTCGAAGCTGGCCATTACCGACTCGATCTGGTTCGGCGTTCCGATCTGCGTCTTGATCAAACGACGCTCTGCAGCGAACTGTTCAGCTGCTCCATCGACTGCCATGTTGTTGATGAGCTCCTTGGATGCGCGTACCGCACTCGGGCTGATCCCGGCAATCTCGGCTGCGAGCGCCATGGCGTCGTCATACGGCGTCTCAGTCAGATGGGTGACAATGCCCATTTCGTACGCTTCGGTGCCAGAGAAGACTCGCGCCGTGAACGTGAGTTCCTTGGCGATGTCAGGTCGAACGAGTTTGCCAAGCATGAACGTGCCGGTCATGTCGGGCACGATCCCCCAGTACGTCTCGCGAACCGACATTTTGGTCTCAGGATGAACAAACCGAATATCTGTACCGAGCGCCAACTGGATACCTCCGCCAAGTGCATGCCCATGGACAGCTGAAATGACCGGCATCGGCAACTCTTGCCAGACCCAACAGATCTGCTGAGCAAGGTGAGTAATGCGGCCGTCGTCGATGTCGCCGGCGTTGGTTTGCTCTTCTCCGTCAGCTGGCGGCGCTCCGGCCAGCTGCTGCATCGAACCCATATCGAGACCGGCGCAGAATGACTTGCCCTCGCCAGAGAGCACGACGCACCGAACACCTGGTTCGGTCTTGAGACGTTCGCCCGCTGCAGCGATGGCACGAAACATCTCGCTGTCGAGCGCATTGCGCTTGTCGGCACGGGTGAGACGCACATCGGCAATGCCGTTGTCGATAGTGATGGAGACGCGATCTGACATACCTACAGTGTCGCGCTCTGGCAGTGTCAAAACGAAGCCCGACGTACATGAAGGTTCAGTCAGGTTGTGTCGGCTGACGTCCCGCCGCCGTCGTGGAACCGGGACGTCGATTTACTTCCTCGCCGATACGTCAGACACGCCCCGCGTCATTTTGGCCCCCTCGGTTGGCTGACCTCACGCTTCCAGCAAACGAGGTCCCGATCGATTTCGGCAAGAGAACGGACGCCACTGAGCGCCATTGTGCGCTCCAGCCCTGACCGCAAAAAGTCAAGCATGTGCTCGACACCGCGTTGGCCGCCGGACGCGAGTGCATAGAAATACGGTCGGCCAATCGAGACGGCGTCAGCACCGAGTGCGAGGGCCTTGACGATGTCGCTCCCGCGCCGCACACCACCATCACAAATGATGGTCGCGGCATCACCGATCTTTTGGCGGACAGGCTCAACGAGCGAGATCGGCGCCGGCGCATCATCGAGTTGACGGCCACCGTGGTTCGATAGCCCGATGCCTTCGACGCCTGCTGCGACCGCGAGCTGCGCGTCGGCGACTGTCTGGATGCCCTTCAGCACGATCGGGCCGTCCCACACCGAACGCAGCCACTCGATGTCGTCCCACGACAATGCTTGATCGAACTGTCGGGCGACGTGGTCAGCAAGCGACACAGCGGTGCTGCCATCTTCGTCGTTCTTACCAATGACGTTGGCGAACGTGATCGGCTCGTTGCGGAGGAAGTCGAGCGTCCACGACGGGTGGATTGCTCCGTCGAGCAACGTGCTGAGGCCGATTTTTGGCGGCAACGTCATACCGCGACGCACGTCCCGTTCTCGCCGACCAAGCACCGCCGTGTCCACGGTCAACCAAATCGCAGTAAATCCAGACTCCTTTGCCCGGCTAATGAGATCTTCAACAAGTCCCCGGTCTTTCCAGGTGTACACCTGGAACCACTTTTCGCCGTCGCTGACAGCTGCGACCTCTTCGATCGAGCGCGTCCCCATGGTCGAGAGTGACCAAGGAATACCGGCCCCGGCTGCGGCCCGGGCGACGGCGAGTTCGCCTTGGGAGTGAGCGATGCGCGTAAATCCTGTTGGCGCCAGGATGAGCGGCATCGACGATGGCCGACCGAAAATCGTCGTCGACGTATCGATGTTACTCACGTCCCGAAGGACACGAGGCTTGAACTCGATGTCAGCGAATGTCGACGAGTTACTGGCCAACGTGCGCTCATCCTCGGCCCCGCCGTCGATGTAATCGAAGACCCCGAACGGCAGCCGCCGTTTGGCGATCTTGCGATAATCCTCGATGCACGCCGCCTTCTTCAAACGGCGTTCGACCGGGTCGAGCGAGATCGAATCGAACTGGACGACTGATCGGAACGTCTTGATCATTCCCATGGCTGGGATCGTAGGCGCAAGACGCCCTGCGAATTCAGGCGCGGTTGCCCGGCATGTTCGCCGTGAGGTAACGGATCAAGTCATCCGGGTTTCGCGACTGCATCATCAGCTCCCCGGGGCCTGTGAAGTTGAACACGAGACCTTCGCCGCTCTTGAGCGACTTCATCTTCGACTCGCTGGCCTTCTTCAACTCCATCGTGACGCTTTCCGCGAACGCAACCATGTGGTTGGTGTCGACGATCACGGTCTGACCCGCCTCGAGGGTGAAGCGATCGAGCGCACCGTACGTCGACAGCACGAGCTTGCCCTGACCACTCGCCCGCAGGAGGAATGCTCCTTCGCCTCCGACCATCGACTTCAGCCCGCCGAACTTGGTGTCGATGTCAACGCCCTGCTCTGCGCACAGGAACGAGCCCTTCTGAATCAACATCGGTGAGCCCTCGACGAGGTCGACCACGGCGACATCGCCGGGAAGTGACGCCGCCACGTCGATCCAGCCGCCGCTCGGACCAGCAGTCGCTGTGGTGATAAAGAGGGACTCGCCACCAAGCACACTGCGCTTCAGGCCCTTCATGAGACCGCCTTCGACCTTTGCGTCGAGATCGATGTCGGCGGCCATCGCCATCATCGCGCCGCTCTCAAGACGAAGCGCCTCGTTTGGGCCCAGCAGTGCTCGGGCAACGCTGAATGACGGATTGTGGCGAGTCTGAATATCCATTGTTTGACAATACTCGTCGGCGAGACGAGCCACGCTCCGCTGCCGTCATTCGGGTCAGGTCGCGATCGAATTCAGTCGACCAGGCGCAAGCCTGACGGAGTCATGCTTGGCTCCGCCAGTGGCAGATCGACAACAAACTCGGTGCGGTGCGCCGGGAAGAGATGCTCGCTGACAAGGATCGGTTCGCCCTGGCGGTTCGTCGTGACGCGCTGACAGCGCAGCAGCGGCGATCCGACCGGGACACCGAGCAGCTTGGCATCGGCTGGCTCGGCCGAGTCGGCGCCAATGGTCTGGGTGGCACCACGGAGTTCGATATCGAGCAGTTCATAAAACGGCCGCTGCTCCACATCTTGGCGAGACAGGTTTGCGCCGAGGTCGGCTGGACACCACACCGTGACGACGGCAAATGGCTCGCCATCGGCCAGGTTGACGCGCTTGACACGCAGAACCTGGTCGGTCTTGAGGAACTTGCGGACTCGCGCTGGAGCTTGCTCGAATGCGAACTCGCTCACCTTGCGCTCGCTGATCTTGCCGACACCCTCAACCTGGGACTCGATGGTTCCGAGTGACTCGAGGCGCTGGCGGACTGGCTCAACGGCGACGAACCAACCAAATCCCTGTCGGGCAGCGATCAGGCCGTCTTCTCGAACCAGCTCTAATGCTCGACGCACCGTGACACGTGAAGCTTCGAACTCCTTCGACATCTCGGCCTCGGATGGGAGCATCGAGCCAGGTGCTGCAACCGTGGCCCGGCTACGGAGTTCCTCAGCAATTTCTTGGTATCGGATCCGACGCGCCATCAGTGCGTCCCGTCGCCGTTGGCCTGGATCAGTTCGATTCGATTCCCGAACGGAGCCTCACCACCGACCGGCGTTGCCAACTGCACGTGATCGATGCCGACCCATTCGGGCTGCACCGTCGACTTGTCACTCATCACTGCACCCTATGACGATCGACACCAACTTGTCTACAACTTGTCTGCTAAGGTCGAACGTATGGCTTCTGTGAGTGCAACCACCCCCATCGAACTCGTCGAGCGTGTCTACGCCGCCCTGGCGGGCAACGTCCAGATCGGCCGCGACCGTCTCAATCGGCCGCTGACACTGACGGAGAAAATTCTCATCAATCACCTCGCCGACCCGGCAAACCAAGAACTCGAACGCGGCGACAGCTACGCCGACTTCCATCCCGACAGGGTCGCCATGCAGGACGCAACCGCCCAAATGGCGCTCCTCCAGTTCATGACCGCCGGGCTTCCCGAAGTCGCCGTGCCCTCGACCGTTCACTGCGACCACCTGATTCAGGCCAAGGTTGGCGCCAAGATCGACCTCGGCGTCGCCGTCGACGCCAACGCTGAGGTGTACGACTTTCTCAAATCGGTCAGCGCCAACTACGGCATCGGTTTCTGGGGCCCTGGGTCGGGCATCATCCATCAGGTCGTCCTCGAGAACTACGCGTTCCCCGGCGGCATGATGATCGGCACCGACAGCCACACCCCGAACGCCGGCGGCCTCGGCATGGTCGCCATCGGCGTTGGGGGCGCTGACGCTGTCGACGTCATGACTGGTTTTGCGTGGAACGTCAAATGGCCAAAGGTCATCGGCGTCAAGCTCACGGGCACGCTCTCCGATTGGAGCAGCCCGAAGGACGTCATCCTCGAAGTTGCTCGCCAGCTCACCGTTAAGGGTGGCACCGGTGCCATTGTCGAGTACTTCGGCCCCGGCGCCGACTCGATCTCGGCCACCGGCAAGGGCACCATCTGCAACATGGGCGCCGAGATCGGCGCCACCACCTCCTTGTTCGGCTACGACACCAACATGGGTCAGTACCTCAAGGCCACGGGTCGTGAAGCCATTGCCGATGCTGCCGACAAGGTCATCGACCACCTTCGTCCCGACGACGGTGCCCTCTACGACCAGATCATCGAGATCAACCTCGACGATCTCAGGCCTCTGATCAACGGCCCGCACACCCCCGACCTCGCACACAAGGTCGGCGCCGGCGTCGGCGAAGCGGCCCGTGCCAACGATTGGCCGCTCGTGCCATCAGCTGCACTGATTGGTTCATGCACCAACTCGTCGTACGAAGACATCACACGTGCAGCATCGATCGCTCGCCAGGCCGCAGCACGGGGGCTCACCACCAAAATCGACTTGATGATCACACCGGGATCCGAGCAGACCCGGGCCACGATCGAGCGTGACGGCCTCCTGGCTGACCTCGAAGCCATCGGTGCCACTGTCCTGGCAAACGCCTGCGGCCCGTGTATCGGCCAGTGGAGCCGCCCAGAGGCGATTCTTAACCAGTCGAACACGATTGTCACGTCATACAACCGCAACTTCCCGAAGCGCAACGACGGCTCAGCGAACACGCTGGCCTTCGTCACTTCGCCCGACACGGTGATGGCCATTGCGCTGGCCGGTCGCCTCGATTTTGATCCGACCACCGACACGATCACCGCACCCGACGGCACCGAGGTCTCACTCGACGCACCGGTCGGCCAGGTCCTACCCGACGCCGGTTACGACCGAGGCGAAGACACGTTCACCGCTCCCCCGCAAGACGGCCACGACGTCCCGATCGCCGTGAGCCCCACGTCCGATCGCCTGCAACTCCTTGAGCCGTTCGAGCCGGTTTCGCTCGATCGTTACAACGGCTTGCCGGTTCTCGTGAAGGCCATGGGCAAGTTCACGACCGACCACATCTCGATGGCCGGCGCGTGGCTGAAGTACCGCGGCCACCTCGAGAACATTTCAGGCAACCTCTACCTCGGTGCCGTCAACGCCTACGCTCAAGAAGGCGGCACGGCGTACGAGGTCGGATTCGGAAAAAACCAGCTCACGGGCGAGACACAGCGCTTCCCTGAGATCGCCAAGGAGTACCACGAGGCCGATCAGGCGTGGATTGTCATCGGTGACGAGAATATGGGCGAAGGCTCGAGCCGTGAGCACGCAGCCATGGAGCCACGTTTCCGCATGGGCCTCGTTGCCATTGCGCGCAGCTTCGCTCGCATCCATGAAACCAACCTCAAGAAGCAGGGCATGGTCCCGCTCACGTTTGCCAATCCTGCCGACTACGAAATGATCGGCGAAGACGATCGCATCAACGTGATCACGCTGCCGCCGGTTCCTGGCGAAAAGGTGCATTGCGAGATTGCCAAGCCTGATGGTTCGATCGTTCCATTCGAGTGCGACCACACGTTCAGCCCCGAGCAGGTCGAATGGTTCAAGGCCGGTTCGGCACTCAACATCATCCGCCAAAAGTCGCTTGGCTGACCCGGCTAATCCAGCCAAGCAGTTCTTCATGGCCTCGATGACTGGACACGACCGAGCGGTCGGGGTGATCTGGTCGATCGGCGTCATCGTGCTCGTGGCGTCGATGATTGCCGGGGCGATTCAGGTGGTCAGCAACTTCAGTAGCGAGATGGCGTTCCGTTGGGTTATGGCGCTGTTCTTCCTCGGCGGATCGCTGGCCTGGCTCACCGCTTACTACCAGCACGCACTGCGCCGCTTCTTTAAGCGGTAGCGAAGCAGTCCGACCGGACCGTGATGGCTGGGCCGCCGAAGTCGACCGTGTCGCCGACCTGGTCCCACAAGATGTCGATACTCGGCAGTGGTTCGGCCCAGTCGGGCTCGCGGGCGCCGACGGGTAGGACGGCGGTGCCATCGGGTCTGATCAAAAAGAGTCGGCCACTACCGGCTCGTCGACTTCGAATGTTGTTCGCATGTTTCCAACGGTCGTGGGATCCGCAGAGTGGCATTGCGTTGGCTTGATCGGTTGGGCCATCATCGCCGGCCCACTCCTTGCGATGATCGACGTCGCACAACGTTGCCGGAATGCCGCAGCCGCGGTGGGTGCAGGTGGTGACCAACATCTGGGCAGCTTCTCGGGCTTTTGCGGTGAACAATCGCTGTGTGCGGCCGAGGTCGATGACGACACTGTCGGCGCCGACGACGGCTCGGCGCACCTGCCCTGTGATCACTGCGCGCAGTGCGACATCGGGGTTCACCGAAGTTCCAGTCGTGGTTTCGCACCGGTGCTTCGAGAGGTCTGATGCTGCAGCTTCGAACACTTCGTCGGGAAATCCGAAGAGATTCGGTGAATCAACAAGGCCGTGAGCGAACATCGCGTGGCCGGCCGAGACGTGGTCGAACAGGATGTTGACCAGCGGAGCGGATGGTTCAGGGCGTCATTACCGTGCTCTGCACGCCGGGCTACACAGTCAGCTTCGAATTCGGCTTGTACGGCCAGTTCGAAGACCTTGGCCATCTCGGCAGCGGCTTGTGGGCACCCACCGGACGCATGCACTGTGACGACACCCTTGTCGTCACGGACGCTTGCTGTCCGGTGGTCTTCGTGGAACTTTTGAGTATCGAATGCGCCATCGGGGTCAGCGCGGCCGATGAAGTGATCGATCACTTTGTCGAACTGGTTGTACTCGAGCTGCTCGGCCTGCTCCAGCAGGATCGGCACGAAGTCGGCGAACTGATCGCCCGCACGGGGATGCGATGCCGCCGTGGCGAGCCGATCGACCTGGTCGACGCCAATCTGGCCGGACAGCAGCGCGTCGCCGAAGGCCTCGTGGTTGTTGACCAGGTCGCCGCGGCGGCGAATCTTGTTCGCCTGCGCACCTGAGCAGTTCAATGTGCCCGTGAGGTATGTCCGGATCGACCGGTACCCGCCGTCGCGAAACGAAGCTCGGGCCGATACCACGGCAACGGCTGCCGCGAGCTGCGTTTCGGCGACCCTTTTGGCAAGCTCGGCTTCGGCGATCGCGGCGTCGAGCTCGGCTGCCGGGTCAAACGCAAGCAGAAGCAGCCGATCGACACCCGTCCAGGTCAACGTCTTGGGGACGGACCCGCCGGCCCCTCTGCGCGCTGTGCTGGCACAGAATTTCTCAAGAAATTTGGCCGGCAACCGCTGGCGGTAGCCCAGGTCAGGCGCGGCGGCTGGATTCGACGTCGTTGAGGTCGAGGTGGTTACGCATGTACTGGTTCAGTGCGTTGCTCTGTGGGACGTAGTCCCAGGCCTCGAACCGTCCCTGACGTAACGCTCGGTCAACTATCGCCCGCGCCTCCTGGTTCGACCGGACCGCTGCGTCAATCGCAGGTCCGTCCCAACGATCGGCTACTTCCGCTGCGAACGCAGCCGCCACGTCGGCGTGTTCGGGGTCGACCGCAAGGTTGCTCAGCTCGGACGGATCCACCGCCACATTGAAGAGTTGCGGCGGGTCGGCGAGTGACGACACGTACTTCCAATCACCTCGGCGGATCATGAAGATTGGCGCCACAGCACCTTCGCCCAGATACTCCCCGACGACCGTCTTGTCGACGCCACCGTCGAGCACGCTGCGGCCATCCATTGTTGCGGGCACGTCGACACCTGCCAGGTCGAGCATCGTCGGGGCAATGTCGAGCAGCCCGACGTGCTCATCGATCCGCTCACCGCCAGCGACGCCGGGCTGGCGAACAATCAGCGGGATGCGCGCGCTGTGCTCAAAGAAGCTCATCTTGTACCAGAGGCCGCGTTCGCCGAGCATGTCGCCGTGGTCACCCGTAAAGATCACGACGGTGTTGTCGGCCATGCCGTGCCGGTCGAGCGTGTCGAGCATTTCACCGATGTGGTGGTCGACGAAGCTGATGTTGGCCAAGTACGCGTGGCGGGCGTTGCGGATCTGGTCGTCGCTGACCTCGGTGGTGTCAGCGGCAATCACATGGCGAAGACGCCGGCTGTGCGGGTCGTTCTCGTCGTCGGCAATCGGGCCGACCGACGGCATCGGGATGGAATCGTGATCGTAGAGATCCCAGAACTGCTGCCGCGCGATGTACGGATCGTGCGGGTGCGTGAACGATGCCGTCATCATCCACGGGCGCTCGTCGGCAGTCCGTGCCAGGTCGCGCAGCTTGCGAATGCTGTGATGCGCAACGTCATCGTCGTAGTCGAGTTGGTTCGACACATTTGCGATACCAGCGTGCACCACCGAATCCATGTTGTGGAACCACCAGTCGAATCGGCCGTCAGCGTCGCCCCAGTTCGGCGTCCACCCGAAGTCGGCGGGGTAAATATCGGTCGTCAGACGCTCTTCATAGCCGTGCAACTGGTCGGCACCAACGAAATGCATCTTGCCGACGAGCGATGTCTGATAACCCGCAGATCTCAAATGATGAGCAAAGGTCGGGACGCTCGACGTGAACTCCGATGCGTTGTCGTACGCACCAATTTTGCTGTTCAGTTGGCCGCTCAACATCGCGAAACGAGCAGGTGCACACAGCGGGCTATTGCTGTACGCACTTGTGAACGTCGTGCCCTCGGCAGCAAGCCGATCGATGTTCGGTGTAACAGCCGGGCCACCATGGATCGACAGGAACGGAGCCGACAACTGATCGGCCATGATCAGCAGAATGTTTGGTTGCCCTCCCACCGAAGCAGCCACCGAAGCAGCCACTGATTCTGTCATCGACGCCCGCCTTCGACGGCTGTACCGCGGTACACCTCAGTGTGGTCTGGCGGCAGCGGATTGTTGCCAAGGATCAAGTCGGCAGCCTTCTCGGCGATCATCATCGTCGGTGCGTAAGTGTTGCCGTTACTGACGTTGGGCATACAACCAGCGTCGACAACACGGAGCCCTTCAGTGCCGTAGACCTTCATCGAGCTCGGGTCGAGCACCGCCATTGGATCGTCGGCGCCGCCGATCTTTGTCGTGCACGATGGGTGCAACGCAGTTTCGGAGTCTTTGGCGACCCAGTCCATGATCTCTTGATCCGTTTCGACGGATGGCCCGGGTGAGATCTCACCGGCGTTCATTGGCTCGAACGCTGGCTGGGTCAAAATCTTGCGCGCTGTGCGGACTGCTTCGATCCACTCACGCCGATCTTGCTCGGTACTGAGGTAGTTGAACTGCACCGCCGGGTGCTGGCGCGGATCACGCGTCGTGATCTTCACCGTGCCGCGGGCGTCCGAATACATCGGCCCCACATGCACCTGATAACCGTGCTCGATTTTGGCATTGCTGCCGTCGGGCCTGCTGGGTGACGATCCGTCATAGCGGATCGCGATCGGCAGAAAGTGAAACATCAGGTTCGGATACGACTCGCTCGGGTTGCTTTTAACGAAGGCCCCAGCCTCGAAGTGGTTCGACGAACCCGGTCCCCTACGGAACAGCCACTGCAGGCCAATCCACGGCTTCTTCCAGTGCGCCAGGTGCGGTTGAATCGACACCGGCAGCTTCGATTCGTACTGGATGTACACCTCGAGGTGATCCTGCAGATTTTCCCCGACGCCCGGCACATGTGCCACAACGGGAATGCCGAGTGATTCGAGATGCTCACGATCACCAACGCCTGAAAGCTGCAGGAGTTGCGGGCTGTTGAACGCTCCGCCGCAGAGAATGACTTCCTTGCCTTTAATCGTTTGCTTCTTCTTGCGGAAGCCAACTTCAACGTCGACACCGGTGGCCCGGTTGCCGTCGAAGTTGACCTTGTTGACTTGCGCCCGGGTCATCAACGTCAGGTTCGCTCGGTCGAGTACGGGGTGCAGATACGCGCGGGCAGCACTGAGCCGACGGCCACGCGACACGTTCTTATCGAACGGTGCAAACCCCTCCTGGCGATAGCCGTTGACATCGTCGGTGCGGTTGAAGCCGGCTTCGACTCCCGCCTTCAACCATGCGTCGAACAATGCATTCTTCGCTGGGCCGCGCTCCAATTTGAGCGGGCCCCCGTCGCCACGCAGGCCCGGGTGTCCCGACTCCTCACCGGCCAGGCAGTTCTCCATCCGCTTGAAGTACGGCAGACAGTGCGCCCAGTCCCAGTCCTCCAAGCCGGGCAGGGCGCCCCACTTGTCGTAGTCCATCGGGTTGCCCCGCTGGAAGATCATGCCGTTGATACTTGAGGAGCCGCCGAGCACCTTGCCGCGAGCGTGGTACACCCGTCGGCCGTCCATGAAGGGCTCGGGCTCGGACTCATACTTCCAGTCGTAAAAGCGACTCCCAATGGGGAAGGCCAACGCCGCTGGCATGTGGATGAAGACATCCCATTTCCAGTCGCGACGACCTGCCTCGATCACGAGGACTTCGTTGGACGGATCGGCGCTCAAACGATTGGCGAGCGCACAGCCCGCAGAGCCGCCACCGACGATGATGTAGTCATACACCTGTCCAGTCTGCCATCGGCGCCGCCACCCGCCGTCGCAAACACTGAACCACTACCGTTTTTCACCTGACGTCGTTCACACGCCATAGGTTCACACCCATGGATTTGCAGTACGCACTTCGCACCAATGGCGCCGTTCGCTCGTTCAAGGACAAACCGGTCGGGCTCGACATTGTCGCGGCAATCCTCGACGACGCCCGGTTTGCTCCGTCAGGCGGCAACGGCCAGCCCTGGCGCGTCGCTGTTGTGGAAGACCGACCACTTCGACGAGGACTGGCCGACCTCATGCAGCCGGTGTGGGACGAGTACCTCGAGATCCGCATGGCAGGCGGTCAGCCGTACACCGTCGTGGGATACGAGACGCCAGACAACATCACGCCCGGCAAGCCCAACGAACTCTTGGACAACATCGAATCCATCCCGGTCGTGCTGGCTATCGCTGCCGATCTGGGCAAGATCGCAATGATGGACGCCGACCTCGAGCGGCCGCCAATGACCGGAGGCGGATCGATCTATCCATTCTGCTGGAACCTCATGCTGTCGGCGCGCCATCGCGGTCTCGGCGGCGTGATGACCACGTTCCTCAGTCGTCGCGAGCCTGAAGCAGCCGGCCTCCTTGGCCTCCCAAAAGACCACGCACTCGTTGCGACGATCTTCCTTGGTCACCCTGTCAAGCAGCTGACCCGACTCCGTCGCGAGCCAGTCGAGTCGTTTGCTGCAATCGACAGATTCGACGGCGCTCCGCTGCACTCGCCCCCAAACTGACCTGACCTGACCGGCAAGTGGCAGAAGTGACAGAAGTGGCCACGTGAGCCAGCAGTCCACAGCAGCGTCGCCCCCCCCCCATTTGGTGAGTCGCTACGTCAGCGCGCCGCTGCCGCTCATGATCTGATTATGGGCACCCGGGTCATCAGCCCGTAGATCGAGAAATCAGTAGAGCCAGAGAGCAGTCGCGCCGAACTGGCTACTCGAAATCCCAGTCGTACGGGATGTTGTCGTCGCCGCGGTACTGCTCGATGGCATGGGCCTTGGCGTTCTCAATGAACCGCTTGACCTTCATCGGATCTTTCCTGCCAGGCTCTTTCTCGACGCCGCTCGCGACGTCGACGCCCCACGGCCGCACTTCTTCGACTGCACTCCCGACGTTCTCGGGGGTGAGTCCACCGGCGAGAATCAGCTTCATGGAGCCGGGCGCGTCGCCCGCGATCGACCAGTCGAACATCTTGCCACTGCCCGGGCTCGGCGCATCGAGCAGGAGCATGTCGGTCCCGTATCGATCGGCATTGGGAAGGTTCTCGTCGTCCGATGCGAATGCCTTGATCACCCAGCGGAAATGGCCAGCGATCTCTTTGGTTTGAGCTGGAGTCTCACGACCGTGCAGTTGGATGGCCTTGAGACCGGCCTTATGGGCAATCTCAATAACACGCGACGGGTGCTCGTTGCGGAACACCCCGACGGTCAAGATCTCAGGCGGCAGCCGACGCGTGATGTCGTAGACCTTCTGCGGCGCGATCTGCCGTGTCGACGGCGCAAAGATAAAGCCGACAGCGTCAGCACCCATCGCTACCGATAGCAGTGCGTCGTCTTCGTTGGTAATTCCACAGATCTTCACGAACATGAGATCTCGAACGGTACTTGCACGAGCACCCGTGCGTCGGTATCTGTTTCGTGGCAGTCTCAACCCATGACACGCCTGGACCAGGTCGACCTTTCCGCATCGCTCCAAAAAGACGAGTACGAGGAACGACTGGCTGCGGGCCAGCGGCGTTTCGAGGAGCTCCGATTGCACCTCGGCGGGCAGACGAACGGAGGCAGCGTCGGCCCTGGCCTTCTCGTCGTATTCGAGGGGTGCGACGCTGGAGGCAAAGGTGGTGCGATCAAACGGCTCGTTCAGCCACTCGATCCTCGCCACTACAGCGTGTACACCTACGCCGCTCCGAGTTCCCGCGAGCTCCGCCACCACTTTCTCTGGCGGTTTTGGAGCAAGGTCCCCGGCAATGGCGGCATGTGCGTGTTCGACCGCAGCTGGTATGGCCGTGTCCTCGTCGAGCGGGTCGAAGAGTATGCGACCACCCAGGAATGGACCCGGGCCTACGACGAGATCGTCAACTTTGAGCGCGGCCTGGCAGCCGAGGGGACAATCATCGTCAAGTTCTGGATGCACGTCAGCCCCGACGAGCAACTCGAACGATTCAACAGCCGCAAGGACGACCCTCTCCGGAAGTGGAAGCTCACGGACGAGGACTGGCGAAATCGCGAGAAGCGCGACCTCTACGACGAGGCCGCCGAGGACATGTTCGAACGCACCGACCACGCCGCCGCCCCGTGGCATCTCGTTGCCGGCGATCAAAAGAAGTGGGCCCGCATCGCCGTGCTGGAAACAACAATCAAGCGCATCGAGCACGGCCTCAAACTCTGGAACTCCGAGTAGCGCTGCCATGCTGCTGTCACACTTTGGTCTGCTCGGTGTGACAAGTGGGTGTGCGCGCCGCTTACCGAAGGACGCTGGTGAGGAGCAGGCTGGTCTCGCTGTTGACGACGCCTTCAACCGATCGAATCTGAACGAGGACGCGGTCAAAGCTCGCCAGGGAGTTGGTGCGGATCTCAGCAACAAGATCCCAGCCGCCGTTCGTCGTATGGAGTGTCTGCAACTCAGGGATGCCGCGCAACCGCTTGATGACGTCTTCGGTCGTGCGGCCTTCAACTTCGATGAGCGACACTGCACGAACAGACTGCGGGTCATGGTCTTCACGGATCCGCACGGTGAAGCCGAGCACCGTGCCCGACTCTTGGAGTCGATCAAGCCGGCTGTTGATCGTTGCCCGGGTGACGCCGAGCCGACGAGCAAGCGTCGTTACCGGCTCTCGCCCATCGGCACGCAGCGCCGAAATCAACTGCTGATCGAGTTCGTCGAGCTCCTGCATGTACACAATGTTAGATCAATAGGAACATATTGAACAGTCGTGTAGCCAGATTGCCTCAATTACTCCATTGTTGCTGCACATTGCACAGTCGTAGCGTGGCCTTATGACAGACAATGCTGTTCGTTTCGTTGACGTAAAGAACATCACGCGCTGGGCCGCACAGCAAGGCGTCGAGAACATCATGCTGGGCATGATCGACTACATCGAGGCCGACTTCCGGCGCTGGCCCGTCTTCGACAAGTGCGCCCGTATCGGCAGCCACTCCGATGTTGGCGTGATCGAATTGATGCCGACGAGCGACGGCCAGGAATACGGCTTCAAGTACGTCAACGGCCACCCGTCAAACCCCGCCAGCGGTCATCAGACCGTCACGGCGTTTGGCGTACTCGCCGATGTCGCCACCGGTTACCCGACCTTCTGGGCAGAGATGACTGTGCTCACCGCCCTGCGCACCGCTGCCACCTCCGCCATGGTCGCAAAACGCCTCGCCCGGCCCGACAGCGCGACGCTCGCCCTGATCGGCAACGGCACGCAGTCTGAGTTCCAAGCGCTTGCGATGCGTGCAGCGCTCGGCATCAACTCCCTGCGGATCTGGGACACCGACCCCGCAGCGATGAAGAAGTTCGTCGACAACACCGAGCCGCTCGGTTTCGACGTGTACGTCGCGACGAGCGCCCACGACGCAGTGCGCGGCGCCGACATCGTCACCACGTGCACCGCCGACAAGGCCAGCGCCACCATCCTCACGGCCGACATGATCGAGCCGGGAATGCACATCAACGCCATTGGCGGCGACTGCCCCGGCAAGACCGAGCTCGATGCTGCGATCCTCACGATGGGCGACGTCTTCGTCGAGTTCCCCGAGCAGACGTGGATCGAGGGTGAGATCCAGCAGATGCCCGCCGACTTCCCCATCACCGAACTGTGGAAGGTCTTCATCGACGAAGCTGCTGGCCGCACGTCCCCAGACCAAGTCACCATTTTCGACTCCGTCGGTTTCGCCATCGAAGACTTCGCCGCGCTGCGCTACCTCCGTGACGCCGTCGACGGCACTGACTATTACGCCCTCGTCGACCTCATCGCCAATCCTTCGGACCCGAAGAACCTCTTCGGTCTCGTCGCTGACGCCCGGGTCCCTGTGCTGTCTGGCGGTGCATGATGATTCAGGCGCCGAGCGCCGTAGTGATGGTCCGGCCCCATCACTTCTCCCCCAATCCCGACACTGCGGCCGATAACTCGTTTCAAGCATTCGACGATCAAAGATCGGCCGTCGAGATCGCTGCCGACGCAGAGCGTGAAGTCACCATTGCGGCCGAGACGCTCCGGGCCGTCGGCGTGGACGTGCACCTGTTCGACGACGACGAGGCCACGCGGCCCGACAGCGTCTTCCCAAACAACTGGTTCTCAACACACTCGGGTGGCCACGTCGCCATTTACCCGATGTATTCACCGAGTCGTCGGACCGAGCGTCGCGTCGACGTCATCGACGCCCTGAAAGAAAAGTTCCGAGTCCAAGACGTCATCGACTACTCAGGACTCGAACACGACAACGTGTTCCTCGAAGGCACCGGCGCCATGGTCCTCGACCACGTCACTCGGGTGGCCTATGCAGCCCGATCCAACCGTGCGAACCCGGTCGCACTGGAACGATTCTGCACCAACTTCGGCTATGAACCAATGGCCTTCGACGCCACGAACGAAGCAGGCGTGGCGGTGTATCACACCAACGTGATGATGACGATCGCCACCGATTTTGTCATGGTCGGCCTCGACATGATTGCCGACACCCAACGTCGGCGCGAAGTGATCGAACGCCTCACCTCGCCGGGCCGAGCCGTTATTGGCCTCAGCTACGAGCAGATCAATAACTTCGCCGGCAACGCCATCGAACTCCGCGGTCGAAATGGCCGAGTGCTGGCACTCTCCCAGCGGGCTTACGACAGCCTGCGCGACGAGCAGCGCGACGTGATCAGCCGGAGCTGCACCTTGCTCCCCCTCGACGTGCCCACCATCGAACTCGCTGGCGGCAGCGTGCGCTGCATGATTGCTGGCATTCACCTCGACCGACGCCCGGTCGCAGCCCCACTCCAACAATCAGCCTGACCAGACGACCTGGTGCCAGGCACCATGTCGTCTTCCAAGTGCAACCTTTCGCCTGTTGCGCGAGACTCAGGCCATGAGGAATTTTCGTGGGACCACCGTGGCAATCACCGGCGCCGGCTCGGGCATCGGGCGAGCGCTGGCTATCGATCTCGCACAGCGTGGCGCAAGCCTGGCAATCAGCGACGTCGACGATGCCGGCCTCGCCGAGACCGTTGGCCTCTGCGAAGGCCACGCCGTCAAAGTCACGTCACAGCATCTCGACGTTGCCGACCGCGATGCAATGTTCGCATGGGCTGACGCAGTTGCCGACCAGCACGACGGCGTCAACATGATCGTGAACAATGCCGGTGTCACCCTCGGCGCCACCTTCGAAGGTTCATCGATCGAGGATTTCGAGTGGTTGATGAACATCAACTTCTGGGGCGTCGTTCACGGCACCCAGGCATTCCTGCCCCATCTTCGTGCCGCTGGCTCAGCGGGTCCGGAACACGGCCACGTGGTCAACATTTCCAGCGTGTTCGGGCTCGTGTCGATTCCGGGCCAGTCCGCGTACAACGCCGCAAAATTCGCTGTTCGCGGCTTCACCGATGCACTCCGCATTGAGCTCGAAATCGAGCGCGCCCCCGTTTCCACGACCACCATCCACCCGGGCGGCATCAAAACCAACATCGCCCGCAACGCACGACTCACTGACAGCATCCACGACGTCGGTGCTGAGGCCAGCGACTTCACCACCGAGTTCGACAAGCTGGCCCGAACCACTCCGGAAAAGGCCGCTGGTCAGATCCTCAAGGCAGTCGAACGCAACCGTCGCCGAGCATTGATAGGCCCCGACGCCGTTCTCTTCGACATCGCGTCCCGCCTGCCCGCCGGGCTATATCAGCGTGCGCTCATCGCCAGCGGCCGGCGCCAACTGAAGTAGCCAACTTCGGTGCTCGCAACCAACCCGGTCGCGAATATCGGTATCGGCGCCTCCACCACCACTTTCGCCTACGTCCTCGTCACCGCTTACAAGGTTTTCGGGTAGTAGCTGCCAACTGCTCGCGACGACACTTCTGAACGGAAGTCGGAGTCGAATGGCCACGCGTCTTCTTCGCCCTTGACCGGGCCCTGCACGAAGCGGCCATAGTCGCCGCCGACGCGCTCTTGGCCAAACAGTGACCAAGCCTGACGCTTGTACGTCCAGTTGTCCGGTTGTAGCCGGTGGCAGGCATTGAAGTGCTCAACCGCTGCATCGCGGTTGCCCGCTTGCCACAAGTGATTGGCCAACTCAAAGTGAGCAGCCCCCTTGGACATTGCGGCATCGCGGGGCTCCGACGCGGCAACCACATCGGCAGGCGACAGCACGAATTTGCTCGCGTCGCCCTTGGCAACCCAGTCGCGGATTGCATCAGGGTAGGACATGCGGTCCTGGCCTGAACCGAGCACCGCCCACATCCCAGGGCCGTCTTCGGGCTCGTCAGGCGCACCGTGTGCTCGACCAAGGTCGGGCATTCCGTCAAGCATCTCCTTTGGGAACTCCTGTCGACCTCCTGGCCAGCCCGGCTCGGGCGGGCGGACGATCATTCCGGCTTCATCAATCCACACCACGTTCGGGATGTTGACTACGCCAAAAAGCGCGTCCATCTGGTGCGTCGGATCGAGCAGGGACGGGTGTTCCGGTGAAGCTGCTTCGATGTATCGGCGCGATGCCTCGGGGCCGCTCAGTTCGAGTGAGACCGTGACGATCTCGAGGCCGTCGGCGTGGAGTTCATTGCGGAGTGTCTGCCAACCTGGCAGATCAAATGAGCAACCTCAATATGGTGCCCAGGAAACGATCACGACCTTCTGGCCAAGCAGCGACGACAGCCTGAACTCGTTGCCATCGAGATCGCTCAGCACCAACTCGGGGGCCTGCGCGGTAGCCAGCGCTCGGTCGCCAATCGATTCGGGGCCGATTGCGGTCAGGCCACTGGCCTCGTCGGTCACGATGGCCATGCCGAGCCGCTCAGCAGTCGCAGTGAGATCGAAGCCGGATTCGACAGACGCCAACGGCACACACACCTCGGCCTTACATGCTCCCTGGGGTTTGATGTCCCACCCGGTGCCGTCGAGAAAGTCAGCAGCGGTGATGTCGAGCGTCCGTGTCAGCATGTCTCTACCGTACGAGCCCGGACGGTACGCCGCACAAAGAAGCTCAGCCGATCAATTCGGTGATGGCCTGCTGCGGGTCGGCACTTGTCACGAGTATTTCGCCGACAAGCACTGCGTCGTAGCCAGCCTCTTCGAGCATCCGAGCGTCGGCACTGCCGCGCACGCCTGACTCGGCGACCTTGATCGCCTGATCGGGAATCACGCCGCCCATCCGGATAGCCCGTTGGTGATCGACCTCGAACGTGACCAGGTCGCGTTGGTTGACCCCGACGAGTGTCGCCTTGGCCGCAAGCGCATGTTCAAGCTCAGCTTCGTCGTGAATCTCAACCAACACGTCGAGCCCGATCTGAGTGGCGAGCGCATGGAACCCGGCGAGTTCGGCCGAGTCAAGCGCAGCAGCAATCAGCAGCACGCAGTCGGCACCCATCAACCGAGCATCGAGCACATCACGTTCGCTGACCGTGAAGTCTTTACGAATCACCGGAAGAGCGCAAGCGTTGCGAGCTCCTTGCAGGTCAGCGACCGACCCGCCGAAGCTCTCGACGTCGGTGAGCACCGAAAGACACGACGCTCCCCCGGCCTCGTAAAGCTTCGCCCATTCGGCTGGGTCGAGGCCAATGTTCAGGTCGCCTTTTGACGGCGAGCGCCGCTTGATCTCGGCGATGACCCCGAGCTTGGCGCTGTCAGCAAGGGCCGCACGAAAGCCGCGCACCGCAGGCATAGCAGTTGCTTCGTCGATGAGCCGGTCGATCGGGCGCGTATCAGCCGCAGCCATCTCGCGATGGCGATCGAGGATCTTGTCGAGGTAGGTCGCAGTCATGTCGCGCGAAGTTCTCCTAGAAGCCGAGCTTCTCGCCGACCGTTGATAGCAGCTGGTCGATCGGAACGCGAACCTGATCCATCGTGTCGCGGTCGCGAACGGTGACGGCGTTGTCGTCGAGCGAGTCGAAGTCGACAGTGACCGCCAACGGCGTACCGATTTCGTCTTGACGGCGGTATCGCTTTCCGATGTTCTGGGTCTCGTCGTAATCGACCATGTAACGGTCTGCAAGCAGTTTGCGGACCTCGTGCGCCAGCGGCGTCAGTGTGTCTTTCTTGCTCAGCGGCAGGACAGCCACCTTGTAGGGAGCAAGGCGCGGGTGGAGGCGCAGCACTGTACGTACTTCTCCATTCACTTCGTCTTCGTCGTACGCCGCAAGCAGGAATGCAGCCATTGTGCGAGTGGCGCCGGCAGCCGGCTCGATCACGAACGGCACGTAACGCTCTTGCGTCTGTGGGTCGAAGTAGTCGAGCTTCTCGCCCGACGCAGCAGCATGTGCCTTGAGGTCGAAGTCGGTGCGTTTGGCGATGCCTTCGAGTTCGTCGAAGCCCCATGGGAACTTGAACTCGACGTCAGACGTGCCAGTCGAATAGTGCGACAGTTCGTCTTCGTCATGCGGGCGCAGCATGACCATCTCTGCCGGGATGCCATGCTCGATGTACCAGTTGAGGCGCTCGTTGCACCAGTACTCGTACCACTTGTCGCTGTCTTCCGGCGGGACGAAGAACTCCATCTCCATCTGTTCGAATTCGCGTGTACGGAAGATCCAGTTTTGCGGCGTGATCTCGTTGCGGAAGCTCTTGCCCACCTGGGCAATGCCGAAAGGCGGCTTCTTACGGCTCGTCTGAAGCACGTTGGCGAAGTTGGTGAACATGCCCTGTGCGGTTTCGGGGCGGAGGTAGGCGTCGGCGCCTGCACCTTCGACCGGGCCGGCCTGGGTCTTGAACATCAGGTTGAACTCGCGGGCCTCAGTGAAGCTGTTCTTCGTGCCGCAATCGGGGCAGCTATCGGGGTCGTCAAGTTTGTCGAGACGATGCCGCGTTTTGCAGTTTGTGCAGTCGACGAGCGGGTCCGAGAAGTTGCCGAGGTGCCCGGATGCTTCCCACACCTGGGGCGGCCCGAGAATTGCAGCGTCGATCAGCACCACGTCGTCACGCTGCTGGACCATCGACCGGATCCACGCTTCTTTCACGTTGCGGAGCAGCAGCGAACCGAGGGGCCCGTAGTCGTAGGTGGAGCGGAAGCCGCCGTAGATTTCTGCTGACTGGGACACGAACCCGCGTCGCTTGCAGAGGCTGACAATTTGATCAAGATCCGTAGCCGGCATAGGCGCCCGAGTCTATGAGCGCACCGTCAGACCCACCCTGCGCGTTTGCGCCGCCGAGACAGGCAGCCTGTCGCTTGGGCACGAGTCGTTGCTGGTCCTCAGTGCGCTTCGAACATCGCAATGGCCTTCAGCCGTCGCTCGATGTGAAATTCGAGGGCCCTCGTCGCAAGGCCCGAAACCTCGTGCGTGATGGGCGACTCTTCCTGAGCAAGCGCATAAGCCAGTCGACCTCCAAGAATATTACGCAGCAGGTCGAGCGCGCCCGGGCTGATCGACTGTCCGGAACGACACGATCGACAGAGCACGCCGCCTTCGTTCAGGTCGAACGCAACGAGTTGCGTCTCTGGGCCGGATTCGCCGCAACGGACGCACGCGTCGAGCTGTGGTCGAACACCTTCGTAGGCAAGCAGCTTCCAGTAGAAAGCTGGCACGTTCAGCGGTGACGGCTTCTGGGCAATCGTTCGGAGTACCCCGACGATCATCTGATAGAGGCGTGGGTTCGGCTCACGTTCGAGCGACAACTGGTCGGCGGCCTCGAGCACCGCAAGACCTTGCGACGCCCGGTCAAGCGAGGACAGCATCGGCGCCAGTGGTTCGACCGATTCAGCCTGCGTGACAATGTCGAGTTCACGTCCCCGGTACAGCTGGAGGCTGACGTGACTCATTGGTTCGAGCCGTGCACCAAACTTCGACTTGGTCTTACGCACGCCCTTGGCGACTGCACGAACCTTGCCGTTGTCACGTGTGTGGATGACGATGATGCGATCGGCCTCACGCAACTTGTAGGTACGCAGAACAACACCGACATCTCGATAGATCTCGCTCATGCACTCGTCCTGCGAGCCATCGAAGCGAGCGAGCACATCACCTGGCCATTCTTCCATGGGAGCAGGCTTCTGCGGCACCCGTCGGCGTATCCGGTCTCCGCCGGCTCCAGGGGGTATCGTGCGGACCTTGATGAGCGACTCCCCTGCCGGCTCAGAGCCAGGAGCTGCACTCGGTGCGCTCGCCACCGTCACAGCCGCTCTCGAGAATTCTGAAGACCGTCCAGGGCAGTTCGAGATGGCGCGGCTCGTCGAACAGTCAATCGCCACCGGGAAACACCTCGTCGTGCAGGCCGGTACCGGTACGGGCAAGACGCTTGCCTACCTCGTGCCTGCCATTACCGGAGGCAAGCGTGTCGTCGTCGCAACCGCGACCAAAGCACTGCAAGATCAGCTCGCCGAGAAGGATCTTCCGTTCCTCGCCGAGCACCTTGGCGTCGAGTTCAGCTGGGCGATCCTTAAGGGACGCAGCAACTATGTCTGCCTGCAGCGACTCCGCGAGGTGAGCGCCGAGGGCGAAGGCCAGCTCGAACTCGAATCAATGGCCGTTGTCACGAAAGCCGAGATTCAGAAGATCGCTGCCTGGGCTGCGAATTCGCCGACCGGTGATCAAGCCGAACTCGACTGGTCCCCGAGCGATAATGCATGGCGCTCGGTCAGCGTCGGCAGCGACGAATGCCCCGGTGCTGACAAATGTCCACTCGGTGATCCGTGTTTTGCCGAGCAGGCCCGTCGCAAGGCTGCTGCCGCCGACGTGATCGTGGTGAACACGTACCTCTACGGCCTCAACGTGGCATCCGACGGTGCTGTGCTGCCCGACCATGACGTCGTCGTCTTCGACGAAGCACACACGCTTGAAGACACCATGAGCAACACGGTCGGTGTCGAAATATCACCCGGCCGATTCACTGCGCTCTCCGGTGTCGTCCGCAAGATCATCGACGACCCGTCGATCACCGGTGGAATTTCCGACGTTGGCCCGAGCCTGCGTGATGTCCTCGAGCCCGAACTCGGCAAACGTCTGCCGACGCCGCTGCCTGACGATCTGCAAGAGGTATTGACGGATGCTCGCCTCACCTTGGGCGACGCCAACAACACGCTGGTCGCCATTGACACATCAAACGAAGACGCGAAGCAGCGCAAGCTCCGGGCCCAATCAATGGTCAGCCGAACGATCGAGTATCTCGACGTCGCCATCGAGGGCAAAGCGGGCTATGTCGCATTCGTCTCTGGCAGCCGCGACTCCCCCCGCCTCGAAATCCAGCCCCTTGATGTTGGGCCGGCGTTGACTGAAGGCGTCTGGACCAAGCGCACCGCGATTCTCACCAGCGCAACTATTCCGACATCATTGGCGAACCGAGTCGGCATGGAATCCGGCGGTAAGAAGGTCGAAGTCTCCGATGTTGGCAGCCCGTTCAACTACGAGGCCAACTCGATCCTCTACAACGCAATCCACCTGCCAAACCCGAACGACGCCGGGTTCAGGGCCAAAGCGAACGACGAACTCGAAGCACTGATCAACGCTGCAGGTGGCCGAACGCTCGCGCTGTTTACGAGCTACCGGGCAATGGACGAGGCTGCCGAGGAGATGAAGTCCCGGTTGGGCTTTCCGATCCTCACCCAACGCGACCTCCCCAAGCCTGCCCTGGTCAAGGCGTTTGCCGACTCGGAAGAGACCTGCCTGTTCGCAACGGCCGGTCTCTTCCAGGGTGTCGACGTCCCCGGCCGCACGCTGTCGCTCGTCGTCATCGACCGCATCCCGTTCCCTCGGCCTGACGACCCGCTGCTCTCGGCCCGCCGAGACCTGCTCGGCCCTGCCGCATTTAGCGAAATCGACATCCCGCGGGCATCAATGATGCTCGCCCAGGCATGTGGTCGTCTGATTCGTACCGCCGACGACAAGGGCGTCGTTGCGGTGATGGACCCGCGCCTCGGCAAGGCCCGCTACCGCTGGGACATTGTCAAGGCATTGCCGCCCATGAAGCGCACGCGTCACCGCGAAGAAGTCGAGACGTTCCTCCGCTCACTGAGCCAATAATTGCGCATGGGGTCAGGCCCCTTTCGCAACTATCTGCCGTGGTGCCGTTTCATCATCGCCGGATAGCTACGCGAGAAGTAGTTCCAGAGCTGGTCGCCGTAAGTGTCTGTGTGCGTCGGACTCCCGATGTCACCGATGCCCGCATCGGTTTGCTCCTTGGTGGCCATGAATCCTGCCGACCGGTGACGCTCGCTCGCGGCGACCGCATCAACGAATCGCTGATCAAGCCCAATGGGATCGAGGGGCGTGCCGAGCGACGGGCCATGGAAGTACGCGGCCGACATTCGCGGCTCGCTGGCGATGACGCGGTGCGCTGTGGCCATGAGATAGTTCCCGGTCATCGCCTGCAACATCTCGCCGATGTTCAACACGAACGAGTTCGGTACGACCGGCACGTCGATCCAGGCGCCGGTTGGGTCAAGGACCTGCAGGCCGGGTGTCTCGCCGGTAGCGAGCAACGTGACGAAGCCCGTGTCGTTGTGGGCGTTCACGCCGGCTGCACCATCGGGGGTGGCTGGGTAGTTGATGAACTTGGTCAAGGACATCGCGTCGTCGCCAAACGCTGGAGCGAAATGGTCGGGCGCCAGACCGAGCCCAACAGCGAACAGGCTGAGCACTTCATCAGCGAGCATTCCGAGTTGTTCGAACCAGTCGAGAGCGAGTTTTTGCTGCCCCGGCAGTATGTCGTCAGGCATCCATTGGTTCGGTCCGAGCAGCTTCAGGTAATCCGGCCCGTCAGCCTGATCGCTGGGCGGGTGTTCACTCCACACATCGATCTGTTCACGGATGTCAGGCCGGTTGTTCGTGAACTCCGTTCCGACAGATTCCCACCCTCGGAAGTACGGCGATGTCGACTTGTCGATCAACCGCTTTTGCTCGTCGGGAAGGGTGAAAAACGAACCCATCATGTCGAAGACTGCGTCGAGCAGCCCCTCGGGCAGACCGTGGTCAACCAAAACCGCAAACCCGATGTCGTGGTACACCGCCGTCAGCTCGTCGGCGAGGCTGCGCCGGTCGCCGTCACTCCCCCGCAGCCGTTCCAAGCTCATCACAGGAATTTGTCCAGCCTCAGCTGCAAGCATTCTCACGACTCCATCGTGGCGCCTGGAGGGCCGCCGCGTCGAGATCGGCGGCGGCGAACACTGTCAGCGACAGAGATTCACGACAGCACGACAACAGGAATGACACAGAGGGACCTCATGGAAGTTGAACGATCTGTGCGAGCACTCAGTTCAGCAAATCCGACACAGAGTTGCGAAAGGGGCCTGACCCCATACGCAACTATGCGAGCGTGTCGACGTTGTTGAGCTCGCGGAAGCTTTGCTCTAGGCGCTCGATGAAGCTGACTTCGCCAGCACGGAGCCAGACGCGTGGGTCGTAGTGCTTCTTGTTGGGAGCGTCGGCACCGTCGGGGTTGCCGAGCTGGCCCTGCAGATAATCGTGCTTCTCGGCGTCGTAGCCACGGATACCGTCCCAGAAGGCCCATTGCAGGTCGGTGTCGATGTTCATCTTGATGACCCCGTAGCCGAGCGCTTCTTCGATTTCGGCAGCTGACGAGCCCGAGCCGCCATGGAACACGAAGTTGACCGGCTTATCGCTGGAGGTCGAGTGCTTCTCGGCAATGTGTGCCTGAGCATCACGCAGGATGGTCGGAGTGAGCTTGACGTTGCCGGGTTTGTACACGCCGTGGACGTTGCCAAAGGCTGCAGCGATCGTGAAGTTCGGGCTGACTTCCATCAGTCGCTCGTAGGCGTATGCCACTTCTGCTGGCTTCGAGTAGAGGTCTTCTGGGTTGGCATTGGAGTTGTCGACGCCGTCTTCTTCGCCACCGGTGATACCGAGTTCGATTTCGAGCGTCATGCCGAGTGGCGCCATGCGCTTCAGGTAGTCGACGCAGATATCAAGGTTCTCTTCCATTGGCTCTTCGGAGAGATCGAGCATGTGCGAGCTAAACAACGGGGAACCGGTCGCGGCGAAATGCTCTTCGCCCACATCGAGGAGGCCGGAGATCCAGGGCAGCTTGCTCTTCGGACAGTGATCGGTGTGGAGGATGACGCGAGCGCCATACGCCTCGGCCATGGTCTGTACGTGCTTGGCGCCGGCAACCGAACCCAGGATCGATGCTTGGGCACCGTCGACCGGGACGTTTTTACCGCCGACGAAGGCCGAGCCGCTCGTCGAGAACTGGATGATGACCGGGCTGTTGACCTTGCCGGCCGTTTCCATCACTGCGTTCATCGAATTCGTGCCAATGCAGTTGGCAGCCGGCAGTGCGAACCGCTCAGCCTTGGCGAGCGCAAACACTTCGTTCACGGCCTCTCCGGTGAGGACGCCTGCGGGAAAATCGTTGCGTAGATCAGTCACCTTTCGATCTTACGCATTGGCTCCGACATCGTTCCAACATCCACACGAAGAGTACGTTCAGCGCCATGACGGATCTCGTTCGAACTGTGGTCGATGGCGGTATCGCCACGATCACTCTCGATTCCCAGCACAATCGCAATGCGCTGTCTCGCCAGCTCCTCACCGAACTCCACGCGGGCATCGACGCCGCCGAGGCCGCCAACGCTCGCGCCATCGTACTTCGCCACGAGGGGTCAGCATTCTGTGCTGGTGCTGACTTGAAGGAACGTGCAGCTGCCGCTGATGACGTCCCCGATATCGGGCCAAATCAGATGGTTTCCGCACTCCAGCGCCTGATGGACACAGAGCGTCCGACCATTGCCGCAGTCAACGGTGCTGTACGCGCCGGCGGGATCGGTCTGATGGCTTCGTGTGACCTTGTGGTCGTTAACAGCAGCACCACGTTCGCGCTGACGGAGGTCCGCATCGGCGTGGCTGCGGCGATCATCTCTGTCCCGATTCTGCGGCGCGTTCCGGCGGGTAAAATCGCAGCAGCGATGCTGACCGGTGAGCAGTTTGATGCAGCCGAAGCACGGTCAATCGGCCTCGTCACCCACGTGACTGACGACGTCGACGCAACGGTGCAATCACTGATCGACGGCGTTCGAGCCGGCGCACCGCGGGCGGTTCGGGAAACGAAAGCCCTCCTCAACAGGGTTCCGACGATGGACCGTGACAATGCGTTCGACGAGATGGGGCGACTCTCGGACGAGCTGTTCCGTGGCCCTGAGGCTCACATCGGTATGCAGGCGTTCAAGGAGAAGCGGTTGCCGATCTGGAGCGACGAGCGAAACTAATGGAAACCATTCAGATCTCAACAGTGGCCGGCCAACACCTCGCTGCTGACCATTGGCCCGGCGACCAAACACCCGTCCTGCTCGCGCACGGCGGCGGCCAGACGAGACACTCATGGGGCGGCACCGCCGAAAAGCTCGCGTCAAACGGTCACCGGGTCGTGTCGATCGACCTGCGCGGTCACGGCGACTCGTCGTGGGATGCCGAGGGCGACTACTCAATGGCCGCCTACTGTGCCGACGCTCAGCACGTCGTCGAGTGGATCGGCGAGCCTGTTGCATGGGTCGGCGCATCGCTCGGCGGGATGACTGGCCTCCATGCAGTTGACGGAGCGCCACATTCCTACACATCACTGACACTCGTCGACATCACACCACGGCCCGCTAAGGCGGGGGTCACCCGCATTCTCGACTTCATGGCCGCTCGGGCACACGACGGCTTCGCAAGCCTTGACGAAGCTGCTGATGCCATTGCCGAGTACCAGCCGCACCGGCCCCGGCCGGCCGACCTGACCGGTTTAGCCAAGAACCTGCGCCATCGTGACGACGGCCGCTGGTACTGGCACTGGGACCCGGCCTTCATGACGTCTCGTGGCCAGGTGAATAGCGAGCATGCCCGAGATCGCCATCACGACGATCTCGAGCAGATGGCCCGGCGCATCACGATGCCGACCCTCTTGATCCGCGGCAAGCTCTCCGACCTGGTCACCGAAGACGAGGTCCAGGCTTTCATGGAAATGGTGCCACATGCCGAATACGTCGATGTCAAAGGCGCAGCGCACATGATCGCCGGCGACAAGAACGATCTGTTCACCGATGCAGTGGTCAGCTTCCTCGATCGCTGACGTTCGTGCGATAGTGGGAGAATGACTACCAGCGCAGACCTGCACGAACGCATCGTTGGACAGAACCTCCCGAAACGGTTTCTCGCCAACGTTGAGCGCAACGGCAGTATCGAGGTACTCAACTGGAAGAATTCAGCAGGCGACTGGGAGTCCAAGACGCTGACCGAGATGGCCGAAGACACCGCACGCCTCACGGCTGCGCTGAAGGATCTCGGTGTGAGCGCAGGCGACACGGTCGTCATGATGATCCGCAACCGCCAAGAATTCCATGCCCTCGACATGGCAATTCTGTTCTGCGGTGCCACACCAGTGTCGATCTACAACTCCTCGGCTCCTGATCAGATTCAGTACCTCATCAACGACTGCGGTGCGAAGGTCGCAATCCTCGAAGACGCTGATTTTCTCGCTCGCTTCGACGCCGTTCGAGAAAAAATAACGACCATTAAGCACACCGTGCTGATCGAGGCGGAAGGCGCCGCTGACGACATCATTCGCTACAGCGACATGCTTGCATTCGAGCCGGCTGACCTGGCAGTCGAAGCCGAAACTGCCACCCTGTCAGACACCGCCACCATCATTTACACCTCCGGCACAACCGGCCCGCCGAAGGGCGTCATGTTGAGCCATAGCAACGTGGCCTGGACCCTTGAGTCAGTTGGCCAGTCGATGCGCGAGCAAACCGACATCGCCGACTTCGCCGGCAAACGCCACGTGTCGTACCTGCCGCTGGCCCACGTCATGGAGCGCCTGCTCGGCCACTACTACATGATCGATTTCGCTACAAGGGTGTACTGCTGCCCTGAGACGTCACAGATGCCAGCAACGGTGCGCGAGACGAAGCCGAACGTCTTCATTGGCGTCCCGCGGGTGTGGGAGAAGATGTACGCCGGTGTCACCGCCGCCATCGCTGCCGATCCTGTGAAGGAACAGCAGTTCAACGACGGCGTCGCCGCGGCACTTCCAATCATGGAAAAAATGACCGCCGGCACGGCCACCGACGAAGAGATCGCCACCTGGAACTTCCTCGACGAAGTCGGCTTCAAGGCCATCCGCGGATTGATCGGTCTCGACGAAGTCGAGATTGGCATCTCCGGTGCCGCTCCAATCCCAGCCGAGATCCTCGGCTGGTTTCGCGCCATCGGCGTCCCGCTCAGCGAGGGCTACGGCATGTCCGAGACCACCGCCGTGCTCTCCTGGTCGGCGGCTGCAAAGCCTGGCTATGTGGGCCGACCTGCAACCGGTGTCGAGATGAAGATCGCCGAAGACGGCGAGGTTCTGGCTCGTGGCGGCAACATGTTCGAGGGTTACCTCGGGCTACCCGACAAGACTGCTGAATCAATCGACGGCGAGGGCTGGGTGCACACCGGTGACATCGGCGTGATCGATGACGACGGGTACCTCAAGATCGTTGACCGCAAAAAGGAACTCATCATCACGGCGGGCGGCAAGAACATCAGCCCTGCCAACCTCGAGGCAGCGCTCAAGATGATCCCGCTGGTCGGCCAGGCGTGTGCGGTCGGCGAGCAGAAGCCGTTCGTGACAGCACTGGTGGTCCTCGACCCCGACGCAGCTGCGGCTTGGGCGAGCGAGCATGGTCTTGAAGGCGACGCCGCCACGATGGCGGCAATGGCTCAAAACGTTGACGTCATCGCTGAGGTCGAAGCCGGTCTCGTCGTGGCCATGTCCAACTTCAACAATGCCGAAGCCGTCAAAAAGGTCAAGGTGCTCGGCGCTGAGTGGCTCCCTGACACCGACCTACTGACGCCAACATCGAAGCTCAAGCGGCGCGGCATCCTCAGCAAATTCACCGACGAGATCGAAGCCCTCTACAAGAAGTGATCAGTTGATCAGGCGGTAGCCGACGCCTCGAGCTGTGACAATCAGCTTGGGGTCGTCGGGATGCTCTTCGACCTTCACCCGGAGGCGTCGAACGTGGGCGTCGACGAGCCGGGAGTCACCGAGGTACTCGTACCCCCACACACGTTCGAGGAGTTGATCGCGTGACAGCACGGCTCCAGCGTGGTCGGCGAACTCGACGAGCAGGCGGAATTCGGTCTTCGTCAGACTGAGTTCTGTGCCGCTCTTCAGCACGATTCCTTGCTCGCGGCGCAATTCGATGTCGCCGAACACGCTTGCCAACGGCACCGCTGACGCGTCCTGGAGGTGGGCACGACGAAGCAGCGCACGAATGCGTGCTGCAAGCTCTTTCGGGACGACCGGTTTGGTCACGTAATCGTCGGCACCCGCTTCGAGCCCGGCAACCATGTCAACCGTGTCGGTCTGTGCGGTGATGATGATAATTGGCACAATGCTCTTGAGACGCAGGGCACGGCAGACTTCGAAACCCGACATGTCAGGAAGCCGGAGGTCAAGCAGAATCAGATCGGCAGGATGTGCGGCGAAGGCAACGAGCCCTTCGCTGCCGTTTGCGGCTTGGCGCACCGAGTAGCCCTCGTCCTCGAGGGCAAGAGACAGCGCAAGCCGGATCGCGTCGTCGTCTTCGATGAACAGCAGTGACTCCATCAACTCAGCTCCATCAACTCAGCTCCATCAACTCAGCTCCATCGACTCCGAGGGTACAACACCTGAGGTAGGCATCTGTTTTCCACAGATTTTCAAAGATCGATTGCTTTGTTACAGAAATCGCACAGCTCGCGAATTGATCCGTCACACAAGAAGACCATATTAATACCTGTTCACGCTGCCCCGGTGAGACACCTTCCTCCCCCTGGTGTCTCACCGGCAGCGCGAGAACCTTTCGCCGATCGGTGTGGCGAGAACCTTTCGCCGATCGGTGTGGCGAGAACCTTTCGCCGATGTGACTCTCTCACCTGCAACACTCTCACCTGTGGCTCGGCAACGTTCTCTCCGCCTTCGCACTCGCGTCACGCTCTTCTTCGCGTTCATTGCCTTGTTCGCGGGGTCAGTCTTGATCGGTGTGACATACGGATTCGCGCGAAGCACCCTCCTCGCCCGCGAGAACAGCGCCGCTCGCGACCAAACCATCATCCATGCCGATCTCCTCCTGCAGCAGCTCGAGGAGAACCCTCAGACGATCAACGTTTTCGTCGACACGGAACTCCGATTCAGAATCGATGGCGACGGCTTTGCAAACCTCGGTTCGCTCGACCCGACGCGTCCTCGAGCCGGCACCGACACACAGCGCAAGATCGACGACTACCCAGAAGTCATCGTCAACGCCGTTGAGCAACGCGGGAACGGTACTGCGTACGTCGGGATCGATGGCCAGAACTACGTGGTTGTCGGCGTCTACATCGGTGCATTCGATGTCGGCTACTACGAGGCATTTCCGCTCGGCGACACCGAACGGACGCTTCGTGCGATCTTTACAGCACTCGCCCTCGGCGGCATCGGCACGCTCGTGCTGGCGACCCTGTTTGGCTTTTCGACCAGCCGCCGTCTGCTCCGTCCGCTGAGCCGTGTTGCCGACGCCGCCGAAGAAATTGCCTCGGGTGGACTCGACACCCGCCTCGACGAGGAATCCGATCCCGATCTCGACCGTCTGGCCGGCTCGTTCAACGACATGGCCGACGCCGTTCAAACTCGTATCGAACGCGAGGCTCGCTTCGCATCCGATGTGTCCCACGAGCTGCGCTCACCCATTACGGCGCTCACCGCCGCTGTCGAAGTGCTCGATGCTCGCCGTGAGGAAGTGCCTGAACGCACACGTCAAGCACTCGATGTTGTTGTCAGCCAGGTACGCCGGTTCGACAACATGGTGATCGACCTACTCGAGCTGTCACGCCTCGACGCCGGAGCGACTGACCTCAACGTCGAGCGGCTCGACATCGTCGATCTGACTCGCCGTATAGCCGCCCGCTATGGCGCCGTTGATGTGCCGATTGAGGTTGCCAATCAAACCCGCACCGAAGTCTCCATCGACAAGGTCCGCTACGAACGTATTCTTGGCAACCTGGTTGAGAATGCACAGCACCACGGCGGCGGCGCCCTCTCGATCCAGTTGGCACCAGTAGCCAAACGTCGGATGCGTATCACTGTCGAAGACGGCGGACCCGGTGTGGCACGTGGGGAGCGAGAACGCATCTTCGAGCGGTTCGCACGAGGCAGTTCCGCTCGCCATCGAATCGGCACAGGGCTCGGCCTGGCGCTGGTCGCTGAACACTGTGCTGCCATGGGTGGCGCTGCCTGGGTCGAAGACCGTCAAGGCGGTGGGGCACGCTTCGTTGTCGAACTGCCGTCCGAGGTGCACGAATGACCCATTCGCATTCGTGCAAACAACGCATCATCGCCGCTGCACTCGTGCAGCTGCTTGCTGTTGTCGCTGTTGCATGTTCTGTTCCGACAGGCGACTCGACGTTCCAGCCGATTGACGGCAATGAGATCCCCGGTGGCCTGAACGATTCGACGACAACCACGTCGACAACCACGACCACCACGTCGCTTCCCGACATACCCGAATCAACCGTCGAATCGACGACAACCACCACGCCGGCCCCGGCCGAAATCGTCGATCTGTACTTCATCTCACGGGGGCTGCTCGTTGTTGTCGAGACGGAACTCGTCGCACGCCGCGATCTCAATCAGATCGTGGTTGCTCTCGAACAGGGCCCCCCATTTGGCAGCGGCTTCAGCTCGTTCGTGGGGCGCGGCCTGATAGTCGGCCGGCCGACAGTCGAAGGCGGCGTGATCACCATTGATCTCGACGCCGAGGTGTACGACCTGATTCTCCCCCGCAATCAACGGCAGGCCATCGCCCAAATCGTGTGGACGTTCCTCCAGAACAGCACTGCGATCGGCCAGGTTGCTTTCACCCTCGACGGCGAACCGTTCCCCGTACCTGCTGACGGCGGCGACCAGGAGTTCGCAGCGATCGACGACTTCGCGTCACTTGACCCAGGCACACCTCGCTCGTCTGTTGAACCACCCTCTCAGATTCCGATCGGCCCGACGACCGGGACAAGCGTGCCCGAATAGTTCAGTAGCCGAGCCGCTGGACTCGTTCCGGCTTGCGTTGCCAGTCTTTGTCGACCTTGACTCGGAGTTCGAGGTAGACGCCCTCGGGAAGCTGCTTCCGGGCGAGCTCGCCTGCACGCTTGAGGATCAACCCGCCTTTGCCGATCACCATGCCCTTCTGGCTGTCGCGCTCGACGATGATGTTGACCCGGATACGGGGCCATTCCCATTCCGCGACCTCGGTCGCAATCGAGTACGGCAACTCGTCACGGGTGACCGCAAGCAACTGTTCGCGAACGAGTTCGGCCACCCACTTTTCTTCAGGAAGGTCCGACACCTCGTCGTTGGGGAAGTACTGGGGGCCCGCTGGCATCGAAGCGGCGAGATAGTCGACGAGCGGTCCGATGCCCTCGCCGTTCTTGGCCGACATGGGGAAGTACTCCTTGGCTCCGAGCGAGCTCGCTGCCTGAAGCATTCCGAGCACCTGTTGGGGTTTGGCCACGTCAGTCTTGTTGACGATCACGATTGCCTTGGACACATCAATCCGGTCGGAAACCCAACGATCACCCTTACCAAATGGCATCGTGGCGTCGAGCACCAGGCAGGTTACGTCAACGTCTTTGGTACTTTCGATCGCCGTCGCGTTGACCCGTTCGCCGAGTGCGGTGACCGGCTTGTGGAGGCCGGGTGTGTCGACGAAAATCAGCTGGCTCGTCGGCCGGGTAAGCACACCCATGATGCGATGCCGGGTCGTTTGCGGCTTGTCGGAGACAATGCTGATCTTGCGCCCGCAGATCGCGTTGACCAGCGACGACTTCCCGACGTTCGGGCGACCCACGAAGGTCACGAACCCTGACGTGTAACTCTCACTGGCATCAGTCGGTTCTTCGGTCACTTCGTTAGTGTGCCAGGCTCGTTTCCATGACGCGCACGATCAACGGCATCGACGAGATGAAGACCCTCGTCGGCGAGCACCTCGGCTGGTCCCCGTACACCGAGATCACCCAGGAACAAGTTCAGAAATTCGCCGAAGCAACAGGCGATCACCAGTGGATCCACATCGATGTTGAACGGGCGACAGCTGGCCCATTCGGCGGCCCAATCGCTCACGGTTATCTGACTCTGTCGCTCGGCCCAATGCTCTCGCCGCAGGTCTTCGGGGTCTCCGGCGTCGCGATGGGCGTCAACTACGGCGCTGGCAAGATCCGCTTCCCCAGCCCCGTGCCCGTTGGCTCAAAAGTTCGCCTCGGCATCACACTTGTGTCCGTCGACGACATCGCCGGCGGCGCGCAAGTCACCCAGGAGTTTGTTTTCGAATGCGAAGGCGCCATCAAACCGTCGTGCGTCGCAGAAGTGATCTTTCGCTATTACGTCTGAGTCACCACCAGATGACCGAAGCCAGGCCGATCGACATACCGCTTGCAGCGGTCCATGAAGCAATAGCTGCGTCGCGGCCAGACGAATACTGCCTCGTTTTTCGCGACCGCCGGTTCACATGGCAACAGATCACGGACCGCACCAGGCGGCTGGCCAACGCGTTGCTCGACCGCGGCCTCGGGTGCCATACCGATCGATCCGAACTCGCCAACCACGTCAGTGGGCAAGACCACCTAGCGATCTACCTCCACAACGGCAACGAGTATCTGGAATCGATGCTTGGTGCGTTGAAGGCACGCGTCTGCTCTCTGAACGTCAACTATCGGTACATCGCCGAGGAACTGCACTACCTCCTGACCGATGCACAGGCCACCGCAATCGTTGTGCACTCTCAGTTCGCCCCGACGCTGGCTGAAGTGTTGCCGCAGTTGCCTCACCTCATGGTGATCCTGCAGGTCGATGACGAGTCCGGAAACGATCTCCTCCCCGGCGCTGTTTGGTACGAAGACGCACTTGCAGCAGCCTCGCCCGAACGGCCCTCCGTCGATTGGAGCGGTGATGACCTCTACATGCTGTACACCGGCGGCACCACCGGGATGCCGAAGGGCGTGATGTGGCGCAACGGCGATGCCATGGTCGAGTGTTTCGGCGGTTCCCGCTCGGCCCAAACCGTCGACGAATTCGTCGCCGAGGCCGACACCGGGTTGCAGGCGCTCCTTGCTCCCCCCTTCATGCACGGCGCCGGACATTGGATGAGTTTTCGTACATGGCTCGGTGGCGGCACCGTTTTCGTACAGTCGGTTCCAGAACGGCTCGATCCGATCGACGTGTGGTCATTGATCGAGCACGAGCGCCTGAATTTCCTGTTGATCGTCGGAGATGCCTTTGCTCGCCCGCTGCTCGACGAACTGGAATCTCCGACTGGCCGCGATGCGTACGATCTCTCATCGCTGACGGTGATCCTGTCTGGCGGAGCTGCTCTGTCGGCCCCACTGAAAAACCAATTTCTTCAGCTTCTGCCGACCGTGATGATCGTCGACGGGCTCGGCTCGTCCGAGGCCGGCGGCCAGGTCTCCCACGTGTCGGCAGGCGGCACCGCCTCGACGGGCACCTTCGAACTCACGCCCGGCAATGTGCTGCTGTCTGCTGACCTCGATCGGGTGCTTGATCCGACCGAGCCCGAGACCGGCTGGCTCGCCAAAACCGGCCGATTGGCGCTCGGCTACCTCGGCGACGAAGCCAAGACGCAGCGCACCTATCCGACCGTTGCCGGCCAGCGCTACGCCGTCCCAGGCGACCGGGCTCGCTTCCAGAATGACGACCCAAACGATCTCATCGTCGAACTCCACGGTCGCGACGCAGTCACGATCAACTCGGGCGGTGAGAAGATCTTTGCAGAAGAGGTCGAAGCCGCAATCAAAGCCCATCCGGCAATCTACGACTGTGTGGTTGCGGGTCGCCCGAGCAACCGCTGGGGTAGCGAGGTCGTGGCTGTGGTGAGAATTCGCGATGGCCATGAGGCCGATGACGCAGCACTCCTTGCCGAAGCGGAACGCCACATCGCTCGATACAAACTGCCGAAGGCGTTCGTCCGTGTCGAACACGTTGTGCGTTCGCCCAGTGGCAAAGCTGATTACCGATGGGCGAAGACAATCGTCAGCACGTGATCTGAACAAATTCGCGACACACCAACACGGCTGGCCTCTATGGTGACAACCGAACCGCTACCGAACTGCTACCGAACCCGACCGGACATCACGATCACGTGAAAGGGCGGCCTGATATGGGTCTTCTCGACAAACTCAAAGGCGAACTCGTTGACATCATCGAGTGGATGGACGACTCACGATCCACGCTCGCGTGGCGCTTCCCGCGCTACCAGAACGAAATTAAGAATGGTGCACAGCTCATTGTTCGCGAAGGCCAGAAAGCCGTCTTCGTCTATCGCGGCGCGCTGGCCGACCAATTCGATCCAGGCAACTACGAGCTCACGAGCGAGAACCTCCCCATCATGTCGACGCTGCAGGGCTGGAAGCACGGCTTCAACAGCCCGTTCCGCAGCGAGGTCTACTTCATCAACACCCGACCGGTCACCGACCTGCGCTGGGGCACCCCGCAGCCCGTCACGGTCCGCGACCCCGACTTCAAGATGGTGCAGATTCGGGCCAATGGGCTGTGCGTCGTCAAGATCGCCGATGTTGAAATCTTCTTAAAGGAAGTGATCGGTACCGACTCAGCCGTCGAAGCCGACGAAATCGCCGAGCTACTGCGTCGGGTCATCTCGATGGCATTCTCCGACATGGTCCTTGCGACTGGCCTCGGTGCTATTGACCTGCAAGGCCAGCAAGTCGCCCTGTCCGCCAAGCTTGCCGAGTTCGTGCAAGAACGCGTTGACGACGAGTTCGGCCTCTCAATTCCTGAGATGACCATGAACATCTCGCTGCCTGACGAGATCACGCAGGCGATGACCCGCGGCGTGGCCAAGGGCGTCGAAGCATCCGGTTTCATCGAGAACGTCGACCTCAACAAGTATCAGCAGGCTCAAGTCGCCGACTCCATGCTCGCTGCTGCCCAGAACGAGGGGGGCTCGGTGATGGGCGACATGATGCAGATGGGGATGGGCGCGATGATGGCTGGCCAGATGGCTCAGAGCATGCCAGGCATGGCCGGCCAGCAACAGCCGGCCGCCGCACCAACTCCCCCGCCGCTGCCCGGCCAGACCATGTACCACGTCGATCACGGCGGCCAGTCCGGTGGCCCGTACAACATGGCCCAAATGCAGGCCGGTATCCAGAACGGACAGGTCACGGGCCCCACCCTCGTCTGGGCACAGGGAATGGCTGGATGGGCTCCGGCGCAGTCGGTTCCCGATCTGCAGGCTCTCTTCTCCGCTCCGCCGCCTATGCGACCGACAAGCGCCACGCCGCCACCAGTGCCGCCGCCTGCACCCGCAGCCGAATGAGCGACCAGTCACCGCCGCTCACCGGGAGCCAAGATGCCGCCGCCGACGAGGCTTCGTCGCTCGATTCGATGGCATTGAAGCACAGCACCGAAGGTAGTCGCACGTACCCATGCGGTGCCTGCGGTGGCGAGTTGCACTTCGACATCGAGTCCCAAATGCTGAAGTGCCCGCACTGTGGAAACACTCACGAACTTATTGAAGGCGAAGGGGGCCAGGTCATCGAGAACGACCTCCGCGCCGCGCTCCAACTCGTCAAGTCCGCCAAGCAGGCCCACCAGGTGAACTTTGTCGGAGTCGACAAGGAGATCGTCTGCCAGAACTGCGGCGGACACACCACCTTTACGGGCACGCTCACGGCAGAGAAGTGCCCCTACTGCGCGACGCCGATTCAGCGTGACGACGTGCACGACGCCCCCGACCGCCTCCCGGTCGACGGCGTGCTGCCTTTCTCGATCGACGACAAGCAAGCCAAGGAATTGATCGAGAAATGGATCAGCAAACGCTGGTTCGCCCCGTCCGAATTTAAAACTTACGGTCGCACCGGCGCGTTCTCCAGCGTGTACACCGCGTACTTCACGTACGACGCCGACACTCGCACGAACTACACCGGCCGGCGCGGCGACAACTACACCGTCACTGTTGGCCAAGGCGACAACCGTCGCACCGAAATCCGTACAAGGTGGACCTCGGCTCGAGGCCAAGTGAACAACAGCTTCGACGACATCGCCGTGTTCGCAAACGAAGGATTCGAACGAAAACGGATCGACAAGCTCGAGCCCTGGCCAACAGAAGCCGCCAAGCCGTACTCGGCCGAGTACGCCGCTGGCCACCTCGCTCGCACCTACGACAACGACGTCGAAGAGTGCCTTCCCGAGGCGACGACGCAAATGGAGACCGAGATTCGCGAAACCGTCCGACGGAGCATCGGTGGCGACCAGCAGGACATCCGCTCGATAAACATCAACTGGTTGAAGATGACATACAAACATCTGCTGCTGCCGATCTGGCTGCTCACAGTGATCTATGAAAACAAGCCATTCCAGGTCTACATCAACGGCGTCACCGGCGAAGTCCACGGCGCCCGCCCGTTCAGCAAGGTCAAGATCATCACTGCCGTCGTGATCGCCGTCCTGGTGATTGCTTTGATTGCGGTTGCCGTCTCAGCCAGAGGGAGTGGCTAGATGATCGTCTCTTTCATCCTGCTCGCAGCTCTCATCAGCACTGTCGGGTTCGGCGTGGCGCTCTCAGTACGCGGAAAGCGCGACTTCGCCAAGCAAAACGAAGTGGTTCCTGGCAGGAAATCACCGGCACCTGCGTCGTGGGCCGGCGCACATTCGCCGGAAGCCAAACTGCACCGTCGACTCGGCGACGCAGTACGTGCAGCAAACAGCAACCCTCGGCTCACCGAACTCGGCCTCGCCACCCAGACCAAGCAAATCGAGGCTGAAGCCATGTCCATCGACGAGCGACTCGTCGCTGCCGCTGCGTTGCCCACCAGCCACCGCGCCGGCGCCGTTGCCGAGTTCGAACCACAGGTCGCCGCATTAGAAGACGCCGTTGCGGCGCTCATCAAAAGCACAACGGTCAGCGACTCGAAGCAACTGCTCGAACAAGCAGTCTCCGATGCCGACATCAAGCTCCAGGCATTTGCAGAAGCACGAGCAGAAATCGAGGCTATCGACCGCTCCGCCAACGGCACGCTGCCCGAAGCTATCCCCGAACCCAGCCCCGAACCCAGCCCCGAACCCAGCCCCGACGTCGAGCAGGGCAAGGCAACGGGCTGAGCCCTGCCCTAGCCTGAGCGTGTGAGTAACACACGTTCCTGGGATACCGAAAAGCTTCCGGAGGGCGAAGCGAAGGTCGCAGCCGTTCGTGACATGTTCGATGCAATCGCCCCGAAGTACGATCGGCTCAATCGGATCATCTCGTTCCGCCTCGACGTTCGGTGGCGAAAGCGTGCCGTCCGCGATCTTGCGCTGCCAGCCGGCAGCACGGTGCTCGACCTCGCAAGCGGCACCGGTGACCTCTGCATCGACCTCAGCAAGGCCGGCATGACGCCAGTCTCGATGGATTTGAGCTTCGGGATGCTCTCGGCCGATCGATCAGGTAGCCCTCGAGTCCAGACCGACATCTTGCGACTCCCGGTCCCGGACGCCTCGGTCGATGGTGTGATGTGCGGCTTCGCACTTCGTAACCTGCTCGATCTGCCGACGTTTTTCAACGAACTCGGCAGAGTCGTCAAGCCAGGCGGGCGAATCGCTCTCCTCGACGTCAGCGTTCCCAAGAACCGTCTGGTCCGCTGGGGTAACGGCATCTACTTCGGGAAAATTGTGCCCAAGATCGGCGCGGTGTTGTCCGACGGCCCGGCATACGCCTACCTTCCGAAGAGCGTTGCCTACCTTCCCGAACCCTCCACAATGGTCGTCGCACTCAGAGACGCCGGGTTTGTCGATGCCAAACATGCTCAACTGTCAGGTGGGCTCACCCAATTAATGGTCGGCACGCGGGCCTGACCGCTGCTGTGATGCGCGCAGTCACTCGACCGCTCTCCGAACTGATCAGCTCGGACGGGGTCACCCCGGACCTCAATGACATCGCAGGAAGCGACGGGTTCCTGTTCGTCCGCGACGGAGTTGGCATCGCCGGGCGAGGTATCGCTGCACGCGTTCCCATCGACGCAGCAGTCGGATGGCTCGCAGCAGTCGATCACCGGTCGACAGTCAACGGTATTGAACTGATCGCGATGGGCTCGATTCCCTTCCGGCCCGGCGACGATGGTGATCTCGTCGTCCCGGCCGTCCTCGTCGGCAAGCGATCCGACGGCACCCAGTGGGTAACCACATTCGACGATGCCGACCCAACCGAGGCACTCTCGGCACCAGACAAACCGATTCCGACTGCGACGACCTACTCGATCGGCCACAGCGCGCCCATCGACACGTACCTGGCTGCAGTCGCAGCAGCACGTGATGCAGTTCGGGCTGGCCAACTCACCAAAGCAGTGATTGCCCGCCCCATCACCGTGACCGCCGACCAACCAATCGATATCGGTTCGGTTCTTCGTCGGCTCAAAGCGTCGTTCGGATCCAGCTACCGGTATTCGATTGACGGCTTAATCGGCGCATCACCCGAACTCCTCGTCGAAGTCGATGGCGCAGTCGTTCGTTCGCACCCGCTTGCCGGCACCACACCTCGAACCGGCAACCCCGCCAACGATGCGGCACTCGCAACCGAGCTGCAGGCCAGCAAAAAAAACCAGATCGAACACCGCATCGTGATTGACGAGGTCCACGACACGCTTCTGCCCTGGGCGAGTTACCTCGACTGGGAACCGGAGCCGTCCATCGTCTCGGTGGCCAACGTGCAGCATCTCGGGACCCGGATGGAAGGCATGCTGAGCCAGCCAGGGCCGAGTGTGATCGAGCTCGTTCGGGCGTTATCTCCGACTCCAGCACTCGGCGGCCATCCTCGGTCGGAGGCCATCGAACTCATCGAGCGCGTCGAAGGCTTCGAGCGAGGCCGGTACGGCGGTGCAGTCGGCTGGGTCGACGCAGCCGGCAACGGCACGTGGGCTGTGACCATTCGCTGCGCCGAACTGTCTGACGACCGGCTTGTCGCCCGGCTCGTTGCGGGCGGCGGCATCGTTGCCGAGTCAGAACCGTTGTCCGAACTCGCCGAGACACAGGCCAAGTTCCAGGCGATGCTCAGCGCCCTCGTACGGCCATAGCTCCACTTTCCTCCCCCACTTCGCCCGATACAACGTTCAGCTGATGGCAGCTGCGACGGCGGCATGGAGGTCGGCGTGCACCTCGACGTTACGGTCGCGCGTTGACTCGACCCGCACGACCCACGGGCCCGGTGTAGCGAGCTGGCCAATCAGTTCGTCAGCCGTCGCCACCGTGTGGGCTTCGAGGCCATGCGCTGCAGCGAGAGCAACCACGTTTGTTCCCAACGGAGTGCCGAAGAGTTGTTCGAAACGATCGTGCTCGAGGGTCGACGCCTGCGGCAGAAACGAGAAGATCCCTCCCCCGTCGTTGTCGACAACGACGACTCGGAGGTCAATGCTGTTCGCAACGAGCCCGACCAGAGCGTTGCTGTCGTGCACGAAGGCGAGGTCGCCGATGAGCACTGCGGCCGATTTACCGATCGCAGCGATGCCGCGCGCGGTAGACATCACCCCATCGATGCCGTTGGCGCCTCGGTTGGAATGGGCTGCTGCCCGCCGCCCGCCGAACCACTCGTGATCACGGATCGGCATCGACGACGACACGACGAGTTCAACACCAGCCGGGAGATGATCAGCAACGGTTCGGGCGACGAGGGGCTCTGACAGCTCGCCAGTCTCAGACAGCGCTGCCAGTACCGCAGCGTCGGCAGCACAATCAGCTGCGATCCAATCGTCGAGCCACCCCGAGTCTGGGGTGCTGCCCTCAGCGGCTGCGATGACCGCGCCGATCGTTGCGACCGCGTCGACGTTGCGCCCGGGATCGATGAGACCCGGACCCCCAATCTGGACCAACTGAGCCCCGCCCGAAACTGCACGATCGATCCACTGGGCCAGTGTCTTGGACGTCGACGGTCGGCCGACTCGGACAACGACATCGGGAAGATGGCTGTCGGCAAATGACGCCGAGCGCAGCATCGACTCGGACGTCGTGACCACTCCGTCGAGGTGCCGCATCCCAGAGATCGGGTCAGCGAGGATCGGCCAACCGGTCAGCGTATGAAGCGCTGCCACGCTGGCAGCATCGACGCCGCTTCGCCCGCCGGCAAGGATCAACCCGTGAGGCACGGTGATCGCTGCGAGCGGTTCGTCGCTCGCTACGGGGGCCCCGACCCGTTCGTCGCTTGCGAGCGCTCCCGGGAGGCCACCGGCCACTCCCAGCAGCGGTTCACGGAACGGCAGGTTCAACTGAATCGGACCGGCCTGAGCACGCTGCATGGTTTCTGCAGCGAGCGCACGCCACCGACCTCGCTCTGCGGCGTCCGCCACGCCGGGGTCGTGGTACCAGCGAACATGACCGCCGTACAGCTCGACCTGATCGATGGTCTGCGGCGCTCCGACGCCGCGCAACTCTTCCGGCCGATCCGCAGTGACCACGATCATCGGAACGTCCGACAACCCTGCTTCGACGACGGCAGGCAAGAAGTTCGCCGCTGCGGTTCCACTTGTGCACAACAGAATTGCTGGAACACCACTGAGACCCGATCCGAGCGCAACGAAGCCAGCGACGCGTTCGTCATGAACGACTTGGACGCTCAGCTCAATCCGATCGGCGAGGGCCATTGCCAATGGGGTCGACCGGGACCCAGGCGCGATGACGACGCTGCGCACACCCTGATGAATCCACTCATCGACAAGAGTGGCGCAAAACGTTGCCTGAACATCCTGGGCTCGGATTGGTTCGACCATTGCTTCGAGACGATAGGGCTCTACCGTGGAGATCGTGGACACCAGCGCGAATCCCATTCGGCCCACTATTGACATCGACATCTTCTCCGATGTCGTCTGTCCGTGGTGTTACATCGGTAAGCGCCGGTTCGAGAACGGCCTCGGCCAGATCGACGAAGACCTCGGCGTCGAGTTCAACGTCCGTTACCACGCATACCAGCTCGACCCAGATGCTGCCCCGGGTGTTGCCACCCCCGTCGCCGAGGGATATGCCAAAAAATTCGGCGGCCCCGAGAAGGCCGCAGAAATCCTGGCGCATGTCACGACCACCGCTGCCGAAGACGGGATCGAGTTCAACATGGACAAGGCACTTCGGGCCAACACGCTGCTCGCCCACCGACTCATCTGGCTGGCCGGCCTTCCCGGCTCGCCTGTCGCCCAAGCCGTAATGAAGGAACGTCTCATGCAGGCCTATTTCACCGATGGCCAGCACATTGGCAGCCATGATGTTCTTGCTGAATGCGCCATCGAATTGGGCTTCGCCCGCACCGACGTCGAGTCGTTCCTTGATTCCGATCAAGGGGTTGCCGAAGTCCAAGCTGAAATCGAAGACGCTCGGGTCAACGGCATCACAGCGGTGCCGACCTATGTGTTCAACCGTGAGTGGGCAGTACCGGGTGCTCAAGACGCCGACACCTTCGAAAAGGTGCTGCGCAAGATCGCGGCCAACATGCTCAAGCCCGCCGACGACTGACCGTGCTGCTCGCGCACGGATTCACGCAGACCGCGCAGAGTTGGTCACTCGTCCAGCAGCTGCTGCGCGCCCGTGGCTTCGACGACAGCAAGGCAATCGACCTCCCTGGCCACGGATCAGCCGGCGATGTTCGCGCCGACCTGTGGGGCTCCGCTGATCACCTGGTTGCCGCAGGCGGTCGCACCACTTACATCGGTTACTCGATGGGTGGGCGGGTCAGCCTGCACGCCGCCCTCGCCCACCCGGACGTGGTTGAGCGACTGGTCTTGATTGGAGCGACCGCGGGGATCGACAACGTCGACGCCCGCGCCCAGCGTCGGACCGACGACGAACTCCTCGCCGACCGAATCGAGACAATCGGGGTCGAGGCGTTCATTGACGAATGGCTCCAGAACCCGTTGTTCGCTGGCCTGACGCCCAACCAGGCACTGCGCGAGGATCGGCTGCACAACACCGCCGACGGCCTCGCTTCCAGCCTGCGCCTTGCTGGCACCGGGACGCAGGCGCCCCTGTGGGATCGCCTGATTGAAATCAGTTGCCCAGTCTTGCTGCTGGTCGGTCAACAGGATCAGAAGTTCCGTGCAATCGCCGAACGAATGGCCACGGCGCTGCCGAACGCCGAACTTCTAGCGATCGGCGACGCCGGCCACAGCGTCCATCTTGAGCAGCCAGAACGCACCGTCGACGCACTCATCGACTGGTTGAAGCCAAAATAGTTCGTCTGCACCCATATTCGACCTGCACTGTCACACCGAGCTGACCTCGGTGTGACAGTGCAGGCCCAGAGTTGAGCGAGTCAGCCGCCGAGTGCGAGGCCGAGGGTCACTGCGACACCGAAGCCGAGTTGCAGCTTGCCGGTTGAGCCGAGGACACCGATCAGCTCCTTGGCGTTCGCTCCGCCGAGCACCGCACGTGTCGGTGTAATCGCCAGCGGTGCCGCGGCGAGCCCGATCAGCGCCAACGGCCGATCCGTTGCTGCGGCAATCGCGACGAGCACGAAGGCTCCTGCGATCAACATGACGTAGAACCACCGAGTGCGCTGGTCTCCTAGCCGAACAGCCAGCGTCTTCTTGCCCACTTCACGGTCGGTCGGGATGTCACGCAGGTTGTTGATGACAAGTAGCGCACAGGCCAGCGAGCCAGCAGCGCACCCAACAATGACGGAAAGTCCGGTGATCTCGCCGACTGCGGCGTAGGTGGACCCTGCAGTGGCGACCAAGCCAAAGAATACGAACACAAAGACTTCGCCGAGGCCGAGGTAGCCGTACGGCTTCGGGCCGCCGGTGTAGAACCAGCCAGCAGCAATGGCAGCCGCGCCGACTGCGATCAGCCACAGTGACGTGTCGAGCGCAATTGCGGCGCCTGCGACAGCGGCGACGCCGAAGGATCCGAAGGCCGCGAGTTTGACCGACTTCGCTGGTGCGAGGCCGCTGGCAACGAGCCTGACCGGGCCGACACGAACGTCATCGGTGCCACGTACGCCGTCGCTGTAGTCGTTTGCGTAGTTGACCCCGACCTGCAGCATCAAGCTGACGACGAGGCAGGCTGCGACGCGCCACCAAGCGATTGGCCCGACACCCACGGCGGCGGCTGCGCCGATCGCCACGGGGACGACAGCAGCGGGCAAGGTGCGCGGGCGAGCCCCGACTATCCAACGATTCATGCGGTCCCCATCATGTCAGGTGACATGATGTATGCATGAGTGAACTGTGGCGAATGTCGGCGCTCGAACTTGCCGAGCAGATCCATACGAAGCAGGCATCGCGTCGGGAAATACTCGCGGCTCACCTCGAACGCATCGATGAGGCCAACCCACATTTGAACGCAGTGGTGCGGCGCCTCACGGTGGCCGGCGATATCGAGTCGCTCGTCGGCACCTTCACGCCGATCGATCCGATCGCCAGCTGACATGGCCGGCCGTCTCGTTGCCCTCGACCTTCCCGGCGGGCCTGACTTCATCGAAGAACTGCAACGCATCTGGGCAAACGGCGATGCAGCATTCCCGGTCGACCAACGGTTCCCTGAGTCGGCCAAACAGCAGATCTGCGCAGCGATGCGCGTCAGCGACAACATCGAGCCCGGCGACGCGCTCGTCGTTGCAACCAGCGGGTCGAGCGGGTCGCCCAAAGGCGTGATCCTCACGCATGATGCCGTGGCTGCATCAGCAGAAGCAACGAGCCTCCGTCTCGGAGTCGGTGCAGGCGATCACTGGCTGGCCTGTTTGCCGCTCTCGCACGTCGGCGGCCTGTCGGTGGTCACTCGCGCCCTGCACGCCGGCACGGCTCTCACCGTGCTCCCCGTCTTCGATGCTGCGGCGGTCGACGCCTCCGACGCAAACTTAATCTCGCTCGTCGCGACAACGCTCGGCCGTATCGACTGCACGAAGTTTCGGACCATCGTCCTCGGCGGGGCCCGGCCACCTGCGGGCCGCCCTGGGAATGCTGTCACGACCTACGGCCTGACCGAAACCGGGTCGGGAGTCGTTTACGACGGCATTCCACTCGATGGCGTCGAGGTCGACATCGGCGACAATCATGAGATTGCGCTGCGCGGGCCGATGCTCACACGCGGCTACCGCAATGGCCAGTCAGCCGTGACCGATGACGGATGGCTCCTGACCGGCGATCTCGGTCGGTGGACCACCGGCGGCCACCTGCACGTCGACGGCCGCAAGGGCGACCTGATCATCAGCGGCGGCGAGAACATCTGGCCCGAAGCTGTTGAGTCGCTTGTTGCTACGCACCCCGACATCGCTGATGTAATGGCCCGCGGTGTTGACGACACCGAATGGGGCCAGATCGTCGAAGTTGTCGTCGTTCCCGTCGTCGGGCGAACCCCTGACCTGGAATCGATCCGGTCGCACGTGAAGCAGACAGCGCCGAGCTACCTCGCACCGAAACGACTCACGCTGGTCGAGTCCCTCCCGCGGACCGCCCTCGGCAAGCTGCGCAGAATCTTCTGAACGTCAGACTCCGGAGCTTGCGACCCCTGCACCGCCGTCGATGACATAGGTCTCGCCGGTGATCCAGCTAGCCATGTCGCTCGCAAGGAAGACCGCGAGGTTCGCAATGTCTTGCGGATCGCCGAGCCGTTCGAGCGGCAAACGGGCAGCCAGGCTGTCACCGAAATTATCGACGAGGTAGGCAGCGAAGTCGGTCTGGACAAGCCCGGGTGCAATACCGACGACGCGGTTCGGACCAATCTCGCTGGCGAGCTGACGGGTCAGGTGGATGACCGCTGCCTTGGTCAGGTTGTAGACCCCAAGTCCGCCTTCGGCACGGAGTCCGCCGACCGACGCGATGTTGATGACGACACCCGGCTTGTCTTTGAGGGCATGTTCGTATGCGGCCTGGGTCCAGAAGATCGGAGCATCGAGGTTCACCTGGAACGTCTTGTCGTAGCGCCCTTTGTCGACGTCCATGATCGGCCCGTAGTACGGGTTCGTCGCAGCGTTGTTGACAAGGATGTCGAGCCCGCCGAAACGTTCGATCGTCGCGAGGACGGCGCGCTGACCAGCGTCGTCGTCACCAGCGTTGGCGGCAAACACATCGACGTCGCCGGTCATCTCGGCAGCAGCTGCCTCGAGGGCATCCAGCTTGCGACTGTTCAACATGACCTTCGCACCAGCAGCAGCCATCGACGCGGCGATTGCCTTACCGATACCGCGTGAGGCTCCAGTAACGAGAGCGACTTTTCCATCCAGGGAGATCTCCATGGATGGTGAACTTACTTTGCGACGTCGCCTGGATCATCATGGTCGAGCTGATCATGATGCAGTTGCCGGAACCCAGCCGGCGCAGGCCCACCCCAATGATGCTCGATGAGGAGTGCCAACTCGCGGGAGCGCATCGCCGCTGCTTCAACAGGCTCGCCATGGTCGTGCCCCAAGATGTGCAACACGCCGTGGACGACAAGCAGCGCGATTTCGTCTTCGTAGGTCCCAGCATGTTCAGCGAACTGCGCACCGGCGACTGCCGGTGAGAGCACGACGTCGCCGAGCAGGGCCGGAATAACCTCGCCGTCGGGAGTGACCATCGGTTCGTCGTCGAGCGGGAACGAGAGTACGTCGGTCGGACCAGTTTTGCCCATGTGTTCGGCATTGAGCTCAGCGATGTCGTCGAGGTCGATGAACGTGAGCGTGAGTTCGCCACTCGCACCTTCGGTCAGCAGTGTTGCGTGAGCCAGCCGCTCCCACCGCTCGACGTCGACGTTGCAGCCAGGCGAATCGTCAGCCGACCGCTCATCTGCGGCAACGACTGTGATGTCGTCAGCGCTCGGCACGCTGCACTTCACGCTGGGCTT
>ERZ888423.336-NODE-336-length-49706-cov-8.704860_pt1 | contig 49706 bp, 53 predicted proteins | sample MGYA00520523_ERZ888423 | MGnify/ENA primary metagenome ERZ888423 (study PRJEB32303, sample SAMEA104408611) | aquatic metagenome | biome: Brackish water; feature: Pelagic; material: water | place: Baltic Sea | collected 2014-06-08T10:24:00 | depth 30,27 m ... | reverse complement strand
GAAAAATTCATCACCCGCTTCCCGAGTGTTGAAAAATTGGCTCAGGCCAGCGAGCAAGAGGTCCTTAAATTGTGGCAGGGATTGGGTTATTATTCAAGAGCCCGGAATTTACACGATACCGCCCAGTGGGTAAGTCATGCGCTTAACGGGGTCTTTCCCCAGAGCTTTAAAGAGTTATTGTCCTTAAAAGGCGTTGGAGTCTATACGGCAAGTGCCATTGCATCGATTTGTTTCGATGAGCCCAAAGCGGTGGTCGATGGTAATGTCTATCGAGTATTGAGTCGGGTATTTGGGATTGACCTTCCCATTAACACGGCTTCAGGCATTAAAAGATTTCAGGAGTTAGCGGATCAACAATTATTTGAAAAGGATCCGGGGACTTATAATCAGGCCATAATGGAGTTTGGCGCGTTACAATGTGTTCCCAAAAACCCTGATTGTTCGATCTGCCCACTGTCTAAAAATTGTATCGCTCATGCTACAGGTCATGTTGGAACGCTCCCTGTTTCGGTCAAAAAAGTAAAAGTCAAAACGGTGTATTACAATTTTCTGGTGGTCCAGGACGAACAGGGAAAAATTTGGATGCGTCCTCGCCCCGCTGATGGGATCTGGCCGAATCTTTATGAATTCCCGTTAATTGAATCGAATACGCCCTTAGATGTGGGGCAAATGCTGGCCAAAGCGAACGGACTCATTAAAGGTGAAGCGCACACGATTCAGGATTCTATTCAGGATTCGATTCAGGATTTAGAATTAGTCCATCCGGCGCCCTGGGTCCATCGCTTGACTCATAAAAAACTCATGGTTGTATTTTGGCGGGGCGTGTCTAAAAACGCATTGCCTGAAGTCTATGCGCCCAAGGAAGTTTTTGAACTGCCTGTTCCTGCTGTAATAGCCCGTTTTATTTCTGAGGCATTTCCTTTTGCCCGTCAAAATTAGTTATATTAGATGACCTTAGTTAATTTTGTAAAAAAGTAAAGCGATGAGTGGAACCCTGAATAAAGTGATGTTGATTGGTCATACTGGAGATGCGATAAAAATGACCTATTTTGAAGGAGGGGGTTGTATTGGCCGATTTCCTTTAGCCACAAACGAGACCTATAACAATCGAACCACCGGTGAACGGGTCACCAACACTGAGTGGCATAATATTGTTGTGCGCAATAAAGGGGCGGAGGTTTGCGAAAAATATCTAAAAAAAGGGGACAAAGTCTATATTGAAGGTCGTCTAAAGACCCGAAAGTGGACCGATGACCAAGGAAATGATCGCTACAGCACTGAGATTCAATGTACGGACTTTACCTTTTTAACGCCAAAAAGTAGTGACAGTATGGGGTCAGACCAAATGGCTTCAGGGTCTGCCGCTGCTTATGGTAACGGAGCTAATGCTTCTAATAACCCCTACGGGTCTTCAAATCAGGGGGCGCCTCAGGCCGAGGAAGAAGATGATTTGCCCTTTTAAGTCTCGTTAAATTTTAATTTGTGGAACCAGAGCCCCCGAGTTTATTCATTTCATCACTCGCTTTTCCTGAGCTTTTAGGGTTTGGGGGGATCATGTTCCTTTTGTTATGCTCTGCCCTAATTTCAGGTGCGGAAATTGCATTTTTCTCCTTAACGACAGCAGATCTTAATCCTGAAGATGAGGCAGGCCGTTCGAAACAAATGAACACGGTGGCCCAACTTTTGGACACGCCTAAACGATTGCTGGCCACGATTTTGATTGCCAATAATTTAATCAATATCGCCATCGTTCTTGTTTTTGATACTGTAGTCGGCCCGTTTTTTTCAAGCATTGATCCAGACTGGCTCAGATTTTTGGTTGAGGTTGGACTGGTTACTTTTTTAATCCTACTCTTTGGGGAGATTCTCCCTAAGGTCTATGCCAGCCGGAACAAGCTGCGTTTTGCAACCTTTATGGCCATGCCCATTCAGATCTTGTTTGGGCTCTTCACGCCTCTGAGTCGTCCCATGCGCAATGCGACCGTTTATTTGGAAGGCAGATTTTCAAAACAAAAATTAAGCATTAGTGTTGACCAGCTGAGTCAAGCGCTTGAGCTGACCTCTGATGAAGAAACCTCAACAGATGAACAGAAGATTCTTCAAGGTATCGTAACTTTTGGAGCGACCGACACAAAAAACGTCATGCGTCCCCGCATGGATATATTTGCCCTCGATATCCAGGCCTCATATCAAGAAGTTTTGGCGGACATACTCAAACACGGTTACTCTCGTATTCCGGTATTTGAGGCGTCCATTGATCAGATAAAGGGACTTCTTTACGTCAAAGACCTTTTACCCTATTTTGACAAAAAGGACTTTAATTGGTCGGCACTGCTGCGCGCTCCGTACTTTGTGCCTGAGAATAAAAAATTAGATGATTTGCTCAACGAGTTCAAACAAATGAAAATGCATTTAGCCATTGTGGTAGATGAATACGGGGGAACCAGCGGCTTGATTACTTTGGAAGATATCATTGAAGAAATTGTCGGGGAAATAACTGATGAATTTGATGACGAAGATTTGGTTTTTTCAAAGCTAGATGATCGAAATTTTGTGTTCGAAGGCAAGACGCCATTAAAAGATTTTTATCGAGTCATTCAACTCGAAGACCCAAAAGAATTTGAAGAGGCTAAGGGCGAGGCAGAGTCTCTAGCTGGATTTATTCTCGAATTGACTAAAGGCTTTCCAAAAAAAGACGAAATCGTAATTTTTGGGCGGTATCACTTTGTGATAGAATCTTTTCAAGGCAAGCGCATTAACCAAATCAAGCTTACGATACAAGAGTGAAATGGTGGTTAAAAATATTACCGCAAAAGTGAGCAATCAAGAATCAAGTGCCGAAATTTTCAAGAGGCTCATAAGTCCAAAGAGCTATTTAAAGATTTGGGCATATGCGCTTTTTGGAATAATTCTATTGAGTTGTCAAGACCAAGTCGTGGTTAAGCCCGCGGCCTTTTTACGCTTGGATTTTCCTGAGCCAAAGTATGGTCATTACGCTTCGGACTGTCCCTTTGAATTTGATTTAAATGAGTTTGCCCGGCCTGAAGCAAAGGAGCGCTGCGCGTTAAATCTGGATTATCCATTTATGGGCGCCACAGTTTATTTGACCTATCAAGGGGTGAATGGAGATTTGACTCAACTTTTAAGCGATGCCCAAAAACTCACCTACGATCATACGATTAAGGCCACTGAAATATTAGAGCAGCCGCGGGTGGATCCTCAGCATGAGGTTTATGGTATGTATTATCAAATCGACGGTCCAGCAGCATCGCACGCTCAATTTTACCTTACGGACAGTACCCGTCATTTTTTAACTGGGGCCCTTTATTTTAATACCAAACCCAACTTCGATTCCTTGTATCCCGCCATCCATTATGTTCGGAAGGATATACGCCGGATCATGGAAACCCTAAGGTGGCAATAATACTTCTGGTATGGATAAAAAATGGCTTTATCTGATCGTTCTTTCTGTGATTTGGGGGACGTCCTTTATTCTGATTAAAATGGGGTTGGTGGGGCTTACGCAAATTCAATTGGGTTCCTTGCGTACTGTACTTACGGCAATCATCTTGTTTTCCGTGGGGCTGCCTTCGCTTAAACAAATTAAAAAACTACAGTGGAAATGGATTGCCTTATCGGCTTTATTTGGAACTTTTTTCCCTGCTTTTTTATTCGCCTTTGCACAAAAACATATCGATAGTGCTGTGGCCTCGATACTCAATAGTTTAACGCCGCTTGCGACGGCCGTATTGGGGTACCTGGTCTTTAGTATTTATACCACCAGGCGTCAAATGATTGGGGTCTTTATTGGGTTGCTGGGATCCATCATGCTCATAATGGCAGGGGCGCACATTAATCCTGATCAAAATCATTGGTACGGGATATTAGTGCTTGTTGCCTCAGTGGGTTATGCGTTAAACGTCAATATACTCAAGAAATACCTCAATGAATTATCGCCTTTGGCCATTGCCACAGGAAATTTTGTGGTGATTGTGATTCCCGCTTTGTTGATCCTGATTGGTACGGGGTATTTTGATGAAATTTGGACGGTGCCAGAAGTTCAAGTGTCTACAGGATATATTGCGATACTGGCTTTATTTGGGACCGCTTTGGCCAAAATACTCTTTAATAAGATGATCCAAATTTCGAGTCCTGTATTTGCGTCTTCAGTCACTTACACAATGCCTGTTGTGGCTGTTTTGTGGGGGATATTTGACGGTGAACGATTCGGATGGTATCAAGCCATTTCTGCCCTGATTGTCTTATTAGGCGTTTATTTGGCGAATCAAAGAAAAGGTTCAGGCAAAAAGGTTTAGCGTGGTCTCCATCTCAAAATTAGCTGCTAAAACGTCTATTGCTTTAAGGTAAAAATACCTTTGTGGTATTAAATTTTACATTTATATTTGCACCCGCCTTAGCCTCAGCCATATTGTGTTGAGGACAAGGAATTAAAAAAGTAAAAATTAATCGATACGCTATGTATGCAATTGTAGAGATAGCAGGGCAGCAATTTAAAGTTGCGAAAGACCAAAAGGTTTTTGTCCATCGTTTGCCAGAAGAAGAGGGCGCAAAAGTGTCATTTGACAACGTTCTTTTGATTGGTGAAGGTGACAAAGTAACTATTGGCGCCCCGGCTATAGACGGCGCACAAGTTGGTGCAAAAGTCTTAAAGCACCTTCAAGGTGACAAAGTTATTGTGTTTAAAAAGAAACGCAGAAAAGGATACCGCAAAAAGAATGGGCATCGTCAAGCGCTCACTGAAATCCTTATCGAAGGAATCGTGGCGAGTGGTGCGCAAAAAGCGGCTCCTAAAGCAAAAGCGGCTGCACCAAAAGTAGAAGCGGCCCCAAAAGCTCAGGCGCCAAAGGCAGCCAAAGCTGATGATGCAGTGGACTACGATTCAATGACCGTGGCTCAGCTAAAAGATCTTGCAAAGGATAAGGGTATTGCCGGAATTTCAGCAATGAAGAAGGCAGACCTTATTGAGGCAATCAAAAATGTATAACCTATAAAACCGAAAGAAAATGGCTCACAAAAAAGGAGTTGGTAGTTCTAAAAACGGTCGCGAATCAGAATCGAAACGCCTTGGGGTTAAGATTTTTGGTGGTCAGGCTGCAATTGCTGGAAATATCATCGTTAGACAACGCGGTACACAACATCACCCAGGGGAGAATGTATATCTTGGAAAAGACCATACATTACACGCTAGAGTGGACGGTACTGTAAAATTTGAAAAGAAAAAAGGCGGAAAATCTTTTGTTTCCATCGTCCCACAAGGCGAAGCCTAAAAATTATTTTCGATAGCTAAAAAAAGCCCCATCATTTGATGGGGCTTTTTTTGTTGTCTTGAACAAATCAAACTGAGGTTAGTATCGATAGTACTCCGGTTTGAATGGTCCTTCAGGGGTGACCCCGATGTATTTGGCTTGATCGCTGCGCAACTGGGTGAGCTCGACACCGATCTTCTCAAGGTGTAAGGCCGCGACTTTCTCATCCAAATGCTTCGGGAGCATATAAACTTTGTTTTCGTACTTATCTGTATGGTTCCAAAGCTCGATTTGTGCTAGAGTTTGGTTGGTAAATGAATTACTCATCACAAAACTTGGGTGCCCAGTGGCACAACCCAAATTCACCAAGCGTCCTTCAGCCAAAAGGATGATGTCTTTTCCATTTAAGGTGTACTTATCGACCTGAGGTTTGATCTCTACTTTTGGTCCATCGGCATTAGCTTTAAGCCAAGCCACATCGATTTCATTGTCAAAGTGACCAATATTACAGACGATGGTTTTGTCTTTCATCTGGGCAAAATGCGCCCCTTGAACGATGTCTTTGTTTCCTGTTGCCGTGATAACGATATCGGCAGTATCAATTACAGTCTCCAATTTTTTCACGGCATAGCCATCCATGGCGGCCTGAAGCGCACAAATCGGGTCGATTTCTGTTACGGTAACGATGGCTCCAGCCCCGCGGAATGAAGCGGCGGTTCCTTTCCCCACATCACCATAACCACAAACCACCACACGCTTTCCAGCGAGCATAATGTCCGTGGCACGGCGCACGGCATCCACAGCACTTTCTTTACACCCGTATTTGTTGTCAAATTTACTTTTGGTGACGCTGTCGTTTACGTTAATGGCAGGCATCGGCAAGGTGCCGTTTTCCATACGCTCGTAGAGACGATGCACGCCAGTAGTGGTTTCTTCACTGAGTCCCTTAATCCCCGCAACAAGTTCTGGGTAGCGGTCCAAGACCATATTGGTTAAATCCCCCCCGTCGTCAAGAATCATATTCAGGGGCTGGCGATCTTCTCCAAAAAACAGCGTTTGCTCGATACACCAGTCAAATTCTTCTTCGTTCATGCCTTTCCAGGCGTACACGGCAGTGCCGGCCTCCGCTATCGCTGCGGCCGCCTGATCTTGGGTTGAAAAGATATTACAAGAACTCCAAGTGACTTCTGCGCCAAGAGCCTGCAGGGTTTCAATCAGCACGGCGGTTTGAATGGTCATGTGCAGACAACCTGCAATGCGGGCTCCAGCAAGAGGCTTGCTGTCGCCGTATTCGGCGCGTAGGGCCATAAGTCCTGGCATTTCTGCTTCTGCGAGCTGAATTTCTTTGCGCCCCCAAGAAGCTAGGGACATGTCTTTCACTTTAAACGGTACGTAAGGCACTGTGTTTGTGGGCATATTGTTATATTTGATGGATTCGAATTTGCCGACAAAAGTACGGAACATTTTTTAGACTCAATGCCACTTTTAAGAACGATTAACCCATGGCCAGGGGCCACTGTCTACCTTTGGGATATCTCAGAAACATTGGACCAATTGTCAGCCATGACTGCGATGAGGGCTGAAAGTAAAGCGCGGTTTAATTCTATGAAAAGTCCCGAGCATCGCAAGGCGTTTCTCAGTGTACGTGCCTTGCTCCAGTGTGCCAATCTAACCGATAAGGATCTGTATTACGATCCCTTTGGGAAACCTTATCTGCACACAGGGCAATATATTTCAATATCTCATTCCCATCAGCGCTCGGCCATTATTGTATCGCCCTATCCTGTGGGGATTGACATCGAATTACGACGCCCAAAAATTTTGCGGATTGCCCATAAGTTTTGTCCCGGTATAAGCCCGGAACTCAGTGAGATTACCCATGAAACGGTAGATCAATTCACCTATGTTTGGACGGCCAAAGAAAGTATTTATAAAATGGCAGCGACGCCGGGTTTAGGTTTTTTAAGGGATATTGAACTCAGCCAATGGCGCACAGAGGGGGAGGTAGCCATAGGCCTCCCCTCAGAAATGACCCCATATGTGCAGGCTAAAGGAAAAATAACAAAAGGTCAAGAACGTCATTTTTTATATCAAGGATTTATCACCGACCAATATATTTGCGGGATGACCAAAGACCTATCGCCTCATGATTGAGATGAAAAACCCTATGAGCCCCTTAGATCGATGGAAGACAGACATCCAAAAGGGAAAAAAGCAACTTGCAGTACTCATTGATCCGGACAAATGTGGGCAAGATTTACTCCCTAAATTACTGAGTCACTTACCCGAGGCAACCACACATATTTTTGTTGGAGGCAGTAGTGTGGCTCCTGGAGTGACCCATAACTTGATTGAGGCCATCAAAAGGCTCGTGGACTTCCCCGTTTGGATTTTTCCTGGAGACGCCGAGCAAATAAGTCCGGCCGCTGACGCCTTGTTATTTTTATCTCTTGTTTCCGGAGATAATCCGGAATATCTGATATGCCAGCAGGAACGCGCGGCGGCCCAACTTCGAGCAATGGATTTATTTACCATTGCTACCGGGTATTTACTCATCGATGGAGGGACACAGAGTGCTGTGGCTAGGGTGACTAAGACCCTTCCCATGGCTTTAAGTGATCCTGATAAGATTGTAAATCGCGCTATGGCCGCGTTTTATATGGGGGCCAAATCCATTTATCTAGAGGCGGGTAGTGGGGCTAAAATTCCGATTCCTACAACATTGATCAATAGGATTAAAAAACAGACGGCCATGCCCTTGATCGTCGGGGGTGGTCTGCGAGAAACTCAGCAGATTGAGTCGGCTTGGGCTGCTGGTGCCGATATGGTCGTTATCGGCACGGCTCTTGAAGAAGCTTTATCTTTGACCAATTCATAGGAAGATGGACACGCTAATCGAATTTCTTACAGGGCCCTACAGAACCGCCGGAATCGGACAAATCGTCATTGAATCCATTGCCTTTATTTGCGGAATACTCAGTGTATGGTATGCCAAGAAAGCTCATGTGCTGGTTTATCCCACAGGCCTTGTCGGGACCGCTTTGACGGTTTATTTATTGTATCAAGCTCAGTATTTTGGCGACATGATGATGAATGTCTATTACAGCCTGATGAGTTTATACGGTTGGTATCAGTGGACCCGCTATAACGACGATACCCCTAAGTATCCTATGAGTCAAACCAACCTAAAAGAGCGTTGGGTCGGCTTTGCATTTTTTTTACTTACCGTGGGGGTGACCTTCGGGGTCTACCAAGCCTTTGACTATTCGATGCAGTGGTATAGCTATGTCGATATGGTGACGTCAGGTATTTTCTTTACCGCGATGTGGTATATGGCCCATAAAAAAATAGAACATTGGATTCTGTGGATCATCGCTGATGTCATTACCGTCCCGCTTTACGCTTATCGTGGACTGGGAATGCTCTCACTGCAATACCTTATATTTACCCTGCTTGCGATTCAAGGTTTGCAGGCTTGGCGAAAGACGCTAAAGTCGTATTCATCCCTTTAAATTTATCGTTTCATTACGCCCTCAGATCAAATCATATCGCCCCAAATTGTTCTCTATGGTCCAGAATGCAGCGGTAAATCAACGCTGTCAAAGGCCCTTGCAGCGCATTATTCCGGGGTTTTGATTCCTGAATACCTTAGGACTTATGCACAGGATGTTTGGGATACCCAAAATCGAGTTATTGCTCAACAAGATATAATGCCCTTGATCAAAGGTCAATTTAGGGCACAGCAAGAAGGCTTAGCCCTGGCGCGAGCAAAATCCTCTGCGGCTCATTTGGGTCTGTGCCCGGTGTTTTTGGACACAAATATTTATCAATTGGCCGTTTACTTTACCTATTATTTTGGGATGAATTGGGGGGAAATTCCGTCTGACATGCACCAACCAATGGGGCAAACGGTTTATTTGTTGACTCAGCCGGACTTTCCTTGGCAAGCCGATGACTTACGCGATCAACCCTTGCAACGGGAAGCCTTATTCAGTATCTTTAAAGCGGATTTGATTCAAAGAAAGGCCCATTTTATTGAACTCAATGGAGCCCACGAGCAAAGAATGGATCAAGCCTGTAAATTCATCAGTAACACCTGGCCCAATCTTCATGTTTGACCCTCGTGATTTAAAAGATATTCAAGAATTAGGCATTGACCAGGCTCAAGTTATGGCCCAAATCCAGGTGTTTGATCAAGGAGTGCCCGCGCTCGATATTTTGCGTCCGGCCACTATTGGGGATGGAATTATGGATTGTTCTATGGATCAATGGCGCCATTGGGCGCGTATATTCGAGCAACAATCAAAGGCCTTAGAAGTAGTCAAATTTGTTCCTGCCTCCGGTGCGGCAACCCGCATGTTTGGTTTTCTTTTTGATTTTTTAAATTCATTTGATCCAAACCAACAAAGGCTCAGTACTTATCTGACCCAGCCCGAGAATCAGGCCATTGCTCAGTTTTACCATAATCTTAAAGAGTTCCCCTTTGTGGACCTGATTCGTCAGAAGATTCGTCAGTTATATCCTGAATTTAAAACTTGGACCAAAGAAAAACGCTTCTATACCATGGTTTCTGTTTTAGTTCAAGAGCATGGATTGAATTTTGGGCGCTTGCCCAAGGGACTGATCCCCTTTCACCGGTATAAAAAAAATATACGAACGGCCTTTGAAGAACAGCTCTACGAGGGTGCTTTTTACGCCGCAACAAATGATGAGGTCTATACCCATTTTACGTTTTCTCCTGAGCACTTAGAGGGGTTTAAAGATGAGTTTTCTCAAATAAAATCCCGGTTAGAGCGGCACACGAAAAAGAACTATCATATTTCGTACTCCTTTCAAAAAGATCGGACCAAGACGATCGCGGTGGATCTGGAGAACAAACCATTTCGTGATGATCAAGGGCGGCTTGTATTCAGGCCCTCAGGACACGGAGCTCTGATTGAAAATTTAAATGAGGTCAAGGCCGATATTGTGTTTATCAAGAATATTGATAATGTAATTATCCAAGAGCAGGTGCCAGAAATGGCGCTTTATAAAAAAGGCCTTGCGGGAATTTTACTGGATTATCAGTCCCAGATTCACGAGTATTTAAAGGCCTTGTCCTCTCGACCTGAATCTGTTTCTATGGACGCGTTAACGACTTTTCTTTGGAAGAGTTTCGGTCTACACACGCCCCCCAAATCACCCGAAGACGCCTTTGAATTGCTCTATCGCCCGCTCCGCGTTTGTGGCGTAGTGGCGAACACCGGCGCTCCTGGAGGAGGTCCGTTTTGGATTCAAGATGAGCATCAAATAGTGAACCTTCAGATTTTGGAAGGGGCCCAATTCGATCAGAGTAACTCCAGACATCGGGATATCTTTGGCCAGGCGACTCATTTTAATCCTGTGGACTTGGTTTGTGGATTGCGGGATCATGAAGGGAAACCCTATGACCTGATGAATTATCGGGACCAGCGCATGAGTTTTATCGCCCATAAGACCCATCAAGGCAGGCCACTAAAAGCTCTTGAAATGCCTGGATTGTGGAATGGGGCGATGGCAAAATGGCACACAGTTTTTGTGGCGGTACCCATTGAGACCTTTAATCCGGTTAAAACCGTAAACGATTTGCTGGCCAAAGCACACAGGCCATTAATTTAGAACAACGCCACTAAAGCGGTCCTTTGATTTACCTGCTGCCCGACACGGAAAAGGAGGGCACTAATTTTTTTACGATAATGTTTTGTGCCTTAATAGGCTTTATCTAGATTTGTCCCAACATCTCAAAGGGGTGCTGATTATTATCCTTAATACCAGAATAAGATCGGCTGAGATTATACCCATAGAACCTTGAACAGGTAATGCTGTTTAGGAACATGTTCAGAAGCAAATTCTGAACCTATCGTCGTTAAATCGACAAAAATCAATAAATAACCACGGAATAATGGCCCCTTTTATTCGTAAATCTTTTACGAATGAAACCTTTATTTTTAACCTTTGCTGTAGGGAGTCTCTGCGGCAGCCTGTTGGCTCAAGAGCCACAATCTAAAGACTCAACTCAAATCCAAACCTTAAGTGCGGTACTGCTTAAAGCAACCAAGGCCAAGGCACAGGATCCAATTACACAGTCCAATCTTACTGCTCAAGATTTGGCGCCCTTAAACTTGGGGCAAGATTTACCTTATTTAATTCAAAATTTACCCGGTGTCGTGGCGACCAGCGATGCGGGCGCGGGAATAGGCTATACAGGGCTTCGTGTGCGCGGGAGCGACGCGACTCGTGTGAATGTGAGCATTAATGGGATCCCCTATAACGACGCTGAAAGCCAGGGGGTGTTTTGGGTTAATTTGCCCGATCTTGGTTCTTCAGTTCAGGACCTGCAGCTGCAACGCGGGGTAGGAAGTACGGCCTTTGGACCAGGCTCCTTCGGGGCGAGTTTAAATTTGTCCACCGTTAAGGCTCAAGCCGAGCCAAGCCTTCAAATTCAGAGCAGTGGTGGTTCTTTTAACACCCAAAGACATAATCTCAAATTTTCTTCTGGACCACTTTCCGACGGTTTTTCATTTTCTGGCCGCTTATCTAAAATTGACAGTGACGGTTATATTGAGCGCGCTTCTAGTGATTTGGCGGCCTATTGGCTTCAGGGAGATTACGAATCCAAACACAGTAAAATTAGCCTTATCGGATTTGGGGGTCGTGAGATTACTTATCAGTCCTGGTATGGAATTGATCAGGCGACAATGGATGAAAATCGGCGCTTTAATCCTGCGGGGGCTCAATTTGATGATCAGGGGAACCTAGAAGGCTTTTACGATCAACAAGTGGATAACTACAAACAAGATCATGTCCAATTGCTTTGGAGTCAAGATTTATCAAACCGTTGGGACAGTCAACTCTCATTGAACTACACCCATGGTCGTGGTTTTTTTGAAGAGTATGTGGATGCGTGGTATAGCCAGTCGGTTCAATTTAGCAGTGATGCCGATTTGGCGACTTATGGTTTAAATCCAGTTGTCGTGGATGGTCAAAGTATAAGTGCTACAGATTTAGTGCGGCGACGTTGGTTGAACAATAATTTTTACGCCCTTAATGCTCATTTGAATTATCAGGGGCCTGAGATTGAATGGACCTCCGGAATTTACACAAGTTATTACGGTGGCGATCATTTTGGAGAATTGATTTGGGCGCGATACGCCCCAGCGGCTAATCCAAGACAACGGTATTACTCGGGTAATGGAGACAAAAATGAGACGAGCATTTTCTCAAAAGTAAACTGGCATATGGACAAAAATTGGTCTGTTTATGGGGACCTACAAGAGCGCTGGATCAGTTATCGCACCTCAGGCATCACTTCTGATTTAGTGCCGCTGAATGTGCGCCAAGACTATGCATTTTTCAATCCAAAATTTGGGGTGACTAGAAATTTTGGCAGGGATCAATTGCTCTACGCTTCTTTTGGGCGTTCGCACAGGGAACCCCGACGCAGTGATTTCGAGCAGGGTGTTTTTACTCCAGAACGCTTGGATGATTTTGAACTTGGTTGGCGTGCTCATGGTCAATCGACCAAAGGCCTGGCTTATAAATACAGTGTTGTGGCTTATTACATGGACTATCAAAACCAACTTGTTTTAACAGGCGCCATCGATAATAGTGGGGCACCTATTCGAGCGACTAGTGGCCGAAGTTATCGTGCCGGAATAGAATTAGAGGGCTCGATGGAGCTTTCAAAAAAATGGGGGCTGCAGTCGGCAGTGGCTTGGAGTCAAAATAAAAATTTAGATTTTGTTTCGACGTTTGATGGCGCATTACAAAATTTAGGGAAGACCGATATTTCATTCGCACCGAGTTTGATCGCAAGTGGGACACTCGTCTACACGCCTTTTGAGGGCGCGCGTTTTTCTTGGACGACCCGTCATGTGGGAGATCAGTTTATGAGCAATACAGAAAGCACAGTATCACTTTTACCAGCCTATACGGTTCATGATGTAAGTCTTAGCTATGCGATGCCCAAACCCTTGATTGGAAAAACAATGTCCGTGCAGGTGTTGGCCAACAATATTTTTAGTGCGGTGTATAGCAGCAATGGCTACTACTACACTTATGATGATGATTTTTCTGTGCCCGATACGATAACGACCGTAGAAGGAACGGGGTATTATCCTCAAGCCTTGTTCAATATTTTGGCTGGAGTAACCCTTGGATTTTAATTGCTGATGATCAACACATCACCGTTGCGCTGAGCGCGATATGGGAGCATTGGATACGCTTGGCTTTCAGATTGGTGCTGTCCGGTAACCAGATCGTAACTATTGCCATCGCTGCAGGGGCAAGTCGCGACGATGCCCTGAAGGGTCATCGTAGAGCAGTTATTTGGACTGTGGTTTGGGTCGCTTAAATCGAAGGCAGTGTAGAGGCTGTTGTTGACGTTATAAACCACAACGCCGCGAACCCCTTGATTGCTGAGCACGACAAAATTACCGGGATATTTCAACAGGTTGTATTGGGGTAAGTTAAGATTTAAATTAAGTGAGACGGGAATCGGGTTTAAATATGGATTATTAATCAGCCGAGTATCGTCTTCACCCCCACAGCTCATCACGGTAAAAATAAGAACAGTCCAGAGGGGATAGGGGAATAATTTTTTCATGGATTTGATAAAAAATCGACTTTTTAGTACAACGCGAAATTTACGATAAAGTTATCAGAATAAAATTTTTATATCTTTGTAAGAGATCCCATCATGTATGGGATCTTTTTATTCCCAACAGCACACCCTGGCTTTAGAAAAAAGGCGTCATGTTCGGGGATATTTTTTTTAAACAAGTCGATTATGAGTAAAGTATCTTATTACACTGCAGAAGGATTAAAAAAATTGCGCGATGAACTTGATCGTTTGCGTGATGTGGAGCGGCCAAAGGCGTCTCAGGCGATTGCTGATGCACGCGATAAAGGTGATCTAAGTGAGAATGCGGAATACGATGCGGCCAAAGAGGCTCAAGGCTTGCTCGAATTGCGTATTGCTAAGCTCGAAGAGACTTTGGCGGGGGCCCGTTTAATCGATGAATCTCAACTGGATACGTCAAAAGTTTTGGTGCATTCTACGGTGAAAATCAAAAACACCGTAAATAACATGGAAATGACCTATAAGCTAGTCGCCCAAAGTGAGGCAGATCTTAAGTCAGGAAAAATTTCTGTTGATTCACCTATTGGTAAGGGTTTGTTGGGTAAAAAAGTTGGTGAAATGGCTGCAATTCAGGTCCCCAACGGCGTAGTGAATTTTGAAATCATACACATTACCCGAGATTAATCATGGCCAGTATCTTTACACAGATTATTCAGGGAAATATACCGTGTTATAAAGTGGCAGAGAACGATGATTTCTTGGCTTTTTTGGACATCAATCCCAATGCCAAAGGCCATACCCTTTGCATTCCAAAAATTGAGGTCGATAAACTATTTGATTTGGATCAAGAAACGTATCATGGACTCATGGAATTTTCTCGAAAAGTGGCCAAAGCTTTGGAGAAAACCGTTCCGTGCAAGAGAATCGGCATGTCGGTTATCGGCCTTGAGGTACCGCATGTTCATGTGCACTTGATTCCGTTAAATCATATGGAAGATATCAGATTTATTCAAAAAACTGAAATGAGCGCTCAGCAGCTAGAGGGCTTAGCCCAAGCTATAGCCAGCCATTTTGAAGGCTAATCCAAAGCCCTACTCCGCTGAGTAAAAACATTAAAGCTACCCCGACAGCAATTTTCCCTTTCTTTTTTAGCCTAACCTCCGAGGGCATTGGTTGAAAACATTTTCGTTGATAGGCGTAAACGCGTTCTATCGCTTCGTCCCATGATCCGGGGTAAATTTCTTGGCTACAGTGCTGACAAAAAAGTTGTTCTTGGATCTCTGCTGCGGTTATAATGACCCATGAATTCTCTTTTTGATTTTGAATAAAAGAGAAAACCATGCCCCTTGCAGAAAAACAATTGGGACAGTGATTGTTTATGTCAGCGCGATGTATGACAAATTCTTTGACAATCATTAGGCAACTTCGGGTAGGTTTATTTCAAGGGTACTCCCTTGGTCCTTGATACTTTTTAAAACGCGGATTTTTCCGCGATGATAATCTTCAACGATACGTCTGGCTAAGGAGAGTCCCAAGCCCCAACCGCGTTTTTTTGTGGTGAAGCCCGGACGGAATATTTTGTTGAAGTGCTTTTTGGGAATCCCTTTTCCACTGTCTGAGATATGCAGTAAAACGCGCTTGTTCTGCGAACTCATGCGGATAGAAATTGTGCCTTGTCCACGCATGGCATCAATTCCATTTTTCACTAAATTTTCTAAAGTCCAACTAAAGAGTTCGGCGTTGAGTGCCACGAGTATGGACGTGTCCGGAAGGTCGATGTCAAAAGCGATCAGATTTGAACTGCGGCTTTTGAGATAACCGCAGGTTTCTTTGGTCAGAGCGACAATATCCATGGGCGATAGGGTTGGTGCTGAGCCAATTTTTGAAAATCGATCAGTAATCTTTTTCAAACGATTGATATCGTTTTCAATTTCTGTGATATAATTTTTGGGAATGTCTTCGGATTTCAACAATTCTGCCCAACCCACTAAAGAAGATAAGGGGGTTCCGATTTGGTGCGCGGTCTCTTTGGCCATTCCGGCCCAAAGCTTATTTTGTTCAGCAGATTTGGAGGTATTATAGAAAGACACTAAGGCTGAATAAAACAGCAGCAAGATCACTAACAAGACAATGGGATAGTACTTTATTTTGGTAATGGCTGGAGAGTTTCCGTAATAAATTGTTTGAAGTAATTCGTTGTTGTAACGGATTTCTATGGGATTGAATTCAGAGCTAAATTGCTCGATGAGCGCTTGACGATTCTCTGGATCCTGAAGGACTTCATCTGAGAGGTTGTTGACCGAATAGGCGTCCTCTTTGTGGGTGTAGAGGATCATGGGCGTGGTGGTATTGCTCTGAAGAATATTCAGGATAAGTTTGCTGTTCCATTCTTTATTGGTGATGTCAACTTGCTGAAATTCTTCAAAAGCACCTGCCCAAATAGACATTTTATGACGCTCGTTTTCTTTAAGTTGGGTAAAGAGTCGGTAGGTGTTCCAGGCAATTAGAGAGACAATTAGGGCTGAAAGCACCACAAATAGCCAACGAGTAAAATCGCTAAGAGTTCGCATAGGGCTGATATTGCGTTTAAAGATAACGCAATTATGTTAATATTAATATGAAGGACTTTTTTAAGATTTCTGCAATTAAACTACCTTTACCAAGATGTTGCATTTAGATCCAAATGAGTTACAAACACCCGAACTTCACGGGTATCTTTTAGGAGCCATTGGGCCACGTCCGATCTGTTTTGCCAGTACGGTAGATGAAGAAGGAAAGGTCAATTTAGCCCCTTATAGTTTTTTTAATGTTTTTAGTGCACGACCGCCTATTTTGATATTTTCTCCGGCGCGCCGTGTTCGAGACAACACGGTTAAGCATACCCTAGAGAATGTTCAGGCAGTACCCGAGGTAGTGATTAATGTGGTGAACTACGCGATGGTCCAACAAATGAGTTTGGCCTCAACTGAATATCCAAAAGGCGTTAATGAATTTGTGAAAGCTGGATTTACTATGGAACCATCTCAAACGGTTCGCCCGCCAAGGGTTAAGGAAGCTCCGGTTCAATTGGAATGTAAGGTAGTCAATGTAGTGTCGTTAGGCGCTCAGGGTGGCGCGGGCAACTTAGTTATGGCTCAGGTCGAACGCTTGCATATCAACCAAGAGATACTTAATGCTCAAGGCCAAATAGATCCTGAGAAAATAGACCTGGTATCGCGCATGGGGGGCAATTGGTATTCCAGAGCGAAATCAGGTTTATTCGAAGTGGCTAAACCGAATAGCGATCTGGGTATAGGGATTGATGCCTTGCCACGCGCTATGCGACAAAGTAAAATTCTCTCGGGTAATGATCTGGCGCAACTCGCTAATGTAAGTGCTCTTCCAGAAGGGGCCCATGAACACAGTGGAAAGGATATAAATGCGCAAAAAAAAGCCAAGCAATTTATCGAGCAAGGGGCCATTGAACAGGCTTGGCAAGTGTTAATACAGGAATAATAATAGTGTAACAAAATAGAATACCGATGGAAATACAAGGGACCGTAAAATTAGTAGGAACAACCCAAACTTTTGGCAGTAACGGATTTAGAAAACGCGAATTGGTGGTCACCACTCAGGAGCAATATCCACAACACTTAATGATCGAATTTGTCCAGGACAAAACGGACTTGCTCAACTCGATCAATGTGGGCCAATCGGTTAAAGTAGGCATTAATTTGCGTGGACGTGAGTGGGTTAATCCTCAAGGAGAGACTAAATATTTTAATTCTATTCAAGGCTGGCGCGTTGAGTTGCTCGATGCCGGTAGCCCATCTATGCCGCCAATGCCACCAGAAGACGCTTTTGAGCCCATTGGCGATCATCAAGACGACGAGCACGACGATTTACCGTTTTAAATGCGGCTAACGGCCGTCATAGAAACCCTCTTTAGACGGTTTTTGCCGTCTCCTTTTTCAATTGCGTTATTGCTGACGGCTCTAACCTTTATTTTGGCGCTGATTTTTACTGAGCCAAAAACTTCTGACCCATATTGGTTGAGTCTTTTGGGGTATTGGGAACAAGGGATTTGGCAGAAGGACTTGCTGGTTTTCGCTTACCAGATGATGCTCATTCTGGTTTTGGGTCATATGTTGGTGCTCAGCCCGGTGATGAGTCGTTTTATATCGGCCCTAACCACGAGTATAAAGGGAACCACTCATGCGGTAATTTTAGTTTCAGTATTGACCCTGTTGGTTTCATTTTTTAATTGGGGTCTTGGTCTTATTTTTGGGGCCCTAATGGCGCGAAAGATCGGTGAGGCCGCCAAGACACAAGGAATAAAAATTAACTATCCCTTAGTCGGGGCAGCGGCCTATGCAGGGATGATGATTTGGCACGGTGGAATCAGTGGTTCCGCACCGGCCAAAGTAGGAGAACAGGGTCATTTAGCTTCATTAGTCACCCCAGATCTCGCCGCGTTTTTACCCGACTTAATTGCGTATCCCGAAACGGTATTCAGTTTTCAAAATATTGTCGTTTTTTTAGTCCTCTTATTGAGTATTCCATTGATTTTGGTTTGGCTGGGGCGCCAGGGGAAAGAGGAAATACCTCGCTTAAATGTAGCGTTTCCCGCAGAGCGCTTTTCACATAGTGAGGACAAAACCTCGCTCGCTAATGGGCCCACCCCGCGTGTTATGAGGATGCACTGGGATGAATCGAAAATCTTGGCCTACGTTTTTGGTTTAGCAGTGCTTACCGCCTTTTTTTATAACTACGGGGCCGCCCTGAGCAGTGGAATTGTTACCCCGAACATGCTCAATTTTTTAATGCTTGGATTGATTTTTATCGCCCATGGCAGGATTTCAAGCATACTAAAGGCAGTGGATCAGGCTATTTCTGGAGCCTCCGGAATTTTGATTCAGTTTCCGCTTTATTTTGGGATCATGGGCGTAATGCAAAATAGCGGTCTCGTGGTAGAAATCGCGAATTATTTTGTGGCCCTATCCACTGCTGAAACCCTCCCAATTTTGACTTTCTTTAGTGCGGCGATCGTCAATGTATTTATTCCTTCGGGGGGCGGTCAGTGGGCCATTCAGGGTCCTGTGATTTTAGAAGCGGCCATCTCATTAGAGGTCCCTGTGCAAAAAGTGATTATGGCGCTGGCCTATGGCGATCAATTAACCAATATGCTCCAGCCTTTTTGGGCGCTGCCGCTTTTAGGCATTACCAAACTCAAGGCTAGTGAGCTTTTGCCTTACACTTTATGGATCATGCTTTTGGGGGCCGTGGTCTTTGTTGCGGCATTGATATTTTGGTAGACATGAGCCGTCTATCTTTGCGGATAAAGGCCCATTTTTAATTATCTTGCTGCAAAATACAGTTACATGAATCGACTTACCCGGATATTATTTGCCCTGAGTATGTTAATGACCCCAATTACCTGGGGTCAAAACCCGCTGCCTAAGGGGTTAACACAATCTGAAAAAAGCAGCCTCGGGCGCATTTCTTTCACACAAAACAAAGTTACAGACCCACCTACAGAACCTGTAAGAACCATGGCCGAGTGGGAGGAAGTTGAGTATTTGGTCCTCACTTGGGAGCCCAGCTTTCAAAATATATTAAGACAAATTGTTGCTGCGGCCGTCATTGAATGTCATGTGGTGATTACCACACAGAATCAATCCTCTGTGTCAAATTATTTGTCCGGGGCCGGTATTGACTTGAGTCGTGTCATTTTTATGGACGAGAATTGGGACTCTATTTGGATTCGCGATTATGCCGGAAATACGGTCTACAGCAATGATGTCGGTACGCGCGCTCTGACGGATTGGATTTACAATAGACCGCGGCCAAATGACAATGTCATGCCTTCGGCCCATGCTGCGCTTCTGGACCTGCCGATTTATATCACAAACACAGGAACAAATGATCTGGTCAATACAGGAGGAAATTTTATGAGTGATGGCCTTGGAACCGCCTTTGCCTCAGAGCTTATTTTAGAAGAAAATGCAGCGGGTAATCCTTATGGGGTAAGTGCCAAAACAGAGGCTCAGATCGATGCAATCATGAATGCCTACATGGGGATTGATCGCTATATAAAAATGCCTGCGTTGCCCTATGATGTCATTAATCATATCGATATGCACATGAAGCTATTGGATGAGGAAACCCTCTTGGTGAGCCAGTATCCTCCCGGGGTTGCCGATGGCCCACAGATTGAAGCGAATATTGCTGAGGTCGTGGCCAGCTATCCCTCGGTATTTGGGACACCTTACCAAATTGAATGGATTCCTGCACCGCCGAGTAGTTCTGGATTATATCCTGATAATGGCGGTTATTACCGCACATTTACTAATGCCGTGTTCATCAACAAAACGGTTTTGGTGCCCACCTATCGTCCTGAAGTTGATGTCCCGGCCCTTGAGCGTTGGCAAGAATTATTGCCGGGCTACAACATTGTGGGTATTGATGTAGATAATTCAGGAGAGAATTTAATCTCACTACTGGGGGCCATACATTGTATAACCCATACCATTGGAGTCGATGAGCCCTTGTGGATTGTTCATCAGCCTATAGATCAAGCGGCTCAGGGCGCAACCGTCACCATTGATGCCCGAATTGAGCATATTTCAGGGATTCAAGGGGCTACCGTGTATTGGCGTGATGCTGCAGGAGCTTTTGAGTCAGCCCCAATGACTGCTCTTGGCAATGATATTTGGAGTGTTGATTTGCAAATGCCAAACGAAGCGGCCCTTGTAGATTATTACATTGATGCTACAGCAAATTCAGGAAAAACCCTTTCGCGACCCCTGGTCGCCCCAGAGGGTTTTTGGACCATAAATGTGGGGAATTTATCACTAGATGATTTCACTAGTACTCGTTTTATTTCGGCTGCCGTCCCTAATCCAACAACAGGATTAGTAAAATTTAGGCTGAATCAAATTCATGAGCCCGTTCAGGTCACCATTCATAACGTTCTGGGACAGGAGCTTTATCGAGGAACTATTCCCCAGGGCCACGGAACTTATGAGTTAGCCTTAAATTCAGAGTGGCAAGGCGTGTTATGGGTGCAGTTTAGTGGATCCTTTGGGACTGTCTATCGTCAGGTATTGAAGCTTTAATAAACGGTTTGTCTTAAGGACAAATTAAGCCTGCATGAGGAAATCCTCAAATTGCTCTATGTTCATGGCTTGTGCAACATCATAACTGCCGATTGCCGTTCGTCTAAGCGCGGTTAAATGGGCTCCACTGCCTAATGAGGCGCCAAAATCATGAGCTAAGGAGCGGATATAAGTCCCCTTACTACAACGCACGATAAATTCCACCTCAGGTAAATGAACGGCACTTATTGTAAATTCCTTTATCATAATTTCTCGCTCAGGCAACTCGGTGGTTTTACCCTCCCGGGCGAGGTTGTAGAGTCGTTTTCCGTCTTTTTTAATTGCTGAAAAAATAGGGGGCTTCTGCAAAATTGTCCCGGTAAATTGGGGTAATGCCTCATGTAACATTTCTACCGTAATGTGCGCGTAGTTAAAAGTGGCATTAATCTCTGTTTCAAGATCATAGCTTGGAGTGGTCGCGCCAAGTTTTAAGCGGCCCGTATATTTTTTTTCTTGACCTTGAAATTCCTCAATAGATTTTGTCATCGCCCCAGTGCACAGGATGAGTAAACCGGTGGCTAGAGGATCTAGGGTTCCGGCATGTCCTACTTTTAACTTTTTTAATCCGTAGTGTTGACGGATCAACCAACGAACTTTGTTGACGACTTGAAACGAGGTCCAATTCAGGGGTTTGTCAATGAGGATTACTTGACCTTTTACAAAGGGATTGTCAGACATTACACCAGGCTTAAAGGCTGAACAAAATAGTGGAGGGCTAACAATACAAGCCCGATAATGACCCGGTAATAACCAAAGATTTTAAAGCCATTTCGACTTAGATAGTTGATAAAAGTTTTTATCGCAACCAGGGCGACCAGGAAACCAATTACATTGCCTAAAATAAGCAGATTAATATGCTCCTGGGTCAGTAAAAATCCATCTTGGTAATAGTCAAAAGACTTTTTTGCTGTGGCCCCAAGCATGGTAGGCACTGCCAAGAAAAAAGAGAACTCAGCGGCCGCAGTGCGGGAGAGTTTTTGCGACATGCCCCCCACGATACTTGCCCCACTGCGCGAAACCCCAGGAATCATCGCCAAGCACTGAAAAAAACCAATAAGTAAGGCGGTCTTATAATTGACCTCGGTATCTGTTCCTTGACCAAACCAGGCGTCTACCTTGATGAGTATTGCTCCTCCAATGATAAGAGAAATGGCCACGGTAACCGGACTTTCTAATAATTGATCAATCAGATCATTGAACATCAACCCCAAAACAACCGCAGGCAAAAAGGCGATGAATAATTTTTTATAAAATTCGATGGTTTGAAAAAATCGTTTAAAGTAAAGAACGACCACACTCAAAATTGTCCCCAGTTGTATGGCGATGGTAAATAACTTAGTAAATTCTTCTTGCGCAATGCCAAAAAATGATGAGGCAATGATCATATGCCCCGTGGAAGACACGGGTAAAAATTCGGTAAGTCCCTCAATAATGGCCAGTACGATGGCTTCCCAATAATTCATTATTCTGACTTATCATGAGGTTTGAGAATAGCGTAAACCTCAAGGCCAAACCCAATGAGGATGAGCGCTGGCGCTAAACGAATTCTCCTCCAGCTGTATATTTCTGGATTAAATACCTCGGGGTTCTCACTGCCGCCCCCGGTCATAAGAATAAATCCTAGGGCAATAAAGGCAAGCCCCGCTACCATGATTTTGTAGTTGGATTTGTGAAAGACAAATGAAGATTCGGCCTGTTCCTTTTTTCTTTTTTGTTCCCCCATATCAGAATTAAAATGGTCTTGTTAAGCGTGGGGCTAAGTTACGTTTTTTCTTTTCATTCTAATCCAAACAGCGGTCGCGTTGCGCTTACTGGAGACTTCCAGCTAATAATACAATTCGTCGCTGCGCAGGTTTAAGAATCTTCGGGTGGCAAAAAAGGTACTCAAGCCGCTAATGATAATTCCTGCCCCTAAAACAAAAGCCGCCAGCCCGATGTGCCCCTCTATATCGCCCACAATGTCCAATTCGGGAAAATAATCATTCAGGGCCCATAATACCCCAAACAAACCAAAGAGGGCAATTAATGCCCCAAAAGTCCCAAACAAAATGCTTTGACGGACAAAGGGCGCGCGAATAAAACCTTTGGTCGCCCCAACCAGTTGCATGGTCTTGATGGTGAATCGTTTCGCGTAAACGGAAAGGCGAATAGAGTTGTTGATCAGGACTATAGCAATGACTAAAAAGACACCGCTTGTGATTAAAGCCCAAAAACTAATTTTTTTGATGTTGTCATTGAGCAAAACGATCAAGGGTTTGTCGTAATTTACCGACGCGACAAAGCTGTTTTCCAACAATTCATTTTGGATGTTTTCGATTTCTTCTGCCGTGACAAATTCAGCCAATAAAAATACATCGATGCTATTTTTCAAAGGATTGTCTCCAAGGAATTCCATAAAATTTTCTCCAATAAGGGCGCTGTGCTCTTCTGCCGCTTGCTGCTTGGAAACATAGACGGCATTTTTTGTGTAGGGAGCCAAGCCAATAGTCTGTTGCAGCTGGTCAATCTCAACATTTCGCGCATCGTCTTTTAAGAAGATGGTGAGCGCAATTTGCTCTTTAAAATGGTCTGCAACCTTTTTAGAATTGATTAAAATGAGCCCCAAAAACCCAAGTAAGAATAAAACAAGCCCAATACTCACCACCGCAGAGATATACGAGGAAATTAGGCGTCTTTTTTGAAATTTTTCAAAGGAGCGACTCATAGTTCAGGTAGATTCAGTGTAAAAATACAAGGAATTTTGGGATGAGGGAATACCTTAGGTTTAAACTTTTCTCTTTCGGTCAATAGGTGTAAATTTGCCACCAATAAAACGGTCGAGGTTTTAATATCAGCGCATTATGAGTAAATATACTTTTCGCTCCATCGAGGAAAAATGGCAAAATTTTTGGGCCCAAAATCAAACTTTTGCCGCCAGTGATGACGCTGGAAGCCAACCAAAGTTTTATGTCTTGGATATGTTCCCCTATCCTTCTGGGGCTGGGCTTCATGTCGGACATCCTCTGGGCTATATCGCCAGTGATATTTATGCGCGCTACAAAAGACACAAAGGCTTTAATGTCTTGCACCCTCAAGGCTATGATAGTTTTGGGTTACCCGCAGAACAATACGCGATTCAAACCGGGCAGCACCCGAGTAAAACCACCCAAGAAAATATTGCCCGTTATCGACAGCAGCTCGATCGAATGGGATTTAGTTTTGACTGGCAGCGGGAAGTACGCACCTCTGATCCTGATTATTACCGATGGACTCAGTGGATTTTTATTCAGCTCTACCAAAGCTGGTATGACCCAAGTCAGGACAAAACCAGGCCGATAAGTGACTTGATTGCACTTTTTGAGCAAGGCGGCAGCACTGCTCTAGGTCAAGACTTATGCCGCGTGCTCGCCGAGAATTTATCGCCGGAACTTTCTGTTTTTCAGGCTGCCGATTGGCAGACTTTTAGTCAAGAGCAAAGAGAAGCCATCTTGAGTCAATTTCGCTTGACTTATTTGGCAGAGTCTGAGGTCAATTGGTGCCCCGCCTTGGGCACTGTATTGGCCAATGATGAAATCGTAAACGGCGTTTCAGAACGTGGAGGACACACTGTGGTTCGTAAAAAAATGAAGCAGTGGAGCATGCGGATTACCGCCTATGCTCAGCGTTTATTAGACGGACTTGATGCTATAGATTGGCCGGAGCCGCTAAAAGAATCTCAAAGACATTGGATTGGTCGCTCCCAAGGGGCATCAGTGATTTTTGAGGTCAAAGGACACCAAGCGCAGATCGAAGTATTTACCACGCGTCCTGATACGATATTTGGGGTTAGTTTTTTGACCTTGGCGCCAGAGCACGAATGGGTCACTGCCTTGACCACTGCTCAGCAAAAACAGGCCGTAGAGGCCTATGTGCAGGCGAGCGCTCAGCGCAGCGAGCGCGAGCGTATGGCCGACGTTAAGCGTATTAGCGGGGTGTTTACGGGCGCTTACGCGATACACCCATTAAGTGGGGCCGAAGTACCCATTTGGATTGGGGATTATGTCTTGGCCGGATATGGTACAGGAGCCGTGATGGCCGTGCCGTGTGGGGACCAGCGCGATTATGATTTTGCCAAGCACTTTGACCTGCCCATTCCGAATATATTCAAAGATGTTTCCATAGAGAACCAGGCATACACGCTGAAGGACCCTTGTATTATTGATCAAAGTGACTTTCTCAATGGCCTGAGTTATAGCCAAGCCTGTGCAGAAGCCATCAAGGCACTTGAAGCCTGTGGTCGTGGTCGGGGGACCATTAATTATCGACTGCGCGATGCGGTTTTTAGTCGTCAGCGTTACTGGGGGGAACCATTTCCCGTTTACTATAAAAATGGCCTCCCACAGATGATCGATCCCGAATACTTACCCCTTGTTTTACCAGAGGTCGATGCCTATTTGCCCACTGAAGACGGCGATCCGCCACTGGGTCGCGCAGATCAATGGGCTTGGGATACGGAACAAAAAGCCGTGGTGTCGAATCAACATATTGACCACGTCAGGGTATTTCCTCTCGAGCTCAATACGATGCCGGGTTGGGCCGGGAGTAGTTGGTATTTTTTCCGCTATATGGACCCAAAGAATAAAGAAGTCTTTGCCAGTAAACAGGCCCTAGATTATTGGGGTTCTGTCGATTTATACATCGGGGGGAGCGAACACGCTACCGGACACCTGTTGTACAGTAGATTCTGGGTGAAGTTTTTATTTGATCGCGGGTTTATCTCTGTGGATGAACCGTTTAAAAAATTGATTAATCAAGGGATGATCCTTGGAGAGAGCGCATTTGTTTATCGCACAGCGGACGGCAAGCAATTGGTTTCCGCGGGACGTATTCAGGATTTTGATCCGCAACAGTTGCAAAGCGTGCATTGTGACGTCTCTATGGTGTCTTTGACCAATGAATTGGATATCGAAAAATTTATCGCCTGGCGACCAGAATATGCCGGGGCAGCAATCGTCGGCGAGGTAGAGGGCACATTCAAGGTCAAGCGAGAGGTTGAAAAGATGTCAAAATCTAAGTTCAATGTGGTTAACCCAGACGATATTTGCGATCAATACGGCGCTGATACCCTGCGGCTTTATGAGATGTTTTTAGGGCCTTTGGAGCAATCAAAACCATGGAGTACTGCGGGAATCACAGGGGTTCACGGATTTTTAAAAAAACTGTGGAAACTTTATCACAGTGGCAAATCTGAGTCTTTTTGTGTTTCTGAAGAGGCCCCAAGTACAGAGGCGTTAAAGGTCTTGCACAAAGCAATTAAAAAGGTGAATTCAGACATTCAAGAGTTTAGTTTCAACACCTCGGTCAGTACCTTTATGATTGCTGTAAATGAGTTAAGCGCCCTTAAAGTCACTGAGCGCGGTATTCTAGAGCCTCTGGCTGTATTGTTGGCCCCTTACGCGCCCCATATTGCTGAAGAGCTTTGGTCGAAATTGGGTCATGGGCAAAGTATAGCTGGGGTCGCTTATCCTGAACACGACCCAAAATATTTGGTCGAATCTTCTAAAACTTATCCCATTTCCTTTAATGGTAAAACACGATTTACCCTGGACTTGTCTATGGATTTGTCCAAAGAAGAAATCGAGTCTGCCGTTCTGGCCGATGAACGCACCCAAGCCCAATTACAGGGAAGAACTCCGAAAAAAGTTATTGTAGTCCCCGGAAAAATAGTCAATATCGTTGGTTAAGGTTTTGACTATGGCTGCGTCAGAATGTCAGACAAATGGTTTAATATTGTTTTGGCATTAGATTTGACGCCACAGCAGTAACCTTAAGATTTAAATTATGTCTGGATATTATCTTTTAGCAGGGCTAATTTTTTTAGCGAGTTGGTGGGTAAGTAATACCCTTAAAAAGAAATTTGCACACTACAGTAAAATGCATTTGCGCAATGGACTAAGCGGTAAAGAAATCGCTGAGCAGATGCTCAAAGACAATGGAATCTATGACGTGCAAGTTATTTCAACGCCAGGCCAATTGACGGATCATTACAATCCGACGAATAAAACCGTAAATTTAAGTGAATCGGTTTATCATCAACGCAATGCGGCTGCGGCTGCGGTTGCTGCTCATGAGTGCGGTCATGCCGTCCAACATGCTCAAGCTTATTCTTGGCTAACCATGCGTTCTTCCATAGTGCCTATGGTTGGTGTCGCCAGTAAATTGTCCAATTTTGTCATCATGATGGGCCTTATTTTATCAGCAACAGGTTCGGCACTGGGCAGCTCATTATTTTTGTTAGGTATTTTGCTTTTTGCCACCACAACGGTATTTTCTGTAATCACTTTACCTGTAGAATTCGATGCGAGTAAACGTGCTTTGGTCTGGCTTAAAACCAAAAACATGGTCACCTCTGAGGAATTACATGGCGCTAAAGACGCTCTGAATTGGGCGGCGCGAACTTATGTTGTTGCTGCACTGGGTTCATTAGCGACACTCATGTACTTTATCATGATGTTCTTGGATCGTCGATAATAAAAAACACCGAAGTTTTCTCCCCAATTATTATCAATTATTATCCCGAGACATTGTTCGGGTTATACCCCATATACGGCACGTGATATTCTTGAAATACAACACCGTACTGTTCGAGTTCTTCTAGAATGGGCGTGTATACTTCCTGGTGAATCGGCAACTGAACCCCGGGGTTTTTAATTACCCCATTGAGGATCTTTAAGGCGGCAATGGCTACCGGCAGACCGACAGTTTTTGCCATAGCTGTATTGATTTGGTCTTCTCCAATAAGGACCATATTGCTGTCAATTTGTTTTTTAACCCCATTAATTTCATAGCCAAATTTGTGGTACATGACAATCATATCTTTGTCCTTTGGTTGTAGGGTCCATTGATCCATTAAAATTTTCTGTAGGGCCATGGCAGGGCTTGCATTTTTAATGCCAATGGTTTTTTGGGTATTGAACAAGTCTAGCTCTTCTAGTTTTCCCCACATGAGATCGTCTTGATCAATTTTTAAATTGTGTCTAAGCTTTAACGCCACAGAATCTGTTGGGGAATAAGGGAGAAATAAATTTACAAAATCCTTATAGGTGAGGTGTTCCGAATTCGGAATACGGTAACTATCGTCGGTCATGCCCAGCTGGACAAACATATTCCAAGCCTTGCTGAATCCTACATGCCGGATTGTGCCGCGATAAAGGGTTAGGATATCTTCTAGCCCATAGATTGAGCGATATTTTAATGAATTTCGGTTTGCGTAAGCTTCAAAGCGTCCATGGCCTTCTATGTCTAATAATTCAGTTCTTCTAAAGAGGCGATGATAGGGAATGTATTTGTAAGTTCCTTCCTGGATAAATTCGGCGGCACCCCCTTGTCCTGCCAAAACAACATTACGCGGATTCCAAGTAAATTTATAATGCCACAGATTGGTGTCACTCTCTGGGGCGATTAAGCCGCCTGTGAATGATTCAAATAAGAGCATTTTTCCTCCTTGTGCCCGAATGTCGTCGATCACCTTCATGGCGCTCATATGATCGATACCAGGGTCAAGGCCGCATTCATTCATGAAAATTAAGTTTTTCGCGCGCACCTCCTGGTCTAATTCTTCCATCGCGGGACTGACATATGAGGCCGTAACCATGTGTTTGCCATAGGTTAAACAATCTTTTGCTACCTCTAGGTGCATGTGCGCTGGGAGCATAGAGATCACTAGGTCATGGGACTGAATCAACGATTGCCGCTGATCGGCGTCGTTCACGTCAAGTGCGATACCCCGCGTATGAGCCATCCCTTGAATATTTTTATTGGCTGCCTCTAGGGACAGGTCAGCTACTGTAATTTCCAATTGTTGATCCGTGGCTTTTTCAGCGAGATAATTGATTAGATTCGTGGCAGATCGTCCAGCTCCGATGACAAGAATATGGCGCATGTACTTAATTTTGTAGTTTTAAAGTCGAAAGTTTGACGAATATAGAAAATAAGAATTGGAACAAATGCAGCATAATGATAAAATTCAAGGGGTAATATTGAGCTTGTTAGGGGCCATCACAGTGGTTCTGGGAGCATGGGGCGCTCACGGATTAAAGCCTTTGATTTCTCCTGAAGAATACCAACGCTTCGAAGTGGGCTTTTTCTATCAGGTTTTTCATCTGACCGTCTTACTGGTAATTTGGTCGAGTCATAAAATATCGTCCAGAATAAGGCCATGGGTTTATCGATTCATGGGGCTGGGAATTTTGTTTTTTTCGGGGGCCTTGTATTTGATGTCAGCCAGGGCTCTTCTTTTTTTCGATTCTTCGTTTCTAGGGCCGCTAACGCCAATAGGGGGACTATTTTTTATTGTCGGTTGGTTGCTTCTAGGTTGGGGTATTTTGAAAAAAAAGAGAGGATAAAGTCGGTTAAACTGAGGCTCAGTACGAATTGATTTTTTTATTTTTGCAAGCACAACCTAACGCACAACGAATGCAGACAAATGAAAATTCGAAATCGATTTCGCTAGAACAATATGGGATTAATGGCGCTCAGGTCCATTATCAACTCACTTCAGAAGAACTTCAAAAAGCCACTGTTGATAAAGGCATGGGTGTTGAAACCGATAACGGGACACTCGCAGTCAATACCGGTGAGTTTACGGGGCGTTCGCCAAAAGATCGATTTATCGTAAAAGACCAGATGACTCAAGACAAAGTTTGGTGGGGTCCGGTCAATATTCCATTTGATTCTTCTGATTTTGATGCGCTTTACGATCGGGTAACCGATTATCTTGGAAACAAAGAGTGTTACGTTCGCGATGCTTATGCCTGTGCGGATCCAAATTACACGCTTAATATTCGGGTGATTAATGAATATCCTTGGAGCAATATGTTTGCGGCCAATATGTTTTTACGCCCAGATCAATCCATGTTGGAGACATTTGAGCCAGATTGGTTGATTGTTAATGCTCCCGGATTCATGGCCGATCCACAGCGCGATAAAACCGGACAGCATAACTTCGCCATTTTAAACTTCACAAGAAAAATTGCCTTGATCGGAGGGACGGGATATACCGGTGAGATAAAAAAAGGTATTTTTTCTGCCTTGAACTTTTTACTGCCGGTGGAACATCATACGTTACCCATGCATTGTTCGGCAAATGTGGGACCGGATGGCGATACGGCGATTTTCTTTGGCCTTTCGGGAACAGGAAAGACGACTTTATCGGCGGATCCTGACCGTCGTCTAATCGGAGATGATGAACACGGATGGACAAAAGAAGATACGGTCTTTAATTTTGAAGGCGGCTGTTACGCAAAGGTGATTAATCTAACCCTAGAGAGTGAGCCCGATATTTATCGTGCCATCAAGCCCGGGGCTATTCTTGAAAATGTTATCATGGATGCCCGAGGAGCGGTGGATTATACGGATACGTCAATTACTCAAAATACGCGAGTTAGCTATCCCATAGAACACATCCCCAATATTCAGGTTCCTTCTATAGGCCATCATCCAAAGAATATATTTTTCTTAACTGCGGATGCCTTCGGGGTATTGCCGCCAATCTCAAAACTTTCGCCAGGTCAAGCGGCGTATCATTTTATAAGTGGTTATACGGCAAAGGTCGCCGGTACTGAGGCCGGAATTGTTGAACCATTGCCGAGTTTTTCAGCCTGTTTTGGCGCCCCATTTATGCCCTTACATCCTGCGGTTTACGCTGAGATGCTCAGTGAAAAAATGCAAGCAGCAGGAGTCAATGTTTGGCTTGTGAATACAGGTTGGACTGGAGGATCGTATGGTGTTGGTCAGCGTATGAAACTAAAGTACACGCGTGCCATGATTACAGCGGCTATGAATGGATCTTTAGAGGAGGCTAACAAAGATAATTACCATATTCATTCTGTATTTGGCGTTTCCCAGCCTCGTGTTTGCCCAGGGGTACCCACAGAAGTGTTAAGTCCACGACAAACTTGGAATAATGATGCACATTATTACAAAACAGCGGGTAAACTGGCAGAATCGTTTAAAGAGAACTTTAAAAAGTTCGAGTCCTACGCCAGTCAAGAGATAATGGCGGGTGGGCCTTTAATCTAATCTGAGGGAATTATTTTTTGTTGTTGTTAACGCTTTTGATGTAGCGTTCCAAGGCCATGGTCATTGACGGAGTCTCGGGCGTAGGTGCTTGAATGTCTACTCTTAACCCTTTATTGGTGGCGGCATTAATTGTCGTATTCCCGAATACCGCTATTCTTGTGTCATTTTGCTGGAAATCTGGGAAATTTTCAAACAATGATTCAATTCCACTTGGACTGAAAAATACCAGTATATCGTAATAAACATCGCGCAGATCTGATAGATCACTGATGACTGTCTTATAAAATGTGGCTTGTTTCCAGTGGACCCCTAAATCATTCAAGACCGAAGGGACTTCAGGCTTTAGTTTGTCAGAGGAAGGAAGTAAAAACTTCTCATTCTTGTACTTTTTAATCAGCGGTGAGAGCTCAGTAAAGGTGCGTTTGCCGACGTAAATTTTCCGTTTGCGGTAGACCACATATTTTTGAAGATAATAGGCAACAGCTTCACTCTGACAAAAATATTTCATCGTATCCGGAACCTTGAATCTCAATTCCTCAGAGACACGAAAAAAGTGATCGACCGAGTTGCGACTGGTTAAAATAATGGCCGAGTACAAGCTCAGATCTACTTTCTGAGTCCGTACATCTTTACTCGATACGCCTTCTACGTGAATAAAAGGGCGAAAGTCTATTTTGACTTTTTGCTTGTCGACTAGGTCGAAATACGGAGAATTTTCAACTTTTGGTTCGGGTTGGGACACTAAAATAGTTTTCACCTTCATAAGCCTCTAAGATTTATCCTCATGTCATCGCTGCCTGATAGAGCAAGACATATGGTGCTATTTCAAGAGCGCAAATGTACAAAATAAAATAGAAGAAGTTCTTAATTATGGTCGTCGAATTACGTCGAACACTATAAATTAAGGTCGCCAATAGGGTGAAAATAAGCACGATCGAAACAATATTCCATAAGGTTGCCCAGGGCAATCGACTAAAAAATAAAGTGGCCAAAAAAAATAATATTCCGATCGATATCAAATGATGAAAACTAAGGCGCTGATATCGATAAGTGGCCAGCACCTTTTGGCAATTAAACACATATCCAATACACCAATCCAGAGCATAGCGCATGATCAAATACAGGCTGATAAAAAAAACTCCAGTAGTGAACTCATTAAATTGGAGGCTGTGGTGTGGTGAATGACCCATACCCTTCAGCCCTGAAAACAAAATCCCAAAAGTCACGAGCTGAATCACGAGCATTGAAATATTGAACGGATGTATTAAGGCTTTTTGACGGCCCTCTAAGGCAAAATACTTGTCGTTTACAGGCAATAACAATAATTCACTCATGCGCTTTGGGAACCAATACCGTAAAACACCCAGGAGGGCCAGGGCGCCAATCAGCATAAGGGTTAACCAATCACGGTTTAATTCTACGCGGAGTAAGTGTTCCATACAATTCATAAAATTACGCTAATTTTTTAGTTTTTTAAGCCCTCAAAAGGGCTTTGACAAGGCGGGAGTAATGAAAAAAAAGTACCTTTGAGCAAAGTTTTGAAATGGCCGAAGGTCTCATTATCATTCCTACTTTTAACGAATCTGAAAACATTGAAAAGCTTCTGCGCAATGTGTTTTCGTTGCAACGTATATTTTCTGTACTTGTAGTCGATGATGGGTCTCCAGACGGAACCGCTGAAATCGTCGAGCGATTAATTCCCGAATACCCAAAACACCTAAATTTGCTTAAACGCTCAGAGAAATCTGGTTTAGGTCGTGCGTACATTGCTGCTTTTGAATGGGCCCTCAAACGAGATTACTCTTTTATTTTTGAAATGGATGCGGATTTTTCACACAATCCTAATGATTTAATTCGTCTTTACAATTGCTGTGCCCGCGAGGGTTATGATATGGCCATTGGCTCGCGTTATATCACCGGGGTTAATGTGGTGAATTGGCCAATGAGTCGGGTTCTGTTGTCATGGGGGGCTTCCAAATACGTTCAATGGGTTACCGGCATGAACATCAAAGACACCACTGCGGGCTTTGTTTGTTATCGCAGAGAGGTGCTTGAGGGACTGGATTTATCTAGTATTCGATTTGTGGGTTATGCTTTTCAAATTGAAATGAAATACAAGGCATTTTTAAAGGGATTCAAGATCAAAGAAATCCCCGTTATTTTTACGGACAGAACGCGCGGGACTTCGAAAATGTCTAAAGGAATTATTTCAGAGGCTATTTTTGGTGTTCTGAATATGCGTTTTAAACAATTATTAAACCGATTAGCGATATGAATCAATCAGTATTGATTAAGAATGCACAGGTGGTGAATGAAGGGAGTATTGATACTTGTGACGTATTGGTTGTGGGTGATCGCATCCAAGAGATTGCCTCGACCATTAGCGCCAAATCACCAAACACAAGAGTTATCGACGCCGATGGGCTCTATCTTATGCCGGGGATGATTGATGATCAAGTTCATTTTAGAGAACCTGGATTGACCCACAAGGCCACCATAGAATCTGAATCTAAGGCGGCTGTAGCTGGCGGGATCACAAGTTTTATAGAAATGCCAAATACGGTGCCTCAGGCCACGACCATGGATAAAGTTGAGGAGAAGTTTGCTATTGCTGCACAGAGCTCCTGGGCGAACTATTCATTTATGCTTGGTGGGACCAATGATAATCTAGAAGACCTCATTAAGGCCGACCCAGCTAAGGTGGCAGGAATAAAACTCTTCCTGGGATCTTCCACAGGCAATATGCTCGTTGATGATCCAGAGGTTTTGGCAGCGATCTTTAAGAATACAAAAATGGTTATTTCGGTGCATTGTGAAGATGAGGCGACCATTCGGGAAAACCTGGAGGCACAAATCGCTAAATACGGAGAAGATATTCCTATGGCGATGCACCCGGTTATTCGATCAGAAGAGGCGTGCTACCTTTCGAGCTCACGAGCGATAGAACTCGCCAAAAAACATGGGGCTCGTCTACACGTGTTTCACTTATCTACAGCAAAAGAAACCGGATTGTTTAAAGCGCAATCCGACCTGACCAAAAAAAGAATCACTTCGGAGGTTTGTATCCACCACCTTTGGTTCAGTGATGAAGATTATCCGCGCCTAGGCTCAAAGATTAAATGGAATCCTGCAGTAAAGACCGCGGCAGATCGTTCGGGCTTGCGCAAGGCCTTATTAGACGACCGTATTGACGTTATTGCTACGGACCACGCGCCGCACACCAGCGAGGAAAAATCAAATAAATACACCAGTGCTCCCTCGGGAGGGCCGCTCGTACAGCACGCACTTGTTGCGCTTATTGAGCTCTATCATCAAGGGGTAATTTCTTTGGAAAAAATAGTTGAAAAATTTGCGCATAACCCCGCAAAACTTTTTGACATCAAAGACAGAGGGTATATTCGTCCAGGTTACAAAGCAGATTTAGTATTGGTTGATCTGCATGCGCCTTGGACGGTAAATAAGTCCAATATATTATACAAATGTGGTTGGTCGCCTTTTGAAGGCAATGTTTTTCAAGCTCGGGTAATGTATACCTTGGTCAATGGTCAACTGGTCTATACTGATGGTTCATTTCCTCAAAGAACTTATGGGGAGCGCCTGTTGTTTAATCGATAAAAAATAAAGATGACAAGCACGAAAAAGCGAATCCGAAGTAAAAATTTGTTTTGGTCCGCCCTTATGGAATGGCCAAATAAACACCTCTTTGTTTCGTTAAAATTTGCGCTTTCGATTTTTCTTGCCCTAAGTCTTTTTGCTTGTCAGGATGTGGTTCGGCCCGCTATTCCCGAGCAAATTATTCCTGAGGCTAAAATGGCCGATTTACTCGTGGAGGCCTATATAGGCAATGCTGCGCGAAGTAATAACAATCGCGTTTTGAGAATGGGGGGTGTTCAACTGGATTCAATTCTGTATGCAAAATATGAAATAGACAGCCTTCAATTTGCCCAAAATACCGCTTACTATGCGGCTCAGATTGATCCATATATGCGCATCCTTCAGCAGGTGGAGACAAAACTTTCAGTAGTTAAAAAATGTTTAGATTCTCTCGCCTTAATTGATGCCGAGCAGCAAAAAAAGGATAAAGAGTCTTTTCTGGATTCGGCCAAGACTAATGTGCTCAATCAAAAAATTATTCCTGCCATAAGCCAGTAAAGCGGCATTAATTTATTTTGTACGGCGCTAATTGACCGATCCTATTGAGGGTCTTATCTATTTCTGTGTAGGTCAGAGGGACAAGCTTTGTAACCGGTGTCCCGTCGTAAGTGGAGGGCTCAAACATAGCATGTATATAGGCTTTGGGGAGCCTTTGCGCGCTGCTCGTAATCCACGCACGCAAGAAATCTAAATAATGTCCGATAAGTCCCACCCAGAGGGGAATCTTTCGTTTAGGTACTTTTTTTGAGCCTAGGGCATGGCCTATTTTTTGGAGCACCTCGAGATAAGTCAAATTATATCCGACCAGTGTAAAGGCTTGATTGTGTACTGCGCCCTCCATTAGGGCCACTGCGAAAGCCACAACATCTTTGACATCCACAAAACCTGTTCCTCCTGGGGGATACCATGTGGGTTCTGTGCTTACGAACTTCAAAAGAAACCCACTGCCACTGCGCCAATACCCCTCGCCTAAAATTACTCCGGGACGTAAAATAATGACTTGAAGCCCTTCTTGAGCGCCTCTCCAAACTTCCAATTCTCCGCCATACTTGGTCAAGGCATAAGGGTCTTTGAATGAAGGGGGGTCAAATGGGTCCTGCTCTTGGGTATTTGTGTTTTGTCCCAAGGCAGCAATGGAGCTGATATAACAGAGCTTTTTGACTTTTGTCTCCAAGCAACAATTAACCAAGTTTGCTGTCCCTACAGTATTGGTCTTTTTGAGCTCGGGATAACGCCGCCATTCAAAATTAATGAGTCCTGCTACATGATAAACTTCGGTAATTCCATTGAGGGCTTCAGCAAGACCGATGGGGTCGTTTAAATCACCCTGAATCCAATCGATTTTATCAAATAAGGGGGCTTCTTGCTTGAAGGAATACCGGAATACTTCACGCGCCTTTTCTATTCCTTTTTGGTCTCTGTAAAGCGCGCGTATGCGCTCATGTTTTTGCGTTAACTCAGCCAGTAGATGAGCGCCTAAAAATCCTGAACCACCCGTAACCAATATCATAGCTCTAAGGTACAGTTTTCATTGATATCGGTGGAAATAATCGCGGGTGAACTTTAGTTTTTTCAATTAGGCCATTATCTTTGTCCAAAACCAGAAAACCATGCCGAAAAACTTTATTCAGGAACTGCAGTGGCGAGGAATGATCCATGATGTAATGCCCGATACTGAACAGCATTTAAATGAGGCAATGCGTTCTGCTTATGTTGGCTTTGATCCCACGGCTGATTCGCTTCATATTGGGAATTTAGTGCCAATTATGCTATTAGCACACTTACAGCGCTGTGGCCATAGACCTGTGGCTTTAGTCGGCGGGGCCACGGGAATGATTGGAGATCCCTCCGGTAAATCAAGCGAACGACAACTTCTTGATGAAGCAACACTTCGCCACAATCAAGACTGCGTTAAGGCACAACTTTCTCATTTTTTGGATTTTGACAGTGGGGCGCCGAACCAAGGGCTTTTGGTCAATAATTATGACTGGATGAAGTCTTTTAGTTTCTTGGATTTTATCCGTGATGTGGGCAAGCATATTACGGTCAATTATATGATGGCCAAAGATTCTGTAAAGAACAGAATTAAAGGAGAAGAGGGCGATGGTATGTCCTTTACAGAGTTCACTTATCAGTTAGTCCAAGGGTACGATTTTCTCCACCTCTATAAGGCTCATGATTGCACCTTGCAAATGGGTGGAAGTGACCAATGGGGGAATATCACCACTGGGACTGAACTAATTCGTCGTATTGGGCAATCAAAGGGTTATGCCTTGACCTGTCCCTTGATTACAAAAAGTGATGGCAGCAAATTCGGCAAAAGTGAAGGGGGTAATATTTGGCTCGACCCAAATAGAACCTCGGCATATAAGTTTTACCAATATTGGTTAAACACCAGTGATGACGACGCTGAGCGTTATATTAAAATCTTTACCTTCCTAGACCGCGAGACCATAAACTCATTGATTCTTGAGCATCAGCAGGCCCCGCATTTAAGAACCCTCCAAAAACGACTGGCCCAAGAAGTCACGCAGACGGTACACGGCCAAGCACAATACCAAAATGCCCTATTAGCCTCAGAAATTTTATTTGGAAAGGCAACCGATCAAGAATTAAAACGATTGGATCGCAAGACCTTTTTAGAGGTTTTTGATGGGGTCCCTCAAGCCGAGGTTTCCCGCGACGCGATCGATTCAGGACTGGACATTGTGGCTGCTTTGGTCGAAAAATCTGGGTTTTTAAAATCCAACGGTGAAGCGCGACGCGCTTTGGAGCAGCAGAGCATTTATATCAATAAAACCAAAGTTGATTTGGGCTACGTTATTCAGTCTAAAGATTTGATTGATCATCAGTTCGTTTTGTTGCAACGGGGTAAAAAGAATTACTGTATTCTCAAAGTTTCATAACAAGCCCATCACGAATTTGCTGAGGTCTGTGGCTACAAAAAGTTTGTCGCTTGTGGATAGGGCAAAAGCGCACTAATCAGTACCGCTATGCTCTCTTTGACAATTAGCGTGATACTGATAATGGTCACCGCCACAATTAGGGCGACAGCCAGGTTGTTGTTTCTTATTTCTTTGTACTCATGAATGCCTTGGGTCAACATCGAGAATAAACCAAATACGGCCGTATTGATCATAAGGGCAATAAAAAATCCTACAGTCAGATAAAGGGCCGCATAAAGGACGATAGTTTGATAGTCCGGACTGCTGCCTTGAGTGGTGGCTACACGCACGACTTGGGTGATTTGCGGCAATATTTCGCTTAGAATTAAACCAATGCTTAGCACCAAACCAGAGGTCAATACGGTAAAGGCCATGTCCTTGCCGCTGAGGTCATTTTGCTTGAAAAACACACGTCTTAAAATCCCATATGAGACATAGATTACCCCAACGCTAATTAATAGGGAAAAGACTATTTCAAATAATGCTAAGTAAAAAAGTGGCGCGTTCATGGGCTAAAGTTAAGGGTTTTGCTTATTAATTGAGTTCTGGTGAATGGGTCAATACGACATTCCAAAAATTCATATTACCGATTTGAGGAGGCAAGGAACCCATCAGGTGATTGGGTGCGGTGGTCTCCCATACTAAATATTTTTTTCCTTGAAAGAGTTTATACAGCCCAGCCGAGGGCAAATTCAAACCTATAATTGAATGCCGATAAACGTCGCTGTTAAGAATGGCGACATCGTAATTAAACGCACTCAGGACACTAAATAAAAAAACGGTGCGTGTATCGCAATCACCCTTGAGATTTTGCATGAATGCCAGCGGGCTTTGCAGTCCAAAGGGTTGGTCTCCGATACAGCAATCAGGGCATTCGCTAAGTAATTCCTCAATCCATCCTTGATAATTTTCGGGTTCTTGACAGGCCTCCTGAAAGACTAAAGCATAGGGTATGTTTTGAATACAGCTTACCACCATTTCTGCAAACAATTCTGCCGACATCGGTTGCTGGAGGTATATTTGATAAAAGGCATCCAAAATCAAGTCCAATTTTGGGCCGCTTTCTTGGGCCATCTGAGCATAAAGCGCTCCCCAGAAACTTGTTAAGCCTTCTGGATTTATTCCTCTGTGGGATTGAATCGCTTGAGTAACGTCGTCGTATCGAACGGTAAGTTTGGTTTGATATGGGGTGCCGTAATTGTTTTGCCAAGAACGGCCATGTCGATAGACCAAAATACTGTCCTGGTCCTTTTCCAGCCAAATCAGTTCTGTATCCGAAGGAATATTGTCGCTGGATTCAAGGGAGACATTATTATGGACTAATTCAATAAGCCCCCGCAGGATAATTGTCCCAATGAGAAGAATCATTATGCGGTACTTTAACCCTCTAAATTGTTCAACTCTGCTCATGCCTCCAACAATAAATTACAGCCGCGGATATCGCTGTGATCAAAACGACCCAATAGGTAAAAACTACCATCGGAATTGATTTTCCCTAAATCTTGAGTGCCGATAAAGGCGCATGAATAGACATTGGCCAAATCTATGATGTTGATCCCGCCAGTGCGCTGACGCACCAAACTGAGCGGATCTTCAGGATCTCGGGTGAGCACACGCATCCAAGGGGGGGCTTGGAACCTGCCCTCAGACAGGGCATAGGCTTGAGACATAAGTTCGGTCATTCCGTATTCACTATGAATAGTGTTCAGGCCAAATTGAGCAGATAACGCTTGATGCAGCGCGGCCTTGGTCCATTCTGCTCTTTTTCCTTTCATGCCACCAGTTTCCATAATAATGGTATTTGCGGGAAGTTCCCATGGCCCCAGTTGGGCCAGGTCCAATAAAGCATACGAAACGCCCAAAAGTAAAATTCGTTTTCCTTGGGCGCCTAACTGATGCATGAGCTTTCGCAACGCGTCGAGTTGATCCAAATAAAACCCGCTTTCGGCATGCCCAGATTGTTCAATAAGGGAATTGGCCATATAAACTAAGGAGGATCCAGTGCGCTCTAAATACGAAGGCAAAAGTGCCAGAACGACATATTGCTCCACGGGGCCGTATCGCCTGGTAAAAGCCTCGCTAAAGCAGCGTTTATAGAACCTCAAATCAGGGACTAAGTGCACACTCGCCGCGGTTCCCGTGGTTCCACTTGAGATAAATTCCCCCTCGGGAACCGCGGCGGCGTGCAAGATTTTATGATCCTTAAATAGTCCTATAGGGATAAAGGGAATTTGGTCAACCTCTAGGACATTGTCCGGTGATTTTCCCAACAAGTCGCAATAGGTTTTATAAGGGGCAACATGTTTATATTGTTCCGCGAAAAGCGACAAAGCGACTTGATCGAACTCACGACGGGATAAAGGCAAAAAAATGCGCTCTTTGATTTGTTCGATTTGGGTCATATCCAAAAATAGGGAATATTGAATCAAATCAGCCTTAAAATACCACAACAGTCTTCCCTTATTTTTTAATTATTTTTTGGGTCCATGTCAGGTCACGATCGGCGATATTTAAAAAATATAAACCGCTATTTAAATGCGGAACGGACCATGAATTTTGGTGAATATCCCCCCGCCAAACAATGCGTCCGAAAATATTTTGAATGTAAATTTCTTTAAGCGCTGAAGGGCGACGTATGAGTGAAAAATTTTGATCAATTGGGTTGGGGACCACGGCGGATTGTTTGTTTTTTATGTCCGTGATGTTGAGCTGTCCCTCAAAGCGGATGTCGTCGATATAAAAGGCTTCATTGCTTGCGTTATTTCGGGCTTCAACCACCAGTTTTGCGCGCTCAAAACCAGTGATTTGCGCGGTGAGTCGCAACCAACGTCCTTCAATATCCAAGTCGTCAATATCGTGGCCTTCGGTGTTTATTAAATCGATTTTGGATCCATTTGATGGGTCGACTACATAGATAGCGATGCGATCAGAATTGGAAGCATTTTGTGTTCCGTCGCCTTCATAGGTCGATTCTCTGATAAAGAGACTGCAAGAAACCGTAGTTTCTGCCGATTGATTTAACTGAATTTCAGAAAAGTTCAGAATAAAATTACCATCAATATCACTCAGGACATAGCCTTGATTTCCTTCACTCCAGGCCCCTGTGATTCCCGTATCATCTGTAATCCCGACATGATCACCATCACTCAGGCCTGTACTGGGATCGTCATAGGGAACATAAAAGGCGCTGTAACCGAGATTATTGCCTTGTCCGCTAAAGTTTAGTAGGGGCTCATCGGGGTTATTGACCAAAGAATGTGGTGAATTTGGATCATCCAAATCGTAATAAAGACTGTTATACACAGATTGTTGCTCGAAGTTTGCAAGGAATAATTCTTGGGCCTGTCCTGTTTGAGTCATAATAAGACAAAGCCCGCTCAATACATGTAATTTCATGATTTTTTTTGTTTTTGATTAAACTTGGTGAGGAGCTAAAGGCAATTTAGGGGGTAGCACAGATTTTATTGACATCAACCTAATGCTGTAAAAAATGCTTGGTCTAAATTAAAACATACCTTTTGTAAATTCTGCGTATGGTCACGCGAATGCTTAAATCCTTGGTTATTATTTATGAAATCGTGGGTAATTTGTTTTATGTTACCTTATGGTTAATAATTGGGCTAAATTTGACCTCAAACACAATAAAATGTATATTTAACATCATCTGCTAAAAAGGGCCATGAAGAAAAAAGACATCACCATTTTGCTTGTTGACGACGAACCGGATATTCTGGAAATTGTCGGGTATAATCTAACCCAAGAGGGCTATGTCGTGGTGACTGCCGAAAACGGCCTACGCGCTTTGGACCAAGCCAAAAAACACAAGCCTCAACTGATTATTTTGGATGTAATGATGCCGGAAATGGATGGGATAGAGGCCTGCGAGAAATTGCGCGCCATGCCTGAACTTGCAGAAAGCGTTATTACATTTTTGACCGCTCGTGGTGAGGACTACTCTCAGCTCGCTGGTTTTGAGGCAGGAGCAGATGATTACATCACTAAACCGGTAAAGCCTAAAGTGTTGGTCAGCAAAGTCAAAGCCCTATTGCGCCGATTTAAAGAAGTTCAAGAGGCACCCCAAAATCTCAAATTGGGTAATTTGATAATTAATCGCGAAGAATACAAGATCATCAAGGATAAAAAAGAGATGGTGCTTCCCAGAAAGGAATTTGAGCTGCTTGCGCTGTTAGCGTCTAAACCGGGAAAAGTGTTTAAGCGTGAAGAAATTTTGGATATTGTCTGGGGCAATGAGGTCATTGTCGGTGGCCGAACCATCGATGTGCACATTCGTAAATTACGCGAGAAAATTGGCGATGATCGTTTTAAAACGGTAAAAGGAGTGGGTTATAAGTTTGTTGAATAATGCTTGCGCCGAAGTCACAAACAACAAAATTTGCCCTGAAATTGGCAGCCATAATTTCCATTATGGCTATTTTTTTAGCTCTGGCTTTGTTTTACGTTTTTGCCCAAAGGCTGGATTACGGTCTTGATTTCAAGGCTTATTTCTGGCTCTGCTTGGTTTTTGGTCTCGTATTGTTCATGGCGGGATTTGTTCTCATTCGCTATTACGCTCAGCGATTGATTTATCGGCAAATAAAAAAAATTTACCAGGATGCTCAGGGTTTGGAGCAGACGCAAAAGGAGCGTTCCTTGATCACTACAGACCTTAACGCTTTGACTCAAGAGGTTGAACGTTTTACAGAAAATCGTCAGCAAGAATTGGCGACCTTAAAAGACAGGGAAGCCTATCGTCGCGAATTTATGGGCAATGTAGCCCATGAATTAAAGACACCCTTATTTACGGTACAAGGCTATATTTTAACCCTATTAGACGGGGCAATGAAAGATAAAACGGTCCGAAAAAAATATTTGCAACGGGCCAACAAAGCCGTTGAACGACTTATCTATATCGTCAAGGATTTGGACATGATTACCAAAATTGAAATGGGGGGGCTAACCCTGGAGCGTGAATCCTTTAATATAATTGAGCTGATTCAAAATGCCTTTGATCTTCTTGAAATGAAGGCCCAAGGCAAGGAATTGTCTTTGGTTTTTGATAAGGATTACAAGGACAGCATCATGGTATATGCTGATCGGGAACGTATTCAACAAGTTTTAACGAACTTGATAGACAACTCCATTAAGTACGGTAAGCCCTCAGGGACGACAGAGGTTGCTGTTGATCGGCTGAACAAAAACCGATGCTTGGTTCGCGTGACCGATAATGGTGAAGGCGTCGAAGAAAAGCATTTAGCGCGTCTTTTTGAGCGCTTCTATAGAGTAGATAAAAGTGGCTCGCGCGCCGTAGGAGGAAGTGGCCTTGGTTTGGCCATAGTCAAACACCTCATCGAGGCGCATAACGAGAAAATATATGTTGAAAGCCAGTTTGGGGTGGGCTCAGAATTCTCGTTTACCTTGGAATATGCCAAAGAGGGTGCTTAACTTTTCTTTCTGCGCAGTAACAGGCCATCCTTCATAATCTTTAAGTTGTCTCAGAAGAATAGGGTCAAATGCAGATTGCTGGCAATAAGGAGCAATCGAATTTTGGCTCAGACGTTTGGCTAAATACTCTTGCTCGTATTGCCCCGGAGTTGGGATAAAAAAAGCGGGTGTTTTTGTTTTGGCCAAATCCATTACCGTCGTATAGCCCGAGCGAGATATGACCACTTTACTCTGATTGATGAGGGCCTCTAAAGCATGGCTGGTTAGAAAATTAAAAATTTGAATCCCATCAATAATTTTTTCTTGAGGTGTTTCTTGAATAACACCACAAACCATAACCACCTTCTGAGGGTAATTCTTGAATTTCTCGCGCATGATCTCTTCTAACATACTCCGCTGAGGTTCTGGTCCGGAGAGCAAAACCAGTATGTCTATAGTCGGTTTCAGCGTTTCTTTTTTCATCCGACTGATCGGACCGATATAGGCTGTAGGGAATTTGAAATCAGGATCGTTACTTAAAACTCCGCTTAGCGCGTCTTGGCCTTCGTAATCTGGAATCCAACATTGGTCGAAATTTTTAATTATACGCTGATGTAACCAGCTGGTAATCGGGGTGGACCACCCACTGAGTACTTGGATTTGGTGCGTCACAAACACACTCGGTAGATTGGGATGCCGTACGCCGAAGCGATTGTCGCTAATGATCCCTGTAATGCCGTATTTTTTGACTAGAGCCTCTGTGGCTATGCGCTCTGAGCGCATCACTTTGGCAATATTTGGAATCTGTAAGAGCAGCTTCCACTTGAACCATTTCGGATCTTTGGTGTAGGTTATATCGTAAGCCGGTAAGGCTTCAGCAGGCAGATTGGGAAATTCCTGTTTAAGAAGATTCAGCGCCCCTTTATCAGAGGCAATAACGACATCATAACCATGTTTTACAAGCTTTCGTATTATGGGGATACATCGTGTGGCATGCCCAAGACCCCAGTTCAGTGGGGCAACTAAAATCACACCACCTTTTTTCTTTGCCTTAAACTGGTACTGACCCTCTTTCATCAAAACAAATGTAACCTATAATCCTAGACGTGTATATTATTGTAATTTTACCAAATAATTAAAGAACCGTTGTGGGCAGTAAAAATAAACTCAAGAGATTTAAAGAGAATGAAACTTTTGCAAATGTCATTCAGCCAAAGCGCGATGCGCTTTTGGCGGACACATTTGCCTTAAAAGGACATTGGTGTGCTTCATTTTTTAAAAATGACCGGCCTATAGTTTTAGAGCTGGGATGCGGAAAGGGCGAGTATACTTTGGCCTTAGCAAAGCGGGATCCCAATAAAAACTATATAGGGATTGACATAAAAGGCGCGCGTTTTTGGAAAGGGGCCAAGACGGCCCTGGCCGATGAATTGACCAATGTCGGGTTCTTGAGGATACAAATTGAGTTATTAACTTATTGTTTTGCCCAAGGTGAAATTGATGAGATTTGGATAACTTTTCCGGATCCCCAAATAAAATACAAACGCACCAAGCATCGCCTGACCAATCGGGAATTTCTCAAGAGTTATCAAAAAGTACTTCGCCCCGGAGGTTTGGTGCATTTGAAAACAGACAGTGAATTTATGCACGGTTATACGCTTGGTTTACTCCATGGGCTGGGCCAAGACATTCACTTTGCGCAACATGATGTTTATGGTACCACGGGGACCCCTGAGGTGGTCACTGCTGTTCAGACGTTCTATGAATCACAGTATTTGACTGAAGAAAAGAAAATTACCTACACAAGTTTTTCGCTGCGCGGCCTCTAATGCTTAATTTTATAAAGTGAAGCGTAAATACTTAAACGCGAAATGACGGCTTTAGTCAATTTTTTTGTAGGTTACCTGGCGTCCTTAATCGGACTCATACCTCCTGGATTGTTGAATATGACCGCAGCCAAAATTGGCGTTAAGCAGGGACGTAAACCTGCGCTTATTTTTAGTGTAGGCGTAATCGTGGTCGTGTGCGTTCAAACGGGCCTTGGCTTAGCTTTTGCACGTTATATCGAACAACACCCTGAAATTGTTGATATCCTTCAGAAAGTAACTCTCGGCATATTCTTAGCCTTGACATTTTATTTTTTTGTTCTGGCCAAGGACACCAGACGAGAAATCCCGAAAGGGGTTAAACGGTCCAAAACAAATCGCTTTTTGTACGGTATATTATTGTCGTCGCTTAATATGCTGCCCATACCGTATTGGGTTTATGTGAGCATCAGTCTCAGTGCTTTGGGTTGGTTCTTTTTTGACCCCCAGGTTATCGGTTGGGCTATTTTTGGATCCGCAACAGGGACCTTTAGCATGTTATTGATCTATATTTATTTTTTTCAGCGTAAACTCCCAATTGGGAATTTTGGGTTCAATTTGAACTATTTTCTCGGTGCTATTACTGGGCTGATATCTTTAATCACGGTAATTCGTATATGGCAACGCATGTAACACTCGATAAAAGTGATTTTTTTGAGCGCGTTTATAAAGTTGTGCGGGACATCCCCTATGGTCGCGTTACGACCTACGGTGCTATAGCAAAATCGATCGGGGCGCCAGGGGCAGCGAGAACCGTAGGGTATGCTATGAATGCCTCGCATAATTTGCCCGATGTGCCTGCCCATCGGGTGGTTAATCGCGACGGTATGCTCACGGGGAAACATCATTTTCCAGGAAGAGATACAATGCAACGTTTACTCGCCCAAGAAGGAGTGATGGTCCAAGACGATTGTGTGGTAAACTTTAAGGCGCTTTTTTGGCAACCCGATTCACTGATTTAGGGTCTTTTAGCAATCCCCTTTTGATTCAAAAAACATGGGGGAAAAGCACTATGTAAAGACTAATTTTCTCGGTATATTTGCCCTTTAGAACAATTCTAAATACGGCTTTGACCATGCAGAAAAAGGATATAATTGACATTTTAGATCGGCTAACGCTCCCCGGCGAAGGACAAAGTATTAGTCAAAGTGGCGCCATTACTAACATCAATATTTTTGGTCAAGAGGTGATCATTGATTTGACCATGAAGACGCCGGCTTTGCATATTAAAAAGCGCGTCGTTTCGGATATTACCAAGGCGCTGCAAGACGCTTTTGGTGCTGAAGTTGCTCCAACGATTAATATTAAAGTTCCTCCAGCTCCGGCACAGGGGCCGCAGCTAATCAAAGGAAAGCCCATAAAAGGAATTCAGAATATTGTGGCTGTTGCTTCAGGAAAAGGTGGTGTCGGTAAGTCTACCGTTACCGCTAATTTGGCCATTACTTTGGCAGAAATGGGTTTTAAAGTAGGGGTACTTGATGCGGATATTTACGGTCCTTCAATCCCGATTATGTTTGATGTTGCCGGAGCACGGCCACTATCGGTTGAGGTTGATGGCAAAAGTAAAATGGAGCCTGTTACCCAATACGGGGTTAAAATATTATCCATTGGGTTTTTTACGCAACCCAACCAAGCCGTGATTTGGCGTGGACCTATGGCCGCAAAAGCCTTAAATCAAATGATTTTTGATGCCGCATGGGGCGAATTAGATTTCTTGTTAATCGACCTTCCTCCGGGTACAGGCGACATTCATTTAAGTATTCTACAATCCTTACCCATCACCGGAGCTGTAGTGGTGAGTACCCCTCAAAATGTAGCTTTGGCTGATGCGAGAAAGGGAGTAGCGATGTTTCAGCAAGAGCATATACAAGTACCCGTGTTAGGGGTGGTTGAAAATATGGCTTATTTTACTCCAGCAGAATTGCCTGAAAACAAGTATTATATTTTTGGCCAAAGCGGGGCGCGTCATTTAGCCGAGGATTTAGAAATAGAATTTCTCGGCGAAATTCCGCTGGTGCAAAGTATTCGTGAATCTGGTGATATAGGGCGCCCTGCAGCGCTTCAATCAGGAACGCCTACGGCTGAAGCTTTTGTCAATATGACTCGAGCGGTTGTTCAGCAAACCGTGCGTCGAAATGAAGATTTACCGCCCACAGAAGCAGTTAAAATAACCACTATGGCTGGATGTAGTGCTTTAAAATCAAAGAAATGAATCAAGCATCATTAAACGAGAGAATCGAATTGGCTTTGGCGGAAATACGTCCTTTTTTACAAAATGATGGGGGGGACATATCCTTAGTTTCGGTAGAGCAAGATAAAGTAGTGGTTCGCCTAGAAGGGGCCTGTGTGGATTGCTCTGTCAATCAAATGACCTTAAAAAGCGGCGTGGCCATGACGATTCAAAAATTTGCCCCTGAGATTCAGGAAGTAGTGAACATTTAATAGGGTACCCGATTCAGATTTAATGACAAAGGTCATGAATAAAAGCATCGCGAAATATTAATTTGGCAGTATAAAACACAATTTGTGATAGAATCAGATATTATGATTATCGGTGCAGGTCCTACAGGCCTGTTTACCGTGTTTGAGGCGGGTTTGCTAAAGCTCAAGTGCCACCTGATTGACGCTTTGCCTCAACCCGGAGGTCAATGCAGTGAGATTTATCCCAAAAAACCGATATACGATATACCTGCATATCCGGAGATATTGGCTGGAGATTTGACAGAAAAACTCATGGAACAAATCGCGCCATTTTCACCTGGATTTACTCTTGGAGAACGCGCTGAAACTTTAGAAAAACAAGAAGACGGGACCTTTATAGTCACCACAGATCAAGGGACTCAGCATCGCGCTCCAATCGTTGCGATCGCAGGAGGCCTGGGAAGTTTTGAGCCGCGTAAACCCCCGATCGAGAATTTAGTTCAATATGAAAGTAAGGGGGTTGCTTACTTTATTAAAAATCCAGAACAGTATCGAAATCAGCATGTGGTCATTGCAGGTGGTGGTGATTCAGCGCTAGACTGGAGTATATTCTTATCGGATGTTGCCGCATCGGTAACCCTCGTGCATAGACGCAACGAATTTCGCGGAGCTTTGGACAGTGTTGAAAAGGTTCAGGAGTTGAAAAATCAAGGAAAAATACGCTTGATTACTCCTGGTGAGGTGGTTGGACTAGAGGGTGAGGGTGCTTTAAGTGGCGTAAGATTGCAAGCTGAACAAGGCTTAATTACTCTAGACTGTGATGCATTTATTCCTCTTTTTGGACTTGCTCCCAAGCTAGGCCCTATTGCCCATTGGGGTTTAGAGATTGAAAAAAACGCCATTAAAGTTGATAATTCGTTAGACTATCAGACCAACATTCCTGGGGTCTATGCCATCGGAGACGTCAACACTTATCCCGGCAAGCTTAAATTGATTCTTTGTGGTTTTCACGAGGCCACACTCATGTGTCAAAGCGCTTATAAACGGATTTATCCAGAGCGCCGCTATGTTATGAAATATACAACTGTTGGCGGTGTAGAGGGTTTTGACGGCACAAAGAAGGAAGCCCCAAAGGCCGTTATCAAGTCAATTGATTAATCACTTCTAAATGGCTCAGGACATCACCTTATTTATAACTGATCGCGAAGGTAAAACCCATCAAGTAGTAGCCCCTACCGACATGAATATGAATTTAATGGAGGTGGTTCGCGCGCATGAATTAGCCCCAGAGGGGACCATTGGCGTCTGTGGGGGTATGGCTATGTGTGCCTCGTGTCAAAGTTATGTTGAAAGCGATCATCTTTTGCCCGAACAAAGCGCCGATGAACTCGCGATGTTGGCGGAGGCTTTTCATGTAAAAAAAAATTCTAGACTAGGATGTCAATTATTTGTAACTCCAGATTTACATGGGTTAAAAGTTACCTTAGCGCCAGAATCTTAGATTAATTCAGGGGTTTCGGCCTGTTGAATTTCTTCTAATACCCCATTCCATAACGTTAATCGAAGCTCAAGGGCTTGTAAGGCAGTCTCAGTAACCTCTTCCCATTTTTGCGGGTCATTGCCACACAATTCTTGAATCATTTTTAGGGCTAAAGGTCCATGGGTGTCATCGTCTAATTCTATATGTCGCTGAAAATAGTGATGAAAGCCGGTTAAATTTTCCTCAGGAAATTGGCGTTGTATTGAGCGAATTAGAGAGGTAAACATCTGAGGGATTAAATCTTCTCGGCCAAAAGTGAATGCCGCTGCGATTTTATGCGGTTCATTCGAGTCAATTACCGAAAAAGTAAAGCGCAGGAATGAGCTAACGGATTGTGGAAGATCGATGCTTGTAGCGGCTTGATACCAGGGTTTTCCTTGGCTAATATTATGGATGAATTCATCTATTTCTTTTGTCGAGGCGCCCGCATCACTCATGGCATTGAGATACATTTCAAAATGACTTCTTCTTTTGCCATCGAGGTCCAAGTCCGTCTCTTCAGCCAAAACAATCTCGTTGATCAAATACCTTATCTCTGGATCGCCAACAGGGACCCAGGGTAAGCTTGTCCCTGTAAGTTTTATTTGTAAGGCCTTTAGCAAGGACATAAAATCCCATACCGCGAAGACATGATGTTCCATAAAGCGATGTAAATCGGCTGGACGTTGAATATGGGTGTAAAGCGGATGACTTACAATTTCTTCCTGAAGAGGTCCAATTTTTTGAAGTACCTGATGAAGCATAGACAATTTTATAGCAAAATAAAAGGCTTCCTCTTAATAGAAAAAGCCTTTGTTATTGATTTTTTCGATTTCATTAT
>ERZ888423.335-NODE-335-length-49733-cov-10.425339_pt1 | contig 49733 bp, 41 predicted proteins | sample MGYA00520523_ERZ888423 | MGnify/ENA primary metagenome ERZ888423 (study PRJEB32303, sample SAMEA104408611) | aquatic metagenome | biome: Brackish water; feature: Pelagic; material: water | place: Baltic Sea | collected 2014-06-08T10:24:00 | depth 30,27 m ... | reverse complement strand
CAGGCGATCCATCGCGCCGGCGTCGTGCATCGGGACTTGAAGCCGGCAAACCTGATGCTTTCCGCCTGCGCGGAGCGCTCGGAGGCAGGCGTCGGCGACGTGCGCATCGTGGATTTCGGGCTCTGCCGCCATCCGGATCTGCGGCTGACCCGGGAAAGCGGCTGGCTCGGAACCGAGGGCTTCATGAGCCCGGAGCAGACGGCAAGTACGGCTGGCGTCGATTTCCGAACGGACCTTTATGCGATCGGCGTCATCTTCTACCGCATGCTGGCCGGCATTCTTCCGGTGGGTCGGCCCCAGCCCATCGACGAGGCTTTCGGCGCGCCGCCGGCGCTGGCGCGCTGGCTTGCGGCGATGACCGCGCGCGATCCGGCCGACCGTCCAGGCTCCGCCCAGGCGGCGTTCGACAGTTTGATGGAAGCCACGTTCTAACTCTATGACAACGATCAGATTGTCCGTTCTCAGGCGTTTCCGCCTGAGAACGGTTATATCTAAAAGTTCAGCGAGACGTCGCGGTGATTGGCCGTGCAGGCGGCCACGAAGAGCGCCTGTTCGCGGGTCATCCGCTGCTGCAACCGGACGCCCAACGTCCCCTTGAGCGCCGCTTCATAGGCTTGGAGATCGCTTTGAACGGCTGTGCTCGCCGCGCTTCGCCATGCCGTCTGCTGCTGGTAGGCCTCTAGCGCCTTTTCGTAGGCCTCCATCGCTTTCTCCGGGTCCCGCGACCGCTCACGCAGCGAACGGGCCGCGCGGGTGAGCGCGGACTGCACGGGATCGCTGCCCTCGATCGCGCCGAAGCGCTGCGACACGTCGACGAAAGCGTCCAGCGCGCGGTCGTAATCGCCGGCCGTCAGCACGGTCCGCAAGCCATTCAGGTCGTCCGCCATGGCGGCGAAGTCGGCGTTCGCGTTGAGTATCTTCAGGACAGTTTGAACGGGCTCATAGGAACTGTCGGCGCCGCGTTCAAACGCCCGCTGGGCTTGGGTTTCGGCTTTCAGGAGTTGCTTGAAGCCCGTGCTGACGTCCGCCCATTCCAAGGGAACCTGGCTTGCCAGCGCCGCCTTTTCGGCTTCAAGTCGCTCCAGCTCGATATCGATCTCGGCCTTGCGGTCCGCTGCGGTCTCGGGATCGCGCAGCCGGGCGAGTTGCAGCCTCAGGTCCTTCTGCTCGACCTCAATCTTCCGGATATCCTTTTCCAGATTGCGGACCTCCCTCTGCAGCGGCTTGTAGGCGCCGGCGGCGGCGTCGATCTTGGCGCGGGCTGCAAACAGGTCGTCGATCGCCGCGATCGCGGCTTTGCCCTCGCCGAAGCTCTCGGTCAGCCTGGTTGCGAGGTTTTTCGGCAGGCTGGCGAGGTCAAGCCGCTCAGCCGCTGCGATAGCGGCGGCCGTCGCCCCGCCATCCGCCTGCAGCTTTTCGCGGGTATAGTCCGACAGGCAATATTGCAGGGAAGGATTGCGCGGCGGCGGCGCGGTTTCCGACAGGTAGCTGACCCGGTAGGGCAGGTAATTCACCAGCGGCGGCATGAGCCCGACGACGACGAGCGCCACAAGTTGGAGGGCGATAAACGCGATGACGCCCTTGTACATGTGGATCGTCTTGACGACCGCCGGCGCGACGCCGCGCAGGTAGAACAGCGCGAAGCCGAATGGCGGCGTCAGGAACGAGGTCTGGATATTCAGGCCGATCATCACGCCAAGCCACACAGCGGTGATGTTCGCTTCCGGGTCGGACAGCAGGATCGGCGCGACGATCGGCACGACGACGACCGCGATTTCAATGAAGTCGAGGAAGAAGCCGAGGACGAAAATCACGGCCATGACGATGATGAACTGCGTCCAGAACCCGCCGGGCAGCGAATTCAGGAAGTCGCGCACCAGCTCTTCGCCGCCAAACGCCCGGAAGGCGGCGGTCAGCATGGCGGCGCCGAGCAGAATGATGAACACCAGCGAGGTGGTTTTCGCCGTTTCGATCATGACCCCTTGCAGGGTGCGGTCGATCCTGAGGACCCGCGCGCCGCTCCATGCCAGCGCGACGAGAAGCAGGATGACCGAGGCCAGGCCGATTTGAATGCCGACGGCGTCATCGGGCGAGTTGATCGCCTTGACGTTCATTTCATAATTGGCGAGGGCGAAGGCGATGCCGCCAAGCGCGATCAGGGCGAGCAACGCTGGCAGGAAGGCGCCGCGGCGTTCGGTCGGCAGGCGGTAGCCCGCCATGATCATGGCGCCGGCGGCGCCGATCGCGCCAGCCTGGTTGACGGTCGCGATGCCCATCAGAATCGAGCCGAGCACCAGGAAGATCAGCGCAAGCGGCGGGACGAGCGTCAGGACGACATTGACCCAGAACTGGCGATTGCGCGCGCCTTCATAGGGCACCGGCGGCGCGGCGCTTGGCCGGACGATCGCGAAGACCAGAATGAACAGCATATAGAGGCCGACGAGCAGCAGGCCCGGAACGAGCGCGCCAAGGAACATTTCGCCAGCGCTTGTCGAGGTCACGTCGAAGATCGACGGCATGCTGATCTCGCCGGTCGCCTGCTTGTGCAGGGCCTTGCGCAGCGTGCTCGCCTGATCGGCGGCGGAGGAGAGCTGATCGGCCAGGATGATCAGCACGATCGACGGCGGAATGATCTGGCCGAGCGTGCCCGACGCCGCGATCGTCCCGGTCGCGAGCGCCGGGGAATATTTGTTGCGCAGCATGGTCGGCAGCGAAATCAGTCCCATGGCGACGACGGTCGCGCCGACGATGCCGGTGGTCGCGGCCAGAAGGGCGCCGACGAATACGACCGAGATGCCGAGACCGCCCGGAATGCCGCCGAAAAGCTGAGCCATCGTCACCAGCAGATCCTCGGCGATCTTCGACCGCTGGAGCATGATGCCCATGAAGATGAAAAGCGGAATCGCAATCAGGGTATCCCGCTCGACCTCCCAATAAACCCCGCGGAGATTGGTGACGCCGGCGGAAAGCCACTGGCGCGGCCCGCCGGAAAGGAAGTAGGCGTCGACGTCGCCCGCAAAGATGTAGCCAGTCGCAGCGGCCGTCCCGATGGTGATGATCGCCGCGCCGGGCAGGGCGAACGCCACGGGAAACCCGGACCCGAGCGCCAGGGCCATCAGCAGCATCAGCATGGCGATAAACAGAAGTTCCATGATGCGGCGCCCCGGTTACAGCGTTGACGAGGCCGGATCGACATGACCGGGTTCGTCCCGGATGTCGGCCACGGCTTCGAACAGGAAGCTGACAAATTGGATCATCATGGTCACGCCGAAGACCGCGAGAAAAACTGCCATCTGATACTTGATGAACATGCCGACGCTGCCGGTCTGTGTGACCTCGAAATTGGCGACGGGGCTGTTGATGATCGATTGCTTGCCATGAAAGCCGATGGCCAGGATGACCCAGCAGGTGCTGACCCCCAACGCGACGGACCCGATGGCGTTGACGAAGCCCTTGGTCCGCCGCGCCATGCCTGCATAGAAGACGTCGACCCGAACGTGGCCTTCCTCGATCAAGGTATAGGCGGACGCGAACAGGAACAGCGCCGCGTACCAGTAGCGCACCAGATCGCCCATCAGGGCCTGCTCGTAGGAGAAGATGAAACGGGACAGCACGATCAGCAGTTCAGCCAGCACGATCAGCAGCGTCAGCCAGGTGAAGCCAAGCGTGCGGGAAAACGCTGCGACGATAAAAGCCAGCACGATCAAGGGGAAATGCACGTTCAGGCCGACATAGCGCGCCCGGCCGAGCGCTTGCACCGTCGCCTCGTTGAAGAAGGGCGTCAGCAGGTTCTCGATCCGCATGAAGGCGATCGAGGCGTCGACGACGCCGACAAACACGACGGCCCAGAAACAGCCGCGGATCAGATAGGCGTTCACGCGGGTGATCGTTCTGGCGTCGGACCGCAAGGCGGTCTCCGGCCGCCGCGCGACATAGGCGACCGCGCAGGCGACGCCCAGCGCGTAGATCGCAAGCTGCGCCCAGGCGCCGGCCCCGCCGCCAGACAGCGCCGCAGAACTCCCCGGCATGTCGAAACCGACGGTCAGTATATTGTCGATCAGGAAGGCCGCCATGACGGCCAGGATGGACCACCCGAACGCCCTTACGACGTTCGGCGCGCCAAGGCTGCCGGTGCGGACATCGCCAATGCTGGCGTCGATCATGCTGCCAATCCCAATTCAAGCGGGCCGCCCGGCGCCGACAGGCGCTGGCGGCCCGGCCCAATACGAAAAAGAGCGGGATCGAAATCCCGCTCTTCTGGCCGTCGCACGCGCGACAGCGGTTCCGTCTTAGATGCCCAGCACGCGATTGCGCTGGTTCGAGAAGGCAATCTCCGCGACTTTCCGGAAGCCGCCGATCTCACGGAGCGCCGCCTGATAATCGTCGTTGATTTTCGCGGCGAGCGGGGAGTGATTGCGGGTTTCCTCGAAGACTTCCGCGGATGCATCGCCGAACGCATCCCAGGTGTCGTCGCTGAAGTCGCGCAGTTTCACGCCGTGATCCTTGACCAACCGAGCAAGATAAATGCCGTTGTTCGCGGCCGCTTCCTCGATCTGCGCGGCCATTTCTTCATTGCACGCGGCGGTGATGACCGCCTTTTCCCAATTGGTCAGCGAGCCCCACCAGGATGCGTTCATGCCGAAGCCAAGGCCGCCGCCCGGCTCATGCATGCCGGCGGTGTAGTAGAACTGCGCGGCTTCGTAGAATTTCATGAAGTAGTCGTTGTACGGGCCGACCCATTCCGTCGCTTCGATCGCGCCGGAAACCAGGTTTTCGTAAATCTGGCCGCCGGGCAGGGAGACCGTCGAGACGCCGAGCTTCGACATCACCGTGCCGCCGAGGCCGGGGATGCGCATCTTCAGGCCCTTGAGATCGGCCGCGCTGTTGATTTCCTTGTTGAACCAGCCGCCCATCTGGGTGCCGGTGCCGCCGCAGGTGATGTTCTTCAGGCCGAATTCGCCCGCCAGCTCATCCCAGAGCTTTTGCCCGTTCTTGAACTTGATCCAGGCGTTCCATTCCGGCGTCGTCATGCCGAACGGCACGGCCGTGAAGTAGGCCCAGCCCGGGTGCTTGCCGGTCCAGTAATAGTCGGCGCCGATATAGGCCTGGCTGTTGCCGGAGGCGACTTCGTCGAACACGTCAAAGGCGCCGACCCGCTCGCCGGCGGCGAAATATTCGGTCGTCAGACGGCCTTCCGACAGTTCCGTGATGCGCGCGGCAAGGCGCTGCGCCGACAAGCCGAGACCCGGAAAGTCGCGCGGCCAGGTCGAGACGATCGTCAGTGTCTTCTTGCCCTGGGCGACAGCCGGCGCCGCCAGCGTCGAAGCGGCGGCCGTTGCCCCCAAGCCGGCGACTGCGGCCGTTTTCAGAAATTTACGACGTTCCATGAAACCTCCCTCTCGGTTTTGTATACGTCCCGAACGGACGCATAGTTTGTACGTAAACCATATTGCCATGCCGGTCGCATGGCAACGACCACAGCGCCCATTCGCGGCTGAAAATGCAGTTTGACGCAGCTTCGGCGGCGATCGGCGGCCGTCCGGGTCAGGTGCGCTCGATCAGTTGGTACATCACGCCGTGGCCTTCCTTGGGGTGAAGGAACACCTGGCCGCTCGCTTCGATCACTCGAGCGCCGCGGGCTTTCAGGTCAGCCGTCGCGGCCGCCAGATCGCCGACCGCCAGCGCCACCAGATGTACGCCCTCGCCGCGCTTGGCGAGCGAATTGCCGATGTCGCCGGTAGCGCCAAGCGGCTCTGCGAGTTCAATAAATGTGCCTGAAGCGCCAAGCCCAAGCACGGCCCGCCTCAACCCCAGTTCGGGTTGATCTTCCGGCGGCTCCGTAACGGTAAAGCCGAGACGGTCCGTATAGTGCGCAATCGCTTCGTCCAGGTTCGCGACCCTGACGACGACATGATCGATCCACTTATGCATTGTTTTTTCCTCCGCTGGCGCTCTTTGGCGCACAGGCGTCGCTTCATCGCGACGATGACGGCAGTACAGTACGAATCGCCCCCTCGATCCAGAGCCGGGCGAAACAAAAAATCGATGCTTATCTGGCTGGTTCCTTCCAGACGGACGCGGAGGCCGCCTTCGCCCTGGCTTAACCTAGGGGCGCGCGCGGAGAGCATGGGCGGGCAAGTTGACCGCGGCGTCCTGGAGCTTAACCCAGTCCCCTTCCGGTTGCCGGGCCGCCAGACGGTCGTCGATCTCGACCTCGTCGAAGCCGCAGGCGCGGGCCATGGGGTATTGGTCGGCGATGACATGGCCCTTGGCGCGGAGGCGACCCGTGTAGCCAAGGGCGCGAAGACGGCGGGCGAGCGAGAACCCCCGACCATCGGCGAAGTTGGGGAACGCCACCGCGATCAGTTCGGCCTGGCCGAAGTGACGGGCGACGGCATTCGGATCGGCGTCGTTCGTGATCTCGAGCGCCAGGGGCAGATCGCCGCCGCCGCTCTCGGCCGCCTGCAGGTTCACGAAGGCCACTGGCGCGGCGTCGGCGGAAAATCCCGTATCCGAAACGATGGGCATGATCAGAAGCTCCTCAACCGAAATCGCGCTTTCAGTCAGTAATGATAAGTGTCGAAGACGGGGGCGGGCGGCGGCGGCGCTGCACGGGGCGTTTCCCCGGCGCCGCCATAGAGCGCTTGCTTGAACGGCTCGGCCCCCAGGCGGCGATAGGCAGCCAGGAAGGTTTCATCGGGCGACGCGCGCAAGGCCAGATAAGCCTGGACCAGCCGCTCGATCGCAGGCCCGACCGCTTCGAAGGCGAAGCCGGGGCCGACGCGCTTGCCGATTTCGGCCGTTTCGGTCGCGTCGCCGCCAAGCGTGATCTGGTAGCTTTCGACGCCGGCTTTCTCCAGCCCCAGGATGCCGATATGGCCGACATGGTGATGGCCGCAGGCATTGATGCAGCCCGATATCTTGATCTGCAGCTTGCCGATTTCCCGCGCCAGGACAGGGTCGCTGAACCGGCGGGCGATATCCTGAGCGACGGGGATCGAGCGCGCCGTCGCGAGCGCGCAATAGTCCATGCCAGGGCAGGCGATGATATCGGAGGCGAGGCCGACATTCGCCGTCCCGAGGCCGGCCTTCTGCAGCGCCGCGAACACGGTCGCCAAGTCGCCGAGGCGAATGTGGGGCAGGACAAGATTCTGTTCGTGGCTGACCCGGATTTCGTCCAGCCCGTAATGCGCCGCGATCTCGGCGACGGCGCGCATCTGATCGGCGCTGGCGTCGCCCGGCGCCGCGCCGATGGGCTTCAGGGAGATCGTCACGATCCGGTAGCCTTGCTGCTTGTGCGGCGCCGTATTGGTTTCGACCCAGGCGCGGAAGCCAGCGTCGGTCTCGCAGGCGCGGTCGAAGCTGGCGTCGGTCGCGGGCAGCTTCACGAAAGCGGATTGGCGGAAATAGGCCTCGATCCGGCCGATCTCGCGGGCGTCGACGGCGGTCGTCGCGTCCGGACCGGCAGCCTTGAGTTGGCGGAACTCAGCCTCGACCTGCTCCCGGAGCACGTCGATCCCGGTCTCATGGGTCAGGATCTTGATGCGCGCCTTGTATTTGTTGTCCCGGCGTCCGTGGAGATTGTAGACCCGGAGAATCGCCTCGAGATAGGGCAGCAGGTCGGCCTTGGGCAGGTAGTCGCGCATCACCTTGCCGATCATCGGCGTCCGGCCGAGGCCGCCGCCGACGATCACCTCGAAGCCCGGCGCGCCGTCGCCGTCGCGCACCATCCGGAGGCCGATGTCGTGCGCCTTGGTCACCGCGCGGTCATTGGGCGATCCTGTGACGGCGATCTTGAACTTGCGCGGCAGGAACGCGAATTCCGGGTGGCCGCTCGACCATTGCCGGAGCAATTCAGCCGTCGGGCGCGGGTCCTCGATCTCGTCGGCCGCCGCGCCGGCGAAATGATCGGCCGTGACATTCCGGATGCAGTTCCCCGAGGTCTGGATCGCATGCATGCCGACATCGGCGAGCGCGGAGAGGATCGCGGGCGTGTCTTTCAGGGTCGGCCAGTTGAACTGGATGTTCTGCCGCGTCGTGAAATGCCCGTAGCCCTTGTCCCAGCGCTCGGCGATCATCGCCAGTTGGCGCATCTGGCGGCTGTTCAGCGTGCCATAGGGGATCGCCACCCTCAGCATGTAGGCGTGCAATTGCAGATAAAGGCCGTTCTGCAGCCGCAGCGGCTTGAACTCGTCCTCGGTCAGGGCGCCCGACAGGCGCCGCTCCACCTGATCGCGGAACGCCGCGACCCGGGCGCGAACATAACGGTCGTCGAACTCGTCATAGCGATACATCGGCTTGGCTCTCCTATGGCGCGCTCTGGCGCTCGGCCTGCCGTCCGAGATCCAGCCGGTTGGTCGGCCCTTTCAGGCGGATCCGCTCCCGGTAGTGGGTCGGCGTCGGCCGGCCGGCTGCGTCGAGCGTCACTTCGGCCAGATACGGCCCGACGACCTTGCCTTCATGGCCGGTCGCGATCGCCAGAAGGCGGGCCGCTCCTTCGGGCGTTTCAGCGATGGCGGCCGCTTCCGGCGCGCGTCGCCAGGCGCCGTCAGGCGTGAGGAAGACGACGTCGCCTTCGAGCAGGTCGTTGGCCGTCACAATCTGCAAGCTGGGTTCCCGCGCCATCTATCGGCCTCCCGCCAGGGCGATGGGCGAGGCTTCAGGCGCCGCCAACTCCAGGCAGGCCGCTTTCGGCGCGACGCCGAACAGCAGGATCGCCGGCCCCTCGATCGCCGCGGCCGCCATGCGCTGGGCGATCGTGCTGAGCTCTGCGGCGATGATGACCTGTTCCGGCCGGGAGGCATTTTCTATGACGCCCATGGGCGTCGCCGGATCGGCGCCGTGCATCAGCAGCCGGCCTTGCAGGAACGGCGCGGCGCCGACGCCCATATAAATCGCCGCCGTGGCGCCGGGCCGGGCGAGGGCGCGCCAGTCGTGCTCCGCGAAGCCGTTGATGTCCTGGCCGGTCAGGATGCGCAGGCTCGAATTGCGCCCGCGCCGGGACAGGGAGACCTTCGCCGCCGCCGCCGCCGCCATCGCGGCCGTGACGCCGGGCACGACGGCGTAGGCGACGCCCGCCGCCTCAAGCGCCGCCGTTTCCTCGTCCAGGCGGCCATAAATGCCGGGATCGCCGGACTTCAGCCGGACGACGCGCTGGCCCCGGCGCGCTTCCTCGATGAGAAGGTTGTTGATGTCGTCCTGTCGCCAGCTTTGGCCGCCAGGGGTCTTGCCGACTGCGATGAAGCGCGCTTCCCGCCGCGCCAGGTCGAGCACCGCCGCTGGAACCAGCCGGTCATGGATCACCACGTCGGCATCGAACAGGAGCCGCCGGGCCTTGAGCGTCAGGAGGTCGGGATCGCCAGGCCCGGCGCCGATCAGGTCGACATGGGCCGGCGCCGCGCTGCTGGCGGCCGTCTCGGCATGCAGCGCGTCAAGCGCCGCAAGCGCGCCGGCCGCGCCCGCCTCGGCATAGGCGCGGGGGCCGACATCGGCGAAGAACCTGCGCCAGAAGCGCCGCCGGCGCGCGCCGGCCGGCAGTGCGGCAGCCTTGCCGCGATAGCCCTCCGCCAGCCGGGCGAGCGCGCCGATGCAGGCGGGCAGCCGGGCTTCGATGGCGGCCTTGATCATGCGGGCGAGCACGGGGGCGGCGCCTTCCGTCCCGATTGCGATGGTGATCGGCGCGCGGTCGACGATGGCCGGCGTCAGGAAATCGCCGCCGTCGCGATTATCGACGCTGTTGGTCAGCACGCGATGGGCGCGGCCGCGCGCCACGACGCGGCTATCCTCCGCGGGATCGTCCATCGCTGCATAGAGCAGCGTGACGCCGCGAAGGTCATAGGCTGCGAGCCGGTGCGGGATCAGGGTCGCCCGGCCCTCGGCCGCCAATTGCCTGATGGCGAGGCTTGGGTTCGCCGCGCAGATCGTCAGCGCCGCTTCGGTCTTGAGCACGAGGCGCGCCTTGGCGAGCGCCGTCTCGCCGCCGCCGGCGATCACGACCCGCTTGCCGCGAAGGTCGATCGAAACTGGAAGATGTCGCACCGCGTGACCCTCTGTCCGAAACGCCTGCCATCGGGATGGCGGCTTGATGGCGGAAAAATTGACAGAAATCGGGAATTTTTTCTATAGACAGAGGTTAGTCGGCAATAATTGGGGATGTTCGTTCATGTTTTTGAGAATATCAGAAAATAAGACAGATATTCGCGCAGCCAGCGCGCAGCTTGTCCGCCGATGCGGCAATTCTGGGAAAGTGGTCCGCGCCTGGAAATGCGGCGTCCTTGCGGCTGCTGCAGATCGATCTGGCGGACGGCGGGCTCCGATGCGCGCGCTGTCTCCGCGCTAACCGATTAGTTCCAATCGAGTTAGTCGGGCCGGCGCGTATAGGCGTTGGGGTCGCGGGCGGCGCGTTCGGCCGGGTCGGAGCCTGGACGCGCCGAGGGCCGCGCGAACTGCAGCGCCAGGACGTCGGCGCCGTCCGGGCCGGCCGTGAGCATCGGCAAAGCTTCCTCCGCCGCTACATGGAGCAGCGACCGCTCCGGCAGGCTTTTGCCGTCCACGGCGACCGCGCCCCGGCAGACAAGGTAATAGCGGCCGCCGCCGACCGACGCCGGTCCGGTCGCAGTCGCGCCGCATCCAAGCCGGATGCCGACGGCGTCGACGCCGTCCGGCTGTTCCGGCATCAGATGGGCGGACATCGCCTGAAGCGCCGGCGGCGGCGCTCCCGACAGATCGAAGGCGCCGGCGATATTGCGGCCGGCGCGGCCGGGCATGTTCTGTCGGTTGCCAGGCATGGCGAAGAACCCGCCGCTGGCGATCGGGCGCAGGGTATAGAACGCGAAGCCTTCCGCTTCCCCGACAATCGGTCCGTAGGGCGTATAGGCGTCGGCATACTGGAAGGTGATCGGCGGCGCGGGCTTCTTGCCCATGCGGCAGAAGCCGTCGACGACGACCTGAAATTGGTCGATATCATGGAAATGCGGGTCGATCCGGGCGTTCGGATAGAGGCGATCCACGTAGAAAGCCTGGGGGTTGGGGTCGATCAGTCCGGGCCGGCCGATATAATCCCGTCGGCGGCCCACGCCGCCTGGGCGGGGAACCTCGACCTCGATCGCATCGTCAAAGGCGACAGTCCGCATTGTCCATCCCTCCGTCTCAATCGATGTCCGCCATTGAGGCGCCTCCTGCGGTCGCCGTCAAATGTCGGCGCAGCGGCTGCGGTTCATGGCGATGACTTCGGAAATTCACGAAAGGATCATTCGATCGGCGGAGCACATGCAATGCGGGCTTGCCATCTTGCGGATGTCGGTCGACGGATATCGGCTGGCCGTCTGCAATCAGCGTCATCGAGAGAAGGACCAATCATGACGAAGCCATTCCTTTCGGCGCGGCCGTTCAGCCGGCGCAACGTGTTGATCGGCGGCACGGCGCTGGCGTCGGCGCTGGCGATGCCGGCAATTTCCCGCGCGTCCGCCCGGCCTGTGTTCGCCCACGGCGTCCAGTCCGGCGACGTCGGCCCATCCTCCGGCATGATCTGGACCCGGGTGGACCGGCCGTCCCGCATCATGATGGAGATCGCGACGACCGAGAGCTTCCGGAACGCCCGGCGCCTCGCGCCCATGACGGCCCTGCCGTCCAGCGATTTCGCCGTGAAGCGGCTGCTGGAGGGACTGCCGTCCGATCAGGACATCTTTTACCGGTTTACGGCGGTCGACCTCTCCGACCTGCAGGCGAGTTCAGCGCCGGTCGTCGGCCGCTTCAGGACCGCGCCCGCTTCGCGCCGCTCCGTCCGGTTCGCCTGGTCGGGGGATACGGCCGGCCAGGGCTGGGGCATCGACGGCGAGGGCATGAAGACCTATGCGACCATGGCCGGCCATGCGCCGGATTTCTTCCTGCACTCGGGCGATACGATCTATGCCGACGGCCCGATGCAGGATGAGGTGACGCTGCCCAACGGCGCCAAATGGGTCAACGCCGTCCTGATCGATGAGAAGCGCAAGGTCGCGGAGATGCTTCGTGAATTCCGCGGCCAGTGGAAATACAACCTGATGGACCGGCATGTTCAGGCGATGAACGCGACCGTGCCGACCTTCTTCCAGTGGGACGACCATGAAGTCGTCAACAACTGGTCGCCCGCCAAGGATCTGAGCGAGGACACGCGTTACGCCGAGAAATCGGTGGCGCTCCTGGCCGCGCGGGCAGGGCAGGCGTTTCATGAAATGACGCCGATCAGCTACACGCCGGCCGAGCCGGGGCGGGTCTACCGGGCCATCAATTACGGCCCGCTGCTGGACGTGTTCTTCCTCGACCTCCGCAGTTACCGCGGCGGCAACAGCCGCGGCCTCGAGACTGAACTCAGCCCCGCGTCCCAGGGCCTTGGCGCGGAGCAGACGGCATGGCTGAAGCGCGCGCTCGCCCAGTCGACCGCCACCTGGAAAGTGATCGCCTGCGATATGCCGATCGGCCTGAATGTCTGGGACAAGCACAAGGGCGAAATGCGGGTCGAGGCAGTCGCCAACGGCGAGCCGGGCGCGCCCAAGGGACGGGAGCTCGAGTTCGCGGACATCCTGCGCTTCATCAAGACCGCGGGCGTCAAGAACACGGTCTGGCTGACGGCGGACGTGCACTATACCGCCGCCCATTATTACAACCCCGACAAGGCGGCGTTCCAGGACTTCAATCCCTTCTGGGAGTTCGTTTCCGGCCCGCTCCACGCCGGCACGTTCGGGCCGAACGAACTCGATGGCACGTTCGGCCCCGAAGTGCGGTTCGTGAAGGCGCCGACGCCGGAACAAGGGGCCAATCTGCCGCCGTCGATGGGCCTGCAATTCTTCGGGCTGGTGGACATCGACGGCGCCGAAGGGCAAATGACCGTCCGCTTGATGGACCGGGCCGATCAGGAGCTCTGGTCGATCACGCTCGATCCCGAACCCGCCGCCTGAGCGACGGTCGCCTCGGCCGCCGCTCAGTCGAAGCTCATGCCGCCGCTCAGGTGAATGGTCTGGCCCGTCATATAGGCGTTGGCGATGACCATCAGCGTCGCCTGGGCGACTTCGTCGGCGCGACCGAGGCGGCCGAGGGGGACGCGCGCCGCCATGTCCGGGGCGGCTGGCATCATATCGGTCTCGATGAGCGACGGCGCGACCGCGTTGACGGTCACGCCGTCCTGGACGACCCGGCTGGCATAGCCGCGGGTCAGGCCTTCCATGCCGGCCTTGGAGGCGTTGTAGTGCAGGCCGATGCCGCCGGCGCCGCGCGCCGCGCCGGACGATATATTCACGATCCGGCCCCAGCCCTGGCGGCGCATATGCGGCAGCACGGCCTGGGAGCAGAGGAAGCAGGATTTCAGGTTGGCGGCGATGGTCTGGTCGAAGTCCGCTTCCGTAAGGTCGTCGACGCCGCGCCGGATCGCGATCCCGGCATTGTTGATCAGCACGTCGATCGGCCCGAGCGCAGCTTCGGTCGCCGATATCATGCGGCGCACAGCGTCCGCCTGGCTGACGTCTGCCTGAACGACAATCGCCCGCCGTCCAAGTTCGCGCGCCGACCGGGCGACGGCCTCGGCGGCCGCGACCTGCGCCCGGCAATTGACCGCGACATCGCCGCCGGCCTCGGCGAGCGCCAGCAGGATGGCGCGGCCGATCCCCCTGGATGCTCCGGTGACGAGGCAGACGCGGCCGGCGAGATCGGGCATGGCGGGCATGGGGGTCTCCTTTGAGCGGGCGGCTCCGGCGAAGTATCGTCCTGCCCCGGCGTTTCGGGCAAGCGCGCGGGCCGCGTCCGGCGCGCCCGGCATGCGCTTGACGGCGGCGGGGTCCGGCGAGCACGCTTCGAAGCGAACCCGTGGCATGACGGAAGGATTGGGCCGGTGAACGAAGTTCTGCATTACATCGACGGCGCATTGACCGGCAATCTGGCGGGCTCCGCCGGCAGGCGGCAGGATGTGTTCGATCCCGCGACCGGCGCCGTCGAGAAGCAACTGGCGATCGCCGGCCCCGAGGATATCGCGCGCGCCGTCGCCTCGTCCAAGGCGGCCTGGCCTGAATGGTCGCGCACGCCGCCGCTCCGCCGGGCCCGCATTCTCGACCGCTTCAAGATGATCCTCTGGGATCGGATGGGCGAGCTCGCCAAGGCGATCAGCGCCGAACATGGCAAGACCCACGAGGATGCCGTCGGCGAAGTCACGCGCGGCCTGGAGGTCGTGGAGTTCGCGAGCGGCGCGCCGCAATTGCTGAAAGGCGAGTTCACCGAAAATGTCGGCCCGCAGATCGACAGCTTCTCGGTCCGACAGCCGCTCGGCGTCGTCGCCGGGATCACGCCGTTCAATTTCCCGGCCATGGTGCCGATGTGGATGTTCCCGGTGGCGCTCGCCTGCGGCAACTGCTTCATCCTGAAACCGTCGGAGCGCGACCCCTCGGCGTCGCTGCTGCTGGCGGCCTGGCTGACGGAAGCTGGCCTGCCGAAAGGCGTGTTCAACGTCGTGCATGGCGACAAGACCGCGGTCGAAGCGCTCCTGGCGCATCCGGACGTCAAGGGGATCAGCTTCGTCGGCTCGACCCCGATCGCCCGCCATGTCTATTTGACCGGCGCCGCCAACGGCAAGCGGGTGCAAGCCCTGGGCGGCGCGAAGAACCATCTGGTAATCATGCCCGACGCCGACCTCGACATGGCGGCGGATGCGTTGATGGGGGCGGCATATGGCTCGGCCGGCGAGCGCTGCATGGCCGTATCCGTCGCCGTCCCCGTGACCGACGCGGTCGCCGACGCCCTGATCCAGCGTTTGCAGCCCAGGGTCGAGGCTTTGAAGATCGGTCCCGCCCACGATCCCGAAGTCGAGATGGGGCCGCTCGTGACCGGCCAGCATCTGGCGAAGGTCAGGGGCTATATCGATGCGGGCGTGGCGGAAGGGGCGAAGCTTGTGGTCGACGGCCGCGACTTCAGGCAGACCCGCCAGGGCTATGAGAGCGGCTTCTTCATCGGCGGCAGCTTGTTCGATCGGGTGACGCCGGACATGTCGATCTACCGGGATGAGATATTCGGGCCGGTGCTGTCGGTCGTGCGGCGGCCGGACTATCAGGGCGCGCTCGACCTGATCCATGGCCATGAGCTGGCGAACGGCGTCTCGATCTTCACCCGCGACGGCGACACGGCGCGGGCGTTCCAGCAGGACGTGGAGGTCGGCATGGTCGGCGTCAACGTGCCGATTCCGGTGCCGATGGCGTTCCACAGCTTCGGCGGCTGGAAGGCCTCGCTGTTCGGCGATCATCATGTGCATGGGCCGGAGGGCGTGCGCTTCTATACCCGCCTGAAAACCACGACGACCCGTTGGCCGACCGGACAGCGCAGCGACCCGCAGTTCACGATGCCGACGCTTGGTTGAGGCTATACCGGTTCACGCCTTCGCGCGCCGCGAGCGGTCGATGGCGGCGAGCAGCCTGTAGCCGGCGTCGATGGCGGGCGTCGGGACGCCGAGGCGGGCGCCGCGCCGGACGATGTCGCCGAGCGTCTCGTCGATCTCCAGCCGCTTGCCGCGTTCCAGATCCTGCAACATCGAATGCTTGTGCAAGGGCGCGTTCGCCCGGAAGAACGCGCCGACGTCCAGCATGAGCCTGGCCGCCGCGGCTTCATCGGGGGCTGTGAGGGCGGCCGCGGTCGTGTAGGGCGGCACCGGCAGCGCCTCGGCGCCTTCGGCTTCGAGGACTGCGTGGACCTCGCGGTTGATGCGCGCCGTGAGCAGGGTCGTATCCGGGTCGGAGAACACGACCGCGCTTGGCTCGCGGGTGAGGGCGCTGACGATCGCCATGCTGGACCAGATCATGAGCTTGCTCCAACTGGCGGAAACGATGTCCGGACTGCCGTCGGCATTGATCCCGGCCCCGTTCAGCGCGTCGACGATCGCCTGCACGCGTGGCGTGACGCCGCCGCCGAGTTCGCCAAGGGTGATGCTGGCGTTGACTGTGAAGAGCGCGACGCCATCCTCCCGCACGGCGCCGGAGAAGTTCGCGATGGCGCCGACGACGGCTTGCCGCCCGAACACGGCCGCCAGTTGCGCATCCTTCATCAGGCCGTTCTGCAGCGAGAGGCAGGCCCCAACCTTGACGTGGGCGAGCGCTTGCAACGCGGCCTCCGTGTCGTAGGTCTTGACCGTGACGATCAGAAGGTCCGCGTCCTCGAGCATCGACGGTTCGGTATTGATGGCAGGGCGCGCCGTGACTTCCGCCAGACCTTCGACCGCGACCCCGTTCGCCCTCAGATGCTCCGCCCTGGCGCCGCGCGCGACAAGAGTGACGTCATGGCCCGCCTGCTGCAGCAGGGCGGATGCGATGGAGCCAAGGGCGCCGGCGCCCAGAACGATGATCTTCATGCGCGATTGTCCCGACCGATGTGCGGCGCCCAAGGTAACGGCCATTCAGCCCCTCCGGCAATGGCGCGGTCAGGCAGGAGGGGGCGCGGCTGGGTGCGGCGGCAGCGACCGCCGGAGCAGGGCCTGCATCGTCTGGACGATCTCTTGCTCCTTCCGCCGGATGCGCTCGCGCGGGCCGCATACGGCGAGCGCCAGCGGCCGGTGGCCGCCGCCGACGGGGATCGCGACCGCGATCATCGCTGCGTCCGGCGTGATCTGGCCTTCGGTGAGGGCGTAGCCCTGCGCGCGGATGCGGCTGAGCACGCCGATGAATTCCTGGATCGGGACGCGGGGATTGGCCGGGTCGGAATTGGCGGCCTGCAGCACTTTCTCGACGCGCTCGGTCGGCCATTGCGCCATCAGAACCTGGCCCGCCGCGGCGCGCCAGATCGGGCGCCGGACGCCGGGCTTCAGGTGAAAGCGCACCGGCGCGATCGATTGCAGGATGCGGATATAGTCGAGATACAGCGCATGCTCCATCGCCAGCACGATGGTTTCCTCGGTCGAGCGCTGCAGTTCGTCCATCAACCGGGGCACGGGCTCCGCATCGGAGAAGAAGCGGTCGAGCATCCAGGAGCCCAGGACCGCGAACCGGATCGTCGGCAGATATTCGCGGGAGCGCGGCTGATGCTCCAGATAGCCCAGGTCGAGCAGCGACTTCAGCAGCACCGATGTCGAACTGACGGGAAATTCCAGCGCCGTCGCCACTTCCGACACGGTGGCCGGGCCTTGGCGGTGGGCGAAGAACTCAAAGATTTCCAGCACCCGCGCGGCCGATTTGACGACGCCGGTCATGGGCGGCTCCTGCGTCAGAATTCACATATATGAAATCCAACCATATCCATGAATTTGATTTTGACAACGATCCGGGGCCGGACAAGTCTGGCGCCCAACAGTCATCGCGCCCAGGCGCAAACGGACAAGAGGGTTTTCAAGCATGCGTGTCGCCTATCATTTGCCGAACGACGATATCCGGGCCGCAATGGCGGCGGCGGAAGCGGCCGAAGCGGCGGGGTTCGACGGCGTCGTGGCGCTGGAGAACGCCCATGGCCCGATCCCGCCGCTTACGGCCGCCGCGCTTTCCACCAGCCGCGTGCAATTGGGCACGGCGGTTGCGATCGCCTTTCCGCGGAGCCCCACCATCGCCGCGCATTTCGCCTGGGACCTGAACAAGGCCAGCGGCGGCCGCTTCTATCTCGGCCTTGGCAGTCAGGTGAAGGGCCATAACGAGCGCCGCTACGGCCTGACCTGGACGCCGCCGGCGCCGCGCATGCGCGACTATATCGGCGCTGTCCGCGCGGTCTGGCGGGCCTGGGAGACCGGCGAGCCGCTCGACTATCATAGCGACGCCTACACGCTGACCCTGACCACGCCGAATTTCTCGCCGAAGCCGCTTGGCCTGCCGCCGATCCCGATCGCCATGTCCGCCGTCGGCCCGGCCATGTTGAAAGTCGCGGGCGAGGTCGCCGATGGCGTCCGCCTGCATCCCTTCAGCACGCGCCGCTATCTCCAGGAAGTGTCGCTGCCCCGCCTCCAGGCCGGTCTCGACAAGACAGGGCGCGACCGCAGCCAGATCGAAGTGGTCGCCGGCGCATTCATGGCGACAGGCGCGACGGACGAGGCGGTCGCGAAAATGCGGGAGTATGTGCGCTTCCGGATCTCGTTCTATTGCTCGACGCGGGCCTATTGGGACGTCCTCCGCCTGCACGGCCTCGAGGAGCTTGGCGAGCGCCTCAGGCCCTATCCGGCGGCCGGCCGCTGGAGCGAGATGGCGGCGTTGATCCCGGACGATGTCCTGGAACTGTTCGCCATCGTCGCCCGCCATGACGAACTGGAGGCGAAGGTGCGCGCAAAATATGAGGGCCTCGTCGATACGCTATCGCTGTTCGTCCCGACGGACACGGCCCCCGGCCCCCTGGCCGACGTGGTGCGCGAAATTCAGAAAGTGCCCATGCGCTTCAAGGGCTACGCCGGCCACTGAGGGCGCTACGCCCCGGCCGGAGCGCTGATTTTGTGAGATAGATCAAGCTGCTCCTGGGCGTTTCCGCCTTCGATCAGATTGATCTAGGCTGGCGCAAGTCACGTCCCGACGGCGGAGCGGCCTGAGCCATGCCCGATCAAACTCATGTTCTCGCGATCGACCAGGGCACGACGTCGACGCGGGCGGTTCTGTTCGATGCGGGACTGCGGATCGCCGCTGTCGCCCAGCAGGAATTGCCGCAGCATTATCCGGCCTCGGGCTGGGTCGAGCATGAGCCGGAGGATCTCTGGCGGACGACGGTCGCGACCTGCCGCGACGCCATCGCCAGGGCCGGGCTGGCGCCGTCCGCCATTGCGGGCGTCGGCATCGCCAACCAGCGCGAGACGACCCTGGTCTGGGAGCGGGCGAGCGGCCGGGCGATCCATCGGGCGATCGTCTGGCAGGATCGACGGACGGCGGACATCTGCCGCAGCCTCCGGGAAGCCGGCCATGAAGCCGCCATTGGCCGCGCGACCGGGCTGCTGCTCGATCCCTATTTTTCCGGGACGAAACTCAAGTGGCTGCTGGATCATGTGGAGGGCGCCCGCGCTCGCGCCCAGCGGGGCGAACTGCTGTTCGGCACGGTCGACAGCTACTTGATCTGGCGGTTGACCGGGGGTGCGGCCCATGTGACCGATGCGACCAACGCCGCCCGCACCTTGCTCTACGATATCAACGCGGGCGCATGGAGCGCCGACATCTGCCGGCTGCTCGACATTCCGATGGCGATGCTGCCTGAGGTCCGCGATTGCGCGGCGGATTTCGGGACGACGGCCTCGGAGCTGTTCGGTCGGCCGCTCCCGATCCTTGGCGTCGCCGGGGACCAGCAGGCCGCGACCCTCGGTCAGGCCTGCTTCCGGCCGGGGATGGTGAAATCGACCTATGGCACCGGCTGTTTTGCGCTCCTGAATACCGGCGCGACGCCCGTTGTCTCGAAGAACCGGCTGCTCACGACCATCGCCTATCAACTGGACGGCCAGCCCACATATGCGCTGGAGGGGTCGATCTTTGTCGCGGGCGCCGTGGTGCAGTGGCTGAGGGACGGCCTCAAGATCATCGACGACGCTGGCGAAACGCAGGCCCTGGCCGAACAAGCCGACCGGAGCCAGGGCGTCGTCATCGTGCCCGCCTTCACTGGCCTCGGCGCGCCTTACTGGGACGCGGAATGCCGGGGCGCGATTTTCGGCCTGACGCGGAACAGCGGTCCGGCGGAGCTTTCCCGGGCCGCGCTCGAAAGCGTCGGCTTCCAGACCCGGGACCTGCTGGAGGCGATGCGCGCCGACTGGACCGAGGCCGGCGCGGCCCCGGTCCTGCGCGTCGACGGCGGGATGAGCGCCAGCGACTGGACCATGCAGTTCCTGGCGGACATCATCGGCGCGCCCGTCGACCGCCCGAAGGTGCTGGAGACGACCGCGCTTGGCGCTGCCTGGCTCGCCGGGATGCGGGCTGGGGTCTATCCGGATCAGGCGGCCTTCGCCAAGGATTGGGCGCTCGACCGCCGGTTCGAGCCGGAACTGGGGGCAGACGAACGCGACCGCCGCTATGCAGCGTGGAAAGATGCGGTCCGCCGTACGCTCAGTCGTTAGGCTGGGCGCGGCTTGACGAATTCTTCAGTCTGGGCGCACAGCATGTCGACCCGCGACCTATGCGGGAAAACGGGGGCATTGCCGGGCGCCATGATGAACATCGCAAAAACGGTCGCGACCGTTCCGATCGACGGGCAGAAGCCCGGCACGTCCGGCCTTCGCCAGAAGACGGCGGTCTTCATGCAGCCGCATTACCTTGAAAACTTCGTGCAATCGATCTTCGACGCCGTCGGCGTCAGTGGTGCGACCCTGACGCTTGGCGGCGACGGGCGCTATTTCAACGGCGAGGCGATCCAGACGATCCTGCGCATGGCGGCGGCGAACGGCGTCGCCCGGATGATCGTCGGCCAGGACGGCATCCTCGCGACCCCAGCCGCGTCCGCCCTGATCCGCGCCCGCAAAGCCGACGGCGGCCTGATCCTCTCGGCCAGTCATAATCCGGGCGGGCCTGATGGGGATTTCGGCCTGAAGTTCAACATGGCGAACGGCGGGCCGGCGACGGAACGGGTGACCGACCGGATTTATGCCCGCACCCAGGCGATCGCCGCTTACCGGATCGCGGAGACGCCGGACATTCCGACCGACGCGCCCGGCCTCTGGCAGCTTGGCCCGATGACGGTCGAGGTCGTCGATTCGGTCGAAATTTACGCCCGATTGATGCGGTCGCTGTTCGACTTCCCCTTGATCGCGGACCTGTTCAAGAGCGGCTTCCGGATGCGCTTCGACGCGATGCATGCGGTCACAGGCCCCTATGCCAGGGCGATCCTGGAAAGCGAGCTTGGCGCGCCCGCCGGAACGGTCGTGAACGGCGCGCCGCTGCCCGACTTCGGGGGCGGCCATCCCGATCCGAACCCGATCCACGCCGCTGACCTGATGGCGGAGATGTACGGCGCCGCCGCGCCGGATTTCGGCGCGGCGTCCGATGGCGACGGCGACCGCAACATGATTGTCGGCCGCGGCGCCTATGTCACGCCTTCGGACAGCCTTGCGGTGCTTTCGGCCAACGCCCATCTGGCGCCCGGATATGCCGCTGGCCTGGCTGGCGTCGCCTGGTCCATGCCGACCAGCCGCGCCGCCAGCCGGGTCGCCGCCAGCCTGGGGATCGACGGCTATGAAACGCCGACGGGCTGGAAGTTCTTCGGCGCGCTGCTCGACGCCGGCAAGGTCACGATCTGCGGCGAGGAAAGCGCGGGCACGGGCTCCGACCATGTGCGGCAGAAGGACGGGCTTTGGGCGGTCCTGCTCTGGCTGAATATCCTCGCCCGGCGCCGCCAGCCGGTCAGCGCGGTCATGGCCGAGCACTGGACCAGGTTCGGCCGCGACTACTATGCGCGCCACGACTATGAAGACCTGGAGAAAGCCGCCGCCGAAGGCCTGATGCAGGACCTGCGGGGGCGTCTGCCCGAGCTGGCGGGCCAAAGCGCCGCCGGGCTCGTCGTCGATCGGGCGGATGAGTTCAACTATGTCTGCCCGGTTTCGGGCGACCGGGCGGACGGCCAGGGGCTGCGCCTCTATTTCCGTGAAGGCGCGCGCGCTGTCCTGCGTCTCTCGGGCACCGGCACATCGGGCGCGACGCTCCGCGTCTACATCGAACGCTACGAACCGCCGGAAGGCGCGACCGGCCTGGACCCGGCCCATGCGCTGGCCGGCGTCGCGGCCGCCGTGGACGCCATCGCCGGCATCAAGGCCAGGACAGGGCGCGCGGGGCCGGACGTGGTCACCTGACCGCTGCCGCCCTCTTGCGTCAGCGCAGGCCCGCCTCCAGGAACTCCAGCGACCGGGCGAGGGCGAGCTTGGCGGCTTCCGGGTGGAAGGGCGGATAGCCGAAGCGGTTGAAGCCGTGATCGGCGCCGGCATAGTCGTGGATGACGACATTCGGCTTGCCCGCGACCGCCGCCTTCACGGCCGCGACCGTCGCTTGCGGCACATGCTCGTCCAGCTCGGCGAAGTGCAGCATCAGCGGCCGCTCGATCCGCGCCGCATCGTCCAGGAACTTGTCGAGCTGCACGGCGTAGTAGCCGACGCCGACATCGACGAGGCCGCGCGCGGCCGCGAGATAGACCAGCTTGCCGCCGAGACAGTAACCCACCGTCCCGACCCGGCCTGTGCAGCCGGGATCGTCGGCCAATGTCCGCACATAGTCCTGCATGTCGCCGGTGAAGGCGTCGAGGTCCATGGCGTAGCCAAGCGTGCGGGCGACTTTCTGATCGTCCGGGTTGTAGTTCAGATATCGGCCCGGTTCCTGACGCCAGTAGAGATCGGGGGCGAGGCAGAGATAGCCTTGCTCCGCATAGCCGTCGGCGACCTCCCGCACCCAGTGATTGACGTTATAAACCTCCGACAGGATCACCAGTCCCGGCCGCGGCCCCGCGCCCGTCGGCCGGGCGATATAGGCCTCGACCGTTTGGCCGCCGCTCATGGTGATGGTCGTCATCTTGCCGGGCATCCTGGCATTCCTCCTGGTTCTGAATATCTGGGCGCAGTCTCGGGATCGGGCTCAGGCCGGGACGACGATCTTGAAGCGATGGTCGTCGTCTTCCGCCATCTGGTTGACCAGTTCGATCTCCCAACTGAGATAGGCGCGCATCGCCGCCTCGACGTCGTTCGGGTCTTCGCGGGCGCGGAGCCGGATATCGTCCGGCAAGCTCGCCATGCGCTCGTCGCCCTTGGCGAGCGGCAGGCCGGCGGCGCTCCAGGCCGTCGTGCCGCCATCGAGGGCGTAGGTCTCGGCTGCCGCATCGGCGAAATCCGCCGCCGCGAGCTTGGCCAGAACCCCGTCGGGCGACGTGAACACTAGCCGCTGGATCGGTCCTGCCTCGCTCAGGTCCGCGTCGAGGCGGCTTCTGAGGGCGAACCAGGCGCCGGGAATATGTCCCGCCCGGTAGCCGCGGCTGAAGTTCAGGTCGACGACCGTCGCGCTGTCCTTCCAGGCCGCGAGCGTTTTGGGATCGACCAGCCGCGGCTTCGCTGCTTCCAGCCCAAGCGTGCGAGGGCGACCGGGGCCGCGCTCGGTCGCGCCGCCGGCGGCGTCGTTGGATAGAATGACCGCGTCCCAGCCCATTTGCAGCAGCCAGGACGCCGTGATTGTCGCGCGCACGCCGTCATTGTCGAGCAGCACGACCCGGGCGCCCCAGGTCGCCATGTGGCGATCGGTCTCCTGCACCAATTGCCCGCCGGGGACCGACCTGGCGCCCGGAACATGGCCGGCGACATATTCTTCCGGCGTCCGGACGTCGATCAGATAGAGCGTGCGCCCGTCGCTTTCAGACTGCCATTGCTTGAGGGTCGCCCGGTCGATCGTCCGGACGCCGCTGAGTTTCGCCACCCGTTCGGCGCCTTCGAGGGCGGCCGCCTTGCCGGCCGGCGAAACCTCGGGCGGGCGCCGGGTCGCGCCTTCGACGACTTCATAGCCCGCCAGATGCCAGTCCTGGGTGCCGTTCTTGAGGGAGACGACCCGGTTCGGCACGCCGGCATTGATCAGCGCCTGGGCGCCGATGATGCTGCGGGTGCGGCCGCCGCAGTTCACCACGATCAGGGTGTCGGTCGACGGCGTCAGGTCTTTGTAACGGTAGACGATTTCCGCGCCCGGCACGCTCGTCGCGCCGGGAATGCTGTTGGCGTGGTATTCCTCGTAGGATCGGGTGTCGTAGATCGCGATATCGGCCTTCGCGTCGATCAGGTCTTTCAGGGCTTCCGCCGTGATGTAGGGCGTGCCAGCTTCGTGCTCGACGACTTCGGCGAACGCCTTGCTCGGGACATGCACGCCGGCATAGACCCGATATCCGGCGGCTTCCCAGGCCGTGACGCCGCCCTCAAGCACCGCGACATCGGTGTAGCCCAACGCCGCCATCCGCCGCGCCGCCTTTTCCGCAAGGCCCAGGCCCGATGCGTCGGTCTCGCCGTCGTCGCACCAGACCGTCCGGACGCCACGGCGGGGGACCATGCCGTCAATCAGTTCTTCCAGGCGGCCGAGCGGCGCGCAGGCGGTCATCAGCAGGCGGCGGCGGTCGACCGCCACTTCCTCGCGGGCGTCGAGGAGCGCGATCTCGCCGCCATCATGCAGCGCGGCCTTGAGGTCCGGAGGGCTCATTCGCTTGATCGTCATAGGGTCAATCCCGAAGGTGGATGGGGCGCGTCGTCGCTTGCCGATACTCTCGGCATTGCCGCCCCAAGCGTCAACGCTTCGCCGCAATCCGCCTCCTCGCTACTGGCGCTGTCCCGGATTGGCCATATAACCATCTGGATCAGGCGTCGGCCGGGCCGGTTCTTCGCCGCCGTCAATCGGGTTTGGAGATAGTCGCCATGACAGGCTTCGGACGTTTTCTCGCTGTCTGGCGGTCTCGTGGCCAGCGCATCCTCGACCGCCGTCCTGGAGGGATTTGATCATGGCGGCGCGCGTGGTTCCTGTTGAGCCGTTCGACCTGACGGTCTTCGGCGCGACCGGCGATCTGGCGAAACGCAAGCTCCTTCCGGCGCTGTATCACCGCATGCGCGCTGGCCAGGCGCCGGCGGACTCGCGGATCATCGGCGCCGCTCGCAGCGACCTCAATCAGGAAAGCTTCCGCCGCATGGCCGAGGCGGCGCTCAAGGAATTCGTGCCCGCCGGCGACCTGGATCAGCGCGCCGTCGCCAACCTGCTGGCCGCGCTCGACTATGTTCAGGTCGATGCGGCGGACCCTGCCGGCTGGCCCAATCTGGCGAAAACCCTCGATGGCTCGACGCGGGTCCGGGCGTTTTATCTTTCCGTCGCGCCCGATTTTTTCGGGCAGATCTGCGAACGCCTGCAAGCCGCCGATTGCCTCACGCCGGAAGCGCGCCTCGTGGTGGAGAAGCCGCTCGGCCGGGACCTGGATAGCGCGCAAAGCCTGAACCGGCGCCTCGCCTCGATCTTCGACGAGCGGCACGTCTACCGGATCGATCACTATCTCGGCAAGGAGACGGTGCAGAACCTGATGGCGCTGCGCTTCGCGAACGCCTTGTTCGAGCCGCTCTGGAACGCGCGTCATGTCGACCATGTGCAGATCACGGTCGCGGAGCAGGTCGGGATCGGCGGGCGAGGGGCTTATTACGATCAGAACGGCGCCATGCGGGACATGATGCAGAACCATCTCCTGCAGCTTCTGTGTCTGACCGCGATGGAGCCGCCGGCGGCGTTCGAGCCGAAGGCGGTGCGCGACGAAAAGCTGAAAGTGTTGCGCAGCTTGAAGCCGATCGACGGGCTGACGTCCGTCATTCGGGGGCAATACCGGCCGACCGCCACTGAGGCCGGATACAAGGAAGACGCCGGGAACCCCGATTCCCACACCGAAAGCTTCGTCGCCCTCAAGGCGGAGGTCGCCAACTGGCGCTGGAACGGCACGCCGTTCTACCTGCGCACCGGCAAGCGTCTGCGGGCGCGGATGTCCGAAATCGCGGTGGTCTTCAAGGAAGCGCCGCATTCGATCTTTCCAGCGGAGTCGGGCTGGGCGCCGCCGAACGTGCTGGCGATCCGTCTGCAGCCCGATGAGGGCATCACCCTGTCGCTCACCATCAAGGACCCCGGTCCCGGCGGGATGCGGCTGCGCGAAGCGCCGATGGACATGACCTTCGCCGCCGCGATGGGCGCCAAGGCCGGGGCGATGCCGGACGCCTATGAACGGCTGGTTATGGACGTCATTCGCGGCGACCAGACGCTGTTCATGCGCGACGACGAGGTGGAAGCCGCCTGGGCCTGGATGGACCCGGTGATCCACGCGGCCGAGACCGCATCGAAGCCGCCTGCGGTCTATGACAGCTATTCCTCCGGCCCGGAGGATGCGCTGATGCTGATGCACCAGGACGGCCGGCGCTGGCGGGACATCGAGGCGTGAACGCCAGCCGGGGCTGCCGGACAAGCGTCGCTATAGCAGGATAAATCGCAGCAGCAGGCTGACGCAGGCGACCGCGGCGACGCCGGCGGCCCAGAGGGCGACGAACCAGAGCAGGCGGCGCGCTGACTTCGGAGCGGATTTGGGCGTGGATTTGGGAGTGGGCGTGGCGGCGCCCATCAGTGATACCCGGTTTTGGCATCGACCTTGCCGCGAAAGACCCAGTAGGCGTAGGCCGTATAGGCCAGAATCAGCGGCAACAGGACGGCGGCGCCGACCAGCGTGAACAGCAAGCTCTCATCCGGCGCGGCGGCGGCGGCGATGCTGAGGTTCGGCGGCACGATATTCGGATAGAAACTGATGCCGATGCCGATGAAGCACAGGACGAAGATCGCCAGCGTCGCCAAGAACGGCTCCATGTCCGCATTGCCCGACAAGCCGCGATACAAGCGCCAGACGGCGGCGGCGAGCAGCACTGGCACGGCAGCGCTATAAAGGGCGGACGGCAGCGTGAACCAGCGTTCGAAGTAGACAGGGTCGAGGAACGGCGTCGCGAGGCTGACCGCGCCGATACAGGCCAGCGTCGCCACGCCAAGCGGCCAGGACAAAGCGCGCATCTGGGCCTGCAACGGGCCGTCGGTCTTCATGACCAGCCAGGTCGACCCAAGCAGCGCATATCCCAAGACGACGGCGGCCCCGGTCAGGATGGAGAACCCCGTCAACCAGTCCCACCAGCCGCCGCCATACGCCCGGCCGTCGACCTCGATGCCTTGCACCAGGGCGCCGAGCGCGATCCCCTGACAGAAAGCAGCCAGCGCCGAGCCGCCGATAAAGGCGATGTCCCAGACCCCGCGCCAGCGCTCCGTCCGCCACCGGAACTCGAACGCGACGCCGCGGAACACCAGCGCGAGCAGCATCAACAGGATCGGCATGTAGAGCGCGGGCATGACGATCGCATAGGCCAGCGGAAAGACCGCGAACAGACCGCCGCCGCCCATCACGAGCCAGGTCTCGTTGCCGTCCCAGACGGGCGCGACGGTGTTCATCATCACATCCCGGTGGTCATGGCTGCGGGCGAAGGGGAAGAGAATGCCGACGCCAAGGTCGAAACCGTCGAGAACGACAAAGGTCAGAACGGCGAAGGCGATGATGCCGGCCCAGATCGTAGAGAGTTCGAACATCGCTGGTCTCCCTGGGCGCTATCGGCCGGATTTGATCTGTTGCGCCGGCGTGATGCCTGCGCTCCGCAGCGGTCCAGGCTCGTGGTCGGGCGCGTGGTTGGGCGCGTACGGGGCGGGCGCCTTGCCCATCAGGCGGAAGATGTAGAAAACCCCAGCGCCGAAGACGAAAAAGTAGACGACGATGAACGCGATCAGCGACGCCGCGACGGCCGGAGCCGCCACCGGCGCCAGGGAATCCGAGGTCCGCAGCAAGCCGTAAACCGTGAACGGCTGGCGGCCGACTTCAGTCGTGATCCAGCCGGCGAGCACCGCCACGAAGCCGGTGGGGCCCATCAGAACCATCGCCCGATGCAGCCATGCGCCCTCGTAGAGCGTTCCGCGCCAGCGGCGGTACAAGCTCCAGAGACCGAGGCCGAGCATCGCGAAGCCGATCGCGACCATGACGCGGAAACTCCAGAATACGATGGCGACTGGCGGTTCGTCCGCATCCGGGACTGTATCGAGGCCCGCCATCGGCGCATTCAGGTCATGCTTCAGGATCAAGCTTGAGAGCTTCGGGATCGAGATCGCGTAATCGATCCGCTTTTCGGCGATGTTCGGCACGCCGAACAGGATCAAGGGCGCGCCATCGGGATAGCTGTCGAAATGGCCTTCCATCGCCATGACCTTGACCGGTTGATGCTCAAGCGTGTTGAGGCCGTGCGCGTCGCCCGCGAGGATCTGGACGGGCGCGACGATCGCCGCCATCCACATCGCCATGGAAACCATGGTGCGCGGCGCCTGGTCCCGCCGACCCTTCAGGAGATGCCATGCCCCGACGCCGCCGACCACGAACGCCGTCGTCAGGTAGGCCGCGATCGACATATGGACCAAGCGGTACGGGAAGGATGGGTTGAAGACGACCGCCAGCCAATCGACCGGGATGAACTGTCCGGCCGCGTTCATGCCGTACCCCGCGGGCGTATGCATCCAGCTATTGACCGCCAGAATCCAGGTGGCGGAAATCAGGGTGCCGACGGCGACCATGCCGGTCGCGAACATGTGGAGCCGGGGGCCGACCTTCTCCCGCCCGAACAGCATGACGCCAAGGAAGCCAGCCTCGAGGAAAAACGCGGTCATCACTTCATAGGCCATCAGCGGCCCCAGGACCGGCCCGGTCTTGTCCGAGAAGACGCTCCAGTTCGTTCCGAACTGATAGGACATGACAATGCCCGAGACGACGCCCATGCCGAATGCGACCGCGAAGATCTTCTTCCAGTAGTCGAACAGCGACCGGTAAACGGCGTCGCTGGTGCGCAGCCACATGAAATTCAGGACAGCGAGATAACTCGCGAGGCCGATGGAAAAAGCCGGAAACACGATGTGGAACGAAACCGTGAATGCGAACTGCGCGCGCGCCAGCGTCTCGGCGCTCAAGCCATCCAGCATCGCGCTCTCCAAAAGTAATGGTTCAGCTATTGGAGTTGCGCGCGTCCGGATAAAAGGCAATATCTGAACTATATCTTATTGTCGCAGGGCGTTACGAGACGGCTTCATGAAGTCGACCATTTGCGCCGATTGCGCCTTGCGGCCGCTGGAACGAATGGCGCCGTCTGTCGGGCGATCCGAACTTACCGGGGGAGACGAGCCGACATGGAATGGCTACAGCGCTTTCAGGGCCTGGACAGCCTCGCCGCTCCGATCAAGGCGCGCCTGACCCACGACAGCAAGATCGTCGCCGTGCCCCAGGGGACAGTAATCTTCGGCCCCGGCAAGGCGCCGGAAAATATGCTGCTGCTGCTCGATGGGGTCGTTAGGGTGCATCAAACATCGGAAAGCGGCCGGGAGATCGTGCTGTACCGCGTCGCCGCCGGGGAAAGCTGCGTGCTGACGACGGCTTGCCTGCTGGCCTATGAAGATTATCAGGCGGAAGGGGTCGCGGAGACCGACGTCACGGCGGTTGCAATTCCCCGCCGCGTGTTCGATCTGCTGATCGCCGATTCGGAAGCGTTTCGGCGCTTTGTCTTCTCGGCTTATTCCAGGCGGATCACCGACCTGTTCACGATCATCGAGGAGGTCGCGTTCCAGCGCATGGATATCCGCCTTGCGCAGAAGCTGCTGGCGATGGCGGACGAGGCCGGACAGATCAAGGCGACGCACCAGATAATGGCGGCGGAACTTGGCACCGCCCGTGAGGTGGTGTCGCGGTTGCTGCAGGAATTCCAGCGACGGGGCGAGGTCGAGATCGGCCGAGGCGAAATCCGCATTCGTAAGCCGGACGCATTAAAGGCGCTTGCCGAATCCGCCTGACGCCGCGCCTTTGGTGACTAGGTCACCGACAATTCGGCGCCGGTTCGCTATCGATACGGCGAACCCTTGGATGGAGCGCCGACAAATGCCTGCAAATATTGGAACCCTGGACCGTATCGCCCGTCTGTTGATCGGCGTCGGTTTGATTGTCGCGGCGCTTGCCGGGACCTTTTCCAGCTTCATGACGCCTGAGCTGAAATATGGCGCGATCGCTGTCGGCGTCGTGCTTGCGGCGACGTCAGCCTTCCGGTTCTGCCCGCTCTACAAGTTGATCGGGGTCAATACCTGCCGCTCGACAATCGGTTAAAAGCGCTCGCCGGCCTGCCGCCGGTCCGCAATGGGAGAATAATATTATGCCCGCCTATCAGATCGACTTGTCCGTGACGCCGGAAGTCAAAGGCTTTTTCGAAAGTGCGACCAACACCATCAGCTATGTCGTCCGCGATCCCGCGTCGCGGGCTTGCGCCGTGATCGATCCGGTCATGGATATCGACTACGCGGCGGGGCGGATCTCGTTCGATCATGCCGATAAAATCATCGAATATATCGAGCAGAACGACCTGGAGCTTGCCTGGCTGATCGAGACCCATGTCCACGCCGACCACCTGTCCGCCGCGCCCTACATCAAGCGGAAGCTTGGCGGAAAGATCGCCATCGGCGACCGTATTTCCGTCGTCCAGAAAGTGTTTGGCGAAGTCTTCAATGAAGGCCCGGACTTTCTGCGGGACGGCAGCCAGTTCGACCGTCTGCTCGCCGATGGCGATACCTATGAGATTGGCGGCATGTCGGGGTTCGCCATCCATACGCCTGGTCATACGCCGGCCTGCATGACCCATGTCATCGGGGACGCGGCTTTCGTCGGCGATACCCTGTTCATGCCGGACGGCGGCTCCGCGCGCGCCGATTTCCCAGGCGGCGACGCGGGCGTGCTGTACGATTCGATCCAGAAGATCCTGGCCCTGCCTGAAGCCCTGCGTCTCTTCATGTGCCACGACTACGGCCCCAATGGCCGCGATATCCAATGGGAGACGACCGTCGGCGCGGAGAAGGCTCAGAACATTCACGTCGGCGGCGGCGAGAGCCGGGAGGATTTCATCGCGTTCCGTACCGCGCGGGACGCCACCCTCGACGTGCCGCGACTGATCCTGCCGTCGCTCCAGGTCAATATGCGCGCGGGCGAGATTCCGACCGACGGCACGGGCCGGCAAATGCTGAAGCTGCCGATCAACGCCCTCTAGGCGATGGGTCATTAGGCCGGCGCTCGCGCTTTGCCATCCGGCCAAACGCAAAAAATGCTCGCGCCCATAGGCGCGGTCGATAGCGCCCGATCGATGGCGTGAACAGGGAGAGGCAAATGGATGCCAGGTCAATCGATAATGAGCTGTCCGTCAGCCCGCAGATCGGCGTCGCGGATGTAGCGGCGCTCGCGGCGGCGGGGTTTCGATCGGTCATCTGCAATCGGCCGGATGGCGAGGGCGCCGATCAGCCGACTTTCGCCGAGATCAAAGCCGCTGCGGAGCAGGCCGGCCTTGAGGCGCGCTATATCCCGGTTGTTTCGGGCCGGGTCGAGGATGCCGCCGCCGAGAGCTTTGGGAGAGCGATGCATGAGTTGCCGAAGCCTGTGCTCGCCTATTGCCGGACCGGCACGCGCTCGGCGACCCTCTGGGCGCTTTCCCAGGCGCCGAAGCGGGAAACGGTCGATATCCTGACGCGCGCGCAAGCGGCGGGCTACGATATGGCGGGCGTCGTCCGGCGCATCGCCAATGGCGGACGAACGCCGACCGATACGGCGGATGCGACGTTCGACGTCGTGATCGTCGGCGGCGGGTCGGCCGGCATCGCCGTCGCCGCGAGCTTGCGCGCGCGCTTGCCGGATCTCGATGTCGCCATCCTCGACCCAGCCGACGTGCACTACTATCAGCCGGGCTGGACCATGGTCGGCGGCGGCATCTTCGAAGCTGAGGCGACCGCCCGAACCATGGGTTCGCTGATCCCGAAGGGCGTCCACTGGATCAGGTCCGCGGTCGCCGCGTTCGAGCCGAAGGAAGACGCGGTCATCCTGGACGGCTGCCGGGTCGTCAAATACAAGCGCCTGATCGTTTGCCCGGGATTGAAGCTGGATTGGGCGAAAGTCGAAGGCCTGACCGACACGCTTGGGCGGAACGGGGTCACCTCCAATTATCGCTACGATCTGGCCTCTTATACCTGGCGCCTCGTCCAGGAGATGAAAGGCGGGCGGGCGCTCTTCACCCAGCCGCCGATGCCGATCAAATGCGCCGGCGCGCCGCAGAAGTCGATGTACCTCTCGGCCGATCATTGGCGGCGCAGAGGCATGCTCAATAACATCGAGATCGGCTTTCATAATGCCGGCGGCGTCCTGTTCGGGGTTCCGGCCTATGTGCCGACGCTGATGGAATACATCGAGCGCTATCACGTTAATCTCAATTATTTCAATAATCTGGTCGCGATCGATGGCGAGGCCAAGACTGCCTGGTTCGACATCGCTGAGCCGGAGAAGGAGCGCCGGCGCGTCGCTGTCGATTTCGATATGATCCACGTCGTGCCGCCGCAGACGGCGCCCGATTTCATTCGCGTTTCGCCGCTCGCCGATGCGGCCGGCTGGGTCGATGTTGATCCGGCGACGCTGCGGCACAAAACCTTTCAGAATATCTGGTCGCTTGGCGACGTCATGAACGCGCCGAACGCCAAGACGGCCGCGGCTGCGCGCAAACAGGCGCCGACGGTCGCGGCGAACGTCGCGGCCGATATCGCCGGCAAGGCGGCCGTCGCCGAATATGACGGCTACGGCTCCTGTCCGCTGACGGTCGAGCGCGGCAAGGTCGTGCTTGCGGAGTTCGGCTATGGCGGCAAGCTGCTGCCGAGCTTCCCGAAATGGCTGTTGAACGGCCAGAAGGCGACCCGTCTGGCGTGGCTCCTCAAGGAGAAGCTGCTGCCGCCGATCTATTGGAAAGCCATGTTGCGCGGCAAGGAGTGGCTGGCGAAGCCGGAGAAAGTGCGGGTTCGCCAGTAATGGCGCCGACGGCGCCGGGAGGCATTCGCCATGGGTAATCGCGTCGCGCGCTATCTGCCCGTGCTCGTGTGGGGCCGGACCTATACCCGACACAATCTGGCGAGCGACCTGACTGCGGCGGTGATCGTGACGATCATGCTGATCCCGCAATCGCTCGCCTATGCGCTGTTGGCGGGACTGCCGCCGGAGGCTGGCATCTATGCCTCGATCGCGCCGATCCTGCTGTATTCCGTGTTCGGGACCAGCCGGGTTCTGGCGGTCGGTCCGGTCGCGGTCGTGTCGCTGATGACTGCGGCTGCGATCGGCGAAGTGGCGGCGGCGGGCACGGCGGGCTATGTCGCGGCGGCCCTGACGCTCGCGGCGATGTCCGGCGCCTTCCTGCTGGCGCTTGGCTTGCTCCGATTGGGGTTCCTCGCGAATTTCCTGTCCCATCCCGTCATCGCCGGCTTCATTTCAGCGTCCGGCATCATCATCGCCGCCAGTCAGTTGACGCATATTCTGGGCGTGAAGGCCGAAGGCCACAGCTTGTACGAGCTCGTGCTGTCGCTCTTGGGCGATCTTGGCGATGCCAACGGGATGACATGCCTGATCGTCATCACGGCGACGGCCGTTCTGTTCTGGGTTCGGAAATCCTTGAAACGCCTGCTGATGCGGGCAGGCGTCGGCGCGCGCGCGGCGGACTTTGCGGCGAAGGCCGGTCCGGTCGCCGTCGTCGCGGCCACGACGCTCGCGGTCTACGGATTTGGCCTCGACGCTCAAGGGGTCGCGGTCGTCGGCGCGGTTCCGCAAAGCTTGCCGCCGCTGACCTGGCCAGACTTCGCGCCGGATCTGATGCTCGACCTCCTGCCATCGGCGATCCTGATTTCGATCATCGGCTTCGTGGAATCGGTCTCGGTCGCCCAGACGCTCGCCGCCAAGAAGCGTCAGCGCATCGATCCGAACCAGGAGTTGATCGGCCTTGGCGCCGCCAATCTTGGCGCCGCCTTCACGGGCGGATATCCGGTGACTGGCGGCTTCGCGCGCTCGGTCGTCAATTTCGATGCGGGGGCGGAGACGCCGGCCGCCGGCGCGTTCACGGCGATCGGCCTGGCCATCGCCGCCGTCGCTCTGACGCCGCTGGTCTTCTATCTGCCGAAGGCGACGCTCGCCGCGACGATTATCGTCGCGGTCCTGTCGCTGGTCGATTTCTCCATCCTGCGTCGGGCCTGGGGCTATTCGAAGGCGGATTTCGCCGCGGTCGCGGCCACGCTGCTTGTCACGCTGGCGTTCGGGGTGGAGGCGGGGGTAAGCGCCGGGGTCGCGGTTTCAGTCCTGATCCATCTTTACAAATCGTCGAGGCCGCATTTAGCGGTGGTCGGCCAGGTTCCGGGGACCGAGCATTACCGAAACGTCCTCCGGCACAAGGTGATAACGCGCCCCGATATCCTGACGCTTCGGGTCGATGAAAGCTTGTATTTCGCCAATGCGCGCTATCTCGAAGACCGGCTCTACGACATGGTCGCGCAGCGTCCGGAACTCCGCCATGTCATCCTGATGTGCTCCGCCGTCAACGAAATCGATCTGAGCGCGCTCGAATCCCTTGAAGCGATCAACGAGCGGCTGCGGGACCTGGGCGTTTCCTTCAACTTGAGCGAGGTGAAGGGCCCGGTGACGGACAGGCTGAAGGGAACGCACTTTCTGGAAAGCCTGAACGGCGCGGTCTACTTGAGCCAGCACGCAGCGGTCGCGACCCTCCAGGCTGAGCGCATCGCCTGATCCGGCCGCTTCAGTCGATCCGGTAAACCCGGGCGGCGTTGTCGTGGTAGAGGCTCTGCTTCTCCGCCGCGCTATAGTCGGCGGTCAGGCGCTTGAAGGAATTCCAGAGGACGTTGTAGCTGCAGGTCACCATGTCGACCGGGAAATTCGACTCGAAGAAGCAGCGGTCGGAACCAAAGCGCTCAATCGTGTATTCGTAATAGCGCCGGGTCGCCTCCATCAGTTCTTCGCTGCTGGGCGGACGGGCGCGCTCATGCCAGCCGAAGCCGTTCAATTCCATGTTGAGGCCGCCAAGCTTCGCGACGACGTTTTCGCAGCGCGCCAACTCGGCGATATCCTTCCGCCAGCCGGCATAGATTTCGTCCGCCTTGCCCTTGTAGGGGCCGATGCCGATCGGCCCGCCGAAATGGTTCAGGATGATCGTCGTGTTGGGAAAGGCGCGCGCCAGGGCCGTCACCTCCGGGATTTGCGGATGGTAGCACCAGGCCTCGAAGCTGAGGCGGCGCGGCTGCAAGGCGGCGAAGCCCTCGCGGAACGCCGCGCTCGCAAAACGATCCGGCCCGGTTACGCCGCGGCCATTGCTGACCGCGCCGGAAGCGTCCCACGTGCCCTGGCAGCGGATGCCGCGAAAGCGCCCGCCGCCTGCCTGGATATGGGCGTCGAGCACCTCGCCAGCTTCCGCGCCGATATTGAGATCGACGGAGCCGACGATCCCTGCCGCCACCCGGCAATCGCCGTAGAGGCCGGATGCGCTCATGGCGGCGACGCCATTGACGAATTCCGTCTCGCCGACCGGGCGATAGGCTTCGGGGCCGCTGGTCTTGTACATGGCGCCGCATTCGATGAAGACGGTGCTGACGACATTGTGGCCGGCGTTCACATCAGCCAGAATTTCGTCGAGCAGGTATTTGTGCGCGACCCGATCGACGCGGAATTCCCACAGATGATGGTGCGGGTCGCAGATCGGCAGGTCCGGCTCCAGGGTTTCTTCCTGAACCTGATCGAGCCATGCCTGATTTGTCGCGGGTGTCATCTCTCATCGCCTTTCAAAAACGTGCGCCCGGTCGGAGCGCGGTCAACTGGTCTGCCTTTGGGCCGACTGCCAAAGGACGGTTCGATTATGGGCGCGCGCCGGCTTCCAGCGGTCCCAGCAAGCCAAGCTCCGTCGCTTTGATCTGGAGCGCCAGATATTTCGAGTTGATCCGGCATTGCGCGAGGCCGCCGGCGATGAACCACAGGCCCGGCTGGGGCGTGCGGCGGAACATGTTGTTCAACTCGCCGTCCGGGCCGATGCCCCATACCGGCCCGATGCGGTCCGCGATCGCTTCGCCGAGCGCGCGCCGGACCAGTTCCTTCTGCGGAAAGTAGCCTGTCGCCAGGACGATCAGATCGGCCGGGACGGTCGTGCCGTCATGCAGGCGGGCGCCCTCGGGGGCGAACCGCTCGATCCGGTCGTAATGCAATAGGCCAAGCTCGCCCTTGATCATCAGGGCGGAACTGCCGGCATCCAGATTGTAGCCGCCGCCCCGACGGAAATATTTCATCTGGTGGCCGGTCTCGTCCTCGCCGATATCGAACTTGAAGCCGATGCCTTGCAGGCCCGCGATCATGTCCTTGTCGAGCTCGAGCATGCGCTGCGCGACCTGCTTGTAAGCTTCGACGACGAGAGCAGGCGTCGCGGAGGCGACGATCAGGTCGCAGTCCTCAAGCGGCGGACCTTCGTCCCAGATCGCTTCGTTCAGCCGGGCGCTTGGGTCGATTGAAACCACGGTGGTCGAGCCGCGCTGGATCATCGTGGTCAGAACGCCGTGGCTATGGAGGTCGAGCGCGATGTCGTTGGCGCTGCTGCCGGTGCCGAGGATCAACGCGCGCTTGCCGGTCCATCCGGCGCCGCTGTCGAAGCCCTCGGAATGGATGATCTCGCCCTTGAAGTCGTCCAGCCCCGGCAGATCCGGGATCATCGGGTAGCTGCTGACGCCGTTGGCGAACACCAGATGCCGGGGCCGCAGGATGCGCTCCTTGCCGCCGCCCTGTTTCAGCCGCGCTGTCCAGCATTCTGCGGCTTCATCCCAGGCGCCGCCGACGAATTCCGTATCGGTCCAGCAATTGATCTCCATCGCCTGGGCATAAAACTCGAACCAGAGGCCAAGCATGTCCTTCGGAATGTATCGCGGCCAGGTCGGCGGGAAATCCATGTAGGGCAGATGGTTGATGTGGATCGAGTTGTGCAGCGCCAGCGAGTGATAGCGCTTGCGCCAGCTATCGCCGATGCGCGGCCAGGTCTCGACGACCAGGGTATCGACGCCAAGCTGGTTGAGCCGGGCCGCGATCGACAGGCCCGCCTGGGCGCCGCCGATGACGAGGACGGTCGGGTCCCGGTCGTCATATGCCTGCGCCTTCCGCCGGACATCGTCCCAGTTGGCGCCGCCGAAATTCCGGGAATAGGCGGCGCCCGTCGGCCGGTTGGCGCCGATCCTTTCGGCATGCCCGTCCAGTTCCTCAAGCGTCGTCGCGAGGTGCCATGCCTTGAGGGGGCCGCCGTCGCGCCCGGCTTCTGGCGCCAGGCGGACGACGCCGGCGCCGCGGCCGACCGCGGTCCTGAATTCGAATATGGCCTCGATGCAATCGCGGCCGACGCGGCGCACATGCCGCGGCGGCTTGCGGCCGGAGGGCAGATGAAACCCGCGGGCTCCTGTCGTCGCCTGCCGCGCGCCAAGGCCCTGGGCGACAGCCTGTCGGCCCTCGGCGGCTGAGAGGTCCCAGGTGAACGCCAGGATATCGCGCCAATGGCAATCGCCGTGGAGAAGGCCGGCGATCGCCGTCGCCGGATCCATTGCGCCAAGCGCAGCTTCAAAGGCGGCGAGCCAGCGCGTCGCGGCGCGCTCAGCCTCGGCCGCCTGTTGCTGGGCTTGCAGCGGAATGTCGATGTGGTTCATGGCGCGCATCTCCGCAGATCGGATTGCGTCTGGGCAATGGTGATCTGCATTTATTGCAATGACAGACTGGGCAGGCGGCGGAGCGCCTTTGCCCGCCAGTATCAATGACTGATGCTCCGGTTTCCAGAGGCGCAATTGATCGCCTGAGCCGGACGTTTACCGAGCGGGCGGATATTGAAATTTTGGCGGCAAGCGCTTCATATGGTTCCGCCGATGCAGGCCGCCGCGCCTTGACGGGCGGTTAGTCCAAACCCCTAATCCGCCTGACCGCGCTGCATGAATGCAAGGTCGCGTCGATGTTTTGCGTGCCAGGAGGAATGGGCTTGCGGGCCACTGACATTACCGATCCCAACTACTTCCATAAGGTCGTCGATTGCCAATGGGCGTGCCCCGCCCATACGCCGGTCCCGGAATATATCCGGCTGATCGCCCATGGCCGCTATTCCGACGCCTATATGATCAACTGGAAATCCAACGTTTTCCCGGGAATTCTGGGACGAACCTGCGACCGCCCCTGCGAGCCGGCATGCCGGCGGACCCGTGTCGAGGACGAAACTGTCGTGGGCGCGCGGAAGGAGCCTGTCGCGATCTGCCGGTTGAAGCGGGTCGCCGCGGATTTCAAGGACGATGTCTCGGGGCTGATGCCGAGGGCGCCCGAGGTCTCCAACGGCCGCAAGATCGCCTGCATTGGGGCAGGGCCGGCGTCGCTGACCGTCGCCCGCGATCTGGCGGTGATGGGCTATGAGGTGACGCTGTTCGATCAGAACCCGCAACTTGGCGGCATGATCCGCACCCAGATCCCCCATTTCCGCCTGCCGGTCTCCGTCATCGACGAGGAAATGGACTACATCACCAGCGTCGGGAACATCGCGTTTAAGCAGCGTGAGGTCGATAGCCTGAAAGCGGTTCTCGCCGAGGACTGGGATGCGATCTTCGTCGGCACCGGCGCGCCGCGCGGGCGCGACCTCGCCATTCCGGGGCGCGATGCAGCGGCGGCGAACATCCATATCGGCATCGACTGGCTGTCCTCGGTATCGTTCGGGCATGTGGATACGGTCGGCAAGAAGGTCATCGTGCTTGGCGGCGGCAATACGGCCATGGACTGCTGCCGCACGGCCCGCCGACTCGGCGGCGAGACGGTCAAGGTCATCGTCCGCTCGGGCTTCGAGGAAATGAAGGCGTCGCCCTGGGAAAAGGACGACGCCATGGCCGAGGACATCCCGATCCTCAACTTCATGACGCCCAAGGCCTTCCATGTGGAAGACGGCCGGCTGGTCGGCATGACGTTCGAGACAGTGCGCGCGGAATATGACGAAAAGGGCCGGCGCTCGCTCGTGCCCACCGGCGATCCCGATCCGTATGTCGAATGCGACGACGTGCTGGTCGCCATCGGCCAGGAGAATGCATTTCCCTGGATCGAGCGGGATATCGGCCTGGAGTTCGACGCGCGTTGGGACATGCCGGTGGTCGACCGGGTGACGCTGCAATCGACCCATCCGAAAGTCTTCTTCGGCGGCGACGCGGCGTTCGGGCCGGAGAATATCATCTGGGCCGCCGCCCACGGGCACGACGCGGCGATTTCGATCCACAAGCTGCTGGAAGGCGAGGATCTGAAGGACCGCCCGGCGCCGCTGATGGATGTCGTCAGCCAGAAGATGGGCATTCACGAGTGGAGCTATGACAACGACATCCGCGTCGACCCGCGCTTCAAGGTGCCGCATCGGGCACTGGAGGAGTCGCTGGCGAACCTGAGCGCGGAAGTCGAGCTTGGCTTCGATCCCGTGCTGGCGTTCAAGGAAGCCCAGCGCTGCCTGAACTGCGATATCCAGACGGTCTTCGCCCCGAAGCTTTGCATCGAGTGCGACGCCTGCGTTGATATCTGCCCGATGGACAGCATCACCTTCGCCGACAATGGCGAGGAACAGGACTTGCGGCTCAGGCTGACGGCGCCGGCTCTCAACGCGGATCAGGACCTCTATATCGGCGAAGGGCTGCCGACCGGCCGGGTCATGGTCAAGGACGAGGACGTCTGTCTCCATTGCGGCTTGTGCGCCGAACGGTGCCCGACCGGCGCCTGGGACATGCGCAAGTATTTCATCGAAATGACACATGCGGGGCAGGCATGACCTCAGCCATCCAGACCATTTCGGCCATCGAAGCGGTCAACGAATTCGTCATCAAGTTCGCGAACGTCAACGGCTCCGGCTCCGCCAGCGCCAATGAGCTGTTCGGTCGGGCGATCTTGCGCATGGGCGTGCCGATCGGCCCCAGGAACATCTTCCCGTCGAACATTCAGGGGCTGCCGACCTGGTATGAAGTGCGGGTCAGCGAGAAGGGCTATCTCGGCCGCCGCGGCCGCGTCGACATGCTGGTCGCCATGAACCCGCAAACCTGGAAACAGGACATGGCGGAGCTTTCGGCCGGCGGCTATCTGTTCTACGACTCGACCCGACCGATGCCCGACAGCGCGTTCCGCAAGGACGTCAACCGGATCGGCGTGCCGCTGACGGCGATCTGCAATGCGACCTACAGCGACGCCCGCCAGCGCCAGCTTTTCAAGAATATCATCTATGTCGGCGCCTTGTCGGCGCTCCTGGATATCGACCCGGCGGCGATCGAGGTTCTGTTCGGCGAACAGTTCAAGGGCAAGGAAGCTTTGCTGGCGTCGAACAAGCGCGCCCTGCATCTCGGCCGGGACTGGGCGCTGGAGAACCTGGACGTTTCCGCCTGCCGGCTGAAGGTCCGCCGGGCGGACAAGATCGGCGAGCGCATCTTCATGGAAGGCAATGCCGCCTCGGCGCTTGGCTGCGTCTATGGCGGGGCGACGGTCTGCGCCTGGTATCCGATCACGCCGTCGTCCTCCGTCGCGGAAGCGTTTCAGGCGAACTGCGCCGAATTCCGGCGCGATCCGGAAACCGGCAAGGCGCGCTATGCGGTCGTCCAGGCCGAGGACGAACTGGCCTCGATCGGCATGGTGATCGGCGCGGGCTGGAACGGCGCCCGCGCCTTCACTTCCACCTCCGGGCCCGGCGTCAGCTTGATGACGGAATTCATCGGCCTTGCGTATTTCGCGGAAGTGCCGGCCGTCATCATCAACATCCAGCGCGGCGGACCGTCGACCGGGATGCCGACGCGCACCCAGCAGGCCGACCTGCTGGCCTGCGCCTATGCCTCGAACGGCGACACCAAGCATGTGCTGCTGTTCCCGGAAGACCCGCGGGAATGCTTCGACTTTTCCGCAGACGCGCTCGACCTCGCGGACCGGCTGCAAACGCCGATCTTCGTGATGTCGGACCTGGATATCGGCATGAACCACCGGCTTTGCCAGCCGCTGACCTGGGATGACAGCCGGCGCTACGACCGCGGCAAGGTCATGACCGCCGCGGAGCTGGAGGCCGGCCGCGACTTCGGCCGCTACCTCGATGTCGACGGCGACGGCATCCCCTTCCGCACGCTGCCGGGCGCGCACCCGACCCGCGGCGCCTATTTCACGCGCGGCACCACCAAGGACCGCTACGCCCGCTATTCCGAGGATGGCGCGGTCTATGTCGACAACATGGAGCGGCTGCTGCGCAAGTTCGAGACGGCGAAAGGGCTTGTGCCGCAGCCGATCGTCCGCCCGGCCAAGGCGGCGACCCGCATTGGCGCGCTGTATTTCGGCTCGACCAGCCCGGCCATGGACGAGGCGCTGGATGAACTGGAAGCCGACGGCCTGCACGTCAACGCCATGCGGCTCCGCGCCTTTCCGTTCCCAAAGGCGGTCAAGGACTTCATCGACGCCCACGACAAGGTCTTCATGGTCGAGCAGAACCGCGACGCCCAGATGCGGACGCTGCTGACGACCGAGCTTGGCGTCGAGGCGACCCGCCTGATCCCCGTGCTGAACTACGATGGCACGCCGATCACCGGCCGCTTCATCCGCGACGCCTTCGCCCGCCACATGGAAGCGTTCAAGATCGTCTCATTCGAGAAGGCCGTGTCATGACCTACCTGACCAAACCGAAGCTGCATCACCCGGCCCTCAAGAGGAACGACATCGGCTTCACGCGCCGGGATTACGAAGGGGCGGTCTCCACCCTCTGCGCCGGATGCGGGCACGATTCGATCAGCGCGTCGATCGTGCAGGCCTGCTTCGAGCTATCGATTGAACCGCACCGGGTCGCGAAGCTCTCCGGCATCGGCTGCTCCTCCAAGGCGCCGACCTATTTCCTTGGCGACAGCCATGGCTTCAACACCGTGCACGGCCGCATGCCGAGCGTCCTGACCGGCGCCAATCTCGCCAACCGCGAGCTGATCTACATGGGCGTTTCCGGCGACGGCGACAGCGCCTCCATCGGTCTCGGGCAGTTCGCCCACCTGATGCGGAGGGGCGTGAACATGACCTATATCGTCATGAACAATGGCGTATACGGCCTGACCAAGGGCCAGTTCTCGGCGACGGCGGACAAGGGGTCGGTCGCGAAGCGCGGCGCGGTCAACAATGACGCCGGCATCGACCTGGCGTCGCTGGCGATCATCATGGGCGCCAGTTTCGTGGCGCGCTCGTTCTCGGGCGACAAGGGGCAGTTGACGCCGCTGATCAAGGCGGCGATGAGCCATCCGGGCGCCGCGATCCTCGACGTCGTCTCGCCGTGCGTCGCCTTCAACAACCATGCCGGGTCGACCAAGAGCTACGACTTCGTTCGCGACCACAATGCGGCCGTGAACCGGCTCGACCTGATCGTCGGCGCGGAGCCGATGGAGGCCGATGTGCCGCCGGGCGGCATGATCGAGGTGCCGCAGGTCGACGGATCGAACCTGCGTCTCCGCCGGATCACGCCGGACTACGATCCGTCGGACAAGGCCGGCGCGCTCGGTTTCATTCAGGAGAAAGCCGCGCTCGGCGAAGTCGCGACGGGCCTGCTGTATCTCGAGCCCTTGCCGCGCGACCTCCACGGCGCGCTCAATACGATTCCGACGCCCTTGAACCAATTGGCGGAGCAGGACCTCTGCCCCGGCCAGGCCGCCCTCGACGCGATCAATGCGTCGCTGAGGTAGCGCTGGCCCGGACTCCGGGAAAGGAGCATTCGATGACGGCGGCGCGACCCGAGCCGACCCCCGGCGCGAAGATGCAATATCTGATCCAGCGGCGGCCGACCGTCAGCCGTGAGGCGCTGATCGCCCATTGGTTCGCCAACCACATGCCGGGCGTGATCGCGCGAAACGCCAGCGCCAGGGCTGGAGGCCGGCCCCATGCCAGCCGCTATGTCGCAAGCCTGTTTCAGCCGGAAGGCGAGGGCCGCCAGGTCTGGGACGGCGTCGCGCAATTGTGGTACGGGGCGCCGCTGCCCCGTCCGGCGGCGGCCAGCGGCGTCACGCCCTACGACACGTTCCAGCAGATGGTCGAACCCTATTGGCCCTGGGCGACCCAGGAATGGGTGTTCGTCGACGGCGCCCTGCCGCTCGACCCGCCCACCTTGAATGCGCCGTTTCCCTGCACCCGCAACGGCTTTCTGAAGCAGGTGTCGCTGGTTCCGGCCAAGCCGGGCGCCGATATGGCGGCGTTCTTCGACCATTGGCTCGACGTGCATGGCCCGAACGTCGAGGAAACCATGGTGAAGGTCGGCGGCTTCCGCTATGCGGTTAGCCTCAGCCTCGATCTGGAGCATGCGCCCTATGCCGGCATGGCCGAGCTCTATTTCCCCGACCGCGCGGCGCAGGCGGCGTTCTGGGATATCCTGAAGCCGGACGGGTTCCAGCAATGGGCCGACGAAGCGCGGACGCTCCGCTATCGCTGCGAAACGGAAATGGTCGGCGTCGAAGCCCCGGCGCGGCGCTGAGCGGCGTTATGCGGCGCTAAGCGGCGCCGCTTCCAGGGGATACCCGCTGCTATTTGAGAGGGCGCATCACCTCTTCCGCGAAGGCCTGCTGTTTGGCGAGCGCGCCCTCGACCGTGCCCGCCGCCACATTGACGACCATGGTGGAGACGCCCCGTTCGGCCAGGGCGGCGGCGTCGGCCTGCCGGGCGTCGGCGCTGCCGGTCATTAGCATACGCTCGCCAGCGGCGTTGCTGCGGTCCTTGGCCGAATGGAACATGGCGCTGTAGGCCAGCGCGATCTCGGCCGGGTCGCGGCCGGCCTGTTCGGCCGCCTGCCGCAACTTGGCGAGGGCTGCGTCATAGCTGGCGAGCGTATCCAGCGGCGCCTTCGGGTTGCCGCCGCCGATCGGGTACCAGACATCGCCCAGCGTCGCGAGCCGGCGGAGCGCCCGGCCGCTTTCGCCGCCGACCCAGATTTTCGGCCCGCCCGGCTGCAGCGGCTTCGGCTGAAAGAAAATATCGTGGAACTGCACATACTTGCCGTCAAAGCTTGGGTTATCCTCGCGCCAGAGAACCTTGAAAGCCTGGATGTATTCATCCGTCACGGCGCCCCGCTCGGCGAAGGGCTGGGTCTTCAGAAGGTCGAATTCCTCACGCATCCAGCCGGTGCCGATGCCGAGCTCGACCCGCCCGCCCGACAACTGGTCGGCCGTCGCCAGCGCCTTCGCCGTGAAGATCGGCTCTCGATGCGGGATCACCATGATCGAGGTCAGGAGGCGCGCCCGCTTCGTGATGCCGGCGACATAGTTCAGAAGCGAAATCTGCTCGAAGCAGGCGCCGTCGACGCCGCCCGACCAGCCGCCGTCGGGGCTGTAGGGATAAGTCGAGGCGATCGTCCGGGGCACGACGATATGGTCGGAGATGGTCAGCACATCGAAGCCAAGGGCCTCCGCGCTTTCGGCGATGGCGCGGATCGCTTCCGGATTGGCGAGCGGGCCGCGGTGGGGGATCGAAAGGCCGAATTGCATGGGGGACGTCTCCTGGAATGGGCCGCGGGGGCCTACAGCTTGGCGGTGTTCGTCGCGGCGCCCTGGTAAAGAATATCGTTGATCGCCTTCGCCGCTTTGGCGTGGAACGCCAGGATTTCCGGGTCGAGGTCCATGGTCGCGCGCGGCGTATGCTCGAAGGCGCGGCGTGGGTCATGGCCGCGCACCAGCGCCGCCGAATCCCAGGCGCCGACGACCTGCTCCGTCTCGACCGGCATGAAGTGCATCGATACGCCGATGCGCCGGTCGGCGCCGCGATTGGGCCCGCTCGCGTGGGCGGCGCGGTAATTGTGGATCGACATCTGCCCCGGCTCCGGCGGCATGAAGACCGCGCGGGCGTCATCGACGCCTTCCGTAATTTCCTGGCCGCGGGTCAGCATGTTGTCGTCATGGTAGCGGTCTTCGTGATGCAGCACGTCGCCCTTGTGGGTGCCCGGCATCACGCGCATGCAGCCGTTCTCGATCCGCGCCGGCGAGAGCGCGAGCCAGGCGGTGATCACCTTGTCGCTCGATAGGCCCCAATAGCGATTGTCCTGGTGCCAGGAGACGAAACTTTCCGACCCGGCGTCCTTGATCCAGAAAATTGTGTTCCAGCACAGGATATTCGGACCGATCAAGGCTTCGATCGGGTCAAGCACGCGGGGATCGCGGATCAGGTCGTCCAGCCACTTGAACAGCAGGTGGGATTTCGGCCGCTGGGCGGGCAGCAGCTTGCCGCCGTTCCGCGCCTCGACCGCTTCCAGGCTGGCCCGGCATGCGGCGACTTCGTCTTGAGTCAGCACGTCGATGGGAAACAGATAACCTTCCCGCTCGTATTGGTCTCGCTCCGCGCTGGTCAGGGTCATCGCCTGTCCTCCGGCTGTTGGCGCTGGCGAATGGTATGATCCGCCGTCGGGGTTAGGCAACTGGCGCTGCCGGCCCGGGCGGAGGGGTCAGGCGGGCATGGTGCGGTAATAGTGCCAGAGCAGGATCGCGGCCGCGCCGCGCCAGGGCCGCCAGGCTTCGGCGATCTTTGCGGCTTCCGGGAAGGTCGGGCGCGCCGTCAAACCGCGCATCCGGCCGGCGGCGACAGCGAGCGCCAGGTCGGCGGCAGGCCAGACATCGGGCCGGGCGAGCGCGAACAGCAGGTAGACTTCTGCCGTCCAGCGGCCGATGCCGCGGAGCGCCACAAGCGTCGCGATCGCCCGTTCGTCCGGCATGCGGGCGAGGGCCGCGAAGTCGAGCGCGCCCGTCAGCTCCGCTTCGGCAAGGCCCAGGATGTATTCGGTTTTCCGCCCGGTCAGGCCAAGCGCGCGCAAGTTCTCCGTTCCGAGCGCCGCTACGGCCGCCGCCGTCGGCGGGCTGTCGGTTGCGGCTTCGATGCGGCTGTAAATCGTGCGCGCGGCAGCGGCGGAAACCTGTTGGGCGACGATGGCGCGCAGTAGCGTCGGGAAGCCCGGCGGGCGGAGCGCGATCTCCGGCGGGCCGGCATGCGCGACAATCGCGGCGAGGGCCGGGTCCTTGGCGGTCAGAATGTTGACGCCGCGCCGCATCCGGCGGATGGCGCCGGCTTCCGTGATCGGGCGGACCGCCCGGTCGGTCATGGAGTTTGCGCCTCGCCCGCGCCCTGGAAGCTCCAGACCGTCCAGACGGCACCGAGGAAAAGCAGCAGCGCCATCGCCTGATGCAGCGCCGCGAGCGGTATCCAAACCGCCGCGATCAGCGTCGCGACGCCGAGCGCGATCTGCGCCAGGGCCGTCGCCGCAAACCAGGACACGGCGATGCGCTGGCCCCGTTCCGGCGCCCGGTCCCATGCCTCGAACCAGAGCCAGAAGATCACGACAGCCGTCGCCATGGCCGCCCAGCGATGCTGGAACTGGATCGTCGTCAGGTTCTCCAGCGGGTTATGCCACCAGGGCGAGAGCGCCATCAGGTCAGCCGGAATCAACCGGCCGCCCATGTAGGGGAACTCATTATAGATCAAGCCGGCATTGGTTCCGGCGACGAACGCGCCGAGCACGACCACAAGCGAAACTGCCGCAAGCGCCCATTGGCCATGGCGGCGGAGGCCATGGGCCGCGCGCTTCATCGGCCGGGCGATCAGGTCGAGCGCCGTCCAGACCAGCAGGCCCGCGATCAGGAAAGCCATGCCCAGATGGACGGCCAGCCGGTAATGGCTGACATCCGGCCGGTTGACCAGGCCGGATTTCACCATCCACCAGCCGATCACGCCCTGCAGGCCGCCAAGCGCCAGCAGCAACAAGAGCCGCCCGCGGAGCGGCCCGACAATCCAGCCCTTCAGCCAGAAATAGGCCAAGGGCGCCGCATAGACGATGCCGATCAGCCGACCCCAGACCCGGTGAATATACTCCCACCAGAAGATCGACTGGAACTCGGCGAGGCTCATGCCCGCGTTGATCTGCCGGTATTCCGGCGTCGCCTGATAGAGCGCGAAGACGCGCGCCCACTCGATGTCGTTGTGGGGCGGGATCCAGCCGATCAGCGGGCGCCATTCCGCCATGGAGAGGCCCGATTCCGTCAGCCGCGTGATGCCGCCGATCACCGTCATGGCGCCGACAAAGGCGGCGACGATCAGCAGCCAGCCGCCGATCTGGGCGCGGGCAAAATGGGAGAGGGGGATGCGGGCGACTGTCATACGCCGCCAGATAGCGCACATCCGCCGATCCGCCGACGCGGCCCGTCGCCGCAAGCGGCAAAATCGCTTGGTCCCCTGCGCCATAAAATGTAGGTTCCGCCTGATATATCCAGGAGGCGCCCGATGGCCAAGATCGCCGTGAAGAACCCCGTCGTCGAACTCGATGGCGACGAGATGACCCGCATCATCTGGGCCTTCATCAAGGAGAAGCTGGTCAAGCCCTATCTCGATATCGACCTGAAATATTACGACCTCTCGATCCAGAAGCGCGACGAAACCAACGACCAGATCACCATCGACGCCGCCAAGGCGATCCAGCAATACGGCGTCGGCGTGAAATGCGCGACGATCACGCCAGATGAAGCCCGGGTCGAGGAATTCGGCCTGAAGCAGATGTGGCGCTCGCCGAACGGCACGATCCGCAACATCCTGGGCGGCACCGTCTTTCGGGAGCCGATCGTCGCGAAGAACGTGCCGCGTCTGGTGCCCGGCTGGACGAAGCCCATCGTCATCGGCCGCCATGCCTTCGGCGACCAATACCGCGCGACCGATTTCACCGTGCCCGGCCCCGGCAAGCTGACGATGACCTTCACGCCGGCCGACGGCTCGGCGCCGATCGAACGCACGGTCTTCGACTTCCCGGAAGCTGGCGTCGCCATGGCGATGTACAACCTGGATGAGTCTATCGCCGGGTTCGCGCGGGCCTGCTTCGCGTATGGCCTGCAGCGCAAGCTTCCGGTCTATCTCTCCACCAAGAACACCATCCTGAAAGCCTATGACGGCCGCTTCAAGGACCTGTTCGAGGAGATTTATCAGGCCGAGTTCAAGGAGAAGTTCGTCAAGGCGAAGATCTGGTATCAGCACCGCCTGATCGACGACATGGTGGCCTCGTCCCTGAAATGGGAAGGCGGCTATCTCTGGGCCTGCAAGAACTATGACGGCGACGTGCAGTCGGATACGGTCGCCCAGGGCTTCGGCTCGCTCGGCCTGATGACGTCCGTCCTGCTGACGCCGGACGGCAATTGCGTCGAGGCCGAAGCCGCCCACGGCACGGTGACCCGCCATTACCGGGAGCATCAGGCCGGCCGTGAGACCTCGACCAACCCCATCGCCTCGATCTTCGCCTGGACCCAGGCGCTCAAATATCGCGGCAAGTTCGACGACAACGCAGCGTTGGAGCAGTTCGCCCAGGCGGTCGAGGATGTCTGCGTCGAGACAGTCGAGAGCGGCTTCATGACCAAGGACCTGGCGATCCTCGTCGGCCCCGAACAGGGCTGGCTCACCACCCAACGCTTCCTCGCCAAGCTCGACGAGAACCTGCAGAAGAAGGCGGCCTGAGGGCCGAGGGCTTGGCGGGCGGCTGATTTGGTTTATTGCGGCGATGCTCTAATGTGTAGAGGGTATTCTGCATTTCTAACGACGCGCGCTGCTTCGTCAAACGGCGTAATCGGGAGCGGTCGGGATGGGGATTTGCGCGTATAAGACGGACTATACCCGATAAGGGACGATATCGGGTATTGACCTAAGCAAACTGTCCCTGAGGATCAGAGTATGCGAGTTTTGCTGGTGGACGACGATCCGCTCGTTCGCGAAGCGCTCATGGCAGTGCTGGAGAGCATCGGGCATACGGTCAGAACTGCGCCCGACGGCGACGCGGCGCTGGACGAGCTCCGGGACTTCCCGCCGGAACTCCTCGTGATCGACATCATCATGCCGCAGCGCGAAGGCGTGGAGACAATCATCGAGGTGCGCAAGACCAATCCCGATTTGCCCATAATCGCGATTTCCGGCGGCGGCTTCATCAAAGGCACGGCGCTTCTCGAGATGGCGTCGAAGCTGGGCGCGACGGAAACGCTGGCCAAGCCGTTCCGCACCCAGCAGCTCATCGACGCGATCGCCAGGGTGACCTCCAGCTAGAGTATGGCGCTCGCCCGAGCGTGCTGAGGGCTGGGGCCAGGACGCGCGACCAGCCGCCTTCGCCAGTCGTCGCCGGTCAGGCGGCATCCTGTTCCCATATGTCGACGCATCGGGGGCATATGCCGTGGCTGATGCGCACATCCCCGCTGCCGCCGCGGCGATAGTACTCCTCCGCTTCGATCCACGAATCGGCTTCCTTATCGGCGTGCAAGCGCTGGCAGATGCCGCACAGGGTAAGGATGGGCAGGTGGGCCTGCGCCTGCACCGCGGCGAGCATCTGCTCCGGCTCGAATAGCGTCACCGGCGGGCGCACGCGCTCATGCAGCACGACCGACTGAAAGAGATAGCCACGTGGCGCGCCTTTCCCGCCAATCGCGGAAATGGATAGCCGACATTCCCTCGCGCAGTCCGGCCCGTCACAGCGATATTCGAATGTAAGCGAGCGACGTTCGTCGCGCGCGATCGCGTCAAAGCAACGCCTGTACCATGCCTGGACCTCGTCGCCGGCGATGAACTCGAACAAACTCTTGCCGACGATCCCCTGGCTATCGGCGAGCGCGGGCGTGGCATTGGCCTCGGCGAATGTCCGCCAGGACTGGGGGCCGATCGCGCGGATCGTAAAGTCCGGCGCAACGACGTAAGCGATCCCCTCGACGGCGTCGAGGAGGTCAAGCATGTCGATGAGATCGTCCCCGGCATCGGTCATTCTGGCTCCCAGCGCAATTCCGCGATGCGCAAACTGTTCAATCTCGGTCAAATGACCCAGCCTTAGAAGATTCCGTCCAAGACTGGATTGAACTACAACAATAAGTTAGAGCTGGATCGCGTGTCCATCGGGACGCGCCATACCCTAACTGCGTCTGCGCTTTCCGAGGACAAACGCCTGCGGCGCGTGCGACGTGCGGCGGCCTCCGGCGTTTGCCCGCTCGGCTTTGTGCGAACCGTCCACTCTCGACCTGCCGGGGTTAAACGCGCATTCTTGTGGCTGTTGATTCGTGCCTTCCTCCGAAGATATCTGAACCGTGGCGACTCCAGGCGCCTCGGTCCGCCTCGAAAGGATAACCTCCTCCTGGAAGCACGAAGAGCGCCGAGAAGTGGGAATTTGTTAAGTGAGAAACCGAGGCTCCGGCGAGGCTTTCATCCAGAATATCAATGAAGTATCGGTGTTCGCCGCCATCCAGCGGAGCAGATGCGCTGGCGTGTATGGCTACGCGGGGGATGCGGACGCCAGCCCCGTTTCGGCCGAGACACGCCCGTGAGGCGGCTTCTATTGATCGCGAATATCGTCGCAATTCTGG
>ERZ888423.334-NODE-334-length-49738-cov-10.241089_pt1 | contig 49738 bp, 41 predicted proteins | sample MGYA00520523_ERZ888423 | MGnify/ENA primary metagenome ERZ888423 (study PRJEB32303, sample SAMEA104408611) | aquatic metagenome | biome: Brackish water; feature: Pelagic; material: water | place: Baltic Sea | collected 2014-06-08T10:24:00 | depth 30,27 m ... | reverse complement strand
GAATCAATATTGAGTAATTGAACACCTTTCACAGATCTTACCACATTGGCAATTTCTTGAATTTTAGAAAGGTCAATACCTTCGCTAATATTGGGAACACATTCAATAAGTTGCTTCATAAATTGAAAATTAAGAATATAAATGTATGATTTTCATCAGAAAATGACTTTAAAATTAATCTAATTTTGAAAACATGTTACAAAGATTTTTTAGTCGATAAAAATAAATATCTAATAAAAAGGAATGCCAACAATGGAATAACTGAAATTGGAAATTCTTGAATTTTTGTCAACCAAAGAATTGGAATGATGAGTAAAAAAATCACTAATACTTTTGCATATTTTGAAATCCATTTTGGCGGATTTTTTTTCAAAATAAACCATCCAACAAAGAAATTTGGAGCAAAAGCCCACAAAAAATTAAAGTTGTTAGGTGTTGTTGAATGATTTGTAAAAAACCAAAGAAATGCAATTAATACACCGATAATTCCTGTTGAGAAAAAAATAGTTGTATCCAACCAATTTGTTCTTTTATGTTTTTTGAAATCTGAAAATGTAATCAATAACCCAATAATTCCAAAAATTAAAAATATCAAAAATGGACTAAAAATAGTCGGTTTTTGTTCTAAATCCTTAAAATTTAATACTATTTCTTCGGTTTTCACTAAGTTCTCAGATTTTTCATTCAAGGTAATTTTACTGTTTTTAAAAATTGAAAAGACATATTTTGGTAAATACATAGTTTCTTCCAAAGTTGTTTTTTGGTCTAATTTACTTCCCAAAGCCACATTGATTCCAAAGCTTCCCCAAGAATTCCAAGAAATTTCTTGATTCATTAATTGACGAAAAGATTGATTTTTATCAAAATGAATGTCTTTAAAAACAACTTTATCTTTTAATACTAAGGTAGTAATATCTCTCAATTTTGTAGCGCAATTATCAAAGTAAGGATCGTATAAATAATCACTATTCTGAGGAAGTACAGTCATTTCTAAATAATTGAAAAAAGCTTGTTTTTCGGATTGACTCAAATTCAAAACTTGCTGTTTTACCCAGCGTTTGTCTTGATTGTAGTTAACTAAAAAATCATTAAAATCATATCTTCCCAGTCTGTATAAAAGTTTTCCTTTAACGAAATTTGTATAAAAATGTGGTTGATTAAAATCAAACATTCCATAGTTATAAATCAAATCGAATTGAAACATTGGGTCTTTAACTCTGATGGCTGAATGTCCAAAAGCTTCAAACAATGCAGTTCCTGGACCAGCAGTTACAATACTGATCTCTGAATATGCAGAAAGTTCTAATTGTGCGTTTATTGATTTGAAAATCAGTAAAAAGAATAGGAGTAAAGCGTATTTTTTTAACATAAAACTTATCTTCTAAAAAAACTATAATCGACTGTAATTGAAAAAATATTTGAAAACAATGCATTTCCAACACTGCCAATATTCGTCAAAGCATAATCAACTTGAATGCCTTTATAAATAAATCCAAGTCCGAAATTTGGTTGCATTGAAAGTGATTTTGAGTTGTCAAATTCGGTTGTATTTTGAAAATTTCCAATACCAAGTCTTAAAAAAGCGATTTTGTCATAATCTAATTGAAAACCAATTGCAGGATCAATACTTGCAAAATCAGTTGAAATTACATCATTTGTTTTTGCAAAGCGAATGTTCAAATCCACTTCCGATAACAAATTGAAAAAACGCCCTATTCTGAAACTTTTTGCAATTCCCAATTGCACTTTTGGCTTGGTAATTTCGGTAGTTTCTGGCAATTCTTGATTTTGTCCAGGAATAGCATTTTTTATTTTTTCAAACTCAGTTTCATTTATACTCCAAATATTAAAAGTGGTTGTAATATCGCGAACCATCAAACCAAATTGCCAATTATTTCGTTTAAATTGAATTCCTGCGTCAAATCCAAATCCCCAAGAATTTGCGAACTCACCTATAATTCTTCTGATAACTTTGGCATTAACTCCAAATTTTAGGTCTTTAAAAATGAAATTTCTTCCATAAGCAACATTAAAAGCATAGTCAGCAGCAGAGAATAAACTCACTCTATTGAAATCGATATTTCCATCACCATCAATTAATTCGGTTGTGTTCAGAATATCATCAACACCAAAACGAATTACTGAAAAACCAATCGCACTTTCTTTATCAATTGGCATTGCAAAAGCGGCGTAATTGAAGTTGGCAATTCCTGCAAAATAAGAGGCGTGCATTAATGAACCTTGATAATCATCAATTCCAGCTAAACCTGCTGGATTCCAGTAAATTGCATTCACATTATTGGTAGTTGCAACTACAGCTTTACTCATTCCCAAAGCAGCAGCATCTAATCCAATTGTAAGAAATTCGTTGGAATAATTTCTAAAAGCTTGTGCTTTTAAAAACAGTGGGGTAATCAATAAAAAAAGTAAAAATTTGTATTTCAAGGACATCAATAATTTTAAAACAAATATCTAAAAACCTAGTAAAATAAAAGTCTATTTTATCAGATATTGTTTACAAAATTGGAATTTGGATATTTTCTTTTATAAATCGTACAATTCGTTTTTCTAACCAAGTATTTTCTTTGGGTTTAAAAGAGGACATAAATCCAACGTGACCACCATAATTAGGCATTTCCAAGAAAAAAAACTCCGAATTTTGTGCTTCATCAATTGGATAACATTCTTTGGACAAAAAGGTATCATCTTTAGCATTGATTAATAAAGTTGGTTTTTTAATCAAAGGTATTAATGGTTTTGAACTCGCTTTTTTCCAGTAATCTTCAGGACTTTCAAACCCAAAAACTGGAACGGTGTATAAATGTTCTAAATGTTTGAATTTTGTAGCTTTGAATAATTTTTCTTTATCTAATTGAAATTCGGGAAATTTGTATACTTTTTCTAAGACCTTTGTTTTCATGGTTTTAAAAAAAACTTCGAGGTATAATTTGTTTTTTAATTTGTCCATTTCTTTTTCAGCACTTGCAATGTCAATTGGAACAGAAACAGCAATGCCGCCTTTAATAATTGGTGAGATTTTGTCATTTTTTTCGCCTAAATATTTCAAGGTTAGATTTCCTCCCAAACTAAATCCAATAATTACGATATTCTTATAGTCATAATGATTTAATAAATGATTTACGACAAAATTAACATCTTCTGTTTTTCCACTATGATAGGTTGATAAAAGTAAATTATCTTCACCACTGCAACTTCTCAAATTAAAACAAACTGTATCTAAACCTTTTTCATTCAGGTGATTGGTTGTTGAAGTCATATATTTTGATTCAGAGCTTCCTTCCAAACCATGAATTAATAAAACCAAAGTTTCAGAGCCAACCAAAGAAAAATCCAAATCAATAAAATCAAAATCCCAAGTTGTGATTCTTTTTCTGGAAAAAGTAGCAACATCTTTCATAAAAAGAGGTCTATACATCGTGTTAAAATGACTATTTCTGAAAGGAATTGTCGGTAAAAAATCAGATGTAAAAACGGGCATATGACGTATTTTCTACAAATATGACAAAAATTTAAAGAAAACGCAAAATCGCTTTCATTAGTTTTCTTATTTTAGCTTTAAATTAAAATCACCAAATGAATATAAAATCACACATTCCAAATTTATTTACGTTAGCAAATCTTTTTTCTGGAACTATTGCAGCAATGCACGCAGTTTTAGGACATTATGAATTGACGGCAATTTTTGTAGTTATTGGAATTTTTTTTGATTTTTTAGACGGATTTATTGCAAGATTATTGGGAGTTTCTGGCGAAATTGGTAAGCAATTAGACTCACTTGCAGATGTTGTGACAAGTGGTTTAGTTCCGGGTTTATTAATGTTTTTATTAATTAAAAACAACGTTATAAATGGAAGTAATGTTGAAATGAAAATTGCTTTTGGACAGTTTGAACCAGATTTTGGATACCTGCCATATATTGCTTTTTTATTGACAATTGCTGCAGGATATCGTTTGGCAAAATTTAATTTAGATACCAGACAATCAGATTCTTTTATTGGTATGCCAACTCCAGCAATGAGTTTGTTTATCATTTCATTGCCATTAATTTATCAATTCACAGAAATTGAAGTATTAAGAGATATGTTATTGAATAACAATTATTTAATCGGAATTACAGTAGTATTAAGTATTTTAATGAATGTGGAACTTCCTCTATTTTCATTAAAATTTAAAGATTTTTCAATCAAGAAGAATTTTGTCAAATACTTATTTTTAATAGTTTCTATTTTGATGATTTACTTTTTGAAATACCCAGCAGTTCCATTGATTATTATTTTTTATGTGCTTTTATCAATAGTAGAAAATTTGTTTAAAAAAAATTAAAAAGCCCGTTTCTTTTTTAGTTCAAAATCTTTTCCAAGATACACTTTCCGAACCATTTCATCAGCAGCTAATTCCTCTGGAGTTCCTTCTTTTAGAATGGTGCCATTATACATTAAATAGGTTTTGTCTGTGATTGCAAGGGTTGCTTGGACATCATGATCAGTAATTAAAATACCAATATTTCTGTCTTTTAAATGTGCAACAATACTTTGAATATCTTCGACAGCAATTGGATCAACTCCTGCAAAGGGTTCATCTAGCAAAATAAAATTTGGGTCTGAAGCCAAACAACGAGCAATTTCAGTTCTTCGTCTTTCACCACCAGAAAGTAAATCTCCACGATTTTTTCGAACATGACCAATATTAAACTCCTCAATCAATGTTTCCATTTTGAGTTTCTGATCTTTTTGAGATAATTTTGTGAATTGCAGCACGGATAAAATATTATCTTCTACAGAAAGCTTTCTAAAAATAGATGCTTCTTGTGCTAAATACCCAATTCCTTTTTGAGCACGTCTATACATTGCATTATAAGTAATTTCTTCATCATTCAAGAAAATATGACCTTCATTTGGTTTTATCATCCCAACAATCATATAAAAAGAAGTAGTTTTTCCAGCTCCATTTGGGCCCAATAAACCAATGATTTCTCCTTGTTTTACCTCCAAAGAAATATTATCAACTACTTTTCTATTTCCATAGATTTTTTGGATATTTTCGGCTCTAAGAATCATTTTTTATAAAATGGATTGTATTAATAAATATGAAATTACTTTATGATTTTTTAATTCTTATTATATACTTTTTGATATAAAAATTAATTTTTGCTTTCTAAAGCTTCCCAAAACTCGACAGCTCTTCGCAAATGAGGAATTACGATTGTGCCACCAACTAGGGTTGCAATTGACATGGTTTCCATCATTTCTTCTTTTGTAACTCCGTTTTTGTGGGCAGTTTCTAGATGATATGCAATGCAATCATCACAACGTAAAACAGCTGACGCCACCAAACCCAATAATTCTTTTGTTTTTACAGATAAATGACCTTCAGTGTAGGTATTGGTATCAATATTGAAAATTCTTTTGATTACTTTATTGTCAATTGCCAAAATTTTCTCGTTCATTTTTTCACGATAATCATTAAACTCTTTTACTTTTTTGTGCATCTTTTAATTCATTTTTTATAACTCTACTTGAAACTATAATTCCAATTTCATACAAAATCATAATTGGAATGGATACAATAATTTGACTTGCAATATCCGGAGGTGTAATAATTGCGGCAATAATCAATACAATTACTAAAGACTGTTTTCTATATTTTTTTAAAAATTCAGGGGTTAAAAGTCCGATTTTTGTTAAAAAATAAATCACAAGTGGCAATTCGAAAATGATAGAAACTCCAATTAATAAATTGGTTACCAAGCTTATATGAGATTGTAATGTGAAACTATTTACTATGTTGTCAGAAATTTGAAAGTTGTATAAAAAATGAATTGAAATTGGCGCAATCACGAAAAAACTAAACCAAATTCCAATAAAAAATAATAATGAAGCGATAAAAATAAAACCTCTTGACTGTTTGATTTCTTTCTCAGTCAATCCTGGAGCCACAAATTGCCATATTTCCCATAATAAATAAGGAAATGAAACAATAATTCCTAATATAATAGAAGACCAAAGTGAATTCATTAACTGGGAAGTTACCTCAATACTTTGCAATTTTTTATCTGAAAAAGAAACATGGCAAAAATCGCTATCCAATTCAAAGAAATTGAAAAAGTCGCAAAAAACTTGGTATGTTATAAAATCTGATTGAATGTGAGCCAATAAAAAATAATCATAAACTTTTTCAGAATAAACGAAAAATGCAATTGCTAAGATAATCACAACAGCAGCACTTCTTACCAAGTGCCATCTTAACTCTTCTAGATGTCCTAAAAAAGACATTTCTTTTTTTTTCAAAGCCATTAAAATATTCCTTCTTTAATTAAATCATGTAAATGCACAACCCCTATATAATTATGTTCAATATCTGTGACTAAAATTTGAGTGATACTGTTTTGCTCTAAACGTTCCAAAGCTTCAATTGCCATGGAATCTTCACGAATTGTTTTCGGATTTTTGCTCATAATATCTTTTGCTTTTAAATGATTGATTTCAGTAGATTTTGTAAGCATTCTTCGGATATCACCATCTGTAATAATTCCTAAAATTTTGTTGTTTTCAACCACTGCAGTTACTCCCAATCTCTTTTTTGAAATCTCGACAATTACCTTTACAATTGAATCATTTTCAGATACTTTTGGTAATTCGTTGTTTTTTATCAAATCAGCAACTCTCAAATACAAACGTTTTCCTAAAGCACCTCCAGGATGATATTTTGCGAAATCTGAACTTGAAAATCCTTTGAGTTCTAAAAGGCAAACAGCCAATGCATCTCCCATTACTAATTGAGCAGTTGTACTTGTTGTTGGCGCTAAATTGTTAGGACAAGCCTCTTTTTCAATAAAAGTATTTAGCGTATAATCTGCATTTTTTCCAAGGAATGAGTCGATATTTCCTGTAATTGCGATGATTTTATTACCATAATTTCGGATTAATGGAACCAATACTTTTATTTCAGGAGTATTGCCACTTTTTGAAATACAAATTACAACATCATTTTCTAAAACATTTCCTAAATCGCCATGAATGGCGTCTGCTGCATGCATAAAAATAGCTGGAGTTCCAGTAGAGTTAAAGGTTGCAACGATTTTTGTTGCAATATTTGCGCTTTTTCCAATGCCAGTTACAATTACTCTTCCTTTTGATTGAAAGATAAATTTTACAGCATTTTCAAAATTTGTATCAATATAATTTGCTAGATTAGCTATTGCATTACTTTCATTAAGAATTGTATTTTTTGCAGTTTCTATTATATTGGAAATATCTTTCAAAAGTTATGTTTTTATCTAAAAAAAAATGTTATATCTTTATATAATGGTAATAAGCAAATTTACTACAAAAAAGTAATATCAAAAAAATATAGTAAAAGGTTTTAATTTTCGAACCATTAATAAAAGAAAATCTAGAGATATGGATTTATACAGTCCTCTTAAAAAGTATTTTGGATTCAATAAGTTTAAAGGATTACAAGAAAAAGTCATAGAAAGTATTGTTAATAATAAAAATACTTTCGTTATTATGCCAACAGGAGGAGGAAAATCTCTTTGTTATCAATTACCAGCTTTAATGACTGAAGGAACTGCAATCGTAGTTTCGCCATTAATTGCCTTAATGAAAAATCAAGTTGATGCGATTAGAGGAATTTCTGATCATAATGGTGTTGCGCATGTTTTAAATTCGTCATTAAACAAAACAGAAATAAATCAGGTAAAAGAAGATATTTTAAGTGGTATTACAAAATTATTGTATGTTGCTCCAGAATCTTTGATTAAGGAAGAATATATGACTTTTTTGCAATCTCAAAAAATATCTTTTGTTGCGATTGATGAAGCTCATTGTATTTCTGAATGGGGACACGATTTTAGACCAGAATATAGAAATTTAAAAAATATCATTAAAAGAATTGACAATGTTCCAGTAATTTGTTTGACAGCAACTGCCACTGAAAAAGTACAAGAAGATATTATAAAAACTCTTGGAATTACAGATGCTACTTGTTTTAAAGCCTCATTTAACAGACCCAATTTATTTTATGAAGTTCGTCCAAAAACGAAAGATATTGAAAAAGACATTATTCGTTTTGTAAAACAGCGAGCTGGAAAATCAGGAATCATTTATTGTTTAAGTAGAAAAAAAGTGGAAGAAATTGCACAAATTCTTCAAGTTAACGGTGTAAAAGCGGTTCCATACCACGCAGGTTTAGACGCAAAAACAAGGGTAAAACATCAAGATATGTTTTTGATGGAAGATTGTGATGTTGTTGTTGCAACCATTGCATTTGGAATGGGAATTGACAAACCTGATGTTCGATTTGTGATTCATCACGACATTCCAAAATCACTAGAAAGTTATTATCAAGAAACTGGAAGAGCAGGACGTGATGATGGAGAAGGATATTGTTTGGCATTTTATTCTTATAAAGATATTGAAAAACTTGAAAAATTCATGGCAAGCAAACCAGTTGCAGAGCAAGAAATTGGACATGCATTGTTGCAAGAAGTAGTTGGTTATGCTGAAACTTCCATGAATAGAAGAAAATATTTGTTGCATTATTTTGGAGAAGATTTTGATGAAATAAATGGTGATGGAGCTGATATGGATGACAATTCGCGCAACCCAAAAAAAAAGCACGAAGCAAAAGAAGACGTTGCAAAACTACTAAAAGTGGTGAAAGAATCTTTGCAACAATATAAATCAAAAGAGATTGTAAATATTATGGTTGGTAAAGAAAATGCTTTGCTTACTTCTCATAGAACACATTTGCAAACGTATTTTGGAATCGGAAAAGACAAACCAGCTGCTTATTGGATGGCTTTGGTTCGTCAAATTTTAGTGGTTCATTATATCAGAAAAGAAATTGAACAATATGGTGTTGTAAAAATGGCTACTGAAGGAGAGGAATTTTTGAAAAAACCACTTTCATTTATGATGACCGAAGATCATTCATATAGTGAAGAAGATGATAATAATATCACTGTGAATTCTAATTCTTCAGGAGGTTCTGCTGATGAAGTTTTGGTAAAACAATTAAAAGATTTACGAAAAAAAATTTCAATAAAACTAGGAATTCCTCCTTTTGCGGTTTTTCAAGATCCATCTTTAGAAGACATGGCATTAAAATATCCAATAAATTTGGATGAATTATCAAAAGTTCATGGAGTAGGAGAAGGAAAAGCAAAAAAATTTGGAAAAGATTTTGTGAGGTTAATAGCTGATTATGTTGAAGAGAATGATATTTTAAGACCAGATGATTTAATTGTAAAAAGTACAGGTATCAACTCAGGTTTAAAATTATACATTATCCAAAATACTGATAGAAAATTGCCATTGGAAGATATATCAGATTCTAAAGGTTTAGAAATGAGTGAATTGATTAAGGAAATGGAAGCGATTATTTTTTCAGGAACTAAACTGAATATTGATTACGCTGTGGATGATTTGTTAGACGAAGATCAGCAAGAAGAAATTTACGATTACTTTATGGAAGCAAAATCAGACAAAATTCAAGATGCTTTAGATGAGTTTGATGGTGAATATGATGAAGACGAATTGCGATTAATGCGCATAAAATTTATCAATGAAGTTGCAAATTAAAAACTAGACCGTCACAAAAGTCAAGACAATTGCTAAAACTATCGCAATAAATTTCTGAATATTAAATTTATGATTTTCAGATCCTTCAAACAAAATAATTGTTGAAATATGAAGAAAAACACCGATAATTAAAGCTGTTATTTCTTTATTGTAGGCAACAAAAAAATCAATTTTATCTGATATAAAAACCCCTAAAGGTGTCATTAGTGTGAAAAATAATAAAAAGAAAATAATGGTTTTTTTTGCGAAATTGGCATGAATCAAATAAGTAGTTAATACAATTGCAATCGGTATTTTATGAACCACAATCGCCCATAATAAATTATCATTTGAATGCTCAATAGGCAATCCTTCAGAAAAAGCATGAATGCAAAGACTAATAAACAATAACATAGGAAATTTATTTTCGTGTCCTCGCAAATGAATGTGGCCATGTTCAGCACCTTTTGAAAACGATTCTAAAACTGATTGTAAAACAACACCAATCAAAATAAAAAGTCCCATTTTTTTTGCATCATTTTCAATAGTATACACTTCTGGAATTAGATGAAGTATCGTAATTGACAACAAATAGGAACCACTAAAAGCCAATAAAAGACGCACTATTTTTTTTGGTAGCTTTAAGAAAATTACCAATAATGTACCAAATAAAACAGAAAAAATTAAGATAATGTATGTCATTTTGCTACTAAAATTAATCTTTTAGAATGTTTTTCATCAAAAGGATGTAACTGATAATCACCAAAAATATGCACTATTTTCAGACCAGCTTTTTCAAAGAAGGATTTTATTTTTTTGACATCTAAATATTTTACTTTTTCTGTAAAAAAATGTGTTTCTTCATCTGAAATAAAAGAAATATATTTCAAAATAAATCCGTCAATAATTTCTCTTTTAAGATGAAATTCAATGTTTTCGACAATTTTTATTTCCTCAGAAACCAGAGTGGATTTAACAAAATCTGCATTTAAAAAATCAAACACAAAAAAACCATCTTCTTTTAAACAGTTTTTGATGTTCTGCAAAACCAAAATGTCTTCTTTATCCTCCTTGAAATAGCCAAAACTAGTAAATAAATTAAACACGGCATCATATTTTTTATGAAGTGGTTCACGCATATCTTGTACGATAAATTTCAAGTTCTCATTTTCGAAATTTCTTGCATGTTGAATGCTATTTTCAGATAAATCTGCACCAATTACTTTAAATCCTAAAGAATTTAAAAAAACGGAATGACGACCTTTTCCACAAGGCAAATCAAGAAGAGTAGCATTTTTTGGAAGTGATAAAAATTCAGTAATTTTTTTTATAAACTGCTGAGCCTCATTATCATTTCTGTCTTTATACAAAATGTGATAATAAGGCGTATTAAACCAGTCTGTAAACCAATCTTTTGTTTTCATAGGTGGATTGATGATGTAAAAGTAACCAAAACTTATTGTAGAAAAAATGAAATATTGTTTTTATGAAATTCTGATGGTATAAAATGTATTTTTGTAACGAAATTTATAAATATGAGTACTGATTTTAAAATGGTTGCTACCACAATTTTTGGACTGGAAGGTGTCTTGGCGAATGAGTTGACAAACCTCGGTGCTCAAGATGTTGAAGAAGGAGTAAGAAGTGTTTCTTTTAAGGGGGATACTGGTTTTATGTATAAAGCAAATATTGCTTTAAGAACGGCTATCCGTATTTTGAAACCTATAAAAGTCACTAAAATCTATGACGAAGAGGATTTATATGATGCCATGAAAAAGATAAAATGGGAAAATTATTTAGATGTTGATGGCACTTTTTCAATAGGTGCAGTAGTAAATTCACCAAATTTCACAAATAATTCTCATTACATTTCTTTAAAATCAAAAGATGCCATTGCAGATTATTTTCGTGATAAATTTCAAAAAAGACCAAATGTAGATTTAGATTATCCTGATTTGAAAATTCACGTGCATATTCAGAAAGATTTATTGACAATTTCGTTGGATTCTTCTGGAGATTCTTTGCATAAAAGAGGATACAGAACAGCTACTAATATTGCACCAATCAACGAAGTTTTGGCTGCTGGTATGATTTTATTATCAGGTTATATTGGTGATGAAAATTTTATTGATCCTATGTGTGGTTCAGGAACCATTTTGATTGAAGCGTGTATGATTGCGAATAATATCCCAGCAAATATCAATAGAAAACATTTTGCTTTTGAGAGTTGGAAAGATTATGATGAGGAATTATATTTCACAATTCAAGATGCATTATTAAAAAAAATACGCAGTTCACATTTCAAAATTATGGGTTTTGACAAAGCACCTTCAGCTATTGTTAAAGCGAAACAAAACGTGATTTCTGCGAATTTAGAGGAGTTTATTGGGGTGCATCATGTCAATTTTTTCAATTCTAAAAAAGAAGTTTTTGGAAATACAACAATTTTATTCAATCCACCTTATGGAGAGCGTTTAAACGTTGATTTGATTGAGTTTTACAAGAAAATAGGAGATACTTTAAAACACAATTATCCAGGTTCAACAGCTTGGCTAATTACGTCTAATGTTGAAGCGCTAAAACATGTGGGATTAAAAACTTCACGAAGAATACCTCTAAAAAATGGAGATTTAGATTGTAAATTAGTAAAGTATGACTTGTATGAAGGCTCAAAAAAAGCAGTTAAAAATCAATTTCCTTCTGAATAATCTTCAAAAATCAAATAACAATTTTTTTGAATATTCGTTAAGTGTCATAATCCTGCAATATTAGCAATAACAAATCTTTCAAAGATTTTTTCTCCAAAACACCATCGATTAAGTTTATATACAAAATCATTAAGATAGAGCTGTAGGTATTTACCCTTTATTTTATGATAATTACCTAGTTAATTTTTTTGACATTGCTGATAAATATATGCGCCCATTTCAAGGTTTCATTGTTAGATTCTTTGGTTGATTTCTCTGTGATATGCAATTCCATAAAATTAGCTTTATCAACATATAATGTACTTTTATCTGTAAACAATACTTTTTTCATCCAATGAATATTCTATTGCATGATCAACTTAACTAGATTTATGAGTTTCTAGCACTTTGGCTTTAAAATAACGAATGTGGTTTGATTTTTTGCTTATAATTAAAACTTCTAACAGCAAACTCTCTGCCATAACTTCAACTTTTTGCTTGCCAGCTGCCCCTTGACCTATAATACATTTTTTATTGTTCTATTTCTGAAGACTCAACTTTAAAATAATCCTCATCCATTTCAATCATTCCCTCTAAGGGTATATTGGGCATGACATTTTCCCGTTGTTCTGCGCAGTGAATCATAGCCCATAAAAGCTTATAGCGCTTTAAACCTAATTGACGTTGCATCTCTTTTGCAGAAAAGCCTTTCTTTGAAGTACTCATTAAAAACATAGTACGATTCCAAACTAAAAAGGAAAGAATAAAACTTTGCATAATAATGCCGCTTCGCTATGAAGTGCGGCTTCGAAAAGACTTACATTCACAACTCCAAAAACTCTTTATCCAGTAATGCTGGTTGTGACCACAACGATGGTAAAGAACACAAGTTTCGTCTCTCTGTTCCTTAAAAACAGGCCTACAAGTCTGTTCGCCTAAAAAATCTACTGTAACTGTGAAAAAATCCCTTTAATAATTATTTTTAAAAAATAACTTATAGCTTATTGGTATTTTTAATATGAAATTAGTTTTTATTTTATCATTTTAAAACAGTTCAAAAAACTAAATTTTAAGTAGATTTGAATTTAATTTTAAATAAATTGACAAGCAATTCATTTATAGACGTTATTTTACCCATATCAATTCAAAAAGCTTATACGTATTCAGTAACAAATGAAGAAGCTGCTTTTTTGAAAAAAGGAATGCGCGTGGCAGTTTCTTTTGGAAAAAATAAAATCTATACAGGACTTGTTTTTAATATCCATCAAGATCCTCCAACTTTATACGAATCCAAAGATATTGAGCAAATTTTAGATGAAACACCCATAATCACCAAAATTCAGCTCAAACATTGGGAATGGATTTCGTCATATTATATGTGTTCTCTGGGAGAAGTCTACAAAGCAGCTTTGCCCTCAGCACTTTTACTGGAAAGTGAAACTATTGTGTTTAAAAACCAGGCTTTTACAGAAGAGGATATTTTGGAAGATGAAGAATTTCTGATTTTTGAAGCTCTTCAACATCAATCTCAATTGACAATTCATCAAATTTCAGATATTTTAGGAAAGAAAAAAGTGATGCCTGTCATCAACCAAATGATTCGAAAATCGGTCATTTATCTTAAGGAAGAGATTTATGAACAATACAAACCCAAAGTTGAAAAATATGTTCGTTTGCATACTCAATATACTTCTGATGAATCTTTAGAAAAATTAGTGTCTGAATTGTCAAATGCAAAAAAACAACATGCAGCAGTTTTAACATATTTTCAATTAAATAGTGCTAAAAAAGCAATCAAAGCAAAGGATTTAGAAAAAAATGCAGGCATTTCATCCACAGTTTTAAAAGCTTTGGTTGGTAAAGATATTTTTGAATTTTACCACCTTCAAATCGATAGAATTTCATTTGATGGAACCTCAAATCCATTGAAAAATCTGAATGAATTTCAAGAAAATGCGCTTTCAGAAATCAAAACTTCTTTCCATGAAAATGACATTGTTTTACTCCATGGAATTACCAGTTCTGGAAAAACAGAAGTGTATACAAAATTGATTGATGAACAACTTCAAAAAGGAAAGCAAGTCCTTTTCTTATTACCTGAAATTGCCTTAACAACTCAAATTATTGTTCGTTTGCAACAATATTTCGGCAATCAAATTTCAGTTTTTCACTCCAAATATTCTATGAATGAACGAGTTGAAGTTTGGAACAATATGCTAGAAAACAAATCAAAAGCGCAAATTATTTTGGGTGCTCGTTCTGCAATTTTTCTGCCATTTTCCAATTTAGGATTGATTGTGGTGGATGAAGAACATGAAACTTCGTATAAGCAATTTGAGCCTTCTCCAAGATACAACGCAAGAGATGCAGCCATTGTGTTGGCAAAAATGCACCAAGCAAAAATTGTGTTGGGTTCAGCTACGCCATCTATTGAAAGTTACTTTAATGCGCAACAACATAAATATGGATTTGTAGAACTCAATAAACGTTTTGGCGAAGTGAAATTACCCAAAATTGAGTTGATTGATTTGAGAGAAAAACAACGAAAAAAACAACTCAAAGGTCATTTTACGGACACGCTTTTACAATACATTCAAGAAGCATTAGATTTAAAAGAACAAGTAATTTTATTTCAAAATAGGCGTGGTTTTTCGCCAGTTGTTGAATGCAAAACATGTGGTTTTTCGCCTCAATGTCCCAATTGCGATGTGTCATTAACCTATCATAAATTCAAGCACGAATTGCGTTGTCATTATTGCAGTTATCAACGCGAAATGCCTAATAGTTGCGGGGCTTGCGGAAGCAATACTTTAGACACCAAAGGTTTTGGAACTGAGCAAATTGAGCTTGAATTGAAAGGACTTTTTCCTGACTTTAAAATCGGAAGAATGGATTTAGATACCACTCGCGGCAAATTTGGATATCAAAAAATCATTGGTGCTTTTGAAGCGCGTGAAATTGATATTTTAGTGGGAACGCAAATGCTTTCAAAAGGGTTGGATTTTGACAATGTGTCTTTAGTCGGAATTTTAAATGCAGATACTATGCTCAATTTTCCTGATTTTAGAGCTTATGAACGCGCATATCAAATGATGGTTCAAGTTTCGGGACGTGCAGGAAGAGCACAAAAGCAAGGAAAAGTTGCCATTCAAACGTTTAATCCTAAGCATTCAATTTTGCAACAAGTGATGGAAACTAACTATATTAGCATGTTTAAAGAACAGTTACAAGAACGTTTACAATATCAGTATCCTCCTTATTTTCGTTTGATAAAAATCACTTTAAAACACAAAGATTACAACAAAGTTGATCAGGGCGTAAATTGGCTTTTCAAAGCGTTGCAATCTGTTTTTGGTGAACATGTTTTAGGGCCAACTGCGCCTTCAGTTTCAAGAATTAGAAATCAACACATCAAAAATTTGGTGATTAAAATTCCGCCAAAACAATCCATTTCTGAAATAAAAAATCAATTGCAAAAAATCAGAAATACTTTTGAAGCTGTTAAGGAATTCAGACCAATCCGTTTTGTGATAGATGTGGATGCTTATTAGTTTTTAGTTATTAGTTTTTAGAAAATAATTAATTGATTTTCAAATTTTTACATTCATAAATTGCTGCATTGTTAAATTATTTTTAATCTTTAGGCAACCTTTTTTATACTTCTGTCGTCTTTATATTTGTAAGAGGCCAAAAACCAAAAAATTATTGAAAATTATTACATTACATTATAGTTTTTTTGGAAATTAAATCAACATAACGAATAATATCAAAAAATACAGTTCTTTAATAACGAACAATTTTTAAAACTTTATCCTTCTTTAAATAGGTTTTAACCAAGTGTTTTGCCAATTGTTTGTTTTCAATTGGAGTTACTAATTTTCTAACAATTGACAAATCATTTTCTTGAAAAGCTAAGTTCGTGTGCCCAAAACCAACTATTTCATTGTTTTCAATCAAAATTATTCCGTGTTCTCCCAATTGTCTTCCTTTGTCAACAATTAAAAAATCTGAATGATTAAAATCTTCCTCAACAATTTTAAATATTTTTTTGAAATTGTATTTTGGAGACAATTTGTCCAATTCCAAATAATATTTAAGTTTAATGAAAAGCTCATTTCCAAAAGCATCAAACGAAATTGAATTTGCATTTGTTTGAATTTTTAAAGCGCGTTTGGATGTTTTCATTAAGACTCGATTCAATTCGGATTTCATATTTTTGCTTCTGCCAATATAAATCACAGTTCCTTTTGCGTCATGAATGTAAAAAACGCCCAAATATTCTGGCATTTCTTCAATCATACTTTTTAGTTTTTCTTTTTCAATCTTTTTATCAAAGTATTTGATGGCTTTTTGAATGATAGTTTTTTGGGTATCTTTTTCAAGCAAAATTTTAAATAAATGAACTGTTGCTAAAGCATCTCCTGAGGCTCTGTGTCTATTTGCCATAGGAATTCCCAATGATTTAGTGAGTTTTCCTAAACTGTAAGAATTCTCTTCTTTGATCAATTCTTGACTCAATTCAACCGTACACAAAGTATTTCGTTGAAAATCATAACCCAGTCTATCAAATTCTGTTTTTAGAATTCTATAATCAAAACTTGCGTTGTGAGCTACAATCGTGCAATTTTTTGTAATTTCAATGATGCGTTTTGCAACCTCAAAAAATTTTGGTGCATTTCGCAACATAGCATTATTGATACCTGTCAAACCTACAACAAATTCTTGAATGTCTTTTTCTGGATTTACAAGTGAAATAAATTGATCAACAACAGTATTGCCGTCAAATTTATAAATGGCTATTTCAGTGATTCCCTCTTCATTGAATTTTCCGCCAGTAGTTTCAATATCTATAATTGCATACAATTTCCTTTTCTTTAAAAATCAAATTTAGAGAATATAATTTCTATGACCAAAAATCGCGCTTCCAACTCGAATCATGTTACTGCCATTTTTGATGGCAATTTCATAATCTCCGCTCATTCCCATGGATAAAATTTCGAAAGATGGGTGTGTGTTTTTCAATGCGACAAACAATTGTTTTAATGATGTAAATTCGTTTGAAATTTGTTGTTTGTTCTCAGTAAATGTTGCCATTCCCATCAAACCAACTATTGAAATATTTTCTAGTTTCGCAAATTCTTCGGATGTTAAAATAGTCTGAATTTCATCAAAAGGCAATCCAAATTTGGTTTCTTCATTCGCGATATCAGCTTGCAATAAGCAATTTATTTTTCTTTGGTGTCTTGCAGCTTGTTTATTGATTTCTATCAACGTTTTAAAACTATCAACTCCGTGAATCAAATCCACAAAGTGTGCCATATATTTCACTTTGTTACTCTGTAAATGGCCAATCATGTGCCACTGAATGTCTTTGGGCAAAGCATCGTATTTTTCAACCATTTCTTGTACTTTATTCTCTCCAAAAACACGTTGACCAGCATCATAAGCTTCTTGCAAATCTGAAATTGGTTTTGTTTTAGAAACAGCCACTAAAGTCACGTTTTCAGGAATTTTTTTCTTAAAATTAACTATATTTTCTTTTATCATAAACTAATTTTAAAAGTTTAAAAGTTTCAAGCTACAAAGTTCATAGCCAAAAATAACCAACTAATTTTTCAACAAATGAATAATTTGTGTTGCCAATGCTATTCCAATACGTTCTTGTGCTTCCAAAGTTGCGCCACCAATATGAGGGCTCAAAGAAACTTCAGCATTCATCAAAATTTGGATTTCAGGAGTTGGCTCGCTTTCAAAAACATCCAAACCAGCAAATTGTACTTTACCATTTTCTATAGCATTAATCAAATCTACCTCGTTCAAAACACCACCTCTTGCTGTGTTGACAATGCCAACGCCGTTTTTCATTTTATTGAATTCGTTTTCGGTTAAAGTATAATTTTCTTGAGCAGGAATGTGCAAAGTAATAAAATCAGCAGTTGTTAATAGCGTTTCTAAAGGTTGTGTTTCAATAGTAAACGATATTTTTTGATGATTGAAAAAAGTTAGTTCGATAATTGCTTTTTTGATTTCGGTATCAGTTGCAATCACATGCATTCCTAAACCCATCGCAATTTTTGCTACTTCTTGACCAATACTGCCAAATCCAATGATTCCCAAAGTTTTTCCTCGTAATTCAATACCCTGAGAAAATGCTTTTTTCAATTCATTGAAACGAGTATCACCTTCCAAAGGCATTTCTCTGTTTGATGCAGGTAAAAAACGTGCCATCCCAAATAAATGAGCAAAAACCAATTCTGCCACAGAATTTGAAGATACTTTTGGAGTGTTTATCACATGCAATCCACGATCAATCGCAAATTCAACATCAATATTATCCATACCAACACCACCTCTCCCAATCAACTTCAAACTTGGGCAAGCCTCAATCAAATCTTGTGAAACTCTGGTAGCACTTCTCACCAAAAGTCCGACAATTTGCTCTTCGTTGATAAATTTTTCTAATTGATTTTGAGCTACTTTCATAACGATTACGGAAAACCCGTTTTTCTCTAACAAGGCAATTCCACTTTTTGAAATGCCATCATTCGCTAATATTTTCATTCTATCTTAACCTTCCCAAAGAGAAGGAGTTTTTTTTATTTTAAGAATCTAACCTCTAAGCTCTAACTCCTGCATCACATCAACCAACGCCTGAACACTATACAATGGCAACGAATTATACATACTCGCTCTATAACCACCCACACTTCTGTGACCGTTCAAACCACTAATTCCTGCTTCTTTTAAAAGTGTTTCAAAATTGGATTTTAATGTTTTGTCAACTAAATTAAAAGTTGCATTCATCACACTTCTGTCTTCTTTAGCAGCAAATCCAACAAAAAGAGGATTTCTGTCAATTTCGTCATATATCAAAGCTGCTTTTTGATTGTTTACAGTTTCAATAAACGGAATTCCGCCTAAATCTTTTAACCATTCCAATGTCAACATTGAAACATACACTGGAAAAACGGGAGGAGTATTGTACATGCTTTCTTTACTAATATGAACTTTGTAATCTAAAATTGATGGAATTACTCTTGAAATTTTCCCTAAAATTTCTTCTTTTACAATCACCAAAGTAGTGCCTGCAGGACCCATATTTTTTTGTGCGCCCGCATAAATCAAATCAAATTTTGAGAAGTCTAATTTACGAGAAAAAATATCAGAACTCATGTCACAGACCAGTGGAATATCAGTTGTTGGAAATTTTTTTATCTGGGTTCCAAAAATGGTATTGTTGCTTGTAACGTGAAAATAATTAATATCAGAAGGAATTGTATATTTTTTTGGTATATAATTGTATTTATTTGATTTAGAAGACGCTACTTCAACTATTTGTCCAAAGTTTTTTGCTTCTTTGATAGCATTGTTTGCCCAAGTTCCAGTATCTAAATAAGCCGCTTTTTTTTCTAGTAAATTATAAGCCACCATTAAAAATTGCATACTTGCACCACCTTGCAAATACAACGCTTGATAACCTTTGTTTTCCAAACCTAGTAATTCTAGAGCCAATGATCGTGCTTTGTCCATCACCGCTACAAAAGGTTTACTTCTGTGCGAAATTTCGATCAAAGACAAGTTGTCATTGTTAAAATTAAGGACAGCTTGCGAAGCTTGCTCTATAACTGATTGTGGTAAAATGCAGGGACCTGCGCTAAAATTGTGTACTTTCATATTCATCTATTTTTGATAAAAAAGTCAATGTATTGATGCCATCTGCATAATCCCATAATTGCGGAATTTGTGTTTTACCAAAAGGAATTTCATCTGGCAAAAAACCTTTAGAAACCACACATTGAATTTTATCTTTGTCTTGGTATAATTTTATTTTTAAATCTATTGGATTGTCATAATATTCATAAAAAACAGTCGCAATAGGAGAGGCGTAACTTTCATCTTCTTTGATCATCAGAAATCCGTTTTCTAACAAATCAAATTCGCTCATCAAATAAACTGCTTTGTTGTAATCGTAATTATTGGCGTATTTGGCATTATAAATCAGGTCTTTTTTGCCATAAATTCCATTAAAAAAATGATTGAAATCAAACTCTTTAGGAACATATAATTTGGAAACACTTCTGCACCCCAAACCAAAATACGTAAATATATCATCGGCTAAATTTTGAAAATCTTCTTCAGTTTCAGATCCTGTAATCACAGCAACTGAATTGCGACTTTTACGGATGATATTGGGTTTGTTACCAAAATAATATTCAAAATAACGCGCAGTATTGTTACTTCCTGTGGCAATAATTGCATCAAAATCTGTTAATTTTTGCTCAGTAAAAGTGATGCAACCTTTCAAACTTGGCTCCACATATTCTAAATATTTCGATAAAAAAGGCAACAACTGTTTGTCGTTTGAAGATTGCTTAACCAACACATCATGTCCAGAAATCAAAACTGCTAAAAAATCGTGAAAACCTACCAAAGGAATGTTTCCGGCCATAATAATCGCTATTTTTTTAGGAAAAACTTTTTTCAGATTTCCCTTGGAAATCCAAGTTTCTAAATTTGATTTTGTAAGTGCAGCAGCCCAATTTTCAATAGCAAACAATAAATTTTCTTTGGTAAACCAAGAATTGTGCTCTTGCGCAAGTGTCAATTGATGTTGAAAACCATCAAAAAATAATTCATTAAAAGCGATATTCGTTCCTTTAGAAATGCTTTTTCTTGAAAATTGTCCTAAGAAAATTCCCAATTTGTTAAAAGCGTCCAATCTGCTTTTTATTAACTCCATTTAATTTGTTTCTAATTATTTTTGGGTTTATTTTTGCAGCTGCAAAGTTACACAAACTATAAGAAATAAACGATGGCAATTATAATAACTGACGAATGTATAAATTGTGGTGCCTGTGAACCAGAATGCCCAAATACAGCAATATACGAAGGTGCGCAAGATTGGAAATATAAAGAAGGAACAAATTTAAAAGGCAACGTAATTCTTCCGAATGGAAAAAAGGTAAATGCAGATACTGACAATGAGCCAGTTTCTGACGATATATATTTTATTGTTGCAGACAAATGCACAGAATGCAAAGGGTTTCATGACGAGCCACAATGTGCGGCTGTTTGTCCTGTAGATTGTTGCGTTCCTGATGGCAATCATGTTGAAACCGAAGAAGAATTGTTGGAAAAACAAAAATTTATGCACGAAAGCTAAATAGCTTATAATCACAACTAACAATCCCGATTTTTATCGGGATTTTTTTTTCGCATCATTCTTTAAAAATCAACTATATTTGCACCGCTTAAAAACGAAACCATGAAAGCCGGAATTGTAGGACTACCAAACGTAGGAAAATCAACCTTATTTAATTGTTTATCAAACGCAAAAGCGCAAAGTGCGAACTTTCCTTTTTGTACTATTGAACCAAATATTGGGGTGGTAAACGTGCCAGATACTCGTTTGGAAAAATTAGAAGAACTCGTAAATCCTGAGCGTGTAGTGCCAGCAACTGTCGAAATTGTTGACATTGCAGGTTTGGTAAAAGGTGCAAGCAAAGGAGAAGGTTTGGGAAATCAGTTTTTGGCAAATATCCGTGAAACAGACGCTATTTTGCATGTGTTGCGTTGTTTTGATAATGACAATATTATTCATGTGGATGGTTCTGTAAATCCGATTCGAGACAAAGAAACCATTGATATTGAGTTGCAATTGAAAGACTTAGAAACGGTTCAAAAGCGTTTAGAGCGTGTGAAAAGAACTGCAAAAACAGGAAATAAAGAAGCGCAAACAGAATTGGATATTTTGTTGAATGTAGAAAATACCTTGTTGCAAGGAGAATCTATCAGAGGAATTTCTTTTACAGAAGCAGACCTTGAATTTATCACACCTTTACAATTCATCACTGCAAAACCAGTAATGTATGTGTGTAATGTAGATGAAAATTCGGCAGTTTCTGGCAATAAATATGTTGATTTGGTCAAAGAAAATGTAGCCCAAGAAAATGCAGAAGTGATTGTTTTGGCAGTGGCTACTGAAGCTGACATTACTGAATTAGAAGATTATTCAGAGCGTCAATTATTTTTGGAAGATATTGGTTTGGCAGAAGCTGGCGTTGCAAGATTGATTAGAGCAGCCTATAAATTATTGAATTTACAAACCTATTTTACTGCAGGCGTAAAAGAAGTGCGTGCTTGGACAATTCCAATTGGAGCGACTGCACCTCAAGCTGCTGGTGTGATTCACTCAGATTTCGAAAAAGGGTTCATTAGAGCAGAAACCATTGCGTATGAAGATTATGTGAAATTCGGAAGTGAATCCAAGGTGAAAGAAGCAGGAAAAATGCGTGTTGAAGGTAAAGAATATATTGTAAAAGACGGAGATATCATGCATTTTAGATTCAATGTTTAAATCTATTTCTTTTTGAAAATAATTTAAAAATCTATGTTTTTCGAGATCTTTGGTTTAAAAATCATAAACTTCAAAAGGGATAATTTAACATATACTTGTCTTTTATAATACTTAAAAAAAAATCAATTATGCAAATCTTTGCTTCACAGTTATTTTAAAAGAAGTTTAGACCTGACAAACGATTGAAAGATGGTATCAATATGAATACTGTTTCTTTTATTAAAGGCAGTTAAGTAGCTATCATTTAACATAAGATTATCATTAATGTCTAGTTCACGTTTCCTTTTGATATCTAAAAATTGGGCAATAGCTCCCTTTTTTACGATGTTGCTATGTGGCTAAATAATGCCATGTTTTTTAAAACGAATGTTGTTTTAATTGCAACTAATGGGTTGTATTCAAAAAAGCATCAATAAATTATTAAGGATGGACGTTCAATAAAAAACAAGTTCTATGCTATTAAAACTCCCTTTTCCCAAACTCACTTTCCGTAAATCTAGACTTATTTTTTCCTTTTTTAAAGGTGTACGTGAGGTTTACAGTCACCACATCTATTTCATAAATATAGTTGGTGGTCGTATAAAATTCGTTGGGTCTAAAAGTGGTAATGCGTTGTTCGTTAGTATTTAACAATCCCATGTCAATATTTTGCCATTGCAATGTTGCTGTCAATGAACCTTTTAAAAAAGACTTTTGAAAGGTCAAATTCGGAGAATAAAAACGCGAATCTTCTCCTTGTGCAGTAACTCTATCTGATAGATAATTGAACGTAAATTGCAAGGAGGCATTTTTCCAAAAAGCATAGTTACTGTTCAAATTAATGCCATAAACAGTGGCTTCAGAATTGACAGGTTTGTTGTTAAAAGAACCATTGATGGCATAATTATAAAGATTAAATCCAATAAAGTTTGACCAGTTTTCAGTGGGTTTCAATAGAGTTGAAAGTTCAATTCCTATTACATTTGCACTGCCAACATTCGAATAAATTCGGTTCAAAATGGTGTCATTATTCACCGTATTTACCCTATTTACCAAATTCTGAACATGACTGTAATAGGCAGTTGCAGCAATGTTATTGCCTTTTTTAAGTTTTTTGGTAAAACCAACTTCAACCAAATCAATAAATTCAGGCCTCAATTCAGGGTCACCTTGCTCCAACGTTTCTGAATGTTCACGTTCTGGAAATGGATTCATTTTAAATGTGGTGGTTCTTTCAATCCTTTTGCTATAAGCAGCTTTGATATTCGATTGGTCATCCAAAGCATATTGAACAGAGGCTGATGGAAATAGTTTTGCAAAATCATATTCAAAGCGCTCATCAATGGTATTCGCTTTGTCTTTTAAGTCCAATGTTCTATCCATGATTTCCAAGCGCGTTCCAAAAGCATAGTCCCATTTTGCTGCTTTCCCTATATATTGTCCATAAAAAGCATGAATAATTCGTTTCAAATTCACTTCACTCGAAAATTCAGGCACCAATTGAAAAGCATCGTTAAAATTGGTGCGTCTTTCATAAACAAAATCTCCTGTATGATCCAAACTTCTGAATTGATACCCTGTTTCTAAAACACCATTTTTGAGAGGTAAAAAGCTATAATCTAGCTGCAAACGAACACCATGCAAAGGATTGTTGTTGGTGTTATATTCGTCTTGATATAAAATAGTTTCATCAGGAAAGCCCAAATTTTGATTCACAGTAGGGCCTCCTAAAAGTGTATATTCATAAAATAATGATGCAGCAAATGTTGATTTGTTATCAAATATATGCTTGTAATCAATATTTCCCAATACCACATCACTTTTTCGTTCTCTCGTATTGTGATTGAAATATTGAAAAGTGTAAGCCCTATTACCACTATTCAAGGGAGCAATGGCGTGATTGTCAAAATAAACAATATCCGCCAAACGATTTGTACTTCGTTTTCCAGCAAAAAATCCTACAGAGAAATTGTTGTGTTCATCAGGAGTATAATCAATCGTAAAACGTCCGTTAAAATTTGTTTCATCTGAACTTCGCTCACCTGTAGAAGGAAAAAATATTTGTTTGTCATTGATAATTGTAAATACCTCACCTTCACGTCTCCCACCCAAGTCATTTCGTTGAAAATTAACCCCAAAAGAGTAATTCCATGCCTTGTTTTGAAGGTTATAAGTAGCATCAATTCCATATCGTTGATGCACTTTTTCATTGCTATACGTTTCAATAGAAGGCATGCCACCTCTTATATTGACTTGCCCAAATGCGCCATCAACAACACCTTTTTTTGTGATGATATTTAGAATCCCAGCTTTTCCTTCAGGATCATATTTTGCGGATGGAGCAGTAATCACTTCCACACGTTCAATAGCGTTTGCGGGCAATTGAGATAGGAGTGAGGTAGCATTTCCCTGAACAGGTTTTCCGTTTAACAAAACCACAAATCCCGAACTTCCACGCACACTAATTTCACCCAAACCATCTACACTTATTGAAGGAATATTGCGAATCACATCAATTCCTGAACCTCCTTGAGCATTTTTAAATTTCTCAGCATCAAATACATGACGGTCTATTTTATTGACCACAGTAGCTCGTTCACTTTCGATGACAACTTCGTTTAAACTCGTACCCAACGTGAGTGAAATTGTCCCTAAATCAACACTTGATTTTGAGTTTGAAATAGAAATCGTTTGGATGGTTTTTTCATTATAACCAATAAATGAGACTTTCAAAAAATAGGTATTTTTTGATAGCTTTGTGAACTCAAAATTTCCAAAAGTATCTGTGACAATGCCAGCAATCAACGATTTATTTTGTTGATTGTAAATTGCAACTGTTGCATATTCTAGAGGAGAATTGGTTTCATCAACTACTTTACCTTTGATTTGCGCAGAAGTGGCACTTATCAGAAAAATAGTTGTGATAAAAAGTAAAATGTGAACTTTTTTGAACATGATATTGTTTTGGGAGAATGAGAAGTTTACATAAACTTTAAATGGGCAAAAGCCCATTCAAAAATATCAAAAACAAATTTATTTTATCCTTTATAAAAAGGCAATTTCACCACTGTCGCAGGCATGGCATTTTTTCTAATTTGTACAAAGATTTCACTTCCAAGAGCAGCAAATTCTGATGAAACATACCCCATTCCAATACCTTTTCCCAAACTTGGGCTCATCGTTCCTGAGGTTACTTTTCCAATAATATTACCATTGGTATCTAAAATTTCGTAATCGTGTCTTGGAATGCTTTTTTCAACCATTTCAAATGCGACCAATTTACGAGTGGGTTTGTCTTCTTTTTGTTTGGCCAATGCTTCGTGATTCACAAAATCTTTCGTGAATTTGGTAATCCAACCCAAACCAGCTTCAATAGGCGAAGTGGTATCGTTAATATCATTTCCATACAAGCAATAACCCATTTCTGTGCGCAATGTGTCTCTTGCAGCCAATCCAATTGGTTTGATTCCATACGATTTTCCTGCTTCAAAAACACGATGCCAGATTTGTTCAACTTCATTATTCTTACAATAGATTTCAAATCCACCTGCACCTGTATATCCTGTTGCAGAGATGATTACATGTTCAATTCCAGCAAAATCACCAACTTTGAATTTATAAAAAGGAATGCTTGACAAATCTATTGAAGATAAGGATTGCATAGCTTCCACAGCTTTTGGACCTTGAATAGCCAATAAAGAATAGTCATCAGAAAGATTGCGCAACGTAGCACCAAAATTTTTGTTGTATGAAGAGATCCAATTCCAATCTTTGTCAATATTAGATGCATTTACTACCAACATATAGGTATTTTCTTTGATTTTATAGCAAATCAAATCATCTACAATTCCTCCATTTTGATTCGGAAAACAGCTGTATTGTGCATCACCAATGGCTAATTTTGAAGCATCATTCGAAGTTACTTTTTGAATCAAAGCCAACGCATGTTCTCCTTCTACCAAAAATTCACCCATATGACTAACGTCAAAAACACCGACAGATTCACGAACTGTGTGATGTTCTATTGTTACGCCCTCATATTGAACAGGCATGTTAAAACCTGCAAAAGGAACTATTTTTGCGCCTAATGCTTCATGAATTGAGTGTAATGCAATAGTTTTCATCTATAAAATTCTTTAATTTTTCGCTAAATTATTGAAAATAATACAGACTAAAGCCAATAATATTTTGTTAATTTTTTCAACCCGAAAAGAAATAATGTTACTTTTGGAACAGTAACCAAAAAAATACATTTATGAAGAGCTGGAATTTTACATTATTTTCATGTATTTTATTTGCTTTTAATACTTTAGCACAAGCTCCAATAGATTATTTATCAAAAGAGTTTCACAAAGAACGACGAGATATATTGCGTTCTAAAATGCCTAAAAATTCGGTGGCAGTTCTTTTTGCAAATCCTATAAGAAACAGAGCAAATGATGTTGATTTTATCTTTCATCAAAACCCAAACTTCTATTACTTAACTGGATACAGAGAACCAAATGCAGTATTGGTTTTGTTTTCAGAAAATCAAAAAGATGAAAAAGGAAATTCGTACAATGAAATTTTATATGTTCAAAAACGTGACCCAAGAGCAGAGCAATGGAATGGAAAACGCCTAGGAATAGAGGGCGCAAAAAGTGAATTGGGTTTTGTAATGGCTAAAAACGGTGAATTTTTTTTAGCAGATGCTATTGATTTTAAAAAGTTTGAGAAGGTGTTTATTGAGATATTCAATGATGACTACCGCAATTTGAGTGATGCAGCTGATGTGTTTGATTTAGTGAAAAGTTTCAAGCAAAAAGCTGGCTACAATCCTGATATATTTTTATCGAGACCCAAAGAATATGTGTATTCAAATATTGCAGAAACTCCTTTAGAAAGCAGTGCAAATGTAATTGATATTATTGACAGACTGTCAAATCAATTTGAAGAAATTAAGGATGATGAACTTATAAAACAGTTTAAGACTGCTAAAACGAATGAGATGCGTAAAGATATCAAGCAAAAAATCAGTTTAGCATTGAAACCTAAAACCAATATTGACCTTACTTTTTTGGAAACAAACTTGGCAACAATGCGTGAAATTAAAACGGAAGCTGAAATAAAATTGATTACGAAAGCGGTGCGTATTTCTGCAATCGGTCAAATAGAAGTGATGAAAGCAATGAAGCCTTATCTATCAGAAACTGAATTGCAAGGAATTCATGAGTTTGTTTATAAAAAATATGGAGCAGAATATGAAGGGTATCCTTCTATTGTTGGCGCAGGTAATAATGGTTGTATTTTGCATTATGTTGAAAACAATCAAGCAAAAGTGGGTAATGACTTGGTTTTAATGGATTTAGGAGCAGAATACAGAGGTTTTACGGCGGATGTAACAAGAACAATTCCTGCAAATGGGAAGTTTACAACCGAGCAAAAAGCGATTTACGATTTGGTCTACAATGCGCAAGAAGCTGGTATTGTTTTATACACGATTGGAACCAGTATGCAAACACCAAATCAAGCTGCCAGAAAAGTAATCAATGAAGGATTGTTTACATTGGGAATCATAAAATCTATTGATGAAAAACACAATTATTTTCCCCATGGAACTTCTCATCACATTGGTTTAGATGTTCATGACCCAGGAAATTATGTCAATTTTGAAGAGAACATGATTGTCACTATGGAGCCCGGAATATACATCCCTGAAGGAAGTCCTTGTGATAAAAAATGGTGGAGAATAGGCATCCGAATTGAAGATGATATTTTGGTGACAAAAAACGGTCCTATAAATTTATCAGCTGAAGCACCAAGAACAACTCAAGATATTGAAAAAATGATGGCAAAGGAATCAGTATTGGATGCTTTTATATTGCCTGACTTGGATAAATAATGGGAAAATCTGTAATTATTATAGGGGCAACTGGTTTGACAGGAGAAATTTTGTTGAAAAAACTGGTAGCAAATCCTGCTTACGAAACTATAAAATTATTTTCAAGAAGTCACTCAAAAGTTACGTCACCTAAAATTGTGGAGTTTATTGTTGATTTGCAAAATCCTGCGAGTTTTTCAAAAGATTTCACGGCAGATGAGGTTTTTTGTTGTATTGGGACAACTGCTGCAAAAACCAATGAAAAAGAGCAATACAAAGCTATTGATTTCGGAATTCCTTTAGGGGCAGCAACCTTGGCAAAACAAAACGGAATTCCCTCTTTTATAGTGGTTTCTGCTATGGGTGCCAATGCATCAAGTGCCGTTTTTTACAACAAAACAAAAGGGGAGATGGAACAAGCTATTTTAGCCCTGAACATTCAAAAAACGCATATACTTCGTCCTTCGTTAATTGGTGGAAATAGAACCGAATTTAGATTGGGGGAAAGAATTGCAAAAGTAGCAATGTATCTTCTGAATCCAATTTTTATTGGTGGCTTAGAAAAATACAAAATGATTTCTCCAGAAAAGATTGTAAATTGCATAATTACGCTAGCCAATAGTGATAATAAGCAAGTTATTTTTAGTTCTGATGAAATAGCAAATATTGGAAATTCACGAACCTAACATGAGTCAAGAACAAGTGAATAATCCTTTGCATAGCTTAAAATTAGCGACGATGTTAGAGCAATTGTATTTGAAATATGGCTGGGAAACTTTGGGAAAAACATTAAATTTAAAATGTTTTCAAAACAACCCAAATTTCAAATCGAGCTTAAAGTTTTTAAGAACGACACCCTGGGCAAGATCAAAAGTAGAAACTTTGTATTTGAAAACGATAGCGAATAAAAAGCTATGAACTAATAATTTCCAACACCAATTCTTTTGTTAACGGTTTTCCATTGGCAATTTTTTTGATGTTTTCAAAAGGAAATAAAAAGGCGCAACCATTTTTATATTCTGAGCAACCATAAGCCTTTTTTCCCTTTAAAATGTTTCCTTTTTGGCATTTGGGACAAAAAATTTTTTCAGAGTTACTTGTTTCTTTCTTGACAATTATTGCCTTTTTAAGTTCTAATTTTAATTGATAATTTTCATCAAAACGCAGCAAACCTTCAACAGTTTCTGTGCCTTTTTTAAATCCTGTTAGATTGGTTGTACAGCCCTTATCAAGCAAACGAATCAACTGATTTTCAGAAATTTTCTTTCCAAAAATTTCAAACGGAATGGTAAAATGACAGTTGTTTTTGTATTCAGAACAACCAAAAGCCGTTGACCCTTTGAGTAATTTTCCTTGTTTGCATTTCAGACATTTTTTTTCAATAAGTTGTTTGTCTTTTTTTTTATTTCGAGGACGTGAGGACGAAGTAATCTTTTTATTATTAGCAGATTGCTTCTCTTCGTTCGCAATAACTGTTGAATTTGATGAAATTCTTTTCACTGAATTGTTTGAACGCACTTCATAGACCAAATCATCAACCATTTTTTTCATATTACTGATGAAAGTACCTGCGTTGAATTCACCTCGTTCAATTTCTTTCAGATTCTTTTCCCATCTTCCCGTCAGTTCAGCTGATTTCAACAATTCATTGTCAATCAAATCAATCAAATCAATGCCTGTTTGTCCAGGAACCACCAATTTTTTTTGTCGTTCAATGTATTTTCGTTTAAATAAGGTTTCAATAATACTAGCTCTTGTTGAAGGCCTACCGATGCCATTTTCTTTCATTAATTCGCGCATTTCGTCATCATCTACTTGTTTTCCAGAAGTTTCCATGGCTCGCAACAAACTGGCTTCTGTGAAGTTTTTGGGAGGTTTGGTTTCTTTTTGTAAGAAAGAAGGTTCGTGTGGCCCTTTTTCTCCTTCAATAAATGTTGGTAAAATAGCGAGTTCGTTGATTTCTTTTTTAACAGCACTTTCTTCTTTTGCAAAAACAACTCTCCAACCTTGCGTAATGATTTCTTTTCCTGAAGTTTTAAAGGGAACTTCGGATGCTTTTCCAATAACAGCGGTATTGGCAACTTCCGAATCAGGATAAAAAACTGCAATAAATCTTCGGGTAATGCTGTCATAGACTTGTTGCTGATTGTATTGTAAATTCGTTTGAATGCCTGTGGGAATAATAGCATGATGGTCAGTAACTTTTTTATCATCAAAAACCCTTGTTGTTTTTTTGATTTTCTTTCCTAAAAGCGGTTGTGTCAATTCGATGTAATTAGTCAATTTTGACAAAATCCCACCCACTTTTAAATACAAATCATTGGGTAAAAAAGTAGTATCTACTCTTGGATAGGTGACAACTTTCATTTCATACAATTTCTGAACAATTTTTAAAGTATCATCTGCAGAAAATCCGAATTTATTGTTGCAGTGCACTTGTAAACCAGTTAAATCAAATAATTTTGGAGCATAATCTGTTCCTTTTTTTTTGATGACAGAAACAATTTCAAAATCTGCTTCTTTGACTTTATTTACCAAAATTTTTCCTTCTTCTTGATTTTGAAATCTTCCATCTTCATAATTGAACAAGGTATTTCTGAAAGTCGTTTGCAATTCCCAATAAGGTTGTGGCTTGAAATTAATGATTTCTTTATAACGATTGACCAACATTGCCAAAGTGGGTGTTTGCACACGTCCAATAGACAAAACTTGCTTATAACCACCATATTTTAAGGTATATAAGCGAGTTGCGTTCAAGCCCAACAACCAATCTCCAATCGCTCTTGAATAACCAGCATAATACAAATTATCGTATTTGTCTGAGGAAACCAAATTCTGAAATCCCTCTTTGATGGCTTCTTCCGTTAATGAAGATATCCAAAGGCGTTTTACTTCACCTTTATAATTGCATTGATTTAGTACCCAACGTTGAATCAATTCTCCTTCTTGTCCAGCATCCCCACAATTGATGACAATTTCGGCTTTATCAAACAAGGATTTAACAATATTAAATTGCTTTCTAATGCCAGGATCATCTGTAACTTTGATGTCAAAGCGATCTGGCAACATGGGTAAATTGTTCAAATCCCAATTTTTCCAATGAGGTTTGTAATCTTTGGGGTCTAAAAGTGTGCACAAATGTCCGAAAGTATAGGTAACTGCATATCCATTTCCTTCAAAATAGCCATCCCGTTTGGTGTTTGCTCCTAAAATTTGTGCAATTTCTTTGGCTACACTTGGTTTTTCGGCAATACAGACTTTCATGAATAGTTTTTAATTTGATGCAAGCTACTCAATTATTTTCTCAAATGCTAAACGTTTGTCTCCATAACTTGTCTGAATGGTGCCACAATATTGATATCCAAATTTTTTTACAAGGAATTGCATTCCATGATTGTCTTGATGTGTGTCAATCTTCAAACTTTGGATTTTTTCTTGTTTTAAAAAATCATGAAAATGATTGAAAACATATGCCGCAATGCCGTGTTTTCTAAATTCTTTGGCAGTTGCCAATCTATGAATAACGCCGTATTTTTCAGTTTCATCAATCAGCCAATTTCCTTCAATGACTTTGTAAGTAGGTTCTCCATTTATAGAAAACATTGTAGTTGCTACTATTTGGTATTCATCATTCAAAACTACATAACTTTCTTTATTATCAATATCATTTTTAATTTGTGTTTTGTTTGGATACCCATTTTGCCATTGGTCAATGTTCAGTGAACGAAGCATTACTTTTGCATCCGCAATAATTTTAATGATTCTAGGAATATCAGCAGTGATAGCATGTCTAATTTTCATAAAGTATTTGCATAAAAAAAACCAAGAAATTTCAGATAAAACAAATGAAATTTAGTGGCTAAAAATACTATTTTAATTTAAGCTGAAACAGTTTGTTTGGTCTCTTTTTTTGGAAGTTTCACCATTTCTTGATTGTGCAAAATATCTTGAATAGTTTGTCTTTTTCTGATCAAATAATCTTTACCATCAACAACCATTACTTCAGCAGGTAAATATCTTGAGTTGTAGTTGGATGCCATTGAAAAACAATAAGCACCTGCATTGTGAAAACACAATACATCTTCTTCTGAAATTTCTGCAATTCTTCTGTTTGATGCAAATGTGTCAGTTTCACAAATATATCCTACAACCGAATAATAACGATCTCTACCTTCAGGATTTGAAATATTAGTAATATGATGATACGCATCATACATCATTGGTCTTACCAAATGATTAAAACCACTATCAACATGTGCAAAAACAGTGGAGGTTGTTTGTTTTACAACATTCACTTTTGCTAAGAAATAACCAGCTTCTGACACTAAAAATTTCCCTGGTTCAAACATTAATGTGATATCTTTTCCATATTCAGTGCAAAATTCGTTGAATTTTTCTGTTAATTGAATTCCTAGTTGCTCAATATCTGTTGAAATATCATTGGGTTTATAAGGCACTTTAAAACCACTTCCAAAGTCGATAAAATCAATATTGTCAAACTGTTTTGCAACATCAAACAGAATATCTGTAGCACGTAAAAAAGTATCAATATCCAATATATCAGAACCAGTGTGCATGTGAATTCCGTTTATATTCATACCAGTATTTTTTACAACACGTTTGATATGAGGAACTTGATGTATAGAAATTCCAAATTTAGAATCAATATGACCTACAGAAATTTTTGAATTCCCACCAGCCATAATATGTGGATTGATGCGAACACAAACAGGAATTTCAGGATGTTTTTGCCCAAACAATTCTAAAATCGATAAATTATCAATATTTATTTGTACACCAAATTTGGCAACTTCTTCAATTTCTTGAAAAGAAACGCCATTTGGTGTGTAAATAATTCTTTTAGGATCAATACCAGTTGTCAAGCAAAGTTCGACTTCTTGAATAGAAACAGTATCTAAACCAGCACCTAAATTTTTAAAAAACTTTAAAATATTGACATTAGAGAGTGCTTTTACAGCATAATTCAATTTTAAGTTTTTAACACCATTAAAAGCGGTTGTTAATCTATTATATTGAGAAGCAATAATTTCTGTATCATATACATACAAGGGACTTCTGTATTTTGTAGCCAATTTTAAAAGTTGTGTTTTTTCCACTTTTTTTTATAATTTTGAACTGCAAAAGTATATAATTTGTTAACTATTCCACGATTTGTTTTAAAATATAACAAATTGATTTATTTTGTGTTTTTTCTATGTCAAAAGGTCTTAAAATCCGTTGAAATTGTGTTGATAACTAATTAAGACAAGCATTTTTTTTAATAGGGTTAAATGGTATTTTAGCAGGTACTTCAAACAGTAAAAAGAACGAGATTTCATGAGTCAAGAAACGAAATATACAGAGGATAATATCAGGTCATTAGATTGGAAAGAGCACATCAGGATGCGCCCTGGAATGTATATCGGAAAATTGGGTGATGGTTCTTCTCCTGACGACGGAATTTACATTTTGTTGAAAGAAATTTTAGACAATTCGATTGACGAATATGTGATGGGTGTTGGAAAATCTATTGAAGTTTCTATTCAAGGAGAAAAAGTTACTGTGCGCGATTTTGGTCGTGGAATTCCTTTAGGAAAAGTAGTTGATGTGGTTTCAAAAATGAATACTGGAGGAAAATATGATTCAAAAGCGTTCAAAAAATCAGTAGGATTAAATGGTGTTGGAACTAAAGCTGTCAATGCACTTTCGTCTTTTTTTAAAGTTGAATCAACGCGTGATGGAAAATCTGCGTCAGCTGAATTTTCAAAAGGAGAATTAGAAAATCAAGAATTATTAGAAGAAACTTCTCGCAGAAAAGGAACCAAAGTTTCTTTCATTCCTGATGAAACTATTTTCAAAAAATACAAATTCAGAAATGAATATGTATCAAAAATGCTGAAAAATTATGTGTATTTAAATACTGGTTTGACGATTATTTTCAATGGTGAAAAATACTTTTCTGACAATGGTTTAAAAGATTTATTGGAGGATTATAACAGTAAAGATGACATGTTATATCCAATAATTCACTTAAAAGGACATGATATTGAAGTCGCAATTACACATAGTAAAACGCAATATTCTGAAGAATATCACTCGTTTGTAAATGGTCAAAATACCACTCAAGGCGGAACGCATTTGACATCATTTAGAGAAGCTTTTGTGAAAACCATCAGAGAATTTTATGTTAAGAACTTTGAATCTTCTGACGTTCGAAAATCAATTATTTCTGCAGTTGCAATTAAAGTTACTGAACCTGTTTTTGAAAGTCAAACAAAAACAAAATTAGGTTCTACAGATATGGGAGGAGATTTGCCCACAGTTAGAACTTTTATCAACGATTTTCTAAAGACACAATTAGACAATTATTTGCATAAAAGTCCAGATACTGCTGAAAGATTATTGCGCAAAATAATGCAAGCAGAAAGAGAAAGAAAAGAGCTTGCAGGAATTCGAAAATTGGCAAAAGATCGCGCAAAAAAATCGAGTTTACATAATAAAAAATTAAGAGATTGTAGAGTTCATTTGGGTGATATCAAACACGAAAATTATCTAGAATCCACCCTGTTTATTACTGAAGGTGATTCAGCTTCTGGATCCATTACAAAATCAAGAAATGTTAATACCCAAGCTGTTTTTAGCTTGAAAGGAAAGCCTTTAAATTCGTATGGATTGAGTAAAAAAATTGTCTATGAAAATGAGGAATTCAATCTTTTGCAAGCAGCATTAAATATCGAAGATGGTTTGGATGAATTGCGTTACAATAACATTGTGATTGCCACAGATGCTGACGTAGATGGCATGCACATTCGCTTACTGTTAATTACTTTTTTCTTGCAGTTTTTTCCTGAGTTGATCAAAGAAGGACATTTATATATTTTAGAAACGCCACTTTTTAGGGTGCGTGATAAAAAAGAGACAATTTATTGTTATTCTGAGGAAGAAAAACAAGTTGCCATGGAGAAATTGAGAGGAAAACCCGAAATTACTCGTTTTAAAGGTTTGGGTGAAATTTCGCCCAATGAATTTGTTCATTTTATTGGTGATGACATTCGTTTAGATCCTGTGATGTTGGATAAAGAAATGTCAATTGAGCAAATGTTGGAGTTTTATATGGGAAAAAATACGCCTGATAGACAAAAATTCATCATTGACAATTTGAAAGTGGAATTGGATATTGTAGAGGAAAATTAAAATTATGACCAACGAAATTTTCATTCCTGATGAAATTATTTCAAACAAAATCTATTTGATACGAGATCAAAAAGTGATGATTGATAGAGATTTAGCGGAATTATATCAAGTGGAAACAAAACAACTTAAGAGACAAGTTCGAAGAAATATTGTGAGATTCTCAAATGATTTCATTTTCGAATTGATGGTTCAAGAGCAAGAAAATTTGAGGAGTCAATTTAGCACCTCAAGTTTGGGAGGAACAAGATACGCTCCAATGGTTTTTACAGAGCAAGGAGTTGCCATGTTTTCAAGTGTTTTGAATAGTGAAAAAGCCATTGCTGTCAATATAAAAATGATTAGAATTTTTACAAAAATGGGTGAATATTTGACTGATAACTTGAGTGTTAGACTTAAAATTGAAGAAATTAAAAAGAAATTATCCAATCATTCAAAAAATATAGAACTGGTTTTCAATTATCTTGATGAATTAATTGACAAAAAACAACAACCAACACCAATAACATCCATTGGTTATAAAAAGAAATCATAAACTCAAATCGCCTAATTTTTTTTAGATGAGTGACGAAATAAACGAACAAGACGAAATTATAAACTCAGAAGAATCAACAAATTCAGCTGTTTTTCAAGGTGATTCTCCGAACGAAGAAACCATTACCAAAGTTACAGGAATGTACAAAGAATGGTTTTTAGATTATGCTTCTTACGTAATTTTAGAGAGAGCTGTGCCTGCTTTGATGGATGGTTTGAAACCTGTTCAACGAAGAATTATGCATTCCATGAAAGATTTAGATGATGGTCGTTATAACAAAGTTGCCAATATAGTTGGTCATACTATGCAATATCATCCTCATGGAGATGCTTCAATTGCAGACGCAATGGTTCAAATTGCACAAAAAGAATTGCTCATTGATATGCAAGGAAATTGGGGAAATATTCTTACAGGAGACAGAGCCGCAGCTTCAAGATACATTGAAGCGCGTTTGTCAAAATTTGCCTTGGAAGTTGTTTTCAATCCAAAAACCACAAAATGGCAATCCTCCTATGATGGTCGAAAAAAAGAGCCCATAAATCTTCCTGTAAAATTTCCATTATTGTTAGCACAAGGTGCTGAAGGAATTGCTGTTGGGCTATCTACCAAAATTTTGCCTCACAATTTTATTGAATTGATTGATGCATCAATCAAATATTTAAAAGGGAAAAGCTTTACGATTTTGCCTGATTTTTTAACTGGTGGAATTGCAGATTTTACACATTATAATGATGGAAAACGTGGAGGAAAAGTGCGTGTGCGTGCAAAAATCTCTCAGTTTGACAAAAAAACATTGATAATTACTGAAATTCCTTTTGGTACAACAACTACAACGTTGATTGAAAGTATCATCAAAGCTAATGAAAAAGGAACCATCAAAATAAGAAAAATTGAGGACAATACAGCTGCTGAAGTAGAAATTGTATTGCATTTGCCACCCAATGTTTCACCTGATAAAACCATTGATGCTTTATATGCTTTTACAAGTTGCGAAAATTCAATTTCGCCTTTGTGTTGCATTATTGAAGACAACAAACCCTTGTTTGGTGGTGTTACTCAAATGCTAAAACATTCTACTGATAACACAGTTTTGCTTTTAAAACGTGAGCTGGAAATTCAGTTAGATGAATTGGAAGAACAATGGCATTTTGCTTCTTTGGAACGAATTTTTATTGAAAACAGAATTTATAGAGATATTGAGGAAGAGGAAACTTGGGAAGGAGTTATTGAAGCTATTGACAAAGGATTAAAACCACATATTGCATTTTTGAAAAGAGTAATTACTTTTGAGGATATTGAGCGTTTAACAGAAATCCGAATTAAGAAAATATCAAAATTCGATATCGACAAAGCAAAACAATTTATTGAAAGTTTGGAAGATAAAATTGCAGGTGTTAAACATCATTTAAACACTTTGATTGAATTTGCGATTGATTATTTCAAAAATCTAAAAGACAAATACGCAAAAGGAAAAGAACGCAAAACCGAAATCCGAATTTTTGATGATATTGAAGCTACAAAAGTTGCCATGAACAATGCAAAATTGTATGTAAATAGGACAGAGGGTTTTGTGGGAACTTCATTGAAAAAAGACGAATTTGTCACAGATTGTTCAAATATTGATGATATTATCGTTTTTAGAAAAGATGGAAAAATGATGGTCACAAAAGTAGATGCAAAAAACTTTGTTGGAAAAGATATTATTCATGTGGCTGTTTTCAAAAAGAAAGATAGAAGAACTGTTTATAATTTTATCTACAAAGATGGAAATCGCGGACCAAGTTACATGAAACGCTTCACGGTGACTGGTATTACACGAGATAAAGAATACGATTTAACCAATGGCAGCAAAGGTTCAGAGGTGTACTATTTTTCTGCAAATCCGAATGGAGAAGCTGAAGTTGTGACAATTAATTTGCGTTCTGTTGGAAGTATCAAAAAGCTGAAATGGGACATAGATTTTGCAGATTTAGCAATTAAAGGAAGAGATGTTCGTGGAAATACAATCACCAAATTCGCCATAAAAAGCATCGATTTCAAATCGGAAGGAGTTTCAACTTTAAAGCCAAGAAAAATTTGGTTTGATGACACAGTTCAGCGTTTAAATGTAGATGAAAGAGGAGAATTATTGGGTGAATTCAAAGCAGAAGATAAGTTGTTAATCATTACGCAAAATGGAAAAGCAAAAGCTGTAAAACCAGATTTAGCAATGCATTTTGAAGATGATATGATTATTTTAGAAAAATGGATACCTCAGAAACCAATTTCTGCAATTTATTTTGATGGCGAAAAAGAGCGCTATTTTGTGAAACGTTTTATGATTGAAACGCCTGAAAAAGAAGAACTTTTTATTTCTGACCATCCAAAATCGCAATTAGAAATTGTAGCAACAGATTATAGACCAATTGCTGAAGTATTTTTAACAAAAAGAAATTTAGAAAAACTTAAAGTAAATTTTGAAGAGTTTATTGCAGTAAAAGGGATTAAAGCTTTTGGAAATCAGTTAACTATAGAGAAAATTAAACAAGTTAATTTATTAGAACCTTTGCCTTTTGAAGAACCTAAAGAAGAAATTATTGAAGACATAGAAGTGATAGATGAAGAAATTGTAGATGATATTTTGCCTTTAGAAATTCCAATTGTTGAAAAATCAACAGCAGATTTAGAAGAAGAAAAACCAATTATTAAGAAAAGAATTGAGAATAAAAAAAATGATAATGATAGTCAAATTAAACTATTTTAAAAAATGAAAATTAAATATTTCTTCTTATTACTAGCTATTTTGGGTGTTATTTACACTTGGTATTTCAATATTCAGTATTTTCAAAGTTTTGAAAATGCAACATTTACAAGTTTTATGAATGATGCACAAATCAATTTTGCAGGAAAATCTTTTGGTGCAGATTTAACCGTAGTTGTTTTTACGTTCTTTGTGTTTTTAGTTACAGAATCTTTGCGTTTAAAAATCAAGTTTTGGTGGGTTTTGATTCCACTGACATTTTTAGTTGCGGTTGCGTTTACTTTTCCACTTTTTTTATATTTCAGACAGCGAAAATTGGAGGAATTAAATCAATCAAACTAGCTTATTGCATTTTCTCAAAAAAAGTCAATTTATAATTAGGTAGCAATGCTGGATGTGTGATTTTTATTAAATCTTTCAAAACCAAATCAGGTCTTGTTGGCGCTAATTCATAATAAATAACGCCACCTGTTTTTCCTTTTTTTGTGGTTGGTGTGTAGATTTTATCTTTTTTAAATGCGGCAAATTCCGCATACAAAGCATTGCTTTTTAAAAGTTGTTCTTTTGACAAAAAATATCCTGGCGCAATCCAAAAATCAGCATTTTTTGCTTTCTCAAAAACACTTTCAAAACTTAAAGATAAACTTCCTTTTCCTTTTGAGGTTTTCCACAAATAGTCCAAATTTGCGTCTGCTAAAAACTGCGCAACGAAACTTTCACCAGCAGGCAAATTCCAAATATCTTTACTCATCACAGCTCCAGAGAAAATAGTAGGTTTTTTGTCCGATTTTAAAGCGATTTGTTTGGTTTTTAGATACTCTTTTTCAATCTTTTTAAAAATGCTATCAGCCATTTTTTGTTTATTGAACAACACCCCAAAAAACTGAATCCATTCTGCTCTTCCAAGAGGAGTTTCTTCCAACCAATCACCATTATAAATTACTGGAATTCCAGCTTTTTTAGCGATTTCCAAAGATTTATTAGCAGTTGAAACACTATAACCAACTACTAATTCAGGTTCTAAATCCAGCAAAGTTTCCGTATTTAAAAGCCCTTCTTTTCCAATTTCTTTGATAAAACCAGAGGCAACCCTTTGTCTTGTTTTTTCAGAAGAAATAAAATTTGAACTTGGAAAACCAATAATGCTACTTTCTTCTTGAAGCATTTCAATCATTGGAATGTGTGTTGTTGAAGTCACTACAATTTTTGAAATTGGAATTTGAATGTCATTTTTTGAAATCTTTTTTATTGAAAAAAAATAGTCAAATACTTCTGATGAATTTTGATAAGGAGCTTTGATAGTGATTTTTTGAATTTCTCCTATATTGCTAATTTGAAATCCTTTTGCGTATCTAATTTGAGAAGTGTTATTATCAGAAATGTGCTCTTTTTTATCAGTTTTACTGCATGAAATAATATTTAAAAAAAAGGTAAAAAGGCCTAAAAAAAATATTTTTTTCATATTTAAAATTTCAAATTTTTCAATTTTTTCTTATTGTTTTATTTTTTTTTCGAAGGTATAAAAACTTCTTGAAAAATAAAGTTAATATCTCAATAATACTTCTATATTTGCAATGAATTTTGGTTTTGGTGCGAGATTCATTTTGTATCAAATTAAAAGGGAATCTGGTTAAAATCCAGAACTGTTCCCGCAACTGTAAGTTTTTGCTGTATTTTTTCAGCACCTTATTTTTTTAAGGATGTTATTAATTCTTAAACCACTGACATTTATTGTTGGGAAGGTCTAATAACATAAAATAAGTCAGGAGACCTGCCACTTTTCACGAGTTAAAAACTTTCGGGATAAAAGTTTATGTACCGTATTCATTATTTATTGTACAAAATAGTTTCCTGATTTATTGTTTCAATTAAATCAAAAAAAATGAAAAAACAATTATTAATTGTTAGTGTACTCGCGTGTTTATTTGTGAGTAAAAATCTGTTTTCACAAGAAAAAAACGAAAAAGTAGAATCGCTTGATGAAATTATAATCACAGCAACAAAATTTGAGACCAATAAAAAAAATGTTGGTAAAACTGTGTATAAAATTACACAAGAAACTATTCAAAATAGTGCAGGAAAAACTGTCATGGATTTATTAAATGATGTTCCTGGTGTTGAAATTAACGGAAATTTTAGCACAAAAGGTCAAAATTTAGGCTACTACATTCGTGGAGGAAGAAACAGGCAAGTTGCTATTTTGATTGATGGTGTGAATGTAAATGATCCTTCGTCTTTTGGTGGTGATTTTGATTTGCGTCAAATTGATATTCAGCAAATTGAGAGTATTGAAGTTCTAAAAGGTGCATCTTCAATATTATATGGAACTGGAGCTGCAACTGGTGTCATCAATTTTATTCTGAAAAAAGCTTCAAAAAAGAAATTTAATGCCGTTTTTTCTACTTCAATGGGGAGTAATTCTTCTAGTGAAAACAATAACTTATCAGCAGAGGAGTTTTCTACAAACTTCAATTTTAATGGTACTGTTGGAAAAGTTAATTATTTATTAGCATTAAATGCAAATGGTTCTAGAGGACTTTCTGCTGCTGAAAATCCAGATAAAAATAATCCTTTTGAAGAAGATATCTTTACAAGACAAAATATGTTACTCAAAATAAATTATACCCTAAATAAGAATTTAATTCTTGGTTTTTTTGGAAGTATTGATGAATTTTCAACAGATTTTGACGGCTTTAATTTTGATCCAATTACTTTCGCAAGTAGTCCTGCTGACAGAAATAATAATCTTTCAAGTAATCAAAAAAGAGCTGGTTTTAATGTGGATTATAACTATGAAAAAGGAGTGTTAAAAATAAGAACTTTTGCCACTGATATCAATAGAAGAGATACACCTTCTAACAATTTTTTCAATGGTGAAGTAATGGGTTTTGATGTTTTTAATCATTATAAATTTAACAAAGAATTTTCAATTTTAACAGGCTTTGCCTCTCAATTTCAAGACATGGAACAGCTAACTTTATTTAGTCCAATTGAAAAAGGAGCTGGGAAACAACATTTTTACGATCCTTATTTATCTGTTAATTATTTTTCAAATTCAGGTTTTATTTTTAACGCAGGTACTCGTTTAAATGTGCACAGTGAATATGGAAGTAATGTAGTTTTTAATGTTAATCCTGCCTATAATTTTAAATTGAATACTACTTCAAATGCCAAAGTTTTTGCTTCTTACAGCACTGCTTTTGTAACACCAACTTTGTCTGAGATATTTACAAAATTACCTTCAATTGAAAAATTATTACCAGAAGAAGACATCACTATTGAAACAGGTTTTGAATTGAATTTTTCTTCTAAAATCTCTTTGAATGCTACTTTTTTCTATAGAGAAGAAACCAACAAAATCGGCTATGACCCAATGACTTTTCAGACAATAAATGATTTGGGAACTTTTTTTGCAAGAGGTGTTGAAACCGAAATTTCCTTCAAACCAATAAAAAAATTAGCTTTGTTGGCAAATCATACCTATATCCAAAGAGCAGAAAGTTTAATGTTGAAAATTCCAAGAAATAAGTTTTTTATTAAAGCTGATTATCAACTATTTCCGTCAACTTTTACAGCTTTGAGTTATCGTTTTGTAGATGAAACCAAGGATTTTGGGGACGTTGATTTGCACTCTTATAATTTGGTTGATTTTTTCATCAATCATCAAATCTTAGACAAAAAAGTTACTTTTTATGGAAGTATGACCAATATTTTCAATGAAAATTTTCAGGAAATTGCAGGTTTCACAACAAGAGGAAGAAACTACAACCTTGGATTAAGAGTTCAATTGTAATTTTTAAAAAAATATATATTTAAAAACCTTCTTTATGAAATGAATTTATTAACCTCATTTTTTAAAATTTCAATAGCAATTTCTGTGGGCGTTGAAATATTACTAAACTCTTTAAAAATAGTTTCCTGAACTTCACTTACTGAACTTACTTGCGTTAAAATCTGCTGAAGTTTATTGATTACCAAAATTTTAGCATTTGTTACGGCTTTCCAAGCGTCAGTTGAAACATACAATTGTTGTACTAAATTATGTTCAAATTCTTGCTCAATTGTGAGTATTAACAGAGAAACATACTCAATTGGTTTGTCAGAAATTGGATGAATTCGTATCATCATTTTTGCAGGATGAATTCGCTCACAAAACAATAACATGCGCTCATAAGCTTGCAATTTTATCGGAAATGATTCTTTTTTTTGGTCATTCAAAAGTTGAAATTTTCTCAAAGATTGTTGATCAATCAAATAACTTTTAAAAAAATAATAGGCAATAATTCCAGAAACTACTGCTGGCAAAACGTATGTAATACTCTCTAATAATTGATCTTCCATTTTCAAATATCTTTTTACAACAAATGTACTTTTTTTAGTGAAAAAAATGTGAATAAAAAATCAAAGATTATCAATCTTTAAGCATTAGAATCCCTAAATTGTAGGTTTTTAATTTCTCAAAAGTTTTATGTCAAATACCTATTTAAATTCTCTTAACGAAGCTCAGCAAAGAGCTGTCATTCAGAAAGATGGCCCAATGATTATCATTGCTGGAGCAGGTTCTGGAAAAACAAGAGTATTGACCTATAGAATCGCACATTTGATGCAACAAGGTATAGATGCTTTTAATATTCTTTCGTTGACTTTTACAAACAAAGCAGCCAAAGAAATGAAAGAAAGAATTTCAAAAGTGGTAGGAGCAAGCGAAGCAAAAAACCTTTGGATGGGGACTTTTCATGCGGTTTTTGCACGAATTTTACGTTCAGAAGCTGATAAATTAGGATTTCCAACAAATTTCACAATTTATGACACCCAGGATTCAGTTCGATTGATTGGTGCCATTATCAAAGAAATGGACTTGGACAAAGAGCAATACAAACCAAAACAAGTTTTTGGACGTATTTCATCACTTAAAAATAATTTGATTACAGTAAGGGCTTATTTTAACGATCCTGATTTGCAAGAAGCAGATATGCTCGCAAGCAGGCCTAAAATTGGCGAAATTTATAAAGAATATGTCAATAGATGTTTCAAATCTGGAGCCATGGATTTTGATGATTTATTGCTTAGAACCAATGAATTATTAGCTCGTTTTCCTGATGTTTTAGCAAAATATCAAGATCGCTTTCGCTATATAATGGTTGATGAGTATCAAGATACCAATCATTCTCAATACATTATTATTAGAGCTTTGGCTGATCGTTTTCAAAATATTTGCGTTGTTGGCGATGATTCTCAAAGTATTTATAGTTTTAGAGGCGCCAATATTCAGAATATTTTACATTTTCAGAAAGATTATCCTGATGTAAAAACTTTCAAATTAGAACAAAATTATCGTTCAACAAAAAACATCGTAAATGCAGCAAATTCGGTCATTGCTCGCAACAAGACAAAGTTAGACAAAGATGTTTGGACAAGCAATGATACTGGAGAAGCTATCAATGTAATGTGTTCGATTTCTGACGGAGAAGAAGGGCGTTTTGTAGCCCAATCTATTTGGGAAAACATAATGAATCATCAATTAACACCAGATAATTTTTGCGTTTTATATAGAACAAATTCCCAGTCAAGATCGATTGAAGATGCTTTGAGAAAGAAAAATATCGATTATAAAATTTATGGTGGCATGTCTTTTTATCAACGTAAAGAAATCAAAGATGTCTTGTCTTATTTGCGATTGTTGATCAATCCAAATGATGAAGAAGCTTTGGTTAGAGTCATTAATTATCCAGTTCGTGGCATTGGAACAACGACTATTGACAAATTGACAATTGCCGCAAATCATTATAAAAAATCAATTTTTGAAGTGATTCAGCATATTCATAAAGTTGATATTCAATTGAATGGGCCAACCAAAATGAAATTGGAAGATTTTTCGAATATGATTCAGCGTTTTCAAATTGAAGCTCAATCAAAAAATGCCTTTGAAGTGGCAGAATTGTTAGTGAAACAAACTCGAATTATTACAGATGTGGAAAAAGAAGGAACGCCAGAAGCCATCAGTAAAGTAGAAAATATTCAAGAACTTTTGAACGGAATTAAGGATTTTATAACTGATAAAATAGAACAAGGAGAAGATACTTCTTTGACCACGTTTTTGGAAGATGTTGCTTTGGCGACAGATTTTGATGCAGATAAGGAAAATGATGCACCCAAAGTTGCTTTGATGAGCATTCATCAGTCAAAAGGATTGGAATTTCAATACGTGTATATTGTTGGATTGGAAGAAAATTTATTCCCATCAGCCATGAGTATGACTTCCAGAATTGAACTTGAAGAAGAGCGAAGATTGTTTTATGTAGCGCTCACAAGAGCCGAAAAAGTGGCGTATTTGAGTTATGCTCAAACGCGTTATAGGTGGGGAAAACTCATTGATTCTGAACCAAGTAGATTTTTAGAGGAAATTGATGAACAATACCTTTATTATATGACAGAAAAAAAACGAGAACCATCAATGAATAAGTTTATTGATGCCAAACTGTTTGATGATGCTCCAAAAGAAATTCGTTTTCAAAAACCCCTCCAAAGAAAAAAAATAGAGCGAGATATTGTTGTAAATAAGGAAATATATTTACCTAAAAATCTTAAAAAAGTTTCTGAAACCTATAAAAATACGAATTTATTTGACAGTGATGTTATTGTTGGAAATATTGTTGAACACAATCGTTTTGGAAAAGGAGAGGTGATTTCTTTAGAAGGAAATGGCGCAAATAAAAAAGCTGAAATTGAGTTTGGTACTGTTGGGAAAAAGAAATTATTATTACAGTTTGCCAAGTTAAAAGTGATCGGTTAATCAACAAAAATAATTTACAAAACTTACAGTTTATTTCGCTTTTTATGCCTATTTTGCAACCTAAATAAACTACAAATAAATTAGAAAATTTCTTGATATTTATTCAGGAAAACTTCACTAAATATCGATAAATGAAATTTGATTTAGAATACAACTCAGAGAGACCCATTATGATTATTCCAGAATATGGAAGACATGTTCAAAAATTAATCGATCATTGCATGACTCTTGAAACCAAAGAAGAACGGAATATTATGGCAAGAGCAATTGTTGATGTCATGGGAAATTTACAACCACATTTGCGTGATGTTCCAGATTTTAAACACAAACTTTGGGACCAACTTTTTATCATGTCAGATTTTATGTTGGATGCGGATTCTCCCTATCCAACACCTTCTCAACAAGAATTGCAAGAAAAACCTGAGCCTTTAGCATATCCAAAATCAGCCTCAAAATACCGTTATTACGGGACAAATATTCAAACAATGATTGATGTTGCTTTGAGTTGGGAGGAAGGTGAATTAAAAGAAGCTCTGATTTATACAATTGCAAATCACATGAAAAAATGTTATTTGAATTGGAATAAAGATACTGTTGATGATTTAATAATTTTTAATCATTTGTATGATTTATCTAATAAAAGAATTGATTTAAGAGAATCAAAAGAGGAATTGTCAGAAACGAAAGAGCTTATGAAAAAGAGAAATACGCAGGGACAAAATCCTGAGAAAAACTTAAAAAAACAACCATTTACCAAAAACCGAAAAAGATAAATTCATGGCATCTTTCAAAATTGAAGGCGGACACAAATTAAACGGAACAATTACGCCACAAGGCGCAAAAAATGAGGTATTACAAATTCTTTGCGCAGTTTTATTAACACCAGAAAAAGTAACAGTCAACAATGTTCCTGACATTATTGACGTGAATAAACTTATTTTTATTTTGGGTGAATTGGGTGTTAAAATAGAAAAATTAGGAAAAAATTCTTACACATTTCAAGCAGATGAAATCAATCTAGATTACCTAGAATCAGAGGATTTTAGAAAAGATGGAAGTTCTTTGAGAGGTTCAATTATGATTGTTGGACCATTATTAGCTCGTTTTGGGAAAGGGTATATTCCAAGACCTGGAGGTGATAAGATTGGACGAAGACGTTTAGACACTCATTTTGAAGGTTTTATAAGGCTTGGTGCAAAATTCAGATACAATAATGAAGAGTATTTTTACGGAGTTGAAGCTGATGAATTGATAGGAACAGACATGCTTTTAGATGAAGCTTCTGTGACAGGAACTGCTAATATTTTGATGGCGTCTGTTTTTGCAAAAGGAAAAACCACTATTTATAATGCTGCTTGCGAACCATACATTCAACAATTGTGTAAAATGTTGAACTCAATGGGCGCTAAAATTTCGGGTGTTGGTTCTAATTTATTGATTATCGAAGGTGTCAAATATCTTTCAGGATGTGAGCATAGAGTGTTACCAGATATGATTGAAATTGGTTCTTGGATTGGTGTTGCAGTAATGACACAATCTGAATTAACCATTAAAAATGTGAGCTGGGAAAACTTAGGACAAATCCCAAATGTATTCAGAAAATTAGGAATTAAGTTTGAAAAAAGAGGAGATGATATCTATATTCCTGAACAAGAAAGTTACGAAATTCAAAACTATATTGATGGTTCTGTTTTAACAGTTGCTGACGCTCCTTGGCCTGGTTTTACGCCAGATTTATTGAGTATTATTTTGGTTATTGCAACCCAAGCAAATGGAACCGTGTTGATTCATCAAAAAATGTTTGAAAGTCGACTGTTTTTTGTAGACAAATTGATTGATATGGGTGCAAAAGTAATTTTATGTGATCCTCACAGAGCAACTGTAATTGGACACAATCGCAAATCTCAATTGAAAGCATCCAAAATGACGTCTCCTGACATTAGAGCTGGAATTTCGTTGTTGATTGCGGCACTTTCTGCCAAAGGAACAAGCATAATCAATAATATTGAACAGATTGACAGAGGTTACGAAAATATTGAAGAACGATTGAAATCAATTGGGGCAAAAATTGAGCGGATTGAAGATTAAGATTTAGAACCTTTTACTATATAAAATAGTGTCATTTTGACACTATTTTTTTATTGGCAATATTTTTGAAATAATTATGAAAAAATTAAAAGATTTCTTAAAGATGAGTAAAAAAGATAAGATACAAGAAGAAGCGCTTATTAGTGAACAAGAAAATATTCAAAACACTAAAAATCAAGAAGTTAAAGAAGAAATTAAAATAGAAGAACCTTCAGTTGAAGAACTACTTCAAGTTGAAAAAGATAAATTTTTACGTCTTTTTGCTGAATTTGAAAACTATAAAAAAAGAACTACAAAAGAAAGATTTGAGTTGTATAAAACTGCTAGCCAAGAATTAATGACATCTTTACTGCCAATTGTAGATGACTTTGAGCGTGCTTTAAATCATATTGAAGAAACTCCAGAAACTGAAGAATTGCGAAAAGGCGTATCATTAATCCATCAAAAGTTTTACAACACGCTTGAACAAAAAGGTTTGAACAAGATAGAGGTAAAAGCTGGAGAAAATTTTGATACTGAACTTCATGAAGCAATCACCCAAATTCCTTCACCAAATCAAGATTTAAAAGGAAAAGTGATTGATTGTTTGGAAAAAGGATACAAATTAGGAGATAAAATCATTCGTTATCCAAAAGTAGTTATAGGACAATAAAATTATGTAATTTTCAATCTCAGTTCTCAGTAAAATAGTTACTGTCAACTGCAACTAAATAGTGAAAACTAAAAATATGGCAAAACAAGATTACTACGAAATATTAGGAATTTCAAAATCTGCAACTCAAGCCGATATTAAAAAAGGGTATAGAAAAATGGCAATAAAATATCATCCAGATAAAAATCCGGATGATAAAACTGCCGAAGAAAATTTCAAAAAAGCTGCTGAAGCTTATGAAGTTTTGAGTGATGACAATAAGAAAGCACGTTATGACCAATATGGGCATGCAGCTTTTGAAGGCACTCAGGGTGGAAGAGGCTTTGCAGGAGGCATGAATATGGATGATATTTTCAGTCAGTTTGGCGATATTTTTGGCGGTGGTTTTGGTGGTTTTGGGGGAAGAAGTCAAAGACAAGCTCGCGTGAAAGGAAGTAACATGCGAATTCGCGTAAAACTCACTTTAGAAGAAATCGGTAAAGGTGTTGAAAAGAAGGTAAAAGTTCGCAGAAAAGTGCAAGCTGATGGTGTAAGATATTCAACATGCCCAACTTGTAATGGATCTGGACAGCAAATGCGTGTAACCAATACTATTTTAGGCAGAATGCAAACAGCCACAACTTGTGGAACTTGTGGTGGAGCAGGAGAAACTTTGAGCAACAAACCTGAAGGCGCAGATACTCAAGGGTTGGTTTTTAAAGAAGAAACTGTTTCTATCAATATTCCTGCTGGAGTTACTGAAGGCGTTCAATTAAAAGTAGGTGGAAAAGGAAATGAAGCCCCTGGAAAAAATTCAATTGCAGGTGATTTATTAGTAGTTATTGAAGAAGTTGAACACGAAAATTTAAAACGAGAAGGCATAAATATCCATTTTGATTTATACATCAGTTTTTGTGAAGCTGTTTTAGGAACTAATAAAGAAGTAGAGACTGTCTCTGGAAAAGTAAAAATAAAGATTGATCCAGGAACGCAATCTGGAAAAATCTTAAGATTAAAAGGCAAAGGTTTACCAAGTATTGAGCGTTATGGAATGGGCGATTTTTTAATTCATATAAACGTTTGGACACCTCAAGAATTAAATAAAGATCAAAGAAAATTCTTTGAAACCATGGAAAATCAAGAGAACTTTATTCCACATCCAAATAAATCGGACAAATCATTTTTTGAGAAAGTAAAAGATATGTTTTCTTAAACAAATGCCAAATTTTAGAATTTGATAAAACTTCTAATTAAATATTTTTAAATAAGAAAAATATACTTATATTTGTATTG